>Ga0209938_1000003_pt1 | contig 95299 bp, 86 predicted proteins | sample SalPonR2_C_D1_MG_FD_185708 | JGI IMG/M metagenome (GOLD analysis project Ga0209938, IMG submission 185708) | Salt pond soil microbial communities from South San Francisco under conditions of wetland restoration - Salt Pond MetaG R2_C_D1_MG... ... | reverse complement strand
AAGCAGAGCAAAGTATCAAACAGGTCACGCAACAGCTAAAAGAAAAAGGTAAAGAAGATTATTTATAGACGGATCGTCTCTTTTTAGCGAACAGTCTTCCTGATTCGTAGTTTTATACGGCGAATTGCCTTTGTTTTACCTTATCTTCCACAAGAACATACAACAAGTCTATGCTACTTCCAATCGGTGATGATAATATTAAAGGAGGCTACTTCCCCCTCGTCAGCTACGGTTTCATCGTTATTAATGTGGCCGTTTTTATCTACCAGGTCTCTCTGGGGGAGCAGATGGGAACCTTTGTAAGGGATTTTGGGTCTATCCCCGCAGAAATTACCCGGGGGCAGAATCTACATACTTTATTTACCAGTATGTTCCTGCACGGTGGTTGGGGCCACCTCTTAGGTAATATGCTCTTTTTATGGATTTTTGGAGATAATATCGAAGCCATTGTAGGTAGCCGTCGGTTTTTGTTTTTATATATTTTTGGTGGACTACTGGCGCACGCTCTACACATTTTCTTTTACCCGGATAGTGGTATCCCAACCGTCGGCGCCAGCGGTGCCATTTCGGCAATTATGGGGGCATACATTGTTATGTTTCCCACCTCGCGGGTAAAGCTATTGTTCTTTATCATTCCTTTTAAGGTGCCGGCTTTTCTTTTCCTGGGGCTTTGGATCTATATGCAAATTAACAGCGGCCTGAGCGCGCTGGACATGACCGAAGCCAACGTTGGAGTGGCCTATTGGGCACATATCGGCGGCTTTTTGTACGGGTTGATTCAGGGAATTATTTTCAGGCCCCACCTGAAGAAGTCGGCGGCCTATCCCTAGTAAAGCGGAGCAAAAGGTGTAATACGTAGTATAGGAAAAAGCCCACTCCCATGGCATTCTCTATCGTATTCTCCACCAGAAAAGAGAGTCCCGTGATGATATAAAGCCCCAGTAATAACCAGTGGCGGTAGTTACTTTCGTAAAAAAGAGGGTAAAAGAAAATCAGGGTAAAAAGCAGTGCCCCAATTATCCCACCTGCCGCCAACATCGACAAAAATTGATTATGCGGCATCTTGCGTTCCTCCTCACTTAGTTCGGGATATTTTGCCGTGTACTTTTGTTGTACTGCCTGCTTCAAATTCCCTGCGCCTACACCCAGCCAGGGATGCTCCCGAAAAACCTCCCAACCCATCTGTAAGGAGATCCATCGTCCCGCATCTGACAGGTCTTTATCCGTATGACCATGACGGTACATAAACAGATCATACTTCACATAATCTACCTTCGCTCGCAGACTGGGAATCGTCTGGTAGGCCAGAAAGGGGAAAATCAACAGCACCGTTAACAAACCCAGTCCTACTCCGTAACGCCGAGTCTTAAATACGTAACGAATTGTCAATAATAAAAGCGTGCTATACAAAACCACAATACCCGTTCGTACCGATAAGATGTGAATAAACAGAAACAGGAAGGCCGCCATACCCAATTGTAGATATTTCTCCTTTGGCCTTCGCCAAAAAAAGCCCTGAAAATAGAGGTAGAGCGACGATAATATACCGAAGACTAAGAGCAGGCTAAAGCGGACGTGATTGCAGGGCAGCGGAATGGGTTTACCCTGCTTGATCATTTGATTAATTCCCTCCATATGGAGCAGGTAGTTGAGCAAAACCCCCAGAGAGGTAAGCGTTAATAGCCAGACCAGGTAATAAAGTAAGCCATCCAGCGACCGATTACTGGGTCGGGGTAAAAAGAAGAAGGCCAGCGGCAATACCAGAAAAGGAATTTTTATGCGCAAGCGACTCAACCAATAGCCCATATCCTGAATATCCCAGGCTCCCCAAAGAGTAAAAAAGAATAAACCACAAAACATCCAGAATTGAGGCGACGAGCGGAGCGCTTTCCAACGGGCCAGGTTGGGCCTTAGTTTTATCTGAAGAGAAGGACGCTCCCATTTAAAAGTAGCCACTACCGCAGCAAAAATCATACAAATGGACAAAAGGAAAGGTGCAAAGATCAGTCCTACCGGAATGAGCGCAAAGATCAGCAATACTAAATTATGTACAGAAAATCGGGTCCGCATAGATAAAAAATAATGGTTAAATGGACCTTTCCCTTCAAATGACTTGTTAAAGGTAGCATATTCCTCCTAATAATGCCTTTTTTATCCCGTTTTCCTTACTTTTGCACTCGCTTGCAATAATTGGGACGCAAGCAAACCGCCAAGCTTTACCTGTTAACAGACAGGCACAAAACCACAAAACAAAGAACCATGGCCAATACCGCATTTGATCAACTCGAAGCCATCATTTCCGAAATCGAGGCAGCCACTCCCCAGACTGCAGAAGATATCGAGCAGTTTCGTATCCGTTATTTGGGTAGCAAAAACATCATCAAACCACTTAGCGGCGAGATTCGGAATGTACCCAATGAACAGAAAAAAGATTTCGGCCTACTCATTAAAAAGGCTAAAGAAACAGCCGAAGCCAAATACGCCCAACTACAGCTACAACTGGAAACCGCCGAAGCAGAGTCACAGGCCGCTAATATCGACCTGAGCGCTCCGGGCGAACCCTTGCCCCTGGGCGCCCGGCACCCGGTCAGCATCACCATGAATAAGATCATCAGTATCTTTGAACGCATTGGTTTTAATGTAGCCGAAGAACGAGAGATCGAAGATGATTGGCATAATTTTACGGCTATGAACACGCCAGAAGATCATCCGGCACGCGATATGCAGGACACTTACTACCTCAAGGATAGCAACAGCATGCTGCTGCGAACCCATACCTCTTCGGTACAGGCGCGCGTCATGACCTCTACCGAACCGCCGATCCGGATCATTGCACCGGGTCGCGTCTATCGGAATGAGACCATCTCTGCACGTTCGCACTGCCAATTCCACCAGGTAGAAGGCCTCTATATCGACAAGAAGGTATCCTTTGCAGACATGAAACAGACCCTCCTGTACTTCGCTCGCGAGATGTACGGGGCCGATACCAGGATTCGTCTGCGACCTTCTTATTTTCCCTTTACCGAGCCGAGTGCAGAGATGGATGTCTCCTGCTTCATCTGCGATAGCGAAGGCTGTAATGTGTGTAAATATACCGGCTGGGTAGAGATCCTGGGCTGTGGAATGGTCGACCCACAAGTACTCGAAAATTGTGGCATTGATCCGAATGTTTATTCTGGTTATGCCTTTGGAATGGGGATTGAGCGCCAGGCAATGATGCTGTATCAGATTAAGGACATTCGGCTCTTATTCGAGAATGATGTACGCTTCCTCCGGCAGTTTGCCTCGGCACTGTAGCCATTCATTAATTCAAAAATTGATAATGAAACCAAGAACACTAAAAGGCACCCGCGACTTCGGCCCCGAGGTAGTGGTACGCCGCAACTATATATTCGATACCATCAAAGCAGTCTTTGTGAAGTACGGCTATCAGCCAATCGAGACACCAGCGATGGAGTACCTGGATACCCTTACGGGAAAATACGGTGAGGAAGGAGATCGACTACTTTTCAAAATCCTCAATAACGGGGAGTTTTTGAAGAAAGCGGATCCGGAAGCTTTGCGCCAAAAGGACGAAGCAGCTGTACTCCCTAAGATCTCCAAACGTGGCTTACGCTACGACCTGACGGTACCCTTCGCCCGCTTTGTCGTCCTGCACCAGAATGACCTGGTCTTCCCTTTCAAGCGATACCAGATTCAACCCGTATGGCGAGCGGATCGTCCACAGGCTAATCGCTACCAGGAATTCTTTCAGTGTGATGTGGATGTAGTTGGATCCGATTCACTGGTTTACGAAGCTGAGCTGGTACAGATTTACGACGAGGCCTTTGCCGATCTTAATCTGGAGGTGATCATTAAAATTAATAACCGAAAAGTATTGGCCGGTATTGCGGAGGCCGCCGGTATACCCGATCAATTCATGGACATGACGATTGCAATCGATAAGATCGATAAGATCGGAATCGACGGGGTTAGAAAAGAGATGCAAAAAAAGGACATTCCCGATACTGCTATTGACAAGATCGAAAGTATTCTGCAGGTCAAGACACTGGACGAACTAAAACCCCACTTCGCCGATAGTCCCACCGGACAGGAGGGGATAAAAGAGCTAGAGCAATTCCACCTGTATTTTGATCACTACCAGCCTAAAAACACAGTAGCCTTTGATATCGCCCTGGCCCGCGGACTCAATTATTATACGGGCTGTATCTTTGAAGTAAAAGCCAAGGGGGCCGACGTGGGTAGCATTGGCGGCGGAGGGCGCTACGCTGACCTAACCAGCGTATTTGGCATGAAGAATATGCCCGGCGTTGGTGTTTCCTTTGGCGCCGATCGCATTTACGATGCGATGGAAGCACTGGATGCCTTCCCGGATAGCTTTGCCGGCGACTTGCAGCTTTTGTTCGTCGCACTGGATGAGCAGACCCACCCCTTTGCTTATCAACAACTACTCAAAGTCAGAGAAGCAGGTATCAATGCCGATATCTATCCGGAGCCGGCCAAGATGAAAAAGCAGATGAAATACGCCGATGATCGCAATGTACCCTACGTCATCATTATTGGCAGCAACGAGATGCAATCCGGCGAATTAAGTTTTAAGGATATGGCAAGCGGTGAGCAGGTACAACTACCCATTGAAAAGATTATCGAAAAACTATCCTAATGGCGATACCGACACCCAAATATTCGACCCTCTCACAGGTGCAACAAGCGCTGCATCGGGGCGACATCAACGTGGAGGCTCTGGTAGCGCACTACCTACAGCAAATAGAGGCTAGTCAAGAGCTCAATATCTACGTGGAGATCTATGCCGAAGAAGCCCGGGCGAAAGCGAAAAAGCTGGATCAGAGAATTGCCGCTGGAGAGGAAGACCTGGGTCGTCTGTATGGCATGGTGATTTCTCATAAGGATGTGATCTGCTACCAAGACCACGGTGTCACCGCCGGTTCCAAAATGCTAGAAGGCTTCGAATCTCTTTTTTCGGCAACGGCCGTCGAACGCCTTATGGCCGAAGATGCCATCATGATCGGACGCGTCAACTGTGACGAATTCGCCATGGGCTCTACTAATGAAACCTCCCACTATGGCCCTACGCGCAATGGTGCGGATCCGGACAAAGTGCCGGGCGGTTCCTCCGGGGCTTCGGCCGTAGCCGTGCAGATGGATACCTGTTTAATCTCTTTGGGGTCTGACACCGGAGGTTCGGTGCGCCAACCCGCTGGCTTTTGTGGAGTCCTGGGCATGAAGCCCAGCTACGGCCGCATTTCCCGGCACGGATTGCTGGCCTACGGTTCTTCTTTTGACCAGATTGGAATACTGGCGCATAGCGTAGCGGATATTGCCGCCAGTCTGGAAGTCATGGCGGGTGCCGACGATTACGACAGTACCGTCAGTCAGGCCGAAGTCCCGGCTTACTCCCAACTTTTGGCGAAAGCCGAAAAAAGAAAAATCGCGTATTTTGATACGGCACTAAAACATCCGGAACTGGACCCCGAGGTCAGATCAGCTTCGGAAAAACTCATCCAGGAGCTGCAAGCGCAAGGACACCAGGTAGAGGCAGTCCCTTTTAAATACCTGGATTATATTATCCCTGCTTACTATGTATTGACCACCGCAGAAGCCTCTTCCAATCTTTCGCGCTACGACGGTGTACGCTTTGGACATCGCTCCTCCGAGGCCAGGACCCTAATCGACACCTATAAAAAATCGCGTACCGAAGGTTTTGGAACGGAAGTAAAACGCCGGATCATGCTGGGCACCTTTGTCCTGAGTGCTGGCTATTACGATGCCTATTATGCCAAGGCCCAAAAAGTGCGGCAACTCGTCTACCAGGCCACCAAAGAAATTTTAAGTGCCTACGACTTTATCCTAATGCCAACCGCCCCCAGCACCGCCTGGAATTTAGGCGAAAGCCTGGATGATCCGGTGAAAATGTATCTGGCAGATATCTTTACCGTGCAGGCAAATATGTGTGGCATCCCGGCCCTGGCCCTACCGCTGGGCACCCATTCTAACGGGCTGCCCATGGGTGTTCAGTTTATGGCGGACACCTTGCAAGAAGCGGACCTGTTGAGCTTTGTCCATCAGATTATTGAGCACTAAAAAGCGGCCCGTATTACTATGGCAAAAGCGGACGAATATATCGATCGATATACACCCCATCCTGCAAAGTAACGCCATCTGGATCGGTAATGCAGGCATCGTCTTCATCCTCCATGATGATCCAGCCCTCAAAATCCGTATCTACCAGGTAGTTGGTTATGGCGGAGAAGTCAATAATACCTTCTCCGGTAGGTGCCCAGTGACCATCCGCAAACATATCTTTATAGTGGATCAGGTTGATCCGATCCCGGTATTGCTTACAAATAGCTAAGGGGTCCATACCGCCCTTTGCAATGTGGCCCACATCCGGGGTGTAAGCAATGTAGCGAGGGTCTAGCCCCTCCAGTAAAATTTTATAATCCTCTTCGGTTCGGTAGATGGATCCCTCGGGAGAATTGGGGTGGTAAGAACATTCGATCCCCTTCGCCGTCGCTCTTTCTGCCACGGCATTAACACAAGCGAGTAGGTTCTGCTGCCTTTCTTCCAGGTGTTTACGATCCGTGCCCGGCATCTGTACCAGTAGGTAAATGGTATCCGGGAAGTGCTCTAAGAATTCGATCCAGCGATCCGCATTCGCTTTTTCTTCCGCCGTTTCGGTGGGCTTACGCCAATCTTCTACATGACATAATACCGCCAGTTCCAAGTCCCTTTCCGCCAGCGCCTCTTTCATTTTTATGGGATCGGAGAGTTCTCCAAAGAAGCTGGTCTCCGCTTCGATCCCACGGAATCCGGCCCTTTGCATAATATCCATGATGTGTGTTAAATTACCTTTATAAGACTGCGAAGCCATTTCCCAGCTGTAGGTTTCACAGGCCAGTCGTATCTTTTGCATAGGTTTTGGGTTAGTCATTTAGTAAAAATTCGGTCGTTACCCGATTAAAGCGCGCTAAGTCTTCCCAATGGTGTGCGTGCCCTCCCTGGGGAAAATTCACATAATAGGAGTCAGCGATCTTCTCGTGTAACAATTTAGAAAAAGCGGGTGGCGTCATGATATCCATGTCGCCCACGGTGATCATAGTGGGCACCTGGATTTGATGAAGGCGGTCGATCGTATCGTGCTGCATACAGGCATCCAGCTGCCCTTCGAAGCCAGCCTGAGATTGCGGCTTCGTATTGGTTTTAGCCCCCTGCTGGCCTTGCTTTAAGTCGTCCAGGTTCGTCTCGTAATAGGGCGGCGCAAAGATCCATAGCTGAAGTAGTTCCATATAAACATCCGGGTCGACCCCGGGTCGAATTTTTTTCAGGTTCTGGTACATTGTTTTAGCGTAGTTATTGAAACGGGGCCAGGTGGAAATCAGGAGCAAGCTATGCACTCGATCGGGATAGTTTAAGGCTAATTCCTGAGCAATTGCGCCCCCCATGGAGATACCGGCCACCCGGGCTTTCGCCACACCCGCCTGGTCCATAACGGCAAGAGTATCAGCGGCCATCTGGGCCGTGGTATACGGTCCCCGTGGTTGATCCGATTTTCCCACCCCCCGGTTGTCGATCACAACGCATTGAAAATGTTGCTGGTAAACCGCCAGGTGTTTTTCCCAAACGGCACCCGCGCCACCAAATCCCATCAACAAGACAAGCGGTTTGCCGGAGCCTGTTATTTCGTAATAAATCTTTGTTCCCTGGTGAATAGCAAATTGGCTCATGCGATTTGATTGATTACATTTTCTACAAAAGGAATGGCAAGACGGGCGTCGCGTTCGGTCGTCGGGCAGAAGCAAAAATCAAAACACCACCACTCCAGTGGTTCGACCTCTTCCCGGATTTCATTAATCACGGCCTTAAAATCAATATTACCCTCCCCAAAAGGAGCGTGGGTGCTGGTTTCATTATCGTGTAAAGTACCATCGCTATCGATTAAATGAAAGTGGCCGATGTGTCCTTTCAGGAGTTGGGCAAAACCAACCACGCCATCGGGTAAAATTTCTTTGGCTCCGTTTTGGCGGGCACCAACGACCGCACACATATAGGCGTGACTCGTATCAAATAAGACTTTGAAATTGGGATGATCAACGGCTTCAACTATGGCCTTTACTTCACTGGGCTTATTCAACCAAAACCCCGGCTCAAACTCCCAAACTAATTTTACCCCGGCTTTGGCACAGGCTTCGGCTGCCGCATGCCAGGTTTTAGCCAGCTGGTCAAAGCGACTCTGGTAAACTTCCGGCGCTAAGGCTTCCGGTGGACTAATGGTGTCCACCCTCAGGGTATCGATCCCCATATGATTACAAAAAGCCAATGCCTTGTCGATGGCTTGTAAGTGCTCCGCCCTGGGAACAAGGGCAGCCGGCACATCCCGAAAATCGGGCGCATAACCAGAGATACCCAGTCCGTGGTCCCCAATACGCTGTTTTAGTTCCAGGCATTTGGCCCGGGTATTATATACGTCTGGATGCGGATGCGGATGAAAACCATTGATCTCAATACCGTCGTAACCTGCATCGGCCGCGTAAACCATAAATTCCTCAAAGGACCAGGGATTATTTTCAAAGGGCCCAAAAGAAAAGGCCCAACTACCGATCGAAAATTTTGGTCGTCTCATACTGCATTCCATTTATCCTGAATAAATTGGTACCCTTCCCGGTAGATTTCATCGGAGGGCGAATAATCCCGCCAGACGTTAATCGAATTGGCAAATTCCGGAATCGCCGTACTAAAAGCCTCAATCGTCAGCCAGCCATCGTAGCCTACCGATTTAAGCGTAGCAAAGACCTCCTTCCAGTTTACCTGACCTCTACCGGGCGTCCCCCGGTCATTCTCCGTAATGTGCACGTGCTTAAGATGAGGCGCAATCAAACGAATGGCCGCCCCCTGATTTTTTTCTTCAATATTCGCGTGGTGAGTGTCAAAGATGGCACCCACCGCCGGATGATTCACCTTCTTCAGCAGCGCCTTCAACTGTGCCATGGTATTGACCAGATAACATTCAAAACGATTGAGTGCTTCCGGCGCTAAAACGATACCGGCCGCCTGTGCATAATCGCCTGCCTCTTGCAGCATTTCTGCACTCCAGTTGAGCTCATCTTCCGTCGGCGGATGATAAGAGAAGTAGGCAAAGGCCGAATGAATCGGGCCACAGATCACTTCAGCCCCCAACTCAGCGGCCCAATCAATGGCCCATTTAAGCCGGTCGAGGCCCGCCGCACGGATCGCCGGGTCCGGACTGGCAATATTGGTTTCTTCCAGAAGGGAGGTTACACAGGTACACCCTAGCCCCAAATCGTCCAGAAAGGCACCGATTCGTGCATAATGCGCCCTGTCGCCAGTACCAAGTGGCACCTCGACACCATCATAGCCCGTCTTTTTCAGGTTCTCAATAATCGGGAAATGCTGTTCCGTAACGTGATCCGTCCACAACAGCATATTCATTCCAATCTTCATATATCTTTTGTTTTAAGTTTTATCGGCTCCCCATCATACCATCAGATGTGGCCCACATCTGATGGATGGTATTTTGCACTTTGCCTTCCAATGGATTCCCCTCGGTATCCGCCAGGCGATAGGCAATCGTCATGACATCGATCGGAGTAATATAAGGAATATTTAATCTAACGGATTTACCATCTGGTATTAAATTCACTGATACTATCGCCAGGGTCCCCATATCATAACAATCTGATCCGTAACGTCGAGTTCTTTTTAGTTTTCCGGGCGGACAGCTTTTTCAGCATCTTTTAATTCAATTTCGCGAAATAAGGTCTTCAGCACCGCTTCGTTTCCAGAGAAAATCAAAAAGAATAAGGCAAGGAAAAACAGAAGGAATACAATATGGTAAGGCTTCCTTGGATTGGCTTTGCTCAGGCTCCTTTAACTTAATGAAGTTGTTTACAAACTCCAGGAAACCTACTCATCCAAGAAACTTACCTTGCCACTATCCATATCATACACCGCACCTATAATCTTGATTCCCCCATTATCCTCCATTTCCTTAAGGATAGGGCTGTTCAAACGAATCTGTTCGATCGTATTTTGCACATTACTTTCGCAAACCATATGCACAAAATTGGCATTTTTTGAGCTGCGATCACCGGTATATTCTACCTTATCCACCGCTGGTTGAATCTTAGCTAACATAGGAGTGATATTACCTAATTCCACCTTGTCAATAGCTGCTTTTACCGCTCCACAGTGCTCATGGCCCATCACCAGAATGAGTTTAGAACCAGAAACTTTACAGGCAAACTCCATACTACCCAGGATGTCTTCGTTAACAAAATTACCGGCTACCCGGGCGACAAAAATATCTCCAATGCCACGATCAAAAACATCTTCCACTGGCACTCTACTATCCACACATGACAGGACGATTGCTTTAGGATATTGCGCACTGGTGCTTTTTCGTACTTGCTCGGAATGATTTCTCGCGGTGAGATCATTTCTTGTAAATCGGTCATTCCCTTCTTTAAAGGATTGAATCACCATATCGGGGGTCAGAGCATCCTGTTCTTCTTTGGTTAGGACATCTTCTACCACACCAACGATCTCTGTCGATTCAGGAACGGCAGGTACTTGTTCTTGAGGAGCTGAATTACAAGCCGTAAATAAAAGCGCCAGGCCACATAAGGCAATTGATGAAATGGTCTTCATAGCAGTAAATTTTAAATGGAATTAATATTTACTCTATGACCTCCTTTTTTATAGAATAGTTTTGAAAAATGCGCTTTTTAGGTGAACTACATCACAGATCATCTAAAAAACCTGTGCTAAATTGCTTACCTATAAACGAACAGCCATATGAAGCGTCTTCTTTTCCTTTCCACTATTTTTACTTTAACCCTGGGGCTCAGTAACTGCCAGCGCACAGCCGAATCAGAGGAGGTTTCCTTCGATGAGGAGCAATTGGCCCTGGGCTTCCAATTAATCGAGCGTAATTGCTTCACTTGTCATAGCCCGGATGCAGGTATGCAACAACGCGTAGCCCCGCCTATGGTTGCCGTAAAAAGACATTATGTCGACGCCACGGTAAGCGAAGCAGACTTCACCGAAGCCATGCAGCAATTCGTCTTACATCCCGATACCAGCTACTCCAAAATGCCTGGCGCCATTGATCGCTTTGGGCTCATGCCTAAGATGGATTTCTCGGAAACACAGCTCGAAGCCATTGCCTACTACATTTATCATACGGAGTTAGAGGAACCCGGATGGTTCGAAGAGCATTATCAGGAAGAACATAAAAAACATATGAACCGGATGGGAAGTAAGCAAAGTACATCCTACCTGGAACAAGGGAAGCAATACGCTATGGCCACCAAAGCGATCTTAGGAAAAAATCTATTGGGCGCCATCAATAAAAAGGGCTCAACGGGCGCCGTGGAATTCTGCAATACCCGGGCCATCCCCCTTACCGATAGTATGCAACACGTCCAAAATGTACAGATCAAAAGAGTATCTGATCAAAATCGCAATCCGAATAATCGGGCCAATGCTGACGAACTGGCCTATATTCAGGCAGCTAAAGCAGCACTACAAAACGGCGAAACGATCAAAGGAAAAATTTCGGAACGCAACGGCCAAATGGTTGGATACTACCCCATTATCACCAACGATATGTGCCTACAATGCCACGGAGATCCGGCCAATGATATCAATCCGGAAACGCTGAATAAGATTCAGACCTTGTATCCTCAAGATCAGGCTACCGGCTATAAAAGCAATGAACTCCGGGGGGTTTGGGTGGTTGAAATACCCAAAGGGAAGGATTAACGCGCCGAATAAGACGCAAAATGACGACACTCTTCTATTGCTTTCTGATAGAATTTCGTGTTGCCGTATTCCTTACGCAGTAGCTCAAAGTAGCGGTAGCTGCGTTCTTCTCCGGCGACATAATTCTGCGCTTGCTCACATTTGGCCGCCATAAAGGCCGCCGTAGCTGCCAGTTCTTTATTTTTTGCCAGCTGTATGGTTTTACGGAAGTACTCTTCGGCCATTTTCGTGTTGAAATTTTCGCGATTCCCATAATCAAACTGCCAGGTCGGCACCACGCCACTTGCACTCCGTCGTTGGTTGTTGATACTCGTTCCGCTTCGGAAGTAATCGGTCGCATCCCAGGCATAACCAAAGTAAGACATATTGTAATAAGCCAGGCCAATCTGATAAAAATAGATAGCGCCCTGGTCCCGGTCGGCCAGTGCTTTGTATTCCAGCTCTCGAATACGATTAATAATCGCGGGTTTACTGTACAGCGTCAGGGAATCCCGGTTGCCGCAATTAATACAATCGATCAGCCGGGCCTCAAAGGGATTGTAGAGACCGTAGTTCTCCCATTTTGATTCATCGATTTCACGAAAAGTCTCCAAAGCCGCTACAATTTCTCCTCTGCTCATCAGGTAGGTCGCCTTAATATCGAGTAAGTCATCACGCATGGAAGTACCATCGGCCTTTCGGAGCAGATCGCGCTCAAAACGATTAAGGCGATCCTCGTTAGCTACGGCGAGTAGCTCATTGATCACTTCCAGTTGGGGATTTACCTTGAGGTCTGCCAGGTTATGCTGTTGCAAAAAAAGCTTCCCCTCCTGCCCGGATTCCTGGTACAACTGACTCATTTTATCCGCTATAAAAGGCTTCAAATCCGGAAAGCGCTGGTAGGTTGCATCATCAAATTTTATCCGCGCAATTTCCGTTTCTACTTCTTCGTCGACCGTTTGGTAAGCTGCAACCTTCGCCACGACCTGCATCGCAGCCAATTGTTCGCGCATTTTATCCGACATTTTCAGTTTGGCCGCTTTCGCTAAAACCTTTTGGGCCGCATAATGATCACCAGCAATGGTTTCCAGGTAGCCCTCAGCCATGGTCCACAAAACCTCGTTTTTAGACGTCCCAATCTGATTGTAGCGCCTTACAAACTCCTGAAATTTGATGATGTATTGTCCCATTCCTGGCCTGGGAATATTATAAAAGCGTTGGTTTTCGCTTTTCTGAGGATTAAAGCTCAAGCCCAGTAAATTCTTCTCCAGGCGCTTGAGCTCCTTGATAAGCAATATATCAAGATGATGGCTGTCCGGATCTAATTCGTAGATCGCCTTCATATCTTCGAGCGGTTTACTGTCTCTAGCGTTAGCGCGCAAAGCATATATGGTAGCTCGTTCCTCATCCGTTTTACACAGCAAAAGGCAGGCCTTCCATTCTTCTTCGTTTTTCAGCGAAAAGCTTTGTAAGGCCGACTCTCTTTTTCCAACACTATTTTCAAAGATGAGCGAATACAGATAACTGGCTTCCACATTATTGCCCTGGCGTAGTAAAGCGCCGGCGTAGTGCCCCATGATCCAATAATCAATAATACTGGGGTCATTGTCAATTTTAGGCATCAGATAATCATGCAGTTGTACGGTCAATTCGTAGTCGCGCAGGTAATGTGCCAGGCGAATCAACTGGTAAGCGTACCGCAATCGGATGTAATAAGACTCGGTATTCATGAATGCGCGACGTCCTCGTTCAATGAGGCTCCGCATCCGATCTTCGTTATCTGCTCTCAATTCCCAGGCGTCGTATTCTACGACGAAGGGTTCACACTCTTTAGCAAAGACCAGATAACTAGCCGTCTCATCGCAGCCCGTGCTTTTGATATAAGCCGCAAAGCCATTCCCCCGTAGATTAACCGGTAGAGGAAGCCGGCGATTATTAACTGAATTAACCAGTTCGCGGACATCGTAAACAGAACTCTTGTAGACCAGCTCGTAGATATCGTCCACACTGACCTCGTTACAAAAGCGATCCTGCCACTCCTGCACATTGGCCACGACCTGATTATAGGACTGCCGTCCAAACTCCTCATACAAAACTTCATAATCCAGAAAATACGGAGCACCGGGTGCGGAAGGATCAACTAGTATCGGCTGTAAAAAGGTATAGGCAGTTAGATTCGGTTGTCCCAGGGGGCCACAATCGGAGCGTACGGGTACCGGAGACAGGCTCAGTCCCAACAGGATTAGATTAATCGTCAAAAAATGCTTCCAGGTCGGCATAGAGTAGTTGTTTTAACAGGCTGGCGTCCAGATGATAAAAACTAATATAATTGGCGGTCCTTAAATAAGGGGCCAGGAGCGCCCGACTAGCCTTGAGCTGAGCAGGCTGAATAGTCTCCACTCGAATTAAATCATCCTCATAGACGTAGCTACCCTGAAGATAACCGTTTTTTCGGACACGAAAACGATATGCCGTCAATTTTTCAAATCGTGTTCCATCTGCCAAAAGAGTGGTATCCAGATTATTCAGTAAGCGCGTAAAGGAACCATCCCGAAAAAGTACCCCCCAGTTAAAAACCGGCAATGCAACATCTAGCGGCAAGGGATAGCGAGTCTGCTGTCCGGATAAATACGGTAGGGCTGCCTCCAGGTTGAGAATGGAGTTATGCTCCTGCCAGCTGGCCAGTGTGCCCATATTGTAGAACATCAGCATACCGCGATCAACCGGAGGCACGCCGGTTCCTTTGGGATCCGCTAACTGGTGTAGGCGAATGGTTGCCGATAATTGCCAGCCGGCCGCCGCCGCTTGTGGACGAAGGGCGGCCAAAAAGTCAAAAAAAGCGGCGCGGGTACGCGCACTCCAGTCGCAATCCAGCTGTAGCTCCTGAACCCTGAGGTCTTGGGGGAGCTGTTCTTGAAGCTGTTGGAGTTTCTGAAAAACCTGCTCCGGCAAAGCCGCCAACTGTTCTTCACTTGCTTCTAAAAAGCTCCGGTTTGTGATAAAAACACAGGGTACGATCTCCCGTAGACCGGCCAGTTGCTGAGTGTCTACCCGCAGCTGCGCCTGGGGTTCCAATTGTCGACGCCCCTCGTCCCAGTCGACATCGAAGAATTTCACGTAAACTCGCTCGACCGCCAGCCGGTTCAGCCACTCCTGCTCGACCGTATCTAATGCCAACTCGGTTTGCCAATGGTAAAAAGCCGGTTTGGCCATTTCTTTTTGCCGACAGGCGAAAAGAAAAAGTAAACAGAGGCTCCCTATTAAGCTACTGTACCGCATCAAAACGCAAATCCATTTTAATCGGGATGGCCGAAGGAGATACCCCAAAGAAGTAGAACCAGACTTCTACCTTAAAGCGCTCCTGGGTAAGAATGCGCTCGGCATTGATCAGGGAAGGTAATAATCGTAATTCACTACCGATACGTTGATTCTGCATATTATCCAGATAGAAAACTTCTTCGGCGATATTACAGGAAGCCGATTCCGCCGCGCAAATCCGAATAGAAACTTCCCGTAAAAAGTCAAAACGCTCGTCGGTTAGTGCCGTCAGGGTGGCACTAATGGGTTCGATTCCCGTAATCAGCGCCGTATCCACGTCAAATTCATTGAGATAAGCTCGGAAATTGGTCCGCAACCCGTTCTGCTCAAAAACCCGGGGCAGTGAGCCCGTTAGTCCCGCCGGCATTTCAAAAAGGATATTGGGGTAGATCATCTCGAACAGCGTCTGCCGGTTGTCTTTCCGACAATTGGTCAGTAAGAGGATCAGAACGATCCAGATGGCACTTCGGTTCAACAAGCGTATCATAAACTCCATTTATATAGTAGAAAGTAATTATCCTACTTTTATTTTACAAGCATTCAATTTTTCTTTTAAAAAGAATGCTTATTATCTTACTGAAAAATAGGATGAATTGTCGATCTGGCAGCTCATTGAATTTAGGAAAATCAAAATGAGCCCCGAGGGCTAAGCTAGCAAATGGGAGAACAAAACGTATCGGCTATACAGGGTGGAGATAAAATGCACAAATTCGTTAACCGACTCATCCGGGATGTACACGCCCTCGATTATATGCTGGAGCACGATTGGTTCGAAACGGACCCGATCCGTATTGGAGCCGAACAGGAGATGACGCTGATTAATCAGCGCAACTTCAAGCCCAAACCCATTGCCATTAAGGCGCTGGACGCCCTAGAGCATCAGCCCTGGCTGGATACGGAGCTGGCTAAATTCAATTTAGAGATCAACCTCGAGCCTCTGGTTTTTGAGGGAAACTGTCTCAGTGCCATGGAGACCTCCCTAAACGACAAGATGGCTTTTATCAGAAAGGGCTTAAAAAAATTGAAAACCAAGCCTATCCTTACGGGAATCCTCCCTACCCTTCGGAAATATGATCTGGAATTACACAATCTGACCCCACGGGAAAGGTACAAAGTACTAATCGAAGCCATTAATGAACAATTAATCGGTAACGCCTTTGAATTACGCCTGCGTGGGATTGATGAGATCCTGGTCAAACACGATTCGCCCCTACTCGAAGCCTGCAATACCAGCTTTCAGGTGCACCTGCAAGTAGCACCGGGCAATTTTGTACACTTGTACAATATTGCACAGACCCTGACCGCTCCAGTGATGGCGATGGCCGCCAACAGCCCCATTGTATTTGGTCGCCGACTTTGGCACGAAAGTCGTATTGCCCTATTCCAACAGGCCCTGGATATCCGAACCACCCAGGAACACATGCGCGAGCGTAGTCCAAGGGTCAGCTTTGGCGATAACTGGCTGGACGGCTCTATTCTGGAGATTTATAAGGAAGATATAGCCCGATTTCGGGTATTATTGAGTACCGAAGTAGAGGAAGATGCCTTACAGCAAATCAAGAAAAAACAGGTCCCCAAACTCAAAGCACTGCAAGTACACAACTCAACGGTTTATCGGTGGAATCGTCCTTGTTACGGCATTAGTGATAATGGCAAACCTCATCTGCGTATCGAAAACCGCGTCCTACCGGCCGGCCCTACCACTAAGGATGAAATGGCCAATGCGGCCCTTTGGCTGGGGGCTATGGTAGGCTATGCCAAATACTGTAAAGATATCCGTCAGGAAATCACCTGGGAAGATGTACGCGACAACTTTGGCAAAGCGGCTCAATTTGGTATTGACTCCAAGTTTACCTGGTTTAATGATCGAAAGATCAATGCCTGTGATCTGGTCAGTCAGGAAATACTACCCATTGCCCGCGAAGGGCTGGAAGCCCAAAATGTAGACAGCGCTGATATCGACTTATACCTGGGGATCATTCAGGAAAGGGCCAAAAGGCATCGCAATGGAGCTACCTGGCAAATCAAAGCCTATACCCGGCTTAAAAACCAGACGAGTAGCGACGAAGCCCTTAGTGTACTCACACATAGTATCGTGAGTAACCAGGAAAAAAACATACCCGTCCACGAATGGAAATTACCTGAACTAAATGACCTCAAAAAATATGAGCCCGCTCAACTAAGGGTGGAAGAGTTTATGATGACCGACCTTTTTACGGCACAAAAGGATGACCCCATCGAGCTGGTAACGCATCTCATGGATTGGCGTACGGTTCGCTATTTGCCCATCGAAGATAAAAAAGGAAAACTGGGTGGCCTGATCACGGCCCGCCTGCTCCTGCGCCATTTTTCCAAACCCAAAACAGAAACACCCCCACAGGTGCTTGTCAAGGATATCATGATCCAGGAGCCTATCACCGTAAGCCCCAATACCAGTATTATCCAGGCCATGCAAATCATGCGTGACCATAAAATTGGTTGTCTGCCTGTCACCCAGGACGAAGAGTTGATTGGTATTATTACCGAAATGGACTTCTTAAGGATATCCGCCCGGCTAATCGAGCGGCTGGAGCGAGAAGAAGAAGAGTAATTTAGGCAGAATTTCTATTCTACCTAAATTAAAGGACGACCAGAATACTAAGAGTTCAGCTTTTCTTCTAATAAGTCCTGGCCCTCTTCGGTCAGTAAATATAATGCCGTAATTCCTTTTCCGGGTTCGCGATCGGAAGTGAAATAATCAGGATGCAATTTGATCTGCGCGGCAATATTTGACTTGCGTAATCGCTTGCCAAGAGCAGCCGTTATTTCTTCAAGCAGACCGGTAGAATAGCCCCTTTTCCCGTAGGTTGCCGTGGCGTAGTGTAAGGTCAACAGAATGCGGTAAAGCTGATTACTCTTGTTTAAAATTTTATTTTCTATGGCTTTGAATCGCTTAGAATTGTTGATCACATCAGCGATCCGTTCCGGATCTACTCTGCCATCACTTACCTGGATATCGTCATCCTCAAAATCTTCCAAGGATTCTAACATATTGGGGTTAGCCAGACCACGGGTATTGATCTCGCCATTCATTTTTTGCCCCAAATTAATAAAATAGCTGATTTTCTGTTCTACAAATTTTTCGTCGGTACTTTCTACTTCAAAACCAAATTCATCTGTTTCAAACTTAACTCTATACATGTTTTTTAATTTATTATAATTAAACAATCCACAACAACTGGGATCTGCTTAGCCGGGAAAAGACTTAATTAAACATTTAGGTGTTAAATTTGTGCTTTCAAGAAGTGAGAAGCTAATAACTTAGGAATATAAGGCCCAAAGTATTCTTCGTTTTTTTACGCTAAAACACGGGCTAATATTGCCTCTTATTGTTATTTATCGAAAATAAATACCATTTATTGACGCATCCAGGGCTGTTTTAACCTCGTAAAAAGACCACTCTCTATACTGGGATATAGCCGTCGTCATTATCCAAACCAATATTGCTATTTAGGTATCAACTTAACTGAGGACAAATGTGTAAACGGAATTGTTTACCTACTTTATCTATCTTTGAAAGGAGTTTTACCAAAGGGAATGTACATTAAAGGCGTAATATACAATCATTTTCAACAAACGAGTAATCTTTTTTAATACTAACAGCTATTTTTAAATTTTACCTGATATTTTTACACTTTTATAGGCTCTATCATGAATCGACTTGAAAAAAGAATTCAGCAGATCAAAAACTACCCTACCTGGTTATTTAGCGCATTGATTGGTCGGGCGGTACCCTTTACGGGAACAGCCAGTATTCAATATGAGAAGATGAGTCAGGAGGAGGTGATTGTCTCCCTACAGAATCGTCGAAAAGTGCGCAATCATATCGGCCAGATCCATGCGGCCGGAATGATACTCCTGGCAGAGACGGCTACAGGCATGGTCGTCGGTATGAATATACCTGACGATAAAATACCGCTAATTAAATCTATGAAAACGGATTTTGTTAAGCGATCTACCGGAGCCATGCGAGCGGTGGCCCATTTGTCGGCGAACCAGATAGAACGGATCAAAACCTTAGAGAAAGGAGAAGTACAGGTTCCCGTTATTGTCACCGATGAAACCGGAGTGGAACCTGTACTTGTTGAGGCTATTTGGGCCTGGATTCCTAAAAAGAAGAAATAAGCCTAATCCAGACTCTTTTTAACTTTATAAAAATCCACATCGCGAATACTGTGTAACACATCTGGCACGACCCTACCCTCTTTATTCAAAAACACATGGCTGGGAAAACCGCGCAGATCAAAGTAATTCATAATCTCTTTCGATAACTGATCCGTCAGGAAAATGTGCTGGCCGCCCACCCCTAACTCAGCTACTTTCTTTTTCCAGGTATCCTGATCCGAACTGGAGGCCGAACACAGATAGACCACTTCAACATCCATTTCCTTTAGCTTATCCCGGTTGGGAATAGTGCGTTCGTGCCGCATATCCAGGATACAGGGGCCACACCAGGTCGCCCATACGTCTAATACAATAGCCTTTCCCGGATGGGCAGCCCGGATGGCAGAAAGTAACACCTCCAGACTATCCTGATCTGCCTGGAAAAGCATGGCACCATCAGACAGGTTCCCCAGAGATTGCCCCAGATCAAAGGCGGGTTGCTCCTCTATCTTAATCTTTGACAGTTTCGCCTGCGTAGCTTCTCTGGCTTTGCGCGCCTTATCCCATTCCACTTCAGCCATACCTATCGCCCATTTCGCTTTAATCAATGGACGAACCGTCTTTTGATAAATAGGCATTTGCCAGATATCCTCCGGTGTGGTACATAGTAAGACCATAGCCTTCTCTTCCGCTGATAATGAGAGGGCGGATAACTCCTGCTTGTACTGGTCTAGCACGGCAGCAAAAATAGCATCACCGTACTGCTCTTGAAAATAAGTGGAGTACTTCTTAAAGGCCTCCTCATCGTATGTTTCTTCTTTTATTCGCTTTTCATATTCGTCCAAAAAAACAACCAGGTCTTCTTTTTCTTCAGCAACCAGCCCCTGGTTAGGCAGGACATCAGCCAGTATTGCTTTTTTCTCGGCCTGAGTATTAGAGCGCAGATATATCCCTAAATAACGGTAATAGCTCATACTCCCATTACTAATCACCTTAGACCGATGGTTCTTAATTTCCTGGAGTAAGTCGTCCGACATTTTCTTCCCGTAGTGAGGAGTACACAGAAAACCATAATGATCCGATAGCCGCTCATTCTCTAATATCCACGCGTAAGGAGAGGGGTTCTCTGCTATAAAAGCGGCTTCGATCTGAGCCGTTTGCGCATTCATTTTTCTTAGCCCCTCCACTTTTTTAGCAGCTGACATCTTACGGTCCATGAGAATGGGGCCTAGCTGGCGCCTGGGATTATCCGGATGGCTATTTCGGTAATCTACATACTTATTTAAGTAAGCCGTCATTTCACCCGACTTGCCACTAAAACTAACTTCTTCTGCATCGAAGCTATCCCCGTCTTTGGCTGCTAAAGCCGGCAGGTCGATAGCAACCCGTATGAATTCGTCAATCATCAACTCCGCGAAGTAATAATCCCCGACGGTCATCCAAATCTGCTGGTAGATAAAACCATTCTCTAATTCGAAGGAGAAATTTCCCTGCGCATCTGGCCACACTTCGTAGTCGGTCTGCAACTCCGGGCCAGGATTCACTACGGCCAGTTTCACCATTAAATCGGGAAAACTATCCGGATGATAGCCCACTAATTGGCCTTCAATTTTAACAGAAGTTCCGGTGTAGTGTACGGGAGCAGACTGGGTTTTTCCGGTTTGAATCGTCAAAAAAAGTAGTAAAAAGGATAAGGATCGTGCTAATAAGTGCACTTTAAGGAATTTTATTTACCTTATAAATGCAGATTCCAGCCTTTTTGGTGGGTACCCCTTACCAGTTTTTGATAATTTCCTGCAACACAGGATCTACTTTATCTTTTATTCGCCCGGGCAAAAAGTGACTATCGCCGTTCCAGGTAATCAATTCCAACTGTTCTTCCGAAAGTACGGTCTTTGTCCAACCTGTATTGTCCGCAAAGGGGGCAATCCAGTCATCTTCACAGTGCAGGTGATACACGGGCACATCAATCGCGCTCCAATCCGCTGCGATTTCCCTTAGGGCCTCGGCGTGGTGGAGTTTTTCTTCATTTGCCACATCAATAAAGCGGGGTAACAGCCAACGTGCCAATCGCGTATCTAAAACGGAGTTAAACCAGAATAATTTCTCACCTTCGGGAGCAATAACTGGCGCCAGCAACAACAATCCTTTTATCGATCTGGGATAGCGAGCCGTGTAGGCTGCCGCGACCGGACCACCATAAGAATACCCCACCACGATCAACTCCGAAATTTGATATTGAGATAAGACCTGCTGCGCCGCTTTCGCCTGTTTCACAATGGAAGGCTGAGCCTTACCATAATTGGAGTACCCATAGCCCGGACGGTCCATATTAATGAGTCGGTGGGTACGAGCCAGGCTGGTATCCGTCATGTAGGAGGCGAAATCCTGAAATCCTCCCGGTGCACCGTGGGAGAAAAAAATCAGTCGGTCAGAAGTTAGGTTGCCAGCTTCCACCCAGCGCAGCGTGCAATCGACAAAGGTGTCCCGATGGATTTTATAATCGATACCCGCTTTTTCGAATTGCTTCCGAATTTGTTTATCTGGTTGTCTAAACCAGATAGCAGAAAGATTAATCAGCACCAATAGTGCTATGGTAAGCCCCAAAGTGATGATCCCTAACCATTTTAGTATTTTCATACCGCCGCATATTTCCCCCTACAACAAAACTAGCGGCGGGGTGGTTTATAACGGGAGCGATCCAGTATTTGTTGGGCATTGGTCTCGGCCATCAAATCTACCATGTCCAGTTCTGGGTTGTTTTTCATGTAAGCCTTGATGACCTGCCAGCCCACCCAGTTGGCGGTGCGTCCGGGCGCCTCGGGATGCATCTGCGGGATATTGGGACTATACTCTACGAACTTGCGGATTTTCTTCCAGTCACTTTCGTAAAAAAGCTGTTCTTTTAACAGATAAGCCCAGACTTCCAGTTCATTATCTTCCAGCCACTGTACATCCTCTTCTGGCATTTCCAGAATAATGGAATCTGCTGTGTAAGGAAGTAAATGATCCATCAAATACAGCTCCTTGCCTTCCTGAATCATCATGTCAAGCAGTCTACCTTCCTTAGTAGTACCGACGATATCTTCGACCAGAGGTTTAAGGGTTTTCATCGGCAGGTGCGCCCGATTAAAAGTGCGAATGAGGTAATTAGAAAAATTGGGATTGCCAGGATTGTATCTACCGTAGGGATAATTGGCTCCCAGGAAGAAATCCAGACCTACCGCCAACTGGTCTTCGCCATAGATAAAAGCGCCAATGGCATACTCTGAAATATAAGTGGTCACTTGCGGTGTTGAACGCTCCGGAAAGTAATACTTATAAAACCGAAAGGCCTGCTCCAGGTCTTGCTGGTAGGCCGAAAGATCACCGTAGAGCACCTGTGTGGTGTCGTACAGGCTCCGGATCTGAGGGAAGGTAATAAAACCTTTAATGAATTCAACGAAGCCCTGGGGTGCCCGTTTGGCGGGAACAATCTGTTGGAAATACAGTTCACTAAATAAGGGGTATGCAGCTTGCAGCTCTGCCAGGTCTGCTTCCAGTGTATTGGTATCCAGGCTAAAGAGATCCTGCTCGAAGCGACGCAGCTCTACGTCCACTTCTATCCCCTCTACCTCAGGGATATCTTTTCCAGCATCCGACTGGCAGGACACCAGTACTAGTGAAAAAATTGAAATATAAATTGCTATGGAGCTAAAAATACCTTGATTGATACTCATAATTGAAGCTTGTCTTATTGAACTTAGGTATATTTGTAATGAATTTCTTAGCGTATACGCTCTATTGCCTCAAAAACTACTTGAAAATGAAAAAAATTGTTTTTTGCCTATGCTTTTTGTGGATTGCTTTCTCCGCCCCACAAGCTATTGCCCAGGGTAATGTCCGGTTTGGAATACAAACCAGCCCTACCTTCACCTGGATGAATACCTCAGATGCGGATGTCAACCGCAGTGGTACAAACCTGGGACTGCGCCTGGCCATGATGTCTGAATATTATTTTCGCGAAAGCTACGCGGTGACCAGTGGCATTGGTTTTCATTTTAATGCAGGAGGACAACTATTGTTTGAAGAGGCCGGTGCTTATTGGCCTAACTCTGATTTAAACCCTGGTATCGACACCCTCGCCGCCGGAGCAAAATTACGCTACAACCTGCAATACGTCGAAATCCCGTTGGGGCTAAAAATGCGCACCCGAGAATTTGGTTACCTGAGCTACTGGTTAGAACCCAATCTGACCTTTGGTTTTCGCTCTCAGGCCAGGGGAGATATCGAAGGCCGACGCTTTGACGGAGGTACGGTTGGTGAAGATGGCGACAAGATTAGCATCCGCGAAGAAATCGGCGGGCTCAACCTTTCCTGGGGTCTGGGCGGTGGTGTGGAATATACGCTATCCGGAACTACCTCGCTCCTGGCAGGAATAGATATGCGATTTGGTTTTTCGGACGTTACCAGAAATACCGGTACCTACTTTGACTCTTCGCGAAACGATGAACCACGCGGGGAAAACAGCCAGGCAAAAATCACTTCACTCGCACTTAAACTAGGTATTCTATTCTAAATATGGACCAAATACTTGATCAACAACTCGACGAATTTATCGAACGTGCGCTACGGGAAGATGTAGGCGAGGGAGACCATACCTCACTAGCCTGCATTCCATCTGAGGCACGGGACACGGCCTACTTACTTGTTAAAGAGGCCGGTGTACTGGCGGGTGTCGCTTTTGCTCAAAAGGTATTTCAGTTCGTTGATCCATCCGCAAAGATGGATATACTACTGGATGATGGCCACGATGTCAAACCTGGCGATATTGCTTTTGAGGTCAACTGTAATGCTCAGGCCTTACTAAAAGCAGAACGCCTGGTGCTGAATACCATGCAGCGTATGACGGGTATCGCAAGTATTAGTCGACAATACGCAAAAGAAGTAAAAGATTATCCCACCACTATTCTGGACACTCGTAAAACTACGCCCCTTATTCGCTTTCTAGAGAAATGGGCCGTACGTATTGGTGGTTCCAGCAACTACCGGGATGGCTTGTACGATTGGATCATGATTAAAGATAACCACATCGATGCCTGTGGGAGTATTCCGCAGGCGATCCGGCGCGTGCAAGCCTACCTGGAAAACAATCAACTGGACCTGGGCATTACCGTCGAAGTACGAAGCCTGGAGGAAATGAATCAGGTACTCGAGGCTGGTGGTATCACTCGTATCATGCTCGACAACTTTGATACCCCTTCTATGGCCAAAGCCGTAAAGCTCATCGATGGTCGCTTCGAAGTCGAGGCTTCGGGAGGCATCACCCTCGAACGCTTAAAGGAAATTGCGGAAGTTGGCGTAGATTTTATATCCGTTGGTGCACTTACGCATTCGGCGAAAAGTGTGGATTTGAGTTTGAAAATTAAGTGCTAAAACAACAAAAGGCCGGCTATGATGGCCGGCCTTTGTCTAGGCGGAGTCTTTAAGCTAAGCCCGATGCGGCCAGTGCCGTTAGGGAAAAAATAATTAGCCAAAAACGTACGTCTTTGTAAAGTGTAATGTTCTGTTTCGCCATTCGCTACTCAAGTATTTAAAGGTCAGTAAATGCTATACGTCTGCCGGCCTTCCCCCCTACCGGGTAAAAAGCAGCACGGTGCCAATGCACCTCCCATTAACAATTTTGTAAGTAATTCTAGCGAAGAAAATAGCGTATGACCTTATTACACCAAAAAGGATGCCATAGCGAAAAATCTTAATATGTATTGCCTGAAACAAGCCAGGTATTTTATTTAACTTATCTCCTAAAATATACACCACATATGCTTTACGATCAGATACAGGAAGCCATCACCTACCTCCGCAATCGGATCAATCTCCAGGTAAAATATGGTATCGTACTGGGCACCGGCCTCGGCGGGCTGGTCGAAGAAATGGAAATTGAAGCCCGTATCCCCTACGGAGAGATTCCGCATTTTCCCGTTTCAACTGTGCAAAGCCACGATGGCCAACTCATCTTTGGCCATCTGGAGGGCGTACCCATCGTCGCTATGGCGGGGCGCTTCCACTATTACGAAGGGTATAGTATGCAAGAAGTTACCTTTCCCATCCGGGTGCTGAAATTCCTGGAGATCGAGCGCTTGTTCATCAGTAATGCGGCGGGTAGCGTCAGCCAGCATATCGAGGCCGGAGATTTGGTCTTTATCAAAGATCATATTAATCTGCACGCCGAAAATCCACTACGAGGCTCAAATGATGAACGGCTGGGACCACGCTTTCCGGATATGCTGCAAGCCTATGATCGCGCACTAAATGCCGAAGCAAAGCTCATTGCCGAAAAAGCGGGTATCCGCGCCCACGAAGGCGTCTATCTGGGCTTACAGGGTCCCAACCTGGAAACCCCTGCCGAGTATAACTTTGCCCATATCATTGGTGCGGACGTGGTAGGCATGTCTACCATTCCGGAAGTTCTGGTAGCCCGACATATGTCTTTACCCATTTTTGTCGCATCGGTAGCGACCAATAAATGCTACCCCATTAGTGAGATCAAAGTCACTACGGTAGAGGATGTCATCGCGGTCGCCAATGCCGCCGAACCCAAATTAACCCAAATTGTGAAAGCCTTAATTCAATAAGATATAGACAATCCGGATAATAATTCAGCAATTGTACACTAGAAAGGAAGATCGTCCGCATCCGTATCCTGAATGGGTTCGTCTCCTGCGCTGGGAAAGCCCTCGTCCATGGCGGGTGGTGCATCCGGTGCGGGTGCTGCTTGTGGACGTTCTAAGCGCCAGGCGTTGAGGTTCGTAAAATACTTACCATTCCATTCGCGACCCCGCAGATCAAAGTGGACTTTTACCTGCTCGCCCTCATTATAATCGTCGACCAGGGCACAGCGGTCCTGCACCAGTTGGAACTTCACCATTTGCGGGTAATTACCATCGCTGACTTCGATTACGAATTCACGAGCCTGGAAGGTTTGCGTTTTACTCTCGGTATCAAATTTCTTAATCAGTTTACCTTCTACTTCGAAAGACATATTCAATTAGGTTGATTGGTGAACGTTAATTAACGGTGCTCTGCAAATGTAGAAAAAATATTGATGGCCCGCCCAGCCCATTTGGAGAAAATGTACATCGCCTTACAGAATTGCATCTGCAAAGCGATGTATAACTCATACCTCAGGCCTGATCTGCTAGTTAGCCGGCTCCATCATTAGGAAATGAGCCTTACGCATAGCTTTGCCCTGTCCTGCATTATTTCGTCGCTGAGACTTTGGCGCATCTTCCGGACGGTATTTTTCGTGAATCGCTTTTCGGTCTTTCTCCCATTGTTCGGCTTGTGATTGGACCTCGGCCAGTAAGGCATCGATCTGGGCATCGTATTTCTCAACCAGTGCTTTAATGGTCGCCCGATCAGCCTGGTGCTGCTCCCCTTGCCCCTTCGAAGGTGGACTTACTTTTTCACCTTTGTTTCTCCCCTGACGCATCTTTTTCGTATGCGTACCGCGTTTCTGACGCAGAGCCGCAATCGTGGCTTTATCCTCAGCCGACAAGTCTGATTCGAGCTTAGTTCGCTGCTTGCGCAAAACCGGCTCTACCTTCTCCTCTTGATAATCCTTCAGCGCTTTGTGCAATGCTTTGTTCTGAGCGCGGGAGGGCCTTGCCCCAGGACTAGCTTTTGGACCCCGCTCCGGACGCATTTCCTCCAGCTTGGCCAGCTGCGCTTCCGTCAGGATATTAGCCATTTTTGCTTTCTGACCTCCCATGATCTGCTGGGCAGCAGCGCGGCGATCTGCTCTATCTTCAAATTCCTTTTCCCGTAGGCCCTGCATTTGGGCGCGCGTTTCCTCAAAAATGGGCTTCAGAGATTCCATCTGCTCCTCGCTAAGACCCAGGGCTTCCTGCAGTCGTTCGGGCTGGGGTCCGCGTGGTCCGCGTTCGCCAGGGCCCTGTGCCATAAGCGGAAAAGACAATAGACTGAATACTGCCACTACTAAAATTGATTTGAATACGTTCATGATTTTTGTTTTTGATGATATAATAGTATGAAATAGTTTGAGATTTAGGCCTGGGATATCCCGGGTCTAATCCTGATATTAGACGATAAAATTGAGCCCACGTTTAATCTTGTATTTACCGGTTTCCCGGGGAACCTCTGCGTTTCATCGGCGGCCTGCCTTCCGGTAGAGGGCGCTTAAAGCGCCGGTTAAATTGCTGTAGCTGCTCTAGTTGTTGTTCTGATAATATGGGCTTCAGGTCTGCTTCTAATTGATGCATCAAATCCGCCCGGGATTGTCGATTGGTTTGCATCAGTTGTCGCATCTGCTGCACATGCTTATCCAGAATACTCTGGACTTGTATTTTTTGCTTCGGATTGAGATCCAGTTGTCGAACCAGATGCTCCCGGAACATAGGGGCCTCTCCCAATCGAACGACGCGCTGCATCTCTTTTTTCACTAGTTGCCGATGGGTGACAAATCCGGCCATAAAACCGATCATGATCAGCCCGAATACCGCAAGTATGGTTTTTATCTTATCCATTTTTACTAATTAATAGTTCAATAATGTATAGGCCTCTTCTGGACTCAATTCTTCTACCCCCAGCACTGACGTCATATCAAGGCTACCTTCACCAAAGTAAATACTCAGCACGAAGCTCAGCAAGACCAGGACACAGGCCGCAGCGATCTGCGGGGCCCAGCGCTGCAGGGGGATAACCTGGGGGGGCTGCCGTTTTGCCAGGACGCTTTCGCTAAAATCAGTTGGCGTCGTGGAGACTTTCATCGCTGCCAGTGCCTCGCGCATCCGCAGCAACTGATTGCGCTCGGTCTCCAGCTCCGGAAAACGAATCAACCCTTCGGCCAGGTTCTGCTCTTCCTTCCTGGATATGGAGGTATCCAGCGAGCGATACAGTAGTTCTTTGATGTAATTTTTATCTTTCATTTTATATTTGATTTATCTTGTTAAGACGAAGCATGCTGTTGAGACAAGGCATCCCTTGTCTTTACCACTAATCGCCCTATCTCCAGCCTTCTGCTCTCAGTAACTCCTGCAATTTCCGTTGCGCCCGGGCCAGTCGGGAGGCAACGGTACCTGTGGGTATATCCAGTATATTGGCCGCTTCCTGTACCGAGTAGCCTTGTACTAGTCTCAGTGTAACTACCGCCCGAAACTCTGGTGTTAGTTGACGCAGTGCTTTGGCAATTCCTTCTCTCAAATCCTGGCGCTCGAACTGCACATCCGGATCCGCTATCCCCTTGGCCGTCAACTCGGTATTTTTGCCAAAAGGCAACTGCCAACGCCGACGCCGCTTCTGCTGCTTGATAGTATCCAGAGCGAGATTGATAGCTACCCGATGTAGATACGTGCCCAACTGTGCAGCCCCCTGAAACTTTCCCAGGGAACGATACAAACGAATGAAGACTTCTTGCGCTACATCCTCTGCCAATGGCCCCTCCCCCAACATACTGATCACCGTCCGGCGGACGGGATCGGCATGCTGCTCTACCAGCCGCTTAAAAGCGCGCTGATCGCCTGCTTTAGCGGCTTGAATAGCTTCCATTTCTGTCGGCAGTGACTTTTTCAATCTCTTTTTTATATACTTAGACGACAAGCTGGTCTATTTTTTTCCCCCAAGGGTGAAAAAAAATGAAAAAAAGGTATTTTACATGCTTTATTCATCGAAGTTGTTTAAGAATTCCTGGTGAGATGATTGGTAACGGCTTGGAAGTCAAGACAAGGCTGCTTTTTTTCTCGAAGCCATCCGCCTCAGGCGGACGAAGGGAAAAAAGAGCTGCCGTATTGGCTTTCAATGTGTTGCCAAGGGCTCAGTGAGGCGTTTTTAAACAACTTCATCCAACTGATTCATTATGAAAGGGCGTTTCCAAGTTTATTTTTTAAGTATTCTCTTCTCTTTAAGCCTGGCCAGTTGCCAGAACAAGCCTAACTCTACCAGTAATGAAATTCAAATTACGGGTGCCATCGATCATCCAGCCGTGAAAAAAGCAACCCTCGTCTCGATCTATGGGCAGCAGGAAGCCAAGGTCACTAATGGCCAATTTCAGAAATCAATTAGTAGTGACCAGCCTACCTTATTAAATGTCTTTCTGGGTAATACCAACCTGCCTTTATTTGTACAGCCCGGCGACAGCATACACCTCGATTACGGTACCGCTATGGACGAACCCCCCAGTATTAGGGGGGGCTTAGTGGAGGAGAATCAGTTTCTGACTGGCTTAACAGACTCTCTGCGCACCAAAGTAGGAAGCCCCTGGTCGATTTACCAACAACCCGAGGAGGCTGCCCTGGCCAAGGTCGAAGCCATAAATGCTTACGGTAATGGTTTATTGGAGGATTATCTAACCGAAAACCCCGATACCGATGCCAACTTCCAGCAATTAGCCAAAACTTATGTTAAATATTTTACCGGTCAGTTCCTGGCCCAATACCCTACCTATTATGAATATGCTAATCCGGGAGACAGCACCTATCAACCGGGAGAAGCCCTATCCGCCCAAATTGCGGAACTGCAGACGGAAGATTCAGAGAAATTATACCTGCCGCTTTATATTGATGTGCTAAAAGCAAAGAAAACAACCAAAGCCAATGAATTAATGGAGGCAGACAGTAGCCTGCAATCTATGGAAGGTTATCTCATCGCTAATCAAAGAGCGCTGGCGTCTGAATTTTCTAAGCCTCAGATCGTCGATATGATGACCTATCACCACATCACGGAATATATTCAATTCAGTGGCACGGATGGGATCGAGGAAAACTATAAAACCTTTTTAGCCGGAGTAAAAAACGAGGCCTTAAAAACAGAACTAAAGGAAATGTATAACTCCTGGGCGCACCTGGCCAAAGGACAAGCAGCCCCTGAATTTACTTACCCGAATATTGAAAGTGTCATGCATTCGCTGAGCGACTATAAAGGTAAGGTGGTCTATATTGACGTCTGGGCCACCTGGTGTGGTCCTTGCCTGGCCGAGCAGCCCTACCTCGCCGAAATCGAAGAAGCGTACGAAGGGAATGAAAACATCGTCTTCATGGGGGTCTCCATCGATGCAGACAAAGGCGCCTGGGAGAATATGATACGTGAAAAAGAAATGAGTGGTGTACAACTCTTCGCAGATGGCGCCTGGGACTCGGAACTTACACAAGACTATATGATCAGTGGTATTCCGCGATTCATCCTGATTGATGCCAATGGAAAGATCGTCGACGCCACGGCCTACCGGCCCAGTAACGAGAAGTTGAAGGAGCAGCTAGAGACACTGGTAAAGAGTGGTAAGCCGGTACAAGGGTAGAGGCTAGTGGGTTATAGCATCTTCGCCATTAGCTCCTTCATCGTTTTGTAGGCGACCATGGCGGTCATATTTTGGTAGTCGCGGATCGGATTATACTCTACGACGTCACCACCGACGATGGGCACCTCGATATTTTGCAGGATGTAGAACAGCTCGCGGGTCGACAGTCCGCCGGGCTCGTGATGACTGACGCCGGGCGCGAAGGCTGGATCCAGCCCATCCAGATCGACGGAAACGTAGAGGGGACCTTGCAAATGATTCAGGAAATCGAAACTGAATTGGTGCATCTCGATGATCTTTACACCAAAGCGGGCAGCTTGCTCGCGTTGGTGGGTATTCAGGGAGCGATTGCCCACCTGAGTCAGCGAGCCGGCCTTTCCCGTCTCCATGAGGCGCGCGAAGGGCGAGGCATGGGAGTAGGGATTCCCGTCAAAATCGTCGTAGAGATCGCCGTGGGCATCGATCTGTAATATATGCAAACCCGGATACTGTTCCAGGTAAGCATCCAATACCGGATAAGCGACCGAATGGTCGCCACCCAGAGAGACCAGTTTATTACCATTGGCGATAATCTCTGCTACCCGGGCGCGTATTTTGGCGAAAGCCGCCTCCGGTCGATCGGCCATGATGTCCAGATCGCCCAAATCTTCAAAAGCCTGGCCAGAGCGGATATCCTGCCCCAGCTCCGCAAAGGTGTTGGCCGAGCCATCGCTTTCCATCAGCCGAATACGCGGTGGGGCCAGTGCCGCGCCACGCAGAAAAGAAGAATTGAGATCGTAGGGTAAACCAAGGACTTTGATGGACATTTTATATCTTTTAATTATAAACTAGCTACGTAAGTATCGAAGCGCTGGTAGCTATCCTTCAAACGACGCAGTACTTCTTCTTTACCGAAGAGAGCCATCATGTCGAAGATAGCGGGCCCCTTCATTGTTCCGGTTAGGCCAATGCGCAAGATGGGCAGGATGGCACCAAAGCCCAGCTCCCGGGATTTGATAAAGTGCTCGACTTTACTTTTGATGTTCTCCGCATCGAAGGGGTCAATGGCGGCGACGGCTTCGTACAGTTCATCAAAGACCTCGCGCTTATCTTCTTTCCACTTTTTGCGTATATTCTTTTCATCAAATTCTTTAAAGTCTTCGAAGAAGTAGTAGCCACTGGTCCAAAAATCATTCAGAAAGACCACTCTTTCCTTCATCATATCAATAAAGGCGAGCAGATAGTCCTCGCTGGGTTCATGCCCCTGGGCTTCAATGATCGGGCGCACTCTTTTGGCCAGTTCCGCATTATCCGCGTGAATGATGTATTGCTGATTAAACCATTTGGCCTTATCAAAATCAAAGCGGGCGCCAGATTTGCCAATATTTTCGATAGCGAAAGCCTCTACCAGTTCTTCCAGGCTAAACATTTCCTGCTCGGTACCGGGGTTCCAACCCAAAAAGGCCAGAAAGTTCAGGACGGCATCGGGTAAGAAGCCGAACTCCCGGAAACCGCTGAAGGATTCCTCCTCCGTTGCCCCTTTCCACGAAAGTGGGAATACCGGAATCCCAAGCTTTTTACCATCGCGCTTACTCAATTTTCCTTTTCCGGTGGGCTTCATGATCAGTGGTAAATGTGCAAATTCGGGCATTTCGCTTTCCCAACCCAGGAAGCGATAAAGCAGTACGTGATGGGCCGTACTGGGCAACCACTCCTCGCCACGGATGACGTGACTGATCTCCATCAGGTGGTCATCGACGATATTAGCCAGGTGATAAGTAGGTAAACCGTCTCCTTTCAGAATAACTTTATCGTCCAGTTCATTCGTTTGAAACCGTACAACGTCCCGAATCAGGTCTTTAATTTGTACCTCCTCATCGGCGGGCACCCGCAGGCGAATCGTATAGGGTGCTCCCGAATCTAGTCTGACTTTTGTCTCTTCTTCGGATAAGGTCAATGAGTTATTCATCTCTCCGCGGATGCGGTAATCGTATTTGAAGGTTTGCCCATTTGCTTCGGCAGCGTCCCGGCGGCCCTGCAACTCTTCGGGCGTATCAAAGGCATAATAAGCATGTCCGGCTTCAATTAACTTTTGAGCATAAGCTGCGTAGTGGTCCTTACGCTCCGATTGCCGATAGGGCCCGTAATCGCCGCCGTAGCCAGGACCTTCGTCGGGCTCAATGCCGCACCACTTCAGGGCATCCAGGATATATTGCTCTGCACCGGGCACGTAGCGCGTCTGATCGGTGTCTTCGATCCGCAGGATGAAAGTCCCCCCTTTCTGCTTCGCGAGTAGATAATTATAGAGAGCTGTACGTACCCCACCAATGTGTAGGGCCCCGGTAGGGCTGGGCGCAAATCTGACGCGGATATTATTCATGCTTCTTATTTTTTATTAAATCTTATTTAATTCTAGTTAAGGCGTTATGGATTCGAAGCAGGAGCTCCGAATTTGCTGCTGGAGCAAAGGTCCTGTTTTGTCTTACTGCTGGCCTTCGTAATTACCGCAAAGTTACACATACACTTTTGAACGTCCTAATGTAGATTACTTCTGAAAATATCGTTTCAACAATGCAACATTCTGCGAAAAAATGCCTTTGTAAGAATAAATCAGCGATTTACCGAATTTTTTTTGTAAAAAACCGGTTTTTTCTTCAAAGCAAGGCAGCGAAAACGTAGTACAATTCGTTGTAAACGCAATAGAATCAATTTTTTATGGCAATTTGCCGATATATCCATGAACATATTCAAATTAAGATCCTATGTATTTAGTAAAAACGCCTCAGTTCATCCAAAATCTCTTCCCGAATTACACCTGGCGGGTGCCTACCGAAGAGAAGGAAGTGTATCTCACGTTTGACGACGGCCCTATTCCCGAAGTAACGCCCTGGGTGCTCGAGCAATTAGCCAACTTTAATGCAAAAGCTACCTTCTTTTGTGTTGGTGAGAATGTTCAAAAGCATCCATCCGTTTTTGAGGCAGTAAAGGCACAAGGTCATACTGTTGGTAACCACACTTACAACCACTTGGATGGCTGGACTACCGACAACATTCCATATTTCCATAATACCCGCCATAGTGCCAGTATTACCGGATCTGAGTTATTTCGTCCACCTTACGGAAAATTAAAGCCCAAGCAAGCACAATTCCTACAGCGTCATTATCGCATCATTATGTGGGATATTCTCAGCGGTGATTTTGATCCCAATATCTCTAATGAACAGTGTCTGCAAAACGTTATCCGCAACGTTAGCCCCGGCTCTATTATCGTCTTTCACGATAGCCTGAAGGCAAAAGAAAAACTGAAGTACGTATTGCCAAAAGTATTGGAGCATTTGAGTGCGCAAGGCTACAGCTTTGAAGCGCTTAAGAATTCCGCTAAAGCTGAGCAAAACCGTCTGCTTAAAACGGCGTAAAGGCAAAGCTGCCTTCTGGCATAATAAAAAAAGCCCCCGGATCTGATGATCCGGGGGCTTTTTTTATTATGCTTAAAGGTCAGCCGTCATTTCGTACTTAAGGCCTTTGTAATCCTTTAAAACCGCTTTTACGGAGCCCACACTCAGGGGCGATTCGATGATCAGGGGCAGTCGATTTTTGTCATCGGAGACATAGACTTTCATTTCGTCACCTTCTCTAAAGTATTCGCCACTAATCAACTGAGGGCTGAACACCATGGTATTAAATTTACCGTTACCCTTAATTCGTTTTTGTTCTTCCTGTCCCCGGTAAGTCACCGACAGTGGCCAGGTCTCTTTATCCATAAAGAGATCGATAGGTATTTTTTCACCCGGATTCATGTCGGCAAAATCAACATTACGGGCGAAGTAAATAATCGATAGGATATCGTGGATGCAGTTATCAATCGGATATTCAGCAATTTCTGCCGTTTCTTTGCTTTTACCACGCAGGGATTTGGCTACTTTGCGTTTGCGGTCGAAAGTCACCTTATCGTACAGACGATATTTCCCCTCCTCTACCTGTCGGATCGAGACGGTAGGCAACATCGTCTTTTTATCGACGTAGCATTCGTAGGTATCCCGTACTTTAAAGAAAGGATCGTAGGAGCGGTAGGTCCGTCCGACGGCGGACAGATAGTATTGATTACCCATATCTTTCACCCGAAAGGTCACCTCTCCAGCGGCCACCCACACGAATTTCCAATTGTAGAACATCTTATAAGTCACCTCTTCCCCTTCCTGAAAGGTCCTGTTTTGGGTAGTGCAACTATTGAATTCGCTGGCTTCTTCCGGAGTGAGCAGGTCTGAGCTGGGCGCTCCGGGCCAAAGGCCAGCCGTGGCCATGGCGAGGGCCAGTGTGGTAATTAAGGCGTAATAATTAATGCTTCGCTTTCTCATAACCTAATGATTGTAAAAGATTTATCTTCAATATGGCTCCCAAACCGATTAACGAGGGAAGCCCTAAATTTATTATAAACAGCCCAAAGCTGGCGGCCAGGATTGCCAGCTTATCTTCCGAAAAGGGCGACCAGACCAGTAAAGCTATTTCCCCTCGGGCCAGTAAGCCTAAGGCGGGGGGTAGAGGGATACTGGTTTGCACCAAAAAAACAGTGGCCACCCCGGCGTAAGCCAGGGGCAGAGATACCGCTACATTTCCAAACCACAGCAATAACACATACTGGGTCAAATACACGCCGTACCGCATTGCCGCCAGAACGAATGCCACTCCGAAGGTACGGTAGTCGTAGCTGTGTAGCGTTTGCCGTAAGGAGGTCAGGCTCGACTGAAACCTCCTTAGTAGGCGCTGCCTCAAGGCAAAATCTAGTAAACTTCCTATATTTATAATGACTAAAAGCAGGATAATCGTTCCCAGGAACCCCAGGATTAAGAAAAGTTTATAATCCTCCAACCGAAGTGTTAAGGCCCGGGGGGCAAAATAAAGCGTACCCAGCCAGCCAAACATCAACAAGACCACGAGCTGACATAAATTGCCCGCCAGGGTAGCCAGCAGTAATTGCTTTTTAGAAGCGGCCCCCGATATTAATACCCGTCCGATGTAATCTCCCATCCGATAGGGGGTAATCAACGCAAGGGTTACCCCCATAAAAACGGCGCGTAGCGCTTGCCGAAAGGAAAGCAGCGGAGCCGGAACAGACAAAAATTGTCGCCATTTTAAGGCTTCCAATATCCAATTAAGGGGCATCAGTAAGATCGCCAACAACAGATAGAACCAATTTACGCTCAATAGAAATGCTTGCCTGGCTTCTTTGGACCAGTCGACAGAAAGCTGACGGTATAAAACCAGCAGCAGCGCCAAAAATATCAGCGTCTTCAGTAAGGTATTCAGCGATTGACGGGAAACAATTTTTTGCAAATGAAAATAATTTGTTTTAAATTTCGAGAAATTAAAAACTTTGTCAACAAAAAAAGATAACTATACACTGCTAGGTGTTGATCCGGGAACCAATATTATGGGTTACGCTGTATTATTAGTTCAGGGCAAAAAACTGTCCGTCCCCGATATGGGCGTTATCTCCATGCAGCACCTCGATACCCACCAATACAAACTTAAACGAATTTTTGAACGCCTACAACGCCTGATCCATACTTACCAGCCCAGGGAGATGGCCATCGAAGCGCCTTTCTACGGCAAGAATGTACAATCTATGCTTAAGCTCGGTCGTGCCCAGGGCGTAGCCATCGCTGCGGCGATCACCAGCGAAGTAGAAGTAACGGAGTATGCCCCCAAACGCATTAAACAAGCGGTCACCGGCAGCGGGAATGCCTCTAAGGAGCAGGTAGCCGCCATGCTCGAATCAATTTTGAAAGTGAAATTTGAAACGACTTACCTCGATGCCAGTGATGCGCTGGGCGCCGCCTTGTGTCATTATTACAGTGCCTCCAGCGTGCTAAAGGGCCAAAAACGGTACAACGACTGGAGCGCTTACCTGAAGGATAACCCAAAAAAGGCCAAATAAGTACCTGTTAAAAGTTGTCCTGCTGCAGAAAAGCCAATAGATTGGCCATCTCCTGTGGACTCAAATTGGCTTCTTGTCCTTCGGGCATCATCGAAATGCCCAGAGAAGACAATTGCTCAATATCCTTTTTAGCCAGCTTTTGTTCTTGTCCTCCCATCATGATCAGAACGATTTCATGGTCAGATTCTTTACTAATAATTCCGGTGTAAATATTCCCGTCCCTAGTTTTCACCTGATGGTTGATGTATTTAGTATCTACGGCAGCGTTGGGATCCAGTATATCATACAAAAGCGATTCTTTACTCTTTCGGTTAATTTCAGTAAGTACCGGACCAACCTCTTCCCCTAAAGTGCCGTATCGATGACATTGACTACAAAGATTAATAAAATGTTCTTTTCCACTTAAAATATCTCCCGCCAGGTCCAGTGCAGGCCGCATCTTTTCGATGGCCTCCTGTCTGGTGACTACTCCAGCATCCGAAAATAATTTTTCGGCTCTGCGCCTCACCGCTGCATTATCTGTCCAGCGGAGCAGGGTTCTTCTTCGCTCCAAATCGAAGTTCATTTCTCCCATATTGATTTTACCCTGCTCCAATGCGCTTAGCAGCACCTCCTGGTTAAAAGTTTTGTACAATAAGATATCTCCCGCCTTCTTCCGGGCATCGGGTCCCAGGTTTGGCCACATTTCGACCAGTTTAGGGCCGACGCTGGGCTCGTTCGAACGCCACAATTGCCATAAACTCTCTTCCTGGATAGCCAGCGGCTCTCGATGATCTAACAAAGAATAGAGCGTGGCCGCCCGCAAATCGAAAGCCTCCAGTTCTATCAATTTCAGTAATTCCAGACGTTGTGCTGCACTCCGATCCTGGTTTTTTACTTCTTTTAAAGCGGCCGTAATCTTCTCCTTTACGATGACTGATACTGGTAGCTGCATGGCCTTTCGCAAGTGAGCGCAGGCCCGAACGATAGATGCGCCCTCGCTACTTTCCAACTCCCTAATAAGGAGTGATATACCTTTTGAGGTTGAACTGACCAGCGCCTTTTCTCCCCATCCCTCCGACAAGGCTTCTACCAGCGCTGCCTTTTTCGTTTCTTCCAGACGATCTTGCTCAATCAGGCTTGCCAGTATATTCCGTATCTCTAATGGTTGCCGCTCCTGTCCTACCATACGCGCTAAAGCCAGGGCTACCGTCTCCTGATATTCATTCCAATCGGATGATAATAGCCGTTGGGTAAAGCTACCTGCCTGATACCGGGTAGCACTGGCTACGGCCATAGCGGTCCAGATGTCAATATCCGGCCTGGCCAACAATTCTGAAAAAGCGGTAGCTATTGCGGATTCATGGGGTTTGTACTGCGCTGCCCCCAGGGTTCCCAGACTTAGTGCGGCCTGCATAGCTACCTCAGGAGAGGCTTCATCGATCAGCTTGATGATCTCATTTATTAAGGCTTCTTGCCCAGGCAGATATCTTTCAGCAATCTTTATGGCATTGGCCTGTAAACCGGACTCCTCACTTTTAATCGCCTGCATTAACAAAGTCACCCTGGAATGGCCTAACCCTTCCAGACTCCACAGAGCGTGTAAAATGGTCAAAGGATCGGAGGGGTCTTTAATTTTATTGACCAGCAAATCCTGATATACTGAATCTCCGGATGCTACGATTAGCCGCTGGGCGGTCAGACGAGTCCACTGATTAGGGCTACTGAGCGCCTCCACCAGTGTAGCCGGCACCGCTTTATCTAAATTTGGACGATCGGGCCGCCAGCCCTTCCGTGGGGTAATTCGATAGATCCTTCCCTGATTCGTCCCCGCCTCTAAATCCAGGCTTTCCTCTATTTCATCTGGAATCCATTCCGGATGCTCAATCACCGCACGGTGCATATCTAATAAATACAAGGCCCCATCCGGTCCAGTTGTCATATTGACGGGGCGAAAAGCACGATCCGTAGACGCCAAAAACTCCACTTTTTCCCGCATTCTGGAGGCTTTATAAACCGCTTTATTCGGAGATAAAACGTCCAGGTGAATCAAATTTAGCACCACATCGGCTACGAATAAGTTATTATTAAATCCCGCTGGAAAAGCATTCCCCCCGTAAAAAGTGATGCCGCATGAACCCGAAAAGTAACCAGATTGCTCCGGATGGTTAACCCGGGTCTCTTGCTCCCCGATGGGATAAATTCTAGAAAGACCATTCTCTTCATGATCAGAAATAAGGCTCAGGGTATGATCAGGCTCAAAAGCTAAGCCCTCGATGTATCGCTCCGGAAAAACCAATTGGGAGACGTGTTCCAGATTATGGGTTTCGTACATATGACCCCATTGGTCAAAGGCCAGTTCAAATCCACCCGATGAGGTGCCTACCCGCTCAATTTGCTGCTGCTCTATCCGAATACGAAAGTCTTCTCCTCTGAGGTCCAGAGGTTGATTAGGCCGACCGACAAAATAGGGATGCCCATTATTGCCACCGTTGGCAGCGTAGATCCAATTATCGAGGCCGTAACTTAGTCCGTTGTAGTTATGCTGAAGATTTCCCACCTCAAAACCCTCCATGATCACCTCCTGATGGTCTGCAATTTGGTCACCGTCTGTATCTTTCAGCCAGACCAATTCGGGAGGAGCAGCGACCAGGAAGCCACCTTTATAGGGTAAAAGGGAAGATGCAACGCCTAAGCCCCGGGCATACACCTTTCTTTCCTCAAAGACACCATCTCCATCCTGATCTTTTAGAAGAACAATTCGGCTAGCATCCCGACTAAAGGGGTAACCGGGCATCTCCAAAACGTAGGCATCCCCTTTCTCGTCAAACGCCATATCTACCGGATCAAAAACCAAAGGCTCAGCGGCTACTAAATCCATGCGAAAAGCAGGATGGATCTCAAAACCGTCCGGCGCGCGGGAAGAATCGGTTATTTGGCATCCAGTTAAGAGTACAAGCCAAAGGATAGCTTGTGGAATACGATTTTTCATAACACCGTGGCATTCATTTTATAAAGTCAAATTTTATGCCCGGAGTCTAGTTTTTCTTTCTCTACTTCACCGGCGGATAATCATTGGCCATTTCGACCAGGCGAGGGCGGAAGTAAAAGAAGATAGCCATGCCCAGGGCAAAAAACAGAAAGAAAGTTATTTTCCCCGTTAATAGCGCGCCCATCAAAGCAACCAAATTCCCAACTTCCGTCAGGGCCAGGCGCAAAATAACGCGTCGCCGGTAGTGCATCAACTGATCTTCCTCAGTCTTTTGTTCGGCGGCACTTATCAGTAATTGATTATTGAGATAGTAACCGACAAAGGCCCCACCCAGCACCGCCGCCGGCACGATAATCGAAAAATAGGGAATATCAGCAAACTCCTGCTGGTTCTGTAACATGAAAAAGACCACTCCGGCAAACAGTACCTGCCCACCAACGAGTGAATAAAAAATCAGCTGTAATTTCTTGAAATCCATAACGGGTCTTATTTCTAATCAGTAGCGAACCGCTGAACAATATCCAAACATAAGTCAGCCATTCGCCACTCCAATAATTCATCACTTAAAACTTAGGCGACGGCCGGATCGATATCCTCGGCACCGTGCACCAGGCGTTTTAACGGCTTTAGCAACAGTAGTACTAAAATACCAAACGCCACACAGAAAATCGCCACGCCGGTAAATAACTGCAACTCACTGTAATTCTTGATTTGCTCTCCAATCGAACCGGCAACAAAATTACCCAATCCGGTAGCTGCAAAATAAGCGCCCATCATAAAGGAGGCATACTTTATAGGAGCCAGCTTGGTAATAAAGGAAAGAGCCACCGGAGAAGCACAGAGCTCTCCAATGGTATGGAATAAATAAGCTAAGACCAGCCACATCATGGCGGAGCTACCCGTCGCCTCGTAATCCATAGACGCCTTACTCATAAAGACAAAGCCCAGCCCCATAATGATTACGCCCAGGGCCATCTTGAAGAGCGAACTGTTCTCGAAGCCTTTGCGCGCCCACCAGGCCCAAAACAGGGCTACCGGCAGTCCAAGCGTAAATATAAAGAAGGAGTTTACGGATTGGAACCAGGTCGCTGGCACCTCAAAAGGGTTAACGTTAAACACCAGGAATTTCAAGATCAGAAAGACCGTGCCTAAAATACCCGCGCCGTAGATCCAGTACACACCAGTTTTCTTATCTTTTCGATAGGCGAATAAGGCTCTGAGCGCCACGAGTGCAAAAATCCCCACCAGGATGAGATCAATGGTCCACAGGGCGGTGAGTCGATCGGTTTTATCCCTGGCGTACAGGTTCATCAGACCGCCAGCCTGCTCAAAAGCCCCCCAGAAAACAATGATAATTAAGAAGGAGAGGAACATGACAAGCATTCGGTCTTTCTCCACGGAGGTCAAAGGCCTTTTCATCAGCTCTTTTTCTTCTTTGGAGGCATCCTTACCCCCCACTTTTTCTCCTACATGTGTAAGGTATTTTTGCCCCCAAATGTAGACCACCTGTCCGATTAACATCCCGATTCCGGCCAGACCAAAACCATAGTGCCAGTTTACTTGCTCACCAATGGTCCCGACGATAATACCCGCCAGAAAGGCCCCAATGTTGATCCCGATATAAAAAATAGTAAACCCGACATCGCGGCGGTTATCTCCTTTTTTGTATAGACCACCCACCATGGAAGAAATATTCGGTTTCAGGCAACCTACCCCGGAAATAATAAAGATTAAACCGGCAAAAAAGGCCGCTTCCTGGGGTATTGCCAGGATTAAGTGACCAAAACAAAGCAAAATCCCACCGATCATCACCGTTTTCTTCTGCCCGAAAATCCGGTCGGCAATGATACCTCCGGGAATAGAAGCCAGATAAACGAGCGTGGTATACCATTTGTACAAAGAAATAGCATCTGAATCCTCCCATCCCCAGCCGGGATTATCAGCCGTTAGAGAGGCGGTCAGAAACAGGGTTAGGAGCGCACGCATTCCATAGTAAGAAAAGCGCTCCCACATTTCTGTAAAGAATAAAATATACAGACCTACCGGGTGGCCCAGAAAGGTTTTTTCCTGACTTGCTTTAATCGAATCACTCATTTTACTATGATCTGTTTTTTGTTTATTAATGTGCTGCTCAAAGCATTTTCTCCAGCACTTCGGTTAGGACAATGCGCTAAAAATAGAGCATTTTATCAGATCATAGGTAAAACACCGTCATTTATTTTGTTGACGCCTTCTTTTAGCGGACCAGCCCACCCATCAAACGAATCAAATCCGTTTCGGTGGTTTTTAAATTAAAAACGGCGTTGAGACGCGATTGCTCCGCATTAATAAAGGCCAGCTGTACAGCCCGGTAATCAAAGGAGTTAATCAGACCTCCCTTAAATCGCTCCTCGGCAATCGTGAGGTTCTGACGGGCATTCTGCACCAACTCTTCCGTCAAGGCTACCAGATCACGCTGATTTTGATAAGTAGCAAAAAGGTTAGTGGCCTGCAAATTGAGATTGCGCTTTAAGTTATCAATATTGTATTGCGAACTCACCTCTTGTAACTGGGCATTCTGGATATTAGTCTTGCGTACGCCCCAGTCGGCCAGAGTATAGGTCGCCGTAATATTTACGCCCAGATTCAAAGTACGAGCGACTACCGCATTGATCGAGCGGCTCTCCCCAGAAGCGGCCGTACCTTCTCCACTGGAAAGCCCCCAATTGTAGCTGCCATTTCCACCCACGGTTACCCGCGGATAGTTAGACACCTCTTGCAGCTTGGTATTGATTCCCGCCAGCTCCCGGTTGACAAAGGCATTCTGTAAATTCCGATTATTGGCAAAAACGCGCTCTCGAATGGCATTAACGTCGTAATCTTCTGCCGGTACCTGTAGCTCATCACTCAAGCGATAACGACGGCTGAGTTCATCGAGCCCCATCGCCAGGTTCAGGTTGCGCAACGCATTATCCAGATTGGTTTTTTGCACCAGATAATTGGTGGAATCACTGAGGTAGGCGTCCTTACTCTGAAGCAGATCGAAAGAGCCGCCCTGCCCAAACTCCTGTCGAACTTCCTGGTAGCGAATGCGATCACGCGATAGCTCCAGTACCTCTTGCAGCACCGAAAGCTGTTCTTGTTGTAGTAGAGCCTGGTAGTAGGCCACAATGATCTCCTGGATCGTATTCTCCACCGCAATGGCAACGTTCCCCGATTCCAGGCGTTCATTAGTCTCCAACTGATTCTTGGTCAGGCGCACCCGATAACCATCGAAAAGTACGAGATTCGTACTCACGCTAGGGGTCAGGCCCGTATTGTAAGAACTGATCTCTGTAAAAAAGGAAATAGGATTATTCTGATAGCGGTAACCATTATCCGATCCCAGATTGACATTGATGGCCGGGTACTTCCCCGCGATCGCCCAGTTATTACGGTTTTGGGCAACCGCCAGATCATTCTCCTCAATCTTAATCGTGTAACTATTTTCCAGCCCCGTGCGAATGGCTTCTTCCAGCGACAGATCCTGTTGTGCCGTTAAGCTTCCGCAAAAAATAATTAGTACAAAAAACACGCGCAAAAAGTGCATATCATATAAATTTTCTTTCAAAAGCGTAACGCTTGAAATAAAAGTTGTAGAAAAAAACGATACCCGTAGATATCAATTTGGTAATGGCCTGATGCTCGGCAAAAAACGGCATTTGGTTCAGACCATAAATAATTCCGGTATCAATACCCAGACCAACTACCGATACCAACATGGCTCTAAAAAACAGTACCGATCCTTTGCCCTTAGCGGAAAAAACAAATCGCTTTTGCAGCACAAAATTCACAATGACCGCCGTAGAATAGGCAATGATATTGGCCGGTACTGGCGAAAAAAAACGATTGACCAGCAGGAGATAAAGTCCATAATTAATGGCCGTAGCCACCAGGCCCGACAGGCCAAACTTAAACTTTAGCAACAACAGCTCCCTTAGCTTTTCTCTCCAGTTGGTCTTATCCATTAGGCTTTTTATACCGATAAATTTTTAATCTGCTCCTCCTGGAAGAAATCAACGATCTCTGTCCAGTTATTGACCCTGGTAAAACGATCTTCGTGAATATTGTGACTGGCCGTAAATAGCAAACCCTTCCCCCGAAAGCCTTCCAGGTTACGGGCATGATCATCAATCATATAATCTGTACCCAACACCCCCTTATCACCACAGAAAACATAATTCCGCCAATGGATAAAGGGGAAATGCTCCTGCAGCCAGTCGTATTTATCCTCCAGGCAATTACGGAACTCCTGAGCCGCCGTCGTAATGAAAATTTCATAATCGTCCATGAGGGCCCTTACGCCTTCCCGGCTCCCCGGCATCACGGGTAGATTGCGAAAAAAGCCCTTTTCAAATAGTCGATCCCGAATCTCCATCGCGCCTTCAATCTGGTAAATCTTTTTACCCCAGTAATCGGCCTTCTTCAATCGGCGGCCGTAACTCTCTTCGTAGAGATCCAAAAACTTGGGAGTGACATTGGCGATAACCTCGTCCATATCCAGTGCAATCGTTTTCTTTGTATCCATTCGTGGCTTGTCTTTTTGGTTCATCCTGTGAAAATTTAAGCCAGGGAAGACCCTGGCCCTGGGTTTAGCTAAATAATTGTACAATTTGCTGACCGTAGAATGAAAAGGCCAGGGCAATTGCCACAAAAACCATGGCAATGTACCAGAGAAATTCATAACCTGTCTCCGTGCGGATGGCTGATTCCACCGACTCATTACTGGGTTTCACTCCTTTCCACAGCCAAGTGGCATACACCTTAAATCGATTGATGACAATTAGGAAAACGGGTAGCAGCAGCAAGTTTGCTACCGTTACGGCCAGCAACCCGTAGGAAACCGAAATCGCCATCGGAATTAGAAACTGAGCCTGCAAGGATTTCTCAAACAGCAGCGGTGCCAGCCCGGCAAAGGTGGTGAAAGTAGTCAAAATGATCGGGCGGAAACGGGAAACGCCCGCTTCGTAGACCGCATCCATTTGGCTGTAGCCCTCTTCCAGATAACTGTTGTAAGTCGTCACCAGCACCAGAGAATCGTTGACCAGGACCCCGACCAGGGCAATCACCCCAAGAATCGAAAACAGACTAATTGGTGCCCCCATCAGGTAATGTCCCCAACCAACCCCAATCATGCTGAAGGGAATCAACAAAAACACAACCAGGGCCTGACTGGTCGAACGGAAAGTCAAGGCAATACAGAAAAACATCAGGGCCAAAACAATGGATCCTACTTGCTGAATCGAAGTGACCGACTTTTCCTGTTCCCGATTCTGTCCCTCGTATAAAGCCTGAACGCCTGGATAACGCTTTAATACCTCCGGAATAATGTTGGTCTTTAAGGCGGAGGTCACGTCACTAACCGATACTTCATCACTGGAGACATCAGCCTCCACTTTGATTTCTCTTTTCCCATCGATATGATTAATACCAATGACGCCCCGGTCTACTTCCAGATCCGCAATTTCTGAAATGGGAAATTCCCGTCCATCCAGGAAACGAACACGCATAGCTTCTAAATCAGTTAGACTAGATCGATCGGCATCGTCGTAGCGTACCCAGACGCGAACCTCATCCCGTCCGCGTTGCAAACGCTGCACCTCGCTACCAAAAAAGCCAGAACGTACCTGCCCGACTACTTCCTGCAAATTCAAACCCAGAAAACGAGCTTTTTCCGTCAGGCTGATATTAATTTCACGCAATCCTTCCTGATTATTATCCACGACATCGGTTAGTTCCGAAAGAGCACGCATTTCTTCTTTAACCGCCTCGGTCGCCTGTTTTAATCGCTCCTGATCTTCTCCTACCAGGGAGATAGACACGGGCTTACCAAAAGCATTTTGGGACCCGTAAGTCACCAGTTCGGCTTCGCGAATGGGGCCGGCTTGCTTGCGAATTTCGTTCACTACCCGGCGTAGATTAAGTGAATCCCGGAACTCCCCTTCCAACAAGGCGATATTGAGGCTGGCGGCGTAAGTACTTGGCCCAAGCGTCTTTTCTACTCGCTGGATCGCCTGCTTTTCATTATTATAGAAATGAGCACTCAACTCTTCATTGGCTTTCCAGGCAGCCTCCTCTATATGATCCATCCACTCTTTGGTAATATGCTCCCGGGTACCCGCTGGCATTTGTAAAGTGACCGAAATATCATCCCGTTCAATAACGGGAAAGAAAGTCCCCTTGATGATCCCCGTACGCAAGCCCCCCATGGTGATGATTAACAGCGCTACAAATGCAGAGACCGTCAAAAACTTATTTTGCATCGCAAAACGTAGGGTCGGACCGTAAAAGGTGTAGCGCAACCAATTCATCATTTTATCCAGTCCACGCTGGATTCTATTCGGTTCTTTATTAGGTTGTAGCCCCTTGGAATGCGCAATGTGCGTCGGCAAAATAAAGGCCCCTTCTACCAAGGAAAAGATCAGGGAAAAAATGACTACAATGGCCATCTCCCGGAAGAAATCCCCCAGGCGACCATCAATAAAAAAGAACATCGAAAAGGCGATCACCGTCGTCAAAATAGCCGTAAAAACCGCCGGCAGTACTTTCATCGTTCCATCCAGCGCTGCCTTGAGTGGTTTTTCTCCTTTCTCGTGGTATTGGTAAATACTTTCTCCAATCACAATTCCATCATCCACCAGAATACCAATCACCAGAATCATCCCGAAGAGGGAAATGACGTTGATCGTTACGCCCAGGGCATTGGCCACAATAAACATCCCACCAAAAGAAATGGGAATGGCCAGGGCTACCCAAAAAGCCAGTCGCCAATCCAGAAACATGGCTAACAACACGATGACAATAAAAAAGCCCAGAACACCATTTTCCGTAAGGAGATTGATCCGGCTCGTTAAAACCGAAGAGGCATCATTAATTATCGAGGCCTGTACTTCCTTATGTGTGGCATTAAAATCTGTAACGTAATTATTAACTATCTCTACAATAGGAAACAGGTCTTCTTCCAGCGTATTCTGTACGCGCACCACCACTGCGGGCTTACCATTGACGTAACTCCGGCTGGGATTATTCTCCGACCATTGATCCTGGATATCGGCGATTTGATGCAGGCGCACAACCGCACCGTTATTCGTACTGGTCTTCACGACCACATCGCGCAATCCTTCCGCATAGTAAGACTTATTATCGGCCCGTACCAAAAGCTCTTCCTCATCTCCACGGATCGTACCTCCGGTAAGTTCAATGTTGGCGTTTCGAACGGCCAGGGTCGCCTCCTGAAAGGTCAGGTTGTAAGCCCGTAGATCCGCTTCTCGGAAGGAAATCTCTATTTCTTCTTCCGGGAAGCCATCCAGGGTTACTTTCGACAAGCCATCCTGCGCAAGCAGATAATCCTCGGCTTCGCGCCCCAGGCTTTTCAGGTATTTCAGGTCTACATCACCACTGATGGAGAAGGTAATGGCCCGCCCCAGATTCTCCCGTTTGTAAATCACCGGGGGCTCCATACCCGCCGGGAAGGAACTAATCCGATCCACGGCATTTTTGACATCCTGTAAAATAACATCGGTGTCATAGCCTTTTAATACCTCTACTGTAATACTCCCGGCATTTTCATTCGATACGGAAGTCACCCGCTCCACACCGGTTAGCCCCCGGAGGTTTTCTTCAATTTTATTGACGATACCTTCTTCAATTTCTTCGGGAGAAGAGCCTGGGTAGGTCACTTGTATACTGATGACGCGACTTTCCACCTCGGGAAAGAAAGTCGACTTCATATTCAACAGCCCCGCTACCCCCATGATCAGGAAAGCGAACATGAGCAAATTGGCTGCGATGGGGAATTTTATAAAATAATTGATTATACTTTTCACCTTATCTGGTATTAGAATACTCCAAAATACTTAGCTACCTGGGTACTAAGCTTTATTTCCCGCCGGCCGGGCCGGACTGATCAACCGAAGCTGCTGTTTTGGGTTGACTTTTTGTCTCTGACAAACGCACCTCCATTCCGTCAAAGGCACCAACGATGGGTTCGGCCAGTAGTTGGGTTCCGTCGGCGAGGCCTTTGACAATAGCCTCCGTTTCGGTAATTTTCACGACGTCTACCAACTGCAGATGCAGTTTCTGATCTGCTACCGTATAAACCTCTTTTTGGTTTACCAACAACTCTTTGGGAATACGGATCGCTTCTTCCACGGCACTGGCATTTACCGAACCGGTGAGGTACATTCCTTCTTTGAGGTCGCGTCCCGTCACCCCAATGAACACCTGTACCGTCTGCGTACCGGGATCTACCTGGTCGTTGACCCGGCGCACCGTACCCGTCCAGGAACCTTTGATATCCCGTGAATTGAGTTTGACTTTACTTCCGGTGCTAATGTACTTGAGTTCGGAGAGGGGCACGGTCACTTCGAGTTCATAACTGGCCGTATTCATGAGTTCTCCCAACTTTTGTCCAGAGCGCACCAGCGCACCCGGCTGGATGCTGGTCTGGGTGATCACCCCGCTAAATGGAGCGTACACCATATATTTACTCAGGCGTTCCTCTGCACTTTGAATCGTATAATACTGATTCAACAGATTTCGCGAAGCGATGAAATAGCGTTCCTGCTCATTCAGCGGTTCCGGGAAAGGAGGTAGCGACTGCTCCACGTCGAAAGAATCCAGGTAGGTTTTCCACTGCTTGAAACTCTGCGGGTAGTCAATCTTCAGGTCAGGCATTAACTGAGTGATCGCATTCAGCAGACTACTTTTCTGTGCCAGTAGATTCAATTTAGCCTCAGTCTGATTTACCTCTATCAGGGGCGCTCCTTTCGGGAAATAACTACCTACTTTAAAAGGACGCTCGGTACGCTCAAGCGTACCGGAGACTTCGGCAAAGATATCAATCTTGTTAAAGGCTGCCAGTTCGCCCTGTACGGCTAATTCGGTGGCCACGGAACTGTTGTTTACCGGCGTAGTAGTAGCCATTGGTGCGGGCTCTGCTTCTGGCACCCGACGAGGGGGCTCAGCCGCCTCTTTAAAAAACATAACTACCGCAAAGGCACCCGCCAGGAGAGCGGCACCAACCACGATACTGATTATTCGAGCATTTCGCTTATTCATAATGTGTTTATTTGCTATTCGTATTCATTTAATTGTTGCGCTTACAACTACTTCAGGTTGTCGTATATTCTACTCAGTACTTTCAGGCAAATCGAAAGCTCTTTCGGATCGATGTTTACCGTGGCTTCCCGGGTAGCCTGCTCCGCTTTTGGAACCAAATGTCCGCGTAGCTCCTTACCTTTATGGGTCAGATAAATACGCTTCGTACGCCGATCGGCTTTATCCGTGATGCGCAATAAAATATTCTGCTCTTCCAGATAGCTGATTATACGGGTGATGGTGGCCTTATCTTTTATCAGGGATATCGCTAAATCCTGTTGCCGCAAGCCATCCTCTTGCCAGAGATCATTCAAGACCCCCAAATGTTGTGGCTGTAAGCCTATCTGGTGCAGGCCTGACTTATCGGCAAAGAATTGCGTGAGTAAGCGGGCAACCCGGTTACTCAGCGAAAGTAAAGAAGGCATATTTTTGGAAGCAGATTGCTGCATGGCCGCAAAAGTACATTTTCTCATTAGTTGTACACGCAACCGAAACAGACAAAAATAAAATTAGTTGTACATACACGAATAAACTTGCTGTGGAAGCGAGATCGTGGACATTTTTGCGAAAGCAAAGACAAAAAGGAAAGAAAAGGAGCTATAGAATGGTCAAAAGCACCTTCTTTAAACCAATCGCTATTAGTTCAAAGAAAAGGCCTGTACCGGCTCCGGAGAATTGTGGAAAAATAATTCCGAAACGAAAGGATGCATATAATCACTTAAAGGTAGCTGGGCGATGACCTCCATGACCTCAAACTCCGATTCGGCGTCGACAATCACCCATAGCATGGAGCGATCCAGGGCCAACGAATAAGACCGAATGACCCCCTCTGCTAGAAGTTCGGCCACTACTAATCTCTGGCGTGGAATGCGGGCTAGAAAGTCTTCGGTCAGTTGATCTGGTAGCTCAAACTCTACCATGTAAGATCTTTTCATAATACTAATTTATGATATAGGCAGCTCGCAAAACAGACGTAAAATACCTGCCAGCTGCTTTAGCAAGTTAGCCAACTTAGCTAAGCCTTGCCACGTTTTTTTGTTTTTTAATATAATTTTAAACTCCAAAGTCTGCATTAATCGACGTAGAAGCCCATTTTTCCCATCTGATAATCGCGCATGGCTTCGAGTATTTCGGTCTGGGTATTCATCACGTAAGGGCCCCACTGAGCGAGTGGTTCGTCAATCGGTGCTCCGGCCAGGAAGAGTATTTCTGCATCTTCCCGGGCTTTAATCATCACCGAAGCCCCGTCTTTTTTGTAATGCAAAAGAGTACCTGCTTCGTAAACAAAACCATTGACACTCTCTAACTGTCCACGGAGCAAATAAAGCATACTATTATCATCTTCCGGAATATCGACGGAGGTAGCTACGCCGCTCTGAACTTCTAACTGTAGGGCCAGAATGGGGGAATGCGTTTGGGCTGGTCCCTGCTGACCAGCGTAGCTGCCGGCCACCACTTTAATGCGTACTTTCCCATCTTCTTTTATAATTTCCGGAATACTATCCGCTTTGATATCCTGATAACGGGGAGGTACCCTTTTTTTATCCTTTGGCAGATTCACCCACAGCTGTACACCTTCCATGATGCCACCGCTTTCGCGAAAAGTGTCCGAGGCGCGCTCGCTGTGGATGATCCCCCGACCGGCTGTCATCCATTGCACATCGCCCGCAGCGAGTATGCCCTCGTTGCCACGGCTGTCTTTATGCCGCAGACCACCCCGATATAAAAAGGTGACCGGCTCAAAGCCCCGATGCGGATGCGGTGCTACTTCAAATGCCTTACCACCGGGAGCCACCGAGAAGGGGCCAAAATGATGCAACAATAAAAAGGGACTGATGCGCTCTACCTTTTTCGTAGGTAAGGCTTGTCGTATTTGCGTCCCCCCCATATCAATATTTTCGCTCTTCAGGATATGGGCAATTGAACGATAATCCATTCGTTTGTTTTTTTATGAAAATAAAATGAGGCCCTAAATAGTTTAATAAGGGTACAAGCACTGTACTTTTGCCATTCTATCAATAAAAAAACAACAGATGAGAAAATTGGTATGGGTATTCCTACTCCTGATTGGACTTCCTTTTTCGACAACTGCGCAGCAAACCGTTTACTACACCATTAATATTGGAACATTTGTCGATGCCAAAGCCGACGATTTTGCGGCCCTACGTCCGGTGGGCTTTCTGCACGCCCAAAAACTTGAAGAAAATCTAAGCCAGGTCTATCTGGGAGGCTATAAAGCCATGGACAAAGCCCGAAGTGCACTGGAAACGGTCCGGGCCGCTGGGTACGTCGACGCTTATATTCAGGAGCGTTTTCCCCGTGAGGGACAAAACGTGGCCGTCATACAGATTACCACGCTACCCCAGTCTAAAGCCATCAACTGGTCACGCTACGCCGAGGCCGGCGACCTATCGGTTCTACTGGAAGATAAGCTCATCAAAATCGTCATTGGTACGTTTGAAGACGCCAGAGCAGCCCGCGGCCAACTAAAAGAAATCCGCCAAAAAGGCTTCTCCGATGCCTTTGTCAAGGTTGTCAACTCCATCTACCTCCATGACCTGGACGCATTCGAGACCGGTAATGCGATAAAGAAACCACTCATCCCCATTCAATTTGAAGAGGACGCCCCCATCGTCGAAACGGCCAAAAATATTCCAGCCAGGGAATATAGTCGATCGGCCTATCCAGAAAACGGCACAGCCGCTCCCTCAGAATGGACGCGTCGTGGCGTAGAAACTAAAAAGTCACCAACGGTATCTTTACCCGAAATTCGCGTAAAGGTCAAACGACGTTCGGCTCTCGAATTACAGAAAGTCCTGAAGTCCGAAGGGCTCTATACCTCAGGCCTCGATGGCTACTACGGACAGGGGACAAAATCGGCTTACCAACGTTTTATCGATCAGAATTACGATTATCGCAAATACCTCACCCTGGCCGAGACCATGCCCAAGGTGAACAATGCCAACGGGGATCGCTTACAAAATGCCATCAATAACTTGCTAAATAATCCGGCGGGAGTGGAAGGCTACCCCAGCCCATTGGCCCAGGCCTACCAAGCCTACGTTTTGTTTGTGCAGTTGGGACCAGACAACACGGTCAACAACCTAATGAATACGGCCCTAAAGGCCGCTTATCTCGATGCACCACCCCAAATGATTCCCGGTTTTGACTACCGTGCTACTTACGCCTATAATGACCTGACCCAGCTCATCTTACACCTTTACTATATTCACGCAGCCCCCGGCATCAATTACACGGTACCCTGCTGGCTGGCCGAGCGACACCCCCAGGAAGTTGCTGCCGCCAATGCAAACTTCATGGGTCGCACCCTGCCGATGCAGGACTGTAATGAATTTGAAGACTGGCAGGAGATCAATGTACTTTCGGCCATCGCCAAAGATCTGGCCACGGAGCCGGTAAGTTCAGAAGTAAAAGCCAAATCGGCCGCTGCTCGCTCCAGTATTCTACTCGCCAGGCAGCCCCTGAGCCCAGATCTCACCGACGATCTCGAGCGCTGGAATACCAGCCTCTGGCAGGGCGCCAGTACCTGGGGGAATGCCGATCCGCTGCACGGCCGCATCGTCACTACCCTGAAAGTTGCTTACTTCCAGGCCCAGGTGCGACTCGAAGATTACTTTATGAATAAGGATTTCCGACCAGCCGAAGCGACCGGGCTAGCCTTGGCTACCCTGCGTACGGTAGTCGGGAATGAGTTAGAGCGGTTTGTACCATAAGGGAACGGATCAAATCAAGCCCTCCCGAATCAAATCGTGCAGGTGGACGAAGCCCTGGTAAATATTGGCTTCGTCCACCACAATGAGCTGGGTAATACTATTTTTGCGCATCAAGCCCAGGGCCTTAAAAGCCAGCTCATCCGGATGAATCTGTTTGGGACGAGCGGTCATCAGATCCCGGGCCGTCAGCCCACTCGTATCACTGGTTTTCTCCAGCATCCGCCGCAAATCACCGTCCGTAATAATACCCAGCACTTGATCCTGCGCATTTACGACGGCGGTAGCCCCCAGGCGCTTAGAGGTCATCTCCAGGATAGTGGCCCGCAGGCCGGTATCCGGTAAGACTTTGGGCTTGTCATTCAGTGGGAAGATATCGTGTACACGCAGATACAGCTGCTTACCCAAAGAACCACCCGGGTGAAACTGGGCAAAGTCCCTGGGCGAAAAACCCTTCAAAGCCAGCAGGGCCGTCGCCAGGGCATCTCCCATGGCCATCTGAGCGGTCGTACTGGCCGTCGGTGCCAAATTATTGGGGTCGGCTTCCTGCTCAATGGGGGTATGCAGTACGTAGGTGGCCCGCTTACCCAGATAGGATGACTTATTACTCACCATAGCCAATAAGAGGTTGCCCAGGTTACGCAAAAGAGGCACTAGGACTTTAATCTCAGCCGTTTCCCCGCTTTTGGAAATACACAACACCATATCGTCCGACTGAATCATACCCAAATCTCCGTGGATAGCGTCGGCAGCGTGTAGAAACAAGGCGGGTGTGCCCGTAGAGTTCAGGGTCGCCACCACCTTTTGGGCGATGATCGCGCTTTTACCGATACCCGTAATCACTAATCGTCCCTTGCAGCTGGCAATGGTCTGTACGGCAGCTACAAAATCTCCGTCCAGGCATGCCCGCAGGGCTTGTAAGGTACGGACTTCGATATCAAGCGTTTGCTGAGCGGTTTTCAGTATGAGTTCTTCGGAATTCACGATTTTTTTTCTTATTTTTGGTGGCTTTTTGCAAAAGAGAGTAATTGATACTCAAGGAGTAATAAATGATTGGGCGAATGCTGACGTCAAAAACACTCCCATTATTTTCTTTCCCCAGGGCCGTACTAATAAAGATCAGGCCTAGAAAATTTTGTTAAAGATATCAGTTCAGCAATTATTTCATTATATTTAATGAGAGTATGTTTAAATTTCATCCTTTATGCCAGCTATTTGCCCTTTCAGGCCTGCATTTCGTTAAAAACACTCGCCTTAGCTACGGCTAAGTCTGCGCTTTTTGCCTTATTCAGGCCTGAAAAAATCAAATATTGGCAATAAAAACGAAATTTAAACATACGCTGACAACTTTTGCTTGAGTGTTGATCTATCACCCCGAAAGATCTTTATTAATTGGATTCGAAAAAGTAGATGGTGCGTATGACTGTAACACAAGATTTCCTAAATAAGGAATTAGATAAGTATTTTGGGTTCGACCAATTTAAAGGTAACCAGGAAGCTATTATTACCAGCGTATTAGAGCAGAAAGACACCTTTGTCATCATGCCTACCGGAGGTGGCAAATCGCTCTGCTATCAATTACCGGCATTGATCATGGAGGGTACCGCACTGGTCATCTCTCCACTCATCGCCCTCATGAAAAATCAGGTAGACTCCATCCGGGGGTACAGCCAAAGTGATGAAGTAGCCCATTTCTTAAACTCTTCCCTGACCAAAGCCCAAACCAAGCAGGTTAAGCAAGATATTCTCGACAAAAAAACCAAACTGCTTTTCGTCGCACCGGAAACCCTGACCAAAGAAGAGAACATTCTCTTCTTTAAACAGGTCAACATTTCTTTTGTCGCCGTGGATGAAGCCCACTGCATCTCCGAATGGGGCCACGATTTTCGGCCAGAATACCGGAAAATCAGGGGTATGCTCGAAGGTATCGGAGACAATATTCCGGTCATTGCCCTCACCGCAACCGCTACCCCAAAGGTACAATCCGACATCGTGAAGAACCTCAATATGACGGATCACAATGTCTTTATTTCTTCTTTCAACCGGGAGAACCTCTACTACGAGGTAAGACCCAAAGGCAGCAAGGAGCAAACCGTCAAAAGCATTATCCAGGTCGTTAAAGAAATGGCCGACAAATCGGGTATCATCTATGTACAGAGCCGACGCTCGGCTTCAGAAATTGCCGAAGCGCTCGTCGTCAATGACATCAAAGCCGCCCCTTACCACGCCGGCCTGGATGCCAAAACCCGCTCCAAAACGCAGGATGACTTCCTTATGGAAAATGTCGACGTTATCGTCGCCACCATTGCTTTCGGAATGGGAATCGATAAACCCGATGTGCGCTTCGTCATCCACTACGACATTCCTAAAAGTATTGAAAACTACTACCAGGAAACCGGACGGGCCGGACGCGACGGACTCGAAGGCCGCTGTATCGCCTTTTATTCTTATAAAGATATACTCAAGCTGGAAAAATTCCTCCGGGACAAACCCGTTGCCGAAAGAGAAATGGGCTCTCAACTAATGGAGGAGGTCGTGGCTTATGCGGAAACTACCGCCTGCCGCCGAAAATTCCTGCTCCACTACTTTGGTGAATCTTACGACGATAGCCGCTGTAAAAACAAATGTGACAACTGCCGCCACCCTAAAGAAAAGGTCGATATCACCAACGAAATGAAACAGGCCCTCTACGCCATTGAAGAACTGGGGGAGAACTACGGCATAAAAACACTCGTCGACTTTATCCTGGGCAAGTCCAACAAAGAGATGAAAGACTTTGGTTTTGACCAGAAGAAGCACTTCAGCGCCGGAAAAGATAAAGACTTCAACTTCTGGAGCACCGTCTATCGTCACGCACTGCTGCACGACTTTATTTACAAAGACATCGAATCCTACGGCCTGCTAAAAATGACCAAATCGGGCCGGGCTTTCCTGGAAGACAGCTATCCCATCGAGGCACCACTTAACCACAATTACGACGAACTACAGCTCGATACAGAGGAAAGCAGTGGCAGTACCGCTGCGCTCGATAATACGCTATTAAAAATGCTGCGGGATCTGCGCCGGAAAGAGGCACAGCGAAAAGGTGTTCCTCCTTTCGTAATTTTCCAGGATGCTTCCCTGGAGGATATGGCGACCCAATATCCCATCACCATGGAGGATATGACCAAAATATCCGGCGTAAGTAAAGGAAAAGCGCTGCGCTACGGGGGGGCCTTTACCCGACTCATTGATACTTACGTCGAAGAAAATGATATCGACCGGCCAACGGAATTTGTCGTAAAACAGGTGGCCAATAAATCAAAAGCGAAGGTGAGTATTATCCAGGGGATTGACCGCAAGATACCCCTGGATGACATCGCCTATTCCGCCAATCTTTCTACCGAGGATTTGATCGATGAGCTAGACGCCATCGTTACTTCTGGCACCAAGGTCAATATCGATTATTACCTGGAGGAGCAATTAGACGAATACGTCCGGGAAGAAATCTACGAATTCTTTATGGAATCCGAACAGGGAACCGTGGAGGAGGCTTATACTGAGCTCAAAGATGAAGATTTTACCATCGAAGAGATCAAGCTAATGCGCATTAAATTCATTTCAGATCTCGGAAACTAAGCCCTTATGCAGTTATTGATCCTTAATGGCCCCAATTTGAATTTACTTGGTAAACGCGAACCGGAAATTTACGGGCATCAGACTTTTGAAGAGTACTTTGCCCAACTAAAGGAGCGCTTTTCAGACCTTGAGCTCCACTATTTTCAAAGCAATGCCGAAGGCGCCATTATCGACAAGCTGCACGAGGTGGGCTTCTCTTTCGACGGTATCATTCTTAACGGAGGAGCTTATACCCATACGTCAATTGCGATTGCTGATGCGATCGCCGGGATTAGCAGCCCCGTATTAGAAGTTCACATCTCAAATATTCACGCCCGCGAAGCTTTCCGGCATAAAAGCTATCCGGCTGCGCATTGCGTGGGCAGTATTATTGGTTTAGGGCTGGAAGGTTATGCCCTGGCCATACAATACTTTCTCGGAAAAGCCTAGAACCGCAAATCTAGCATCCGCAGCCGCTTTCTTTTACCCAATTTTACCGTACGATCTCCAATGAAGAGAGGCAGGGAGAAACCGATTCCTGCCGCCGCACCGGTTACCGCCGCATCCGACCATTGATAATTGGTGTCCGGATTACCATCCGTCAGGGTACCGATTAGCGCATAACCCGACCAGGCCAGACCGAACAGGGCTAATTGTGTCCCAATCTGCCTGGGCCAGTTACGCTCATAACGCAGAGCGGTGATATTATCCAGCTTAACAAACCGATCGTCAAATTCGATGATATTTTGATCGATGCGCAGGTCACGAATGTAGCCCTCTGACCAGATATCATCATCATTCACCTGGTAGGTAAGCAGCGTACCCATTTCTATTTTCTCCGTCTTGGGACTACCAAACTTTTCAATTTGAAGTACTTTTTGTCCGTAGGCAAAGCAGGAAACCGACAATAAAATAAGTAAGGGTAGTAATTGACGCATGGTGGTATTTTTACATTAAATGACCTGGGATTTGGGATTTTGGTTGTGGCGAGCACGTATCTTTTTCGGAAAACGCTCTATAATCGTTTGCATTGCCCTTTCTATATTTACGTAAGTCGCCTCTTCCTCCTTACCGGTAAAAATAATCATAAAGGCAAAAGACTCCGGATGATCCGCTATTTTCTGGTACAAGGTATGTTTGTTTAAACGCCAGGCTTCGCGTATTCTACGCCGTACCCGATTGCGGTGGGTAGCCCGCCTAATCCGCTTTTTGGCCACCGTTAAGGCAAACTGCACGGGCACCCCTGCGGGGACTTCTGGCAGCGGTAGCCAGACCAGACGCAGTGGATACACCGCGTAGGAATTTCCCGCCGAAAACAACTTTTTAATTTGCTTGCGACTCTTTAGCCTTTCCACCTTTGCGAAAGTATACGAATTTGTTGACATCCGACATTTTTTCTAGCTCAACGATAATGATCTCTCCTTGAAGGAATAGTAAGTTTAAGTAAAGTTACTATTCTCTGCGCCCTAATTCATCGATGATTTGGTTTTTGTTTACGGCCTTTCGGCAAAAAACCAAAGAAATGAGTACTTACGCTTCTACAAAAATGAGTATTAAGCACTGGGCGGAAGAAGATCGTCCTCGCGAAAAGTTGTTGCACCAGGGCAAGAAGCAGTTGTCCGATGCAGAACTCCTGGCTATCCTCCTCGGTTCGGGTAGTCGGGAAGCTTCGGCCCTCATGCTGGCCAAAAAACTACTAGCGGCCTACGACCACGATCTACACCTTTTAGCGAAAGCCAATATCTCCGACCTCTGCCGCTTTAAGGGCATCGGACCCGCCAAAGCCGTGGGTATTTGTGCCGCACTGGAACTCAGTGCCCGTCGGAACTTATTGGACATCAAGCTACGCCCAACGATTACCAGTAGCCGGGACGCCTACCAAATGTTAGCGACCCTACTGGCCGATTTACCCCACGAAGAATTTTGGCTCCTCCTACTCAACCGCGCCAATCGCGTTATTGCTCGTGAACGCGTGAGTGTCGGAGGCGTGGCCGGTACGGTGGTAGACGCCAAATTGGTCTTCCAAAAGGCGATTCACCAATTGGCCAGTTCGGTGATACTGGCGCATAATCACCCCTCGGGCAATTTGCGACCCAGTCAGGCCGATCTTGATTTAACGAAAAAGCTGAAGGCAGCGGGAAAGGTATTGGATATCCAGGTACTGGATCATTTGATCATCAGCGAAGCTGGTTATACCAGCCTCGCCGATGAACAGTTGATGGCTTAGCGATTCATGGAAGTCAAAAACTCCTCATTACTCGTTGTGCCTCGCATTTGCTTACGCAAAAACTCCATGGCTTCGTCTGGCTTCATATCGGCCAGGTGATTGCGCAGGATAAACATGCGCTGTAGTGTATCTTTATCAAACAGCAGATCTTCGCGGCGCGTACTGGAACGCGTAAGGTCGATCGCTGGGTAAACCCGCTTGTTGGCCAGTTGACGATCCAACTGTAGCTCCATATTACCGGTACCCTTAAACTCTTCGAAGATCACACCGTCCATCTTAGAACCGGTATCGATCAGGGCCGTAGCCAGAATCGTCAGGGACCCACCGTGCTCAATGTTACGAGCCGCACCAAAGAACTTCTTCGGTTTGTGTAGGGCGTTGGCTTCCACACCACCCGAAAGTACTTTACCACTAGCCGGTGCCACGGTGTTGTAGGCCCGTGCCAGACGCGTGATAGAGTCTAGCATGATGACCACATCGTGACCACACTCTACCAGTCGTTTTGCTTTTTCGAGTACGATATTGGCCACGCGTACGTGGTTATCCGCCGGCTCATCGAAAGTCGACGCGACCACTTCCGCTTTTACACTGCGCTTAAAATCGGTCACCTCTTCCGGACGCTCATCAATCAATAATACGATGATGTAGCACTCTGGGTGATTGCGGGAAATGGCATTTGCCATATCTTTCAGCAAGAAGGTTTTACCCGTTTTAGGCTGGGCGACGATCAGTCCACGCTGTCCTTTACCAATTGGGGTAAACATATCGATCAGGCGATTGCCCGTATCTTTTCCGTTGGCCGTGGTTGATGCCAGGTTGAACTTCTCTCTGGGGAAAAGTGGCGTCAGATAGTCAAAAGGTACCCGCTCGCGAATATCTTTTGGCTCCAGGCCGTTGATCTGGCTCACCCGCAATAAAGCGAAGTATTTCTCTCCTTCTTTGGGTGGACGAATGGCCCCCTGTACGGTATCCCCGGTTTTCAGACCAAATAATTTGATCTGGGAAGGAGAGACGTAGATGTCATCGGGAGAGGTCAGATAATTGTAATCCGAAGAACGCAGGAAACCATAACCATCGGGCATCATTTCCAGGATACCTTCCCCTTCGATAATACCATCCAGCTCAATATCAAATTTGGGCTTTTTAGGTGCCTCTTGCTTTTGAGGGCGGCCCCGGCTTGGTTTATCGGCTGCGTTGTTGTTATTTTTATTGCTCTTTTCCTCTTTGCGCTTCTCCTCTTTAGGGGCTTCCTTCTCTTCAGGCTTGGCCGACTGGTTGTCGTCGTCTGAGCCTTTCTTGGCCTCCAGGACCTCTTTGTCCAAGCGACGGCGAGGGCGGCGGCGTACCTTTTTCCCTTCTTCTTCGTCGGAGGAGTCAGAGTTATCCTCCTTTTTATTATCCCCGGCATTTTCTTTTTTAGCCGCTGGTTCTTTTTTAGGCTTTGGTTTTGGAGCGGATTTTTTATCATCTGCTGGCTTATCTTTTGACGCATTTTTGGCGGGGGCGTCTTTTTTCTCACCGGCGATGGCCTGCTCATCCAGAATTTTATAAATAAGGTCTTTCTTGTTCAGGCGCTTGTACCCTTTCAAGCCCAGGCTTTCTGCCAGCTCTCGTAGCTCCGGTACAAGCATATCATTCAATTGCAAAATATCGTACATAATAGAAAATCTTTAAACGGTCTGTTTTAGTAGGAAAGATTATTTGTTGAATTGTTTATTTCAAAATCAAGAAGTTTGAACTTGATTGTTCCCCATGAGCAGTTCTTTCTGTTCCAATCTTAAAAAACGGCTCACTGAAAATGTTCGGAAAATATTTAGAAAGCCGAGCGACACTTGGATGGGTGCTTGCTAAAATAACTTTCTAAAATCATGGAAAAGCTAAAGGAACAGTGGGAATGAATTCTCATTGCTGTCACCTATACATTCACTAACGTAAAAGAAGGAATGTAAGTTGTCCGAATGCAAAAATACATTTTATTTTTAAAATCATGTAGTATCTTTGCAAAAAAAGCAAAAATAGAAGATTTTTAGACGAAAGTCGGACTCAACCATAAAACACAGGCTGCTCATTTATGCTACCAATTAACTACGTACGCCAGAATGCGGACTTAATCCGCGAACGCTTACAGAAAAGAAATTTTAACCAACCCGAGCTCATTGATCAGGCGGTTCAGCTCGATGATCAGCGCAAAGCCCAGCAGACCGAACTGGATCAGGTGCTGGCCGAACGCAACAAACTGTCTGCCGAAATCGGACAACTCTACAAGCAGGGTAAAAGAGAAGAAGCAGAAGCCAGCAAAGCGAAGGTGAGCGACTTAAAAGAAGAGAGCAGCCAACTCGAAGAACAGCTCAAGACCACCATCAGCGAGCTGGAAGACACCCTGCTACAAATCCCAAACGTACCCCACGAAAGTGTACCGGCCGGCAACAGCGAAGAAGACAATGAAGTCTTCAAAGCCTGGGAGCAGGCACTCCCAAGCCTCGATGGTAATGCCCTGCCCCACTGGGAGCTGGCTGATAAATACCAGATTTTCGATCTGCAATTAGGTACTAAAATCGCCGGCTCCGGTTTTCCCTTATACCGTGGTAAAGGAGCTCGCCTACAGCGCGCATTGATCACCTTCTTTTTGGACGAGGCCATCAAAGCCGGTTACGAAGAGATCATTCCGCCGCTACTGGTCAATGAAGATACGGCCCGCGCCACCGGACAACTTCCCGATAAGGAGGGGCAAATGTACCACATCGAAAAAGATGAGCTCTATCTCATCCCAACCGCAGAGGTTCCCATCACCAATATTTATCGCGGCGAATTGGTTCCCGAAGAGGAACTGCCCATTAAGCTAACCGGCTATACGCCCTGCTTTAGAAGAGAGGCCGGCTCCTACGGCGCACACGTTCGGGGCTTGAACCGCGTACACCAGTTTGACAAGATTGAGATCGTACAGATCGTCCACCCGGACAAATCTTACGAGGTACTCCAGGAGATGGTCACTCACGTGGGGCAGGTCCTGGATAAATTGGAGCTACCCTACCGTATCCTTAGACTCTGCGGAGGCGACCTGGGCTTTACATCCGCCCTGACCTTTGATTTTGAAGTGTACTCCGCCGCACAGCAGCGCTGGCTGGAAGTCAGCTCCGTATCTAATTTTGAAGCTTTTCAGGCCAACCGCATGAAGCTGCGCTATAAAGATGCCCAGACCAAAAAGAAGCGCCTGGCGCACACCCTCAACGGTAGTGCCCTGGCCCTGGCTCGTATCCTCGCGGCCGTCCTCGAAAACAATCAGACCGCCGAGGGGATTAAAATACCGGAGGTATTGCAAAACTATACCGGCTTTGACCTTATTTCGGCGTAAACTTTGTAAGACTTACGTCTAAAGTTTGTTGCGCTTACTCCAAAAAAGTGGGGACCGCCTCAAACTTTTACGAGCATTGAACTGCTTATTAATTGTATAAAAAATAGAAAGCTATGATAATGGGTTATGACATGGGCTACATCCTGATTGCGGGTCTTTTTTCCGTCATTGGAATGGTCGTATCGGGACGCCTAAAGGCAAAATTCAATAAATACAGTAAAGTCAGACTGCGGGCAGGGATGACCGGAGCCGAAGTGGCGGCAGCCATGTTGCGGCACTATAATATTGGTGATGTAAAGATCGTACAGGGCCAGGGTATGTTGACCGACCATTACAATCCGGCTACCAAAACCGTATCGCTAAGCCCGGCCGTCTATCAGACCGACAGCGTTGCGGCAGCGGCGGTAGCAGCGCATGAGTGTGGCCATGCTGTCCAGCACGCCACGGCTTACAGCATGCTACAATTCCGCTCTCGTATCGTACCGGTGGTTCAGATCTCTTCCCAGTTCCAGCAATGGGCCCTGATCCTCAGCTTTATGCTGATCGATGCCTTTCCCTCGCTGATGTTGATTACCATTGGGCTATTTGCCATTACCGCTTTATTTAGCTTTATCACGCTCCCCGTCGAATTTGATGCCAGTAAGCGAGCCCTGGCCTGGCTAGACCAAAGCGGGGTCACCAGTGGTCAGGAACACGCCGGCGCCAAGGATGCTTTGTTCTGGGCTGCCATGACCTACGTTGCTTCTGCTCTATCCGCTCTAGTGATGGTACTCTACCTCGTCATGCGGTATATGGGAGCTTCTAACGATTAATCTGGCGACAGGAATACCCATATTTACAGAAGTATTGTATTTTTGAAAGTCAGAAATGATTACATTGTGCCGAGGTGGGTGGCGGAGCGAGGTCTTCAGCCAACGTACTTCAGCCACTAAAACATTGAAGTTGTTTAAGAAAAAAGTATACTCATATGGAACAGGAAGAAATTCAAATGCACATGGATGAAGCCAACGAATTGATGGACGACTCTATTCAGCATTTACGCAAAGAGCTTGGAAAAATATCCACCGGAAAAGCGACACCTAATATGGTGAAGGATCTGAAAGTTGATTATTACGGCACCGCTACTCCCATGAGTCAGGTATCCAATATCTCCATTTCAGATGTACGGACCCTGGTGATCCAACCCTGGGAGAAATCCATGCTGGCTCCCATTGAAAAGGCCATTTTTGAAGCAAATATCGGGGTAACACCTCAGAATGATGGAGATGTGGTCCGCATCATTATCCCGCCTCTCACCCAGGAGCGTCGCCAACAGCTGGCCAAGCAAGCCAAGGGATTGGCCGAAGAAGCTAAAGTCAGTATCCGAAATATACGTCGGGATGCGATGGAAACCATCAAAAAGGCAGTAAAAGACGGTTATCCGGAAGATGCCGGCAAACGCCTGGAAGATGAAGTACAAAAGATGACGGATACGCACACCAAGAAGGCAGACGAGATCTACCAAAGCAAAGAAAAGGATATCCTGACCATCTAAATTCCGGGTACGGTCCTGCCAACAACTCCAAATCGGCAGGTATCCACGAATAAGTGGGGTGAATTGTTGCCGTTTTCAAATAATAGGCTTACATTTGCCCCACTTTTTGTAGAAGATGATTTAAAGCAGATATAAGATGAAAAGGACTTATCAACCATCTAGAAGAAAACGTAAGAATAAACATGGTTTCCGCGCTCGTATGGCATCTAAGAATGGCCGTCGTGTATTAGCTAAAAGAAGAGCTAAGGGCCGCGCGAAACTTACGGTATCCGACAATAAAAATCCTAAGCAGGTATAATATAACCGCTATTTAGCCGGAATTAACAAGCCTCAAGTTTTGACTGAAAAGTTAACAAAACTTGAGGCTTGCTTATTTGTACTATTCTATTCGTCCATTAGATGGTATCTCCGCGCAACTCGCGGAACCGCTTACGGGCATTCACCGCCAGTACGCTGGAATTAAACTCAATAAAGAGGCGCTCGTATAGCTCCATGGCTTTTTCTTTATTATCCAGTTGCTGATCGTACAATTGGGCTAATTCGTACAGGGCGTTGTCCGCCCGAATCTCTTCAGTATGCTCTTCGATGATTTGCTCGTAATATTCAATGGCTTTATCGTAAGCTCTTTGTTTTTTGTAAATATTAGCTTTCAAATAAGCAACATCATCCTGCAATGTATGCTCCGGAAAGCCCTGCTTCAGCGTATCTAATTTGGCGAAAGCCTCCTCAAAGCGATTCTGGAATACCAACAATTCCGATTGGGCGTAGAGCTCCATAGCTGTCGTCGTCGTGTCCAGCCCCAAATTATCCATAATGAAGACACTCAAGTCGAGGGCATCATTGGCAATCAATTTGGAGGTCGAAGCCTTTAGTATCTCAAATTGGGACTGTGCCCACTGAAAATCGCCGTTGAAATAAGACAGGCGGGCATTCCGGAAACGAGCCTCGTGTCCCAGCAAGTCGTCCTTAAATAATTTATCGACCTGTGAATAAAGTAAAGTAGCCTCCCAGACTTCTCCTTTAATCAGGTAGTAATCGGCCAGGTCTAGCTTAGCTTGTGATTTGACGTAAAGATTCAGGTCGGGTTTTTCAATCAGATCCTGAAGCAAACGGATGGCCTTCTCCATATTATTCAGATACAAACCTTCCAATTCGGCGTATTCAATTACGATTTCGCCCACATTTGGATTATCCTCAAACTCCGTCAGAAAATCGGCATACATCTGCTCCAATTCCAGTAAGTCCTCCCGGTTGTAGTCATACCCTTCCGTCAGCCGCAGGCGACGACAGCGCAGGGAGGCGCGTTTGGCCTCCAAATAAAAAGAAGAACTCTCCCCTTTACTTTCAATGATATAATCGTAGGCCATAATGGCGGCATCGTAAGCACCGTCGTTGGCGGCAATTTCTCCCAATTGGTAAATACGCATCCCATTTTCGCGCATCCGGCGATCAATCGCCCGCACCTGACGGAAAGCACCGCGATAGTCTTTTTGCTGAATAAAGACCCAGGTCAGTAGCTCTGGATAATGTAAGGCGTTGCGATCTTTCTGAATGCGTTCGTATAACTTGGTCTTCAGCACTTCAAAATCGTCATCCGAGAGATAACGTTGGAAGATCGTGCGCAAGGTTCCCAGCCGCCGCGGATTGGCATCCAAACTATTCAGGTATTGCTCTACCATTTTTTCCGTTTCTCCTTTACGGCGATATAATTCTCCCAGATAGTAGGCAAAGATCTCATCGTCGCGCAGCAATTTTGCCCCTTTCTCGTAGGTCTGAATGGCAAAGTCGTATTTAGAATTCGAGCTGAAAATATTAGCCAGTTTGATGATCTGATTACGATCAGCGGTCAACTTATCGATGGCTGTCCTGTACAGCTGCTTGGCCTCCTCGTCCTGATACTGTGCTTCGTACACTTGCCCTTTGCTGACGTAGAGCCAAATATTGTCCGGAAAAGCTTTAATCTGTTCGGCAATGGCCTTCTCGGCCTGGTCATACTGCTCGAGCTGTAGCAAACATTCCGTATAGCGATTAAAGTAATAATCATTACGACTGTTGGCTTCGTACAGCTGTTTATAGGTGACCGCCGCCTTCTCGTATTCGCCAGCATAAAAATACCTTTGGGCCAGCTTCGCCCGATTTTGCGCAGATAGTGCCAGGGGTAAAGTCAATAGTAGCGTTAAAATGATAATACGCATAAATATATTTTTTCTTTCAGAGTAGCTAAAAGTGAAGTTATTCCGTACTTACAAAACGAAAACGGAGCATAAAAGTTGCTCCGCCGAATTAGATTGGAAAATACGAAACATCCACAAGTTTTGCTATGGCTTTGGCGTCAGGCAGTAGGCATATCGCCGAAGGGCGACTTTTTCGTGATGAAAGTTACCTAAAACATGCTATTTACCATGGTATCTTTGCAGAATCAAAACAGTCCCCCCTTTGATATGCAGGGGTGATTGGTTCTGGGAAGCAAAGATGTAAGATAAATAAATGCGTGCCTTTGGGTACGCAACATGGGTAGAATAAAATTATATACAGATGGAAAAATTAATCAACGACTGGAAGTTCATCCTTATCCTGTGCCTCAGCCTGGGCCTGGCTCCCTTTGTCCCCGAACCGCATCTCTGGGGCAAGTTAAAATGGCTGGCCGGTGGTGCCCGGGGTATGCAATTGATGGATTGGTTTGATCTGGTCCTGCACGGACTCCCCTGGGTATTGCTTCTGCGGCTTGGCTTTTTAAAAATTAAAGGATAGTTCGACTATTATTTCTAAATTTGCGCCAATTTTTAACCGGAACTAGCTGACATGAGACCAATTTACCTCGGCAAGTTATACTTGCTCCTACTCCTTTTTAGCCTGGAGCTACCTGCTCAAAACCAACCGGGCACCCCGATATCCATCAAAAAAGCGGAGGGTGACATTCGCATTGACGGCGTATTAGATGAGGCCGCCTGGCAAAAAGCCGATGTAGCCGACAACTGGTACCTCAACTACCCCGTTGACTCCGTGCGGGCCCCCTTCCAAACCGAAGCCCGCCTTACCTTTGACGAAGATAATTTCTATATTTCCTTCGTTTGCTACGACGATGAAACCCCGAATGTCATTAGCTCTTTACGACGCGACTTCAATTACGATCGTAACGATAATGTTGGCTTTGCCCTGGGTCCTTATAATGACCGCCTGAATGGTTTCTTTTTTGTGATTACTCCCGCTGGTGTGCAAATGGAGGGTACTGTTACCGGTGGTGGTACCGGAGATAATTCCTTCAACGCCTTTTGGGACAATAAGTGGTTCTCTGAGGTAAAACAGTACGATGACCGCTGGGTGGCCGAACTGGCCATCCCCTTCAAAAGTTTTCGCTACCGCAGCGACGTCAGAGAATGGAATATCGCCATGGACCGTTGGGATCTGAAGCGAAATATGAAGTCCAGCTGGATACGCACGCCCATACAGTTTATCTCTGCCTCCTTCCCCTACAGCGGTCAACTGATTTGGGAAGACCCCATACCAGAGACGAAGACCAATATTTCCTTTATCCCCTTTATTGCCGGCAGCACTTCGGCCGATAACCAGACCGAGCCCCGGACCACCAATTCAGATTTACAAGTGGGCTTCGATGCCAAGGTGGCCATCACGCCTTCGCTCAACCTCGACCTGACGGTCAACCCGGACTTCTCGCAGGTAGAAGTCGATCAGCAGGTGATTAACCTGACGCGCTTTGAATTCCGCTTTCCAGAGCGCAGGCAATTTTTCCTGGAGAATAGTGATCTATTTGACCAGGCTGGATTCCCCGGCGCACGTCCCTTCTTCTCCCGACGGATCGGTCTGGCTCGCGATTCATCTGGCTTTTTCCAGCGGGTACCCATTGCTTTTGGTGCGCGCCTCAGTGGTTCGCTTAATGAAAAATGGCGGGTTAGTGTACTAAATATGCAGACTCAGGAGCAGTCTTCCTTTGGCCTGCCCAGCCAAAACTATACGGTGGCTGCCCTACAGCGCAATTTCTGGGAAAACTCCAGCCTCAGCCTCAGCCTGACCAACAAACAAAGCCTCGGCGTATCCGAAGCCGACTCGACCCGCTTCTTTGCCGACGGTATCTTTAAGCGCATCCAACAAGGCGACCGCTCCGTACTGCGGGCCAATACTTATAACCGCGTGGCCAGCCTCGACTTGGAGATGCTCAGCCCGGATGCCAAATGGTATCACAGCTCCTTTATCGCCAAGTCTTTTGATGCTTTCAATAATAGCCAAAACCTGTCCGGACTGCTGTTCAATCGCTTCCAAAATCGAAACTGGAGTATACACCTGGGCCACAACTTTATCAACGAATTCTTTAACGCCGAGGCAGGATTTGTACCTGGGGCGCAAGTCTATCCTGGGCAGCGCGAGTTCTTCTCTAATGTCACCTATATTATATACCCGGAAGCGCCCGCTATCATCCGTATGGGGCCAGCGCTGGATCTATCACACACCTATATTCCGGGCGGTAGCCTGACCGACCGCAATTACAGCCTGGAGTATGGCATCGCCTTCAACAATGCCTCCGAAATGAGCTTCTCGGCCAATTATGTGTACCAGCAACTGACCATCGACTTCAATCCGATCGATGCCAGTCGCTACACCTCTTTTCTGGAAGGCGAAGATTACGAATGGACGTCTTTCAGCCTCGGTTATACCAGTAATCCGCGTAAGTTATTTGCCTATCAGTTGGAAGCGACTACCGGTGGCTTTTATAACGGCAATAACTTCAACCTGTCGGGCGAACTCAATTACCGCTACCAGCCCTTTGGTAATATCTCACTGCGTTTTGACTATAACGACCTGCGGCTTCCGGGCGATTATGGCCAGGAAGAACTCTTTCTGATCGGGCCACGCATCGACCTGACTTTCACGGATAAAATCTTCCTAACTACCTTCATTCAATACAATAATTTATTAGATAATATTAACTTAAATGCTCGTTTACAGTACCGTTACCAGCCCGCATCGGATATTTTTGTCGTTTACACGGAAAATTACCTGCCGGGCGATCTGTTCAGTAAGAACCGGGCCCTAGTCTTTAAAGCAACGTATTGGCTAAATATTTAGACCCATGATGAAGGAGTATTTACGGCTACAAATCCACATGCTACACCGGCAGATGCGTGCCTTTGGCCTGGGACCCATCTACGCCTACCCGCTGGCGGTGATCCTCTTCCTGGTTTTTTCCTATTTGCTTTTCGCAAAAAGCGTGTACGCGCCCTACGTCTACGCGGGGATCGGACTACTGGCTTTATCCGCACTAGCCAGAAAAGAGCGCTGCGATTTCTTACGTATTTGCTTTCGCAAAAAAGCCTATTTACGTCTTCGCAGCATAGAAAACCTATTGGTCACCAGCCCCTTTGTAATTTACCTGCTGATCGAAGGCGCTTTCCTACCTGCCGCCTTTTTATTTGGACTAAGTGCAGGCTTTACCCTACTGGCCATTCCGGTCGTTTTTTCGCGGGTCTTACCGACTCCTTTTGGTAAGCAGCCTTTTGAGTTTCCGATTGGCTTTCGACGATATTTTGGGGCTTTCTTAGTCTTGTATTTCGTATCGGTGATGGGCCTGCGGGTTGATAATTTTCCGTTGCTGGCCTTTATTCTGGGAAGTATTTTTGCCCTGTGTAGTAGTTTTTACAATTGGGTCGAGCCCAAATATTTTGTGTGGTTGTATCACTTTCGTGAAAAAGATTTCTTAATCAGCAAGCTTCGTACGGCCGGCTGGTATAGTAGCCTGCTAGCCCTGCCGATACTCGTAGCCTGCCTGATCTTTTTCCCGGACAAATGGTGGGTCAGCTTCCTCGTAACTTTGTGGGGCCTCAGTTTTTTAAGCGCTGTAATTTTAGCCAAGTATTCCGTTTATCCCAAACAGGCCAGTCTGCCCGAAGCTTTATGGCTCACGGCTGGCCTCCTGTTTCCTCCAATACTAATCTGGCTGCTCGTTTATTTTTACCGAAAGGCGACAAGTAACCTAAAACCGCTACTGGCATGATCCACCTGGAAAACCTATCCAAAAGCTACGGTACCAAAAAAGTACTCACCGAACTCAAACTGGCATTCGCAGCCGGTAAAGTCCATGGCATTGTCGGGGCCAACGGCGCGGGTAAAACGACCCTGTTCCGCTGTATCGCCGGCCTGGAAAAACACCTGGGCAAAGTCAGTGCTGACCGGGAGCCGCTCAAAAATCACCTCGGCTTCTTACCCACCGATCCCTATTTCTTTCCCAAAATCACCGGCCGGGAGTATCTGCTTTTGCATGCCAATGCTCGCCGGCAAAAAATCACTAATCTGGACCAACAAAACATCTTCGATCTACCCCTGGACGAATACGCGAAGTACTACTCTACCGGGATGCAGAAAAAACTGGCTTTATCAGCTATACTACTGGTCCCCAACCAGTACTACATCCTGGATGAACCCTTTAACGGGGTGGATATCCAGAGCAATCTGCTGATTACTGCCATTATTAAGCAGTTACGAAAGGCCGGCAAAACTATCCTCATCTCTTCCCATATTTTTGCTACGCTGAAAGAAGTGTGCGATACCATTTATCAGCTGCAAGACGGCAAGATTGCCCAAACCGTCGACGCTACCCAATTTGATCGACTGGAAAGCGAGATGACTCAGGTCACCATCGGAAAGCGATTACAGCAGCTAAACCTAAAGTAAAGCATTAAAAATTCACTTTTCTACAACCTTTTTGGCCACTCAGCGATCTATAAGAACAAAATAATGCCATGAAGCCACTACACCCTATTTTATTTGCCCTCCTATTAACCACCAGTCTCTCCGCCCAACTGGAAAAAGGCATGTACTCTCTGGGCGGAAGCTTTGAAATGGCCAATCAATGGCAGGAAAGGCAGGAAAGCGACCTGGAAAGTGGACCTTTTAATTTAGCCCTGGGTGTACAATTAAATTTGTTTTTGGTACGGAACAAAACCGAAAATTAGTCCAAACCCTAAAAGCAAGGGGGCCCTTATCTGAACATTTCCGGGATCAAGGCCCCAACTTCTTCTTCGGCGCTTTCATAGTCGAGCCCCAGAAAAGCCGCTGCCGTCCGGGCCACCTGATTTTGCCACCATTGTCCGGCCATCTTAACCTCGCCAGTCGCGGGAGTATCCGGACCAATGGCCGCCAGCCAAATGGCGTTGGAGCCTTCGAAGGTTTTGCCGTGGCTTTTCCATTCAGATTTAGGCGTATGACCACGTCCGTGATCGGTGGTAATCAGAAAAGTAGTCTTTCCCGCGTAGACCGGCTCGGATTGAACGTATTCCCACAGCTCTTTGATCCACTGATCGGTCTGATGGGCCGATTTCAGGTAGTGGTCATAAGCCCCGTCGTGCGCAAAATCATCGGTCTCACCGTAGGAGATATAGACCACCTTTGGATGTTTACGCTTGATATATTCCAGGCAGTAATGATGGGTGAAAGCATCCAGGCGCACCGTCGCCCAGGGGCTGGGTACGGTAGGCTGTAGCTGGTTGAGAAAGTGCTCGCGTTCGCTCAGCTCGTTCCCGGTAGCCGGCCGAAAGCCCGCATTAACGGGTATCCCACTTCTTTTTTCGTTGATGATGTAAGGAAAGACATCCCAGGAACCAAAAGCAGCTACCCGGCCATTGTATGCCGACCGCTTATTTAGCCACTCCAGTACCGTGACGTTTGGGTTCCAGATTTTCGCATTCGAATTGATATTCGGATCGCTGTAGCCCGTCAGAATCTCATTATACCCCGGATACGAAAACCAGAAAAAATTGGTGCAATTCACCTTGTTGTCGTAGTTACGGTTGCCGTAAAGTTGACCGGAGCTAGCCAGGGTACTCCAAAACCAGGGCATTAGCTTTTCCCTCTTTTCTTCAGCGGTCGGCGCCGCAAAAAGCGCCTGTAAAGCGGCCGTATCTTTTACGTAAGTGGGATCATTCATCAGGCTATCGGTCGCCCCCTGGTACAATTCCTCCCACCGAAAGCCATCCAGGGTGATGATAAAGATATTTTCGGTATGCTGACCCTTTTGGGCGAAAGCTCCTATAGAAAGAAAAAAACAGCAAAGCAAAAGCAGATAACGAGCCATAAATCAATTTTTTTAGAACTAAAGTTGGGCGAAGGATTCCCTACGCTCCAGTTAAAAGGCTAAGTAGCTTTGATCCCAGCCACTGCCTCCCGAAAAGCGGCCACCGCCACCCGAATATCCTCCTCTGTCGTCGCCCAGGAGCAGATACTCACCCGAATGATTCTTCGCCCTTTCCAGGTGGAACCGCCTACCCAGCAGGTCCTCGATGCTTGGATTCGACGGATGACCTCTTCGGTCATCTCATCCGTTTGACATTGCACCATCACCTGATTAAAAACGACCTCGTTTAAGACCCTGAGCCCTTTTATACCTTCCACTTGTCTGGCAAATGCTGTTGCCCTTTGGTGAAAGCCCGCAATCAATGCTTCTACTCCTTCTTTACCCAGGTATTTTAGGGTCGCCCACAATTCGATGATCCGGGCCCGCCGCGACATCTCGGGTGTGTAGTACATGCCGTCCCGTTCTTCCCCTTCAATAATGTAGCCGGCCGACATGTGTAAAGCGGCGGTAAGCGCCTGTGCATCACTACACAGAATGATCCCTGAATCGTAAGGGGTATTCAGGGTCTTGTGACCGTCCACCGCCCAGGAGTCGCCCCCTTCGTAGCCCTGGGTAAGATTACTTAAGGATTTGGTGGCTCCAGCCCACAGTCCAAAGGCACCGTCGATGTGTACCCAGGCACCCTTTGCTTTCGCCTTCTCACAGATCTCAGAAAAAGGGTCAAAAGAACCACTATTGACGTTACCGGCCTGAAGAATAAGGATGGTCTGATCATCTAGCTCCGGGATTTGCCCCGGAATTATTCTTCCCTGATCATCCACCTCAACCCATTCTATATTAGCTTTTCCAAAACCCAATAAAGATATGCTCTTTAAAATCGTGGAATGCGTATGCTTGCTAGTGACGACCCTGATTTTAGGCGCATCGAACATACCCTGCTCGGTGATATCCCAGCCCTTATTTTTCAGCAGTCGGTACCTGGCGGCCGCCAGTCCGCAAAAATTCGCCATGGAGGTGCCACTTACGAAGCCGGCCACCGTGTGCCCGGGTAAGCCCAGTAAGTTGACCACCCAATTCTGCACAACGGTTTCCAGTTTGGAAGCAATCGGGGAGATCACCTGCATAGCCGAATTTTGATCCCAAAAAATAGACAGATTTTTAGCGGCCAGCCCCGCCGGAATCACACTACCATTCACAAAACCAAAATACCGCCCCCCGATTTGGGCTACGGTGCCGGGGGAACCATATTCATTCAGCATTTCCAAAATCTGATGGGCATTACCCGATTGGGTTGGCAGCGCTTCCTCGAAAATGGATAAATCTTGCAGAGCCTGCTCGCTGGGATACACCTGCCGCTCCAGTGCCTCTGACAGATAGTCCAGCCCAAAGGATTCGGCTTTTTGGAAGAGGGACTTATCTTTAAGATCCCGAAAGAGCTGCTTTTGAAATGTATTATTGGACATAATTTGTAGTCTTTTCAACTTTATCCTTTCTCACTACACCAGCCCCCGTTCCTCCAAATCCTTGACCTGATCCACCAGGGTCTCCCGGGCCGGACGGTACTCCATGTGTAGATCCGCCACACTGTAGCTATTGTCCAGCTCGAAGGTATAGCCCAAATTACTACTCAGGAATTTCCAGGAGTAGGTACCCCGGAATAGCGCGCTTAGGTAGGTCCACCACTGGGCCGTTTGTCGCTTCGGCAAAGGGTATTTATTTCCGAAAAAGGCTTTAATCTCTCTGCTCAGTTCTATCATCTTGCAGGTCTCTGCGCTTAGGATATGGCGACCGCGAGCTTCGGGCAGGCTGGCGGCTAGCAGGTGGGCCCGGGCCACATCCCGCACATCCACAACCCCGTAGGTAAGATCGGGAACTCCGCTACGAAAAGTACCGTTCACCAGTTGGCGTACAAAATTCGTACTGGTGCCATCCAGGCGACTACTGATCGAGGGGCCCAACATAAAGGCCGGATTTAGGACCACCAAATGCCAGCGCTCCTGCTCCTGATTGATGCGCCAGGCTTCCTTTTCGGCCAGGGTCTTGGAATAGGCAAAGGGCTGGTTACGCAAATCACTACTGAGATTCCAGTTGTCTTCCGTCAGCACCCCGCTGGTGGTATCCTCCACCTCACGGGCATCCCCCATGACGGCGGCAACGCTGGAGGTCAGCACCACGCGTTCGACGGTCGTAATCTCATTCACCGTCTGTAAGACATTACGCGTACCCTGCAGCGCCGGTTCGATCAACTCTTTTTGAGGGTCCTTCGTCCGAACTTTAAAGGGAGAAGCGGTATGAATAACGATTCCACAGCCCTGCATCGCTTCCGCAAAAGCCCCCATATCCAGCAGATCGGCTTCGAAAAGCACCAGTTTACCCGGATGTTTTCGATCCAGAATATCCAAATGCCCCATCTTATGCGTATCGTGTTGGTCGCGTACCGTGCCGTGCACCGTATGTCCCTGCTCCAACAGATAGTGGGCAATCCAGCTGGCCATGTAGCCCGATGCACCGGTGAGCAAAATAGGTTTATCTGTCTCAATATGGATCATAGCTTAGCGGATAATTATTTGATCTGCGTGGTAAGTTAAGATTTATTTTGATGATGTCTTTAAAGGCGTGATTGATCAGGAGGGGAGACAGGCTATTGGTATCATCCACAGATGGATACAGGTTTGGACGGATTTTCATAAATTAGTTATCTCTTTTTGAACAAGATTAGCGCAAAGCTCATTTAAAATTCATTCCATTACCTAAACTACTGATCATGAAAAAAACATTCTTACTGTTCCTGGCCTTCTGCTTCCTGAGTACCTTTAGTGTAAAAGCACAAATCGCCTTCCAGTTTGCAGACGTATCCCGCGACGGGTCTAGCCTAAATAATGTCCCGCGGATCTCCTGGATGATCCCACTGATGTACGAGATCACCGAGGTCTCCGAGACCTTCAGCTTCAATGGCGGTATCCTGCTAAAGAACGACGGGGTCATCTTCGACGAAGACGGCGACCGCTTTAAGTTCCGGGTCATTTCTATTGGCCCGGAAATTGGTTTTATCACCAACCTGGGCGACTCCAAGATCGTGCTGAGTGGCGACTACGGTTTCGACTTCGCCCTGCACTACAAAGAAAAAGTATTCCCCAACGGAGAACGCCGCGATAAGATCAAACGCAACCGGGAATGGTTCTCCCAGCGCCCCAATCGACTGAACCATTACGTGCGCGTAGGTATTGGTGCCGAAGATGGACTATTTATGTTTGGTCAGTTCTATTTCCGCGAATTCCTCAATACTGGCTTTCAGGAGACCATCAATGGCGTCAATAACCAACCCTACGATGGCCTGATTATCCAGCGCTTCCACCTGGGGATTAGCTTCAAATTTTCGAAGGATACCTCCTTTAAGTTTGGTTGGGATGAGGATTGAGGACGCATTCCTTAAGTTAAAGGTCCAAATCCAAAATCGACTATGATGAAGCAGCTATTCCTTTTACTCCTCTGTACCTTTTCGATCAGTAGCGGCCTTTTGGCGCAAAGCCAGGAAGCCATTTTTGCCGACGAGCCGACCATTAGTCCGGACGGCAGCACCATCATTTTCACCTTTGACAAGGACCTCTGGAAAGTAGCCAGTACGGGTGGCACCGCCGTGCGCCTGACCGCTATGGAAGGCAGCGAAACCAATCCCAGCATCTCTCCCGATGGCCAGTGGCTGGCTTTCACCGGCAGCCAATTTGGCAACCAGGATGTCTACCTAATGCCCATCGAGGGCGGGACCATTACCCAGTTGACCTTCCATCAGGCGGCCGACGAGGTCAGCACCTGGAGTTGGGATAGCCAGACGATCTACTTTACCTCCAATCGCTACAATCGCACCACGACCTACCGCCTGTCGGCAAAAGGTGGAACGCCGCAGCGACTCTTTGGGCACTATTTCAATAATGTGCACAACCTGGCCCTGGCGCCCGACGGACAGCAAGCCTATTTTAACGAAAGTTGGGAAAGCGATAATTTCACCAATCGCAAGCGCTACAAGGGGGCCTTCAATCCGGATATCAAGACCTATAATTTTCAGACGCAAACCTATCAGAAACTCACCGATTACGAAGGCAAGGATATGTGGCCCCTGACTAATCGCCAGGGGGACCTGTACTTCGTCTCCGATGAGTATAACGGCGAGTACAATCTTTACCAGCTCGATGGGGAGCGCCGTAATCGACTGACGCGTTTTAGCACTTCCGTAAAAAACCCGGCCATCAGTGCCGACGGATCGCAGATCGTCTTCCAGAAGGATTATCAGATCTGGCGCTACGATACGCAGCGCAAACGCGCCTCGGAGGTACCCATCACCATCTACCGCAACAGCACCCTGGCCAAAACCCAGGATTTTAACGTCAGTGGAAAGATCACTGACTTTGACGTCTCAGACGATGGTAAGAAATTCTGCTTCGTCTCCCGCGGCGAACTCTTCGTCTCCGATACCGAGGGGAAATTGATCCGGCAAATCCCTACCCGCGCCGACGGTCGAGTACTGGAAGTGCACTGGGTCAAAGATAATGCCACCATCCTCTTTTCCCAGACGGTGGGTGGCTACCAAAACTGGTTTACCATTTCCGCGAAAGCGGCCGGGCCTGCTCAACAACACACCAGCGACGAAGCCAATAATCGCAACCTGGTCTTCAACGAGGACAAAAGTCAGGCCGTCTACTTCAGCGGACGCAACGAGGTACGCCTGCTCGACCTGGAAAGTATGGCCAGCAGCACGCTCTGTAGCGCCGAGCTCTGGGGTTTCTACAATGCCACGCCCCAGTTTACACCAGATGGCAAGCACGTACTGTTTACGGCCTACCAAAACTTCGAGCAGGAGATCTACCTCTGTCATATCGAGACCAAAGCGGTCACCAACCTGACCAATACGGCCGTTACCGAAACCAATCCCTTCATCGCACCGGACGGTAAGCATCTGTATTTCACGACTAACCGGACTACGCCTTCCTACCCCTATGGACTCGACGATCCGGATCTCTACCGCATGGCATTACAGGCCTACGATGATCCCTACAAATCGGAGAAGATCGAGGCACTCTTTGCCGAGGAAGAAAAAGACTCGACCGAGACGGAAGCAGAAAAGACCCTGGACATCAATACCGAAGGGTTGATGGAACGACTCGAGCGGGTCGGTGCTCGTTTTGGCTCCCAGAGCGGCCCTTTCGTGATCCAGGAAGACAACAAAACAACCCTGGTCTACAGCTCCAACCACGACGAGGGCGATAATGCCCTCTGGACCACCGTACTAGAGCCCTTCGAGCAGCCCGTCACCAAAAAGATAGAGGGCAGCAACAATGCCCGCTGGTATCTGAAAACAGCCAAAAAGAAATACTATACGCTGGCCCGCGGCCGGATTATGAAAGTGGACCTCTCTGGCAACAAGGCCAAGGCCATCGATATGAAACATACCTTCCGCCGTAACCTGCGGGCGGAATTCAAACAGATGTTTTACGAGACCTGGGCCAACCTCGACGAAAACTTCTACAACGAAAACTTCCACGGAATCGACTGGAAAGCAACCCGCGATCAGTACGCGGAGTACCTGCCCTACCTGAATACCCGCGCCGACCTGCGCCTGCTGACCAACGATATGCTGGGCGAACTCAACACTTCACACTTTGGCTTTTACTCCAGTGGCGACGAAGAGGATATTTTCTACAAGACCAGCAGCCTGGCGACCGGCATCGAATTCGACCAGGAAGATCCCTATCTGGTGCAGCGCATCATCCGCGAGACGCCCGCCAGCCGCTACCAGAAAGACATCCGGCCCGGCGATCGCCTGGTTGCCGTGAATGGCCAAACCATCGATCCGCAACAAAATCGGGAATGGTACTTCGCCCAACCCTCCATGGATGAGGAGCTACAACTCACCTTCCAGCGGGACGAGGATCAGCACGAGGTACTCCTGCACCCCACCAGCTACGGCAGCGTGCGCAATGCGCTCTACGACGAGTGGGAAGACGAATGCCAACGGATGGTGGATGAAAAAAGTGATCGCCGCATCGCCTATGTCCACATGAAGAACATGGGCGGTGGCGAGCTGGAGAAATTCCTGGAAGAGATGGTCTCCGAGGGGCAGCAGCGCGAAGGCCTGATCCTCGATCTGCGTTGGAATACCGGTGGCAATGTACACGACAATGTACTGCGCTTCCTCTCCCAAAAGCCCTACCTCAACTGGAAATACCGGGAAGGGGAATTGACGAGCCAATCCAACTTCGGCCCCGCCGATAAGCCCATCGTCCTGCTAATCAACGAGCAGAGCCTGAGTGATGCCGAAATGACGGCCGCCGGTTTTAAAGAGCTGGGCCTGGGCACCATCATCGGCACCGAGACCTACCGTTGGATCATCTTCACCTCCGGCAAATCGCTGGTCGACGGCTCGCGCTACCGCCTGCCCTCCTGGGGCTGCTATACCCTCGATGGCGACAACCTGGAGAAGACCGGCGTCGCCCCCGATATCTACGTACCCAAGACCTTCGAGCACCGCCTCAAGGGCGAAGACCCACAGTTGGAACGGGCGGTGCAGGAGGTGATGAAGGGCTTGAAGTAGAAGAAAAAATCTGCGCTAATCTGTGCCGTAATCCGTGCAAATCTGTGGACCATTTAACCACGGCTTTGTACGGATTCCTGAGAATTTTCACGAATTTATCTCATGGTAGGCATCTAGCCTCACATCTAAAACCCACCAAACCATACTACTCGCCCTCGACGTAGACTACCGCAAAAACACTGCACAAACAAAATTCAGACTTATATTATTTGTACTACCGTAAAAGGTATTAGGATTGCAAGGTTCTGAAAAACAGCGTATATTAAACAAGTAAAATGACATGGAATGACAACGGACCTAGATAGCATAAAATTCAATATCATCAAGGAAATAATGGAAATGAAAAAGGAACAGAACTACGTTCCCATTCAGAAAGCAGAATTTTTCAAGCTAAGCCAGGAAATTGGAATCGAATAACCTCTTAAACAACTTCTAATTATCGCCTACCTGTTAGATACCCAAATGGAGCCGATAGCCTTTTAAATATGGGGTAACTTCTAAAATATCTAGAAATTACTTTAACTTTAAGTACTATCCGTGGAACTATGTTCAAGAATAAAAAGGTTTTTATTAGATCAAATACCAAGTTAATGCGTGAATTGACAATAACGATTCCCGATCAGGCAGATGACTATAGAATCAAGATGCTGATCGCCGCCTCCTTATCCGAAAATGATCTGCTCAATTCAGAACAGGCAGCGGAATTAGCCGGAGTTTCCAGAAGGGTTTTCCTGGAATAGGTAGGTAAGTATCAGGTGTCTATATTTGCCGAGCAGGAGGAAGATCTCGGAAGCTTAGAAATTTGATATGCCATGCCTACTGTTATTTCTGATACCAGCTGTCTAATACTTTATGATAAACTAGGAATGCTAGATCTACTTAAAAGCGTATTTTCCTCGCTGCATCTGACGGAACAAGTAGCTGAAGAATATGGGAAAGCAATACCCGATTGGGTTGAAACCGAAAACATAAAAAATCAGAGTGGCTATCTTGAACTCAGAAAAGTACTGGGTAAAGGAGAAGCCAATTCTATCATATTAACTGAAGAGCTTGCCAATAGTTTGTTAATCATTGATGAAAAACGAGGCAGAAAAATAGCGAACTGAAAAAGTTTAAATCGCTTCATTAGGCTTTTTGCTAATTGCAAAAGAGAAAGGGGGTCATAAATTCGGTTCGAGAGCTTATAACCGCTATCGAAAAGACAAATTTCCGCATCTCTAAGGCTACCAAGCGACAATTCATAAAACTAGCTGGCGAAGAATAATTGCCCGCCAAAACACATATCTAAAACCACCACATGGCACACCAAATCCAAGGCATCATTACCAGCTTTCCCTACACGGGGCCACTACCCCATCTCCAACTATTGGGTCCATACCACCTCATCCCACTGGATGATCATACGCCCAGGGAGGAAATCATTACGCCCTACGAAAGTCTAAGCCCCAAAATCCGGGAGACCCTGAAAACGCTTTCCCGGCAGGGCAAATGCGCCTATATCGAAACGAATTACTTCGGGGGACTGGGTACGCAGGTATCCGAGATCTGGGAAAACGGAGAAAGAATAGCGGGGCCCCTACTCTCCTACGATGGCATAGAAAACAAGATGCAAAACCCAGCCGTCAGCGTGGTAGCGGAAGCCATTAATCAGGCGCTGCGGGATATGGGAGTGCAGCGGGCTGCGGAGAAAGATGAGTTTGATATGCTTGGTTTGGGTCGGTTTCGCTCGAATCATAGCGTATTGAAGGCGATTGGGGATTAAGGATTACTCTAAACAGAACTTTCTTCTTCTTACTGGGAAAAAAACCCGGATTAAAATATTCTAATGCGCTACGTCCATACCAACATCGTCAGTACCAACTGGAAAAAACTGGTGGCCTTTTACGTGGCGGTCTTCGATTGTAAAATCGTACCGCCCATTCGAAAGCAGTCCGGCGAATTCCTGGCGCAGGGCACCGGCGTGAAAAATGCGGCTTTAGAAGGGGCACACTTAGCCCTGCCGGGCTACGAAAAGAACGGACCAACGCTGGAGATCTATCAATATAGCAAAGTCGGACTACAAGCCCCCATTACTCCGAATACCCGTGGCTTTGGACACATCGCTTTTGAAGTGGACGAGGTGGCCGATATCCTCGACAAAGTTCTACAACACAGCGGTGAGAAATGCGGAGAGATCGCCACCAAAGAAATCGAGGGTGTCGGGACCATTACCTTCGTGTACGTCAGAGATCCAGAAGGCAATTTGATTGAATTACAGCATTGGAACTATACCAAAAAATGAAATATCTACTTCGCAAATACTTCAATCACCTCGGCGGGTAATAACATTTCCAGTAATTGAGGCTGATCTACGTTCATCTCCATGAATGTCCAGTTTTCCTGATCAAGGGGAGCGATGGCAATCATACTCTTAGCAGAAGTAATGTAAAAGGCACCGTCCTTGCGACTGACGTTCTCCTCTCCGTACTGGGCCTGGAAGGAAGTATGAATTACATCCTGCGTCGCTTCTGCTTCATATTCAATACCGGTGAAGCGCATCATCATATCCATGCGATAGTCGACCCGGGCAAAACGCTCCTCCCCCTGGACCATCACATCGGATATTTTGTCCACCTGACCATTACTGATTTCAAACTCAATACCCTCGGAGGCCATCCCCTCAAACATCGCAATCATGTCTTCCCGCGCTACAATGTCAAATAGCCTGGGGTAGACCATATCCATGATCTTATCGTAATCCTTATCGTAATTGGCTTGTAAGTATACTTTCAAGCTATCGGAGACTACGGCACGGTGGTCCGCATCCTGGGCAGTGAGCTGTAAAGCCATCAAACAAGTAAGTAGTAGCGTAGGAAGAATCTTCTTCATCTTTTGATTGTTTATGCTGTGTTATAACGCCATTTTACCCCAAAAAAATTTTATTACAACATTATTTTCCGGTTAAAGTGAATTCCTTTAATCTGTAACTGTAATGACAGATCAACTTAGGGACATTTCTATCTAACTTCAGCCTAGCGTAAAACAGTCTCCCTTAGCCAAGGGGGTTAGGGGGATGGAAGGGGGACTACTTTATCCTTTAACCCTTAACCTTTAACCTTTAACCTAAGCTACTCTACTCCCCGCGCCACCATGACTTCATCCAGAAAGACAAAAGGATTGGCCCCCGCCGAGGGATGATCTTTTGGCAAGGCAGCTGGCCGCAGTGCCTCGACCCGTAGGTAGCGATAGTCTTTTCCGCCCAGGTCGAGTACCACTTCCCGGATACGGACCTGAGTATCAAAAGCCGGTGCAGGGATGATCCGCCGGGCGATTTCGCGATAGCGCTTCCCATTGGTGGAGCCATAGATTTTCACTTCCGTGGGGGGATAGATCCAGTTCAGCATATCCGATAGGAACCGCAGATGTACAGACTGCATGGCTTGTTCTTTACCGTAATCCAGTGTCAGATCGATATGGTTTTTGTTCCAGCCCTGCCAGTGACCATCGGTGTAGCGTAGCGAGCCCAACTTACCGTCGGTCAAGGCTTTTTCTCCCCCGGCGGCGTACTTGCCGTAATAAGGAAAACGGTAAACCACCGATTCAGCCGGAAGCATATTTACGGCTATATTAGCACCATTGATATACCGCTGATTATCTTTGGTCACACTGGCTCTAAAGGTCAGGGGATTCGCTATGCGTATTGGTCCGGTATAAGCCCGGGTCGTGATATTGGGGTCAGCCCCATCGAGGGTGTAATTGATGGAGATAGAGGGGTCTTTCGCCTGGGCAGAAAGCACTTTCACTTCGGTTGCTTCCGCAAAAGGCTGCTCTTTAAAAACAATCAGCGGCTCGGGTACGAGTTGTATCTGGTCAACCCAGGCAACGCCCTGTGACAGGAGACTTAACAGAATACTGGTCTTGCTATTGCGGGTCGCCTCATCACCATTCGCGGTAAATACCCAGCTGAATTCCTGCCAGTAAGTACTTAGGGCAAAGCGACGTTCCACGCCCCGACCCAGTTGTACGAGTAGTTGCTTATTGGGTTGGCGGGCTTTCGCCCAAAAGGAAAAGGCATAAGCTTGTCCGGTTTGTAGTTGCACGGGAAACAGTTCGATATCCAGACCATTGTCGTAGACCGGCGTGGTCAGGCGCAGGGAATGCCGCCCCTCGGTAGCCAAGCGCGTATCCAGCTGGGCGTGGGCGCCGCGATCGCCACGTAATTTAAAGTAACAAGCCGCCGGGGTGCCGGGCACCAGACTATTTTCAAAGCTGGGATCCAGCAAGAGGTTTTGAGCCTCTAGTTGCAGGTCTTCTTCCGATTTCTGATTCAAGTCAAAATAGTAAATACGTCGACCAAAGCCTTCAATGATATCCTGCAGGCGGCCATTCTCCCGTAGCTTAATATTACGGTCCTCAAACAACACTTTTCCCGAAAGGGGTAGCTTTAAAGCCGCCGTATTGAGTAAGAAATTCTTGGGTTGCTTACTGGTATTGACAGCAATCAACACCACCGCGTCGCCCTTCTGGAACCACCGGGCCTCTAGGTCGGGATCCATCACAGGTAGTTTGGCGGAAGCCTCGTACTCCAGTAAAAAGGGGGACAAGTTCAACAACTCCTGGATAGCCGCACTGGCCGCATCCCAGACCAGGGTCGACTTGGGAAAAGAACTCAAACCGTGGCGGATAAAGTACTGAACCCCCGTGGCCCCTTCCAGCGCACCCAGCCAGGTCATCAGGCGTAATTCGCCGGGGGAGGGTTCCCGGCCCCAGTGCTCATTACCGCCAAAGGCCTGCGGGACCAGCCACACCGGTAGTTCGTATCGAAAAGCTGCCTTCAGGTCAGCGATCACCGTGCTCACTTCATCGGGTGTCCGGTTCGGAATGGGATAGGGGTCGGCCATCACAATATCCATCACTTCCCGATATTCGGCCGCTCGCTTCGGATTCATAAATACGATCGAGACCGGATGGTACGGATCCAGTTGCTTGATGAGTTCATAAGTGGGCTTCAGGGAGGCCGCTGAGATCTGTGCCCCGGTTGGCTCGTCACTGATGTACCAGCCCAGTAACGCCGGATGGTCCTTGACCGCTTCGATTTCTGCTTTTAAGAATTGGCGGCGGCGTAGCGAATCGTAATTAGCACGCCCATTCCCCACACCGCCGCCTCCCGCTACACTGAGCAGATTATAATGCACCTTCATACCCAGGGCCGCACAACGATCCAGGTAGCGGATGCGGTCGGGCAAAGTAGCAGGGGTAATTACCTGATAGGGCGACATCATATTAAAGCCGCGTACCACTTCCTCTTCGGCCAGGGTCTCCTGTACCGGCGGATAGCAATAAAAACCCGCCGGGAAATACGGCAGCTCATCCACGATCAGCCCTCCCGTACGGCGGTTGATCTTTACGGCATTAAATTGAGCAGGTAATTTGCGGAGTAGGGCCCGTGACTGAAAACGCTCCGCACCGATCTGAATCGTTACCCGGACAATACTGGTATCCGACACCGGGGCCAGCGCAATGGGGACACTGACCGTTTCCTGTAGTTGCACTAATTTTTCTACAAGCGGAAAACTCTTCCCACTCAGGCTGACTTTAGCCGTCCAGCCCTGCCACTTGACCGGTGGCACGATAATGAGATCGGCACTGGTTTCCGCCGTATAATAATCCTGTTCAAAGAAAACCTGCCAGGAAAGATCGGATCCAATCGTATTTTGGGCGGAAAGCCGGGGAAGAAGGCCAACCAATAAACAAAGAATAAAGCTCGGGTACTTCATGGGAATAATGGTAATTTTAGCAGTCTTCGCTAAAATACACAAAGTCCGCGATATCCCATTCCATTCACCAGGCTTTAGTCCGGCAAGACCTATTGATTTCTAATAACCCACCACTCTCGGCCTAAAGACTGAGGAACCTCAATGCTTACTGGCAAACTGCATCGGATTGAGTTCAATGGGCGCCAGTAGCTTTTCCAGGTATTCCCGTCGCTGTTCCATCCAGGGCGGTAATTTAAGTCCCTGGCCCAGGTCCTCTAACTTTTCATCAAAGGTAAAACCCGGAGGCGTGGTGGCTACTTCAAAGAGTACACCGCCCGGCTCCCGAAAATAGATGGAGTGGAAATATTGCCGATCCAGAACCTGGGTAGGCGAGAGCCCACCCCGCAACAGCCGCTCCCGCACGGCGAGCTGATCTTCGTCGGAGGCCGTCTCAAAAGCGACGTGGTGCACCGTACCGCTACCGCCGCGAGCACGACCGCTATTCGCATCGAAAATAATATCTACGAACTGGCCATTCTGCACGTTTTTAGGTGCATACCTGCGGCGGCTACCTTCTTCCGCTACGAATTCGTGATCCAGTAGGTTCACCAGTACCGATTCGGTAGCTTCGTATTCGGTCTCCATCAGCTCTACACTGTGAAAACCACGAATGGCGTATTCCAGGGGGATTTGACCATAACTAAAGGGGGCACGCTGATCCTCATCATCCGTAATCAACTCCAGAGGTAAGCTATCAAAATCCTGTAGACTGATCACCGTCTGACCAAAGCGCTGCTTCGGCGACTGATGCGGTATCTCAAAGTGCTGTAGTCGTTTTATCCAGTAATCAACGGCCTGAGAAGGAATAGAAAAAGTGGTCGCTTTGGTCTGGCCAATGCCCTGGCTACCGCGCTTCATATGCTGCCAGGGGAAGAAGGTCATGATGCTTCCCGGGCGGCCGTTTTCGTCGCCGTAATACAGGTGATAAACATCGGGCGCATCGAAGTTGATGGTCTTTTTGACCAATCTCAAGCCGAGGATGCCAGCGTAGAAGTTGACATTTTCCTGAGGGTCCCGCGCCATGGCGGTGACGTGGTGTAAGCCGTTGATGAGTGGTAAAGACATAGAGATCTTTTTTAGGATAACTCCTTTCGGAAAAAAGAGTTTAAAATCTTATTTTGGAGGAAATTACCTGGTGATGCTGATTGGCTTTATCGTTTTATATCTTTTAATCACGATTGGGATCGGGGTTTGGGCCTCCTTGCGGGTAAAAACCACGCAGGATTTCGTGGTCGCGGGTCGCAATCTACCCACCTTTGTGGCGGCCTCGGCGCTCTTTGCCACCTGGTTTGGCTCGGAGACTATTTTGGGCGCCAGTTCGGAGTTCGTTAGCCACGGCTTACTGGGGGTGATAGAAGACCCCTTCGGAGCGGCCTTGTGCCTCATCCTGGTGGGCCTATTCTTTGCCCGACCCCTCTACCGCCTATCCATTCTGACCATTAACGACCTGTTTAAACTTCGCTTCAGCCGGACGGCGGAGGTCGTTTCGGCGATTTTTATGGTCCCCTCCTATTTTGGCTGGATCGCGGCACAGTTACTCGCCCTGGCTTTTATCGTTAAAACCGTAGCCGGTATCCCGCTGATCTACGGCATTCTGATCTGCACCCTGGTGGTGGTCATCTATACTTATATCGGCGGGATGTGGGCGGTATCCATCACCGATACCGTACAGACCATCATGATCGTACTTGGCTTGCTGATCCTGATCGGCACTCTGCTGTACCAAAGTGGCGGTATCCAACCGGTGCTGGAGGCTACACCGGAGGGCTTTTTCCGTTTCGTGCCAGATCACGAACCCATGGAGTGGGTGCACTATTTTGCCGCCTGGATCACCATCGGACTGGGTTCTATTCCCCAGCAGGATATTTTTCAGCGCGTTATGTCGGCCCGCAACGAGCGTACCGCGGTGCGCGCCAGCTACCTGTCGGGAGCGATGTATTTGACGATTGGCCTTCTCCCCATGTTTATTGCCCTGATTGGTCAGTACCTTTACCCCGAGCTGGCCGTCGATGACGCCCAGCAACTTATCCCGACCATTGTCCTGCAACACGGTAGCCTACTCTTACAAATTTTGTTTTTCGGTGCTTTGATCTCCGCTATCCTAAGTACCACTTCGGGTGCCATTCTCGCTCCGGCTACCGTCCTGGGCGAAAACCTGATCAAGCCTTTTTTGCGCAAGCGCGACGATCAGCAAACCCTCCGTATCATGCGATTGTCGGTGATCTTCGTAGCCATCTGTTCCGCCGGGATGGCCGCGAGCAGCTCCAGCATCTACGAGCTGGTCGGTACTTCCTCCGCGCTGAGTCTGGTCTCCCTTTTTATCCCACTCTGTGCCGGCCTGTACTGGAAACGCGCCAGCAACTGGGGTACCCTGCTCTCCATGGGAGCCGGCATGGCCGTCTGGATTTACTTCGACTTTTTTGCGCATAGCGAATGGCCCAGCCTATTACCTGGCCTGGGCGCCAGCCTTCTGGCTATGATCCTGGGGTCTTTGTTATTGCCAGATCAGACTTATGAGGAATTTCAGCGGCAGAAGGCGTACCTTGAGTAAAGCAATTTTTGAGTTGTTGAATTGTTGAATTTTTTATATGTTCAGTAGACTTTATTCTAAGAAGCTGTTTAAGAATAAAGTCTAGTAATTCAAAAACAATGCGATAAACCACCAAACCAATAATTCACTAAACGATATGTACTGGCTCTCCGAAAATAGCGTCGCATTCCCACCACCCGAACTAGCTGATCCGGACGGGGTATTGGCCGTAGGTGGAGACCTATCGCCACAGCGCCTGGTAGAAGCCTACCGGCAGGGCATTTTCCCCTGGTATAGTGATTACGACCCCATTCTTTGGTGGTCGCCCGATCCGCGTTTTGTTTTGTATCCGGAGAAGCTTAAGGTTGCCAAAAGCATGCGACCTTATTTTAACCAAAAGAAATTTGACTGGACACTGGACACCAATTTTCGGGCTGTGATTAGTGCCTGTCAGCAGCAAAATCGTCCTGGCCAGTTTGGCACCTGGATCACAGACGAAATGCTGGAAGCTTACTGTCGGCTACACGAGCTGGGTTTTGCCCATTCGGTGGAGGTCTGGGAGAAGGAGGAGGAGCTGGTCGGTGGCCTGTATGGTATTGCGCTGGGCAAGGTTTTCTTTGGGGAATCCATGTTTGCCCGCCGGAGTAATGCCTCCAAATTTGGCTTTATCGCTCTGGTACGGCAGCTAATCGATTGGGATTTTACGCTCATTGATTGTCAACAGGAGACGGATCACCTGCGCTCCCTGGGAGCCGAACTGATCCCCCGTCAAAAATTCACGCAGCATTTGGCGAGAAATCCCTGGCGAGAAACCCCGGCGCAGAAATGGATCGGCCTCGAATAAAGCTAATTCCCGACCTTATTTGGGAATAAGGAAAACCACTAGCTTCTTTTTCAAAAAATTCCTTATTTTTATCTCCTATTTTTTAACTCAGGCTAAGCCTGGTGCATTAGTAAATCCAGTACAAGCCAGACTTAAGACAAAAACGCAACAGCATGAAACAGCTTTCTTTACTACAACCAGGCCTACTGGTACTCGCCATGGTAGTCTTTAGCCCATCTTTTCTGGTAGCGCAATGCCCCACCCTCCTGTGGTCGGACGAATTCTCCGGTACCGCCCTGGATATGGATAACTGGAACTTTCAGACGGGCGACGGCTGCGCAGAAGGTATCTGCGGCTGGGGAAACAACGAGCTACAAAGTTACCAACAAAACAACGTGGAAGTCAGTGACGGTACGCTCAAAATTACCGCTCGCTTCGAGAATGTAGACGGCAAACAATACAGCTCCGGACGGATCAACACTAAAAACAAGGCGGATTTCACCTACGGACGCTACGAGTCTTCCATTAAGCTGCCCGGTGCCCGGGGGCTTTGGCCCGCCTTTTGGATGCTATCCACCAACGAGCCCTACGGTGGCTGGCCCCGCAGCGGAGAAATCGATATCATGGAATTCGTCTCTTCCAAACCTAAAGAGGTACTGGGCTCTATTCATTACGGAGATCCCTTCCCTAATAATCAATTCCAAACCGAATACTTAATTAAGGAGAACGGAAATTTCCTGGATACTTTTTACAATTTCGCCGTTGAGTGGGAACCCGGCGTCATCCGTTTCTTCGTCGATGATGTACTTTATGGTGTAAAACGGGCAAGTGACGTTGCCCCCTTCCGTTGGCCATTCGACCAGGATATGCACTTCCTGCTCAATGTTGCCGTGGGCGGATCACTGGGCGGTAGTGTGGTGGCCAGTGATTTACCCGCTACCATGGAAGTTGATTACGTCCGCGTCTATGATGGAGGCAAACCTTACCTGGAAGGCGACTGGAAAGTGAATAACCGCGAAGAGAGCGTAGCCTTCACCATCCAACAACTCACACAGGGTACTCAGGTCACCTGGACCATCCCCGAAGATGCAACCATCGTCAGCGGTCAGGGAACGAATCAGATCCGCGTCGACTTTGGGGATCAGAGCGGTACGGTCAGTGCTACCTTTAACAATGGCTGTGAAGACCAAACCATTAGTAATTTCGTAACGGTCGGACCACCCTTCGCCAGGGCCTTTTCTTTCGAAAACTTTGATGATCCGGGTCAGGCAACCTTTGCTTTTTCTAACGGTACGCTTACTGAAGTAGCCAATCCGGATCCCGACTCCATCAATAGTAGTACTCTGGTAGGTAGATACGCACGAAGTGGCGGAGAACGCTACGATGTGCTCATCTACGATGTGAATTCCATTAGCAACGCCGGCGTTTACCTCAACGAAGAACAAAAGTTGTACATGGATGTATACACCTCGGCCCCCATTGGTACCGAAATCTTACTCCAGATGGAGACCTCCCGGTCCATGCCCAATAATTTCCCCACCGGACGGCACAGTCGCTTTGTGACCACTGTGACCGAAAACAACCAATGGCATCGCCTCGTCTTTGAACTACTGGATCGTCCGGATCAATTTGCTTCTAGCCTCGATATCCAAAATATCGTACTGCTTTTTAATTCTGATTCTTTCACTAGCGATATTTACTTCTTTGACAACTTTGATAGTTACAGCGTTGGTAGTGTTACTAATACGCGCCAAAGGAGGGAAATAAGTCGTCTTCGGGTCTTTCCGAATCCGGTTTCCGACTTACTGAATTTCAGCTCGCCCAGTAATAGTCGGATAACATTTGTGGAGTTATTCTCCTTACAGGGAAAACAAGTCTTACGCCGCAAAATTCAAAACCAGCAGGGGCAAATTGATATCAGCCAACTGGAAAGAGGTATGTATTTGCTCAAAGCCATTGATGAATATGGTAAAACATATACCCAGAAAATTATGAAATAAACAGGCCACGATAAAACAAAATATCATCGAAGCCCTTCTGCTGATCATCAAACAGAAGGGCTTCGTCTTTTTGCGGAAAGGCCGACTAAACTATTTTTTCCCATTTTTGTATCCATAATAACCTTGCGTTAGAGGCGAATCACGGCTTTGCCGATCCTCTTTCGCAAAAGCCAACTAAATCAAAAGCTTGGTCAATACGGTACAAGCACTAATCAGAAGGTCATGAAAATTGGAATTGTCTGTTATCCTACTTACGGAGGAAGCGGAGTCGTAGCGACAGAACTGGGGCTGGGGCTAGCCCGACGTGGACACGAAGTGCACTTTATCACCTATCGCCGCCCCCCCCGCCTGAACCACTTTCAAGAAAACCTATTCTTCCACGAAGTAGATACCGACGATTATCCGCTTTTTGAATATACGCCATACGATACGGCCCTAACCAGTAAACTGGTCGATGTGGTCAAATTTGAAAAACTGGATCTGCTACACGTACATTACGCCATCCCACATGCCACCGTCGCTTACATGGCTAAAAAGATACTACTCCAGGAAGGCCGCTACGTACCCACCATCACGACCCTGCACGGCACAGATATTACCCTAGTCGGTAATAATAAAGCCTTTGCGCCGGTCGTCGCCTTTTCCATCAATAAGTCCGATGGTGTCACGGCGGTTTCCAAAAGTCTGCGTGATCAGACCTACGACCTATTTGGCATCAAGCGCGAAATCGAAGTCATCTATAATTTTATCGATTTCGAACGCTTCAAAAGAGACAATAAAGATCATTTCAAAAAAGCCATCGCCCCCGATGGCGAACGCATACTCGTACACCTGTCCAACTTCCGTAAGGTCAAGCGGGTCGAAGATGTCATCCGGGTCTTCCACAAGGTACACCAGGCGATTCCTTCCAAACTATTGCTGATTGGTGATGGTCCCGAACGCCGCAACGCCGAGCAACTCTGCCGGGAACTAAAATTATGCGACGATATTCGATTCCTGGGCAAACAAGATGCCGTGGAAGAACTACTGGCCGTAGCGGACTTAATGATCATGCCCTCCGAAAAGGAGAGCTTTGGATTAGCCGCACTGGAAGCCTTTGCCTGCCAGGTCCCCGTTATTTCATCCAATGCGGGTGGCCTGCCGGAAGTGAATATTCACGGAGAAACGGGCTACCTCAGCGAAGTCGGCGACGTAGAAGACATGGCTCAAAATGCCCTGAAGATCATCACTGATCCCAAAACGCTGGAGCAATTCCGCGAAAGAGCCCTGAAGCAGGCCGAACGCTTCCACATCGATAATATCATCCCGCTCTACGAAAAATACTACGAAGAAGTGCTCAAAAAGTCGGTCTACTCCGATAAGGCTCGCACAGAATTACTCAAAGAGCTTTAATTATTCCTCTGAAAAACCTAATTTTGCAGCGCCTTTGGAACTTTTCCCAAAGGGTACATTGTTTTGCTGCAAAAATAACCAAGCATGATCAATATTACGCTTCCCGATGGTAGTGTGCGTACCTACGAAGCCGGAACAACGGCTATGCAAGTCGCCGAATCTATCAGCTCCGGATTAGCCAGAAACGTACTTTCCGCTAAAGTGGACGGTGAGGTCTGGGATGCAGACCGCCCCATTGAACAAGATGCCAGCTTACAATTACTCACCTGGAACGATAAAGATGGCAAGACCACCTTCTGGCACTCTTCTGCCCACCTTTTGGCGGAAGCCCTGGAAGCGCTCTACCCAGGCGTCAAATTTGGGATTGGCCCAGCCATTGAAAATGGCTTCTACTACGATATCGACGCCGGCGATCACCAGATATCCGTCGACGACCTGCCCAGGATCGAGCAAAAAATGCTCGAACTGGCCAGAAATAAAAATGAATACATCCGTAAGGAAGTCAGCAAAGCGGAGGCGAAAGCTTACTTCGAAGAGAAAGGCGATGAATACAAACTAGAGTTAATCGCCGACCTGAAAGATGGCCAAATCACCTTTTACGAGCAGGGCGATTTTGTGGATCTTTGCAAAGGCCCACACATTCCCAATACCGGCAAAATCAAAGCGATTAAGCTGACCAAAGTAGCCGGGGCCTACTGGCGGGGTGACGAATCGCGCAAGATGCTAACCCGTATCTATGGGGTCACCTTCCCCAAAGCGAAAGAGCTCAAAGAATACCTTGAATTGCTGGAGGAAGCTAAAAAACGAGACCACCGTAAATTAGGTGCCGAACTGGAACTGTTTATGTTCTCCGATCGCGTTGGCGCTGGCTTACCCATGTGGTTACCCAAAGGGAATGCACTAAGAGAGCGCCTGATGAACTTCCTGCGCGAAGAGCAGGAAAAGCGCGGCTATAAAATGGTGACGACGCCACACATCGGCAAAAAAGATTTGTACGTAACTTCTGGGCATTATGAAAAGTATGGAGAAGATAGCTTCCAGCCGATTCATACGCCCCGGGAAGGGGAAGAGTTTTTACTCAAACCCATGAACTGTCCGCACCACTGTGAGATTTATGCGCACCGGCCCAAATCCTACAAAGAACTCCCCTTGCGGATTGCCGAATTCGGTACCGTATATCGCTACGAGCAAAGTGGAGAGCTGCACGGCTTGTCACGCGTACGGGGTTTTACCCAGGATGATGCGCATATCTTTTGTACGCAGGATCAGCTAAAAGAAGAGTTCCTGAACGTGCTTGATCTGACGACGGTGGTACTAAAGAAGATGGGCTTTGCCGAGTTTACCGCTCAGATATCTCTCAGAGACCCGGACAATCCAAATAAATACATCGGTACCGATGAGAACTGGAACGCAGCGGAAAGTGCCATTATTGAGGCCACCGAGGAAGTTGGACTCAAGACGACCCAGGAGATCGGAGAAGCGGCCTTCTACGGGCCTAAACTCGACTTCATGATCAAGGATGCTATCGGTCGTTCCTGGCAGCTGGGTACCATCCAGGTAGATTACAACTTGCCCGATCGCTTCGAGCTGGAATACACCGGCGCGGATAATCAGGCTCATCGTCCCGTGATGATTCACCGGGCGCCCTTTGGCTCCATGGAGCGCTTCATTAGTATTCTGATTGAGAATACGGCGGGCAAATTCCCCCTGTGGCTGATGCCCGAACAATATGCACTGCTTCCCATCTCAGATCGACTGATCCCTTATTGCGAGCAGGTCGAAAAGAAACTGGCCAAGCAGGATATCCGCGGTTACATCGACGACCGAACCGAATCAATCGGGCGTAAGATCCGTGATACAGAACTAAAACGTATACCGTATATGCTCATTGTAGGAGACAAGGAAGTGGAAGACAATACCGTTTCCGTTCGTCTGCAAGGAGAAGGTGATATTGGCAGTATGCCGATTACAGATTTTGTCAAACACTTCCAGGATCGTCTGGAAGACTAATTTTATTGTGTAGGAATCGGGATAAAACGTTAAATTTCCATTAAACGTATGGGAATTTAATTGAATTTATCCCGATTTATCCTTAATTTCCCTCGGCAATCACGTGTAATCCCAAAACGAAGACTGAATGAAGCATTTTTTACTCCTCTTTTCTTTTATTGTACTAAGCTCCGTTAATGTCGCCAGGGCAGATCATGCGCCGCTGGATTCGCATTGGTCAAGTAATATTTTAGCGGAAGAACCCATACAGGTTTTTCCTAATCCGGCCACCAATTATTTTGGTATTACGGAAACGGAAGGCGTACAAAAGATTTACGTATTTAATTTGGTAGGAAAGCGCTTAAAGCAATTTCTCGACGTGGCACGCGACAAACACTATTTTATTGGTGATCTTCCCAGAGGTATGTATCTGGTACAAATGGTCGGCAACAATAATCAGGTGATTGTTACCCGCCGGGTCAGCAAACGCTAAGTCTCCTATTCTCTTCCATCCTCTACATGGCCTACGCTTTTTGAGTGTAGGCCATGTCGTGTTTTGGGCTTCCGCTAAAAGAGCTTTCCCTATTATACCCATTAATATTCTAGAAATACTTATTTTAAGGCCTCACTAAAGCCCTTCTTCCAATAATAAATACAATACACATGAGATTATTATGCACCCTAATGCTAATCACGACGATTAGCTTTACCTGGGCCCAATCGGGCAAGGATTCCTTTTCCCCATCTGAAATCCAGGCCTGGGAAGCCCGCGCCAAAAAAGTGGATATCATCCGCGACAACTGGGGTATCCCCCACGTGTATGCCAAGACCGACGCCGACGCTGTATTCGGTATGCTCTACGCACAGTGCGAAGATGACTTCAAACGAGTCGAGCGCAATTATATCGATGCGCTGGGTCGTATGTCACTGGCTTATGGTCCCGATTATATCTGGCACGATTTACGGGCCCGACTTTTTATGGACGATGCCGAGGCCAAAGCCTATTACGAGGAAGCCCCTAAGTGGATGAAAAAGCTATGCGACGCCTTCGCCGACGGAATCAACTATTATCTACATACCCATCCCGAAGTAAAGCCCGACCTTTTAACGCGCTTCGAACCCTGGTTCCCCTTTACTTTTAGTGAAGGAAGTATTGGTGGTGATATCACCCGGGTAAGCCTGCGCGGCCTGGAGGCCTTTTACGGAAGTGACGGGGACTCCTACATCGATCATAAGTGGTCACTGGAGGAAGAAGCAACCGGCTCTAATGGCTTCTCCATCGCTCCCAAGCTCAGTGAGACGGGCAATTCCTTGTTTCTGATTAACCCACACACCTCCTTCTATTTTCGCTCGGAGCAACATATCAATAGCGAAGAAGGGCTGCAAGCTTACGGCGCCGTCACCTGGGGCCAGTTTTTTATCTACCAGGGCTTCAACGAAAATTGTGGCTGGATGCATACGTCTACCTACGCCGACGCCATCGACCAATATGAAGAGACCATTATTGAACAGGAGGGCCGGTACTATTATCTATACGGCGACACCTATCGCCTCGTAGAAGAAGAGACCGTATCCATCCCTTACGTAGACGGAAATACCCGTGGAGAACGCAGCTTTACCATGTACTTCACCCATCACGGCCCGGTCATCCGTCGGGAGGGGGATAAGTTGATTACCTTCCGCATGATGGAGCGCCCCATCGACGCCCTGGAACAATCTTTCCTGCGTACCAAAGCGACGAGTTATAAGCGTTTCCGCAAAACCATGAAAATACGTACCAATTCCTCCAATAATACGGTCTATGCAGACAATCAGGGGAATATCGCCTACTGGCACGGTAATTTTATCCCGAAAAGAAACCCGGAATACGATTACAGCGGCCTGATCGACGGTAGTAACCCCGAAACGGACTGGAACGGCCTACACAAGATTAAAAACCTGATCGAGGTGAAAAATCCGGATATCGGTTGGATTCAAAATTGCAACGCTACCCCCTTTACCGTAGCTGGGCCCGACAGCCCCGAAAGAGCAGATTACGCCCGCTACATCGCTCCCGACCTGGAAAACTTCCGGGGCGTAAATGCCGTGCGCGTGCTGAGTAGTATCAATAGCTATAATCTGGACAAACTGATCGGCGCCATGAATAACCCTTACCTGGCCGCCTTTGAAGATATGATTCCCGCACTGGTCGACGCTTACGAAAACAGCGCCGATAAAGAGGATGAGGATTTAGCGGAAGCCATCGGTATCCTGGGCGACTGGGACTTCACCTACGGAGAAAATTCTGTCGCCACGGCCCTGGCCGTTTTCTGGGGCGAACGCATCTATTACGGATTGGCGGCCGGCCGGCGCACCGCCGAAGATCGAGCCAATGAACTAATGATGGATGATATTGTCCTTAAGCATACCAGTGATCAGGAAAAACTAGATGCCCTGATCGACGCTATGCAACAAATCGAAGCGGACTTTGGCAGCTGGAAAACGCCCTGGGGCGAAATCAACCGCTTTCAGCGCCTAACCGGTGACATCCAAGAGTCTTACGATGATGATAAGCCTAGTCTGCCCGTGGCCTATACTTCTTCGCGCTGGGGCTCTCTGGCCGCCTGGGGTACCGAATCGCCCGGCGGCGTCAAGCGTCGCTACGGTCGGCGCGGACAGAGCTTTGTAGCCGCCGTGGATTTCGGGAAAGATAAAGTACAGGCCCGCGCCATCGTCAGCGGTGGCCAAAATGGGGATCCGGAATCACCGCATTTTACGGATCAGGCCCTGAAATTTACCCAAGGAGAATTCCGGGACGTTTACTACTACAAGAGTGATGTCAAAGCTAATCAGGAAGAAATGTATAAACCAGGGAAGCGCTAATTAACTTAAAATTCCGGAAGAATTTTTTAGCTAAAAAGGCACTTATACAACCATTCTAATGGACTTCTTAACTTTTTTTAGTCGAAAAAACAGTTAAGAAGTCCATTAAGTGGTAAAAAACACGGAAACAATGCTTATACATTCCTAATATCTTGTTATTTTTAAGGAAAATCATAATCATGAAATACCCATTAGCTAGCGCCCACCAGAACGCGGATGGATATAGGGAAGATGCTTGATCAGCGGAGACTTTAGCTAAACTAT
>Ga0209938_1000002_pt1 | contig 96979 bp, 86 predicted proteins | sample SalPonR2_C_D1_MG_FD_185708 | JGI IMG/M metagenome (GOLD analysis project Ga0209938, IMG submission 185708) | Salt pond soil microbial communities from South San Francisco under conditions of wetland restoration - Salt Pond MetaG R2_C_D1_MG... ... | reverse complement strand
CGTGGCAGCCTGCGCAATGATGGCCGGTTGCAGCTCGACAAAACTCGCATACGAGTACGCTGACTGGGGCATTGTCTGGTGGGTCGAGGACTTCATACCGATGACCGGTGAGCAGGAATCCCGGCTGGAACAGGATATCCGTAGCCTGAGGGACTGGCACTGCAGCACCCAACTGCCCCGCTACTCCGAATGGCTGACGGAACTGAAACAGGATGTCCGTTCCGACAACCTTGCACGAGCCCGAGTTTCCTATCATCAGGAACAACTGCTCTCCTTTTTTCCACCGCTGGCAGACCGGGCAAAACCCGCCGCTGTGCGCCTTCTGTCCAGTCTTTCTGACCGGCAGGTCCGCGAACTGGCCGAGAACATGGCCGCAAACCAGCAAGAAAAGGAAGAAGAGTTTCTGGCTGAAGACCCGGAGCAGACACGCCAGGCCCGTGCCGAACGCACCCGGGAGAGAGTTGAGCGCTGGTTAGGCAGTCTGAACAATGCCCAGGTTGACATCGTTGAACAATGGTCAGAGGCGCGGGGGCGCCAGACCGAAATATGGCTTGAGGGTCGGCGGAACTGGCAACAGGCGCTTCTGGAAGCTCTGGAACAGAGGAATCAGGCGGATTTTGCCGAACGAATCGATTATCTGATCGATAACAACGTCGAGGTGCGCGGCCCCCGGTATCAGCAGATGGTCGCGAAAAGCAGTGACGCAATGGCGGGCCTGATGACAGACCTGCTCCAGGAGGCTGACCGGTCCCAGCTCGATCATTTGTTGGACCGCGCTTCTTCACTGAGGAGCGACTTTAACACCCTCGCCTGTAACCAGGGTTAATTTGCTGACTTATACTCACCTTCGGACATGTCCTATAGTCGTCGCTTTCAGGGGCTCAGTAGATCAGCAAATTAGCCAGACGGGACCCTAGATCGTGAGGTAACCCCCATCGACGTTGATACAGGTACCGGTGGTATAGCTTGACGCACCGGAAGCGAGATATAGCACGGTTCCCGCCATTTCATCCGGGTCTGCCACACGCTTCATGGGGATGTGAGCCATGGCCTGCTTCCTGATGGCTTCATTGCCGGTCAGCGCACTGGCAAACCTGGTGTCGGTCAGACCCGGCAGCAGCGCATTGACGCGAATCTTCTGCTGACCCAGTTCCATGGCGAAGGAGCGGGTCATGGAGATTACCGCCGCCTTGGTCACAGAATAAATGCCCTGATAATGGCCGGGGTTCACACCATTTACCGACGCCACGTTGATGATCGAGCCACCACCGTTCTTCTTCATCAACTGGGCGCCGCGGGCACACATGAAGAAGTAGCCACGAATATTTACATCCACCGTCTTCTGGAAGGCGCCCAGGTCAGTGTCTTCAATGGCGCCGAAGTATGGGTTGGCGGCGGCATTGTTCACCAGCACATCCAGCTTGCCGTGGCTGGATTCAATATGCTTCCAGATGGCTTCAATCTGCTCCATTTCGCCAATATGACAGGCATAGGCTTCAGCGCTGCCGCCAGCGTCACGAATGCTGCTGGCAACGGCCTCACAGCTGTCAATCTTGCGGCTGGTAACAATGACGTGGGCTCCGTAGGCGGCCAGGGTGCGGGCAATACTTTCGCCGATACCGCGGCTGGCGCCGGTAATCAGGGCGACTTTGCCATTCATATCAAACAGATCGGGTTTGCTCATGGTTTACCTCAATTATTCAGGGATTGGGATCACTAGCGGAAGGTCACAAGAGCCGACCCTTCCGCCTCCAGATGGCTGTAGTTGTTGAACACCGCCAGCGATCGGCGGGAGCCGGAATAAAGCAGCCGGGAAACGCTGGCATTGGCAATCACACTGTTCATTTCCAGGGTCTTGCGATCACTCAGTTGCAGCAGGTGCTGGACGATAACCGCAATCGGGCCACCGGAAGTAGACACCAGCACATCGCCGCCCTCTGCGTACTCAAGCAACCTGTCAAGCGCGGTGATGACCCGCGCCTGGAAATCTGTCCAGGTTTCGGCGTATTCAGGGTCGTATTGGCCACCCACCCAGCGGGCCACGGCCTGCTCGAACACCTGTTGAAAAGCACTGGCGGGTTTCGGAAAGACCGCCAGATCCCGGGCCATTTTTTCCCGGTCTGCCCACTCCGGGCGAAAACGTTTGATGACCTGGGTGTGATCAAACTCGTTAAAACCCTCCACCGCCTGCATATCGGGCAGATCATCGCCATAACCGCCAGCGATGGCTTCCACCGTCTCCCGGTGGCGCTCCATATTGCCGCCGAAAACTGCCTTGGGCGCAACCTTGGCTTTCAACCAGCGACCCAGGACCCGACCCTGCTCCCAGCCTTTTGCAGACAACTGATCGTAATTTTCCTGACCGAAGCTCGCCTGACCATGACGGATGAGATATACCGTCGCCATTAAAGATCACTCGCGTCGATCAGTCGCTGACAACGCTTCTCAAGATAATTCGCGGCATGACCAAAGGCAGCGAAACGCTTGTCTCTGGTCTGGCCGTGGTAGAAACGGTAGTAGATCTGCTGGACGATCACCGCCAGGCGGAACAGGCCGTAGATTTCATAGAAATCGAAATTGTCGATTTTCAGGCCGGATTTGCCGGCATAGTAAGCAACCACTTCCTCGCGGGTCAGCATGCCGGGCTGATGAGTGGGCTGACGACGCAGCATCTGGAAAGCGCTCTCGTCGTCAGCCTGTACCCAGTATGCAAGACTGTTGCCCAGATCCATCAACGGGTCGCCGATGGTCGCCATTTCCCAGTCCAGAACACCCACCACTTCGAACGGGTTATCCGGGTTCAGCACCACATTGTCGAAGCGGAAATCATTGTGAATGACCACCTGGGCTATATCATCGGGCATCTTTTCGTCCAGCCAGCTCATCACCTTTTCGAAATCGCCGACATCGTCGGTTTTGGCCTTGCGGAAGCGATCGCTCCAGCCGCGAATCTGCCGTTCGACATAACCGGCACCCTTGCCCAGCCCTTCCAGCCCGGCAGCTTTGGCATCCACCTGATGCAGATTCACCAGCTTGTCGATCACATTCAGGCAGAGCTTGCGGGTGTCCGCTTCGCTCAACTCCAGATCCTCGGGGAAATCCTGGCGCAGGATGATGCCTTTCAGACGCTCCATGACGTAGAAATCACAACCCAGAACGTCGTGGTCGTCGCAGATGGCGATGATCTCCGGTACGTAGGGATAGACCGGCTTTAAAGCTCGCATCACCCTGGCTTCACGGAGCATATCGTGGGCGGATTTGGCGATGTGTCCGAAAGGCGGGCGACGCAGTACAAAAGAGCGCTGACCATAATCCACCTGGTAGGTCAGGTTCGAGGCACCGCCGGGGTACTGTTTGATCTCCGGGCTGCCCTCAAGATCCGGAATCGCCTTTTTCATGAATCGGTCAACAGCTGCGACATCCAGCTCCTCGCCTTCGCGGACATCAACGGCCTGGTCAATCTGGGTCATTCGGCTCTCCTTTGCTATAAAGACGTCAGTAAGGGGGCAGGCCTTCCCAGAACACGCTTTAAATACATCCCTGTACGCTCGGCCTCCGCCATCCATGGCGGAGGACGGTTCTGGAAAGGCCTGCCCCCTTACTTCCTGATTCTAGAGTAAATTATCGACTAGGCTTTACCGCCCATTTGCTTCATCCAGCGTTTCATTTCCATGTGCATCAGGAAATCAAACGCTTTGGGGGCATGGCGTTTGACCATCCACATGCGGCGTTCTCTGGCGTGGGGCAGCACCCAGAAGTCCCCCTTTGCCACCGCCCGGAATACGTCGTCAGCGACATCCTCGGCGGTAATGGTCGACTTTTTCATCAGCTTGTTCACATTCTGCTGGATACCGGGAATGTCCGAGCGCATGGTGCTGGTCAGATTCGTCTGGAAAAACGCCGGGCACACGCAGCTGACGTGAATACCGTCATCCCGCAGTTCCTGGCTGAGTGTTTCGGACAGCGCAATCACCCCGGCCTTGGACACATTGTAGCTGTCCATCAGCGGTGCAAGCATCAGCCCGGCCATGGAAGCAACGTTAACGAACGCACCCGCGCCCTGCCTCTTGAACTGTGGCGTAAACGCCTTGCAGCCGCGCACCACGCCCAGCACATTGATATCAAGAATCCACTCCCAGTCTGCCATGGTGGTGTCTTCAATCGACCCGGCAGAAGCAACCCCGGCATTGTTCACCACTATGTCGATGCCGCCCCATTTATCAGTCAGCTCCGCGCATATTTTTTCCAGATCCGTCAGGCGGCGCACATCGCATTCCACAAAGTATCCTTCACCACCGGCTTTATTGATTTCGGCCTCCACCAGATGACCCTGATCCGCACTGATATCCCCAATACAGACCCTCGCGCCCTCTCTGGCATACCGCAGTGCAATCGCCCGGCCCAGACCACTGGCCCCGCCGGTAATGAATATTCGTTGTGTCATCCTGGTTTTCCCCTTTCCGAAATTTGAGTTCGCGTTCACTCAACCTTGGTGGAAGAGCCGCTGTTGGGAATGCCTTTCCAAAACACGCTGTAAATACGTCCATGTACGCTTGGGCTCCGCCATCCCTGGCTCCGCACAGTTTTGGAAAGGCATTCCCAACACCGGCTCCGGAACTCCGCGTTCGACTGAAGCTCATTTTTATCGGCCGTGAATGACTTATGTGAAACCTCCGAAAGCATATCTCCCAGTTTCCGGGGAGCCGGTGGGAGGGTGTTTCAGAAACTGTGCGGAGCCAGGGGTGAAGAGCACTGCTCTCACGGGCTGGCCATGGATGGCCTGCCCAGGACCCTCAGTGCGACGCAGGAGCATTTAGCCCTGAGGGGCGGAGCCCAAGCGCCCCAAGGATGGGCCGAAGGAGCGTGTTTCTGAAACACCCTCCCACCGGCTCCCTCCACTGTGTAAAAGCCATAGGTCAGCGACTTAGCCCCCTATATTTCGTCAATTCCAGGCGAGCAACCATCGCCCGGTGGACCTCGTCGGGGCCGTCGGCCAGCCGCAGCACCCGGGCATAGGCAAAAAGCTGCGTCAGCGGGAAATCGTCATCGCTGACACCGGCACCGCCGTGAATCTGGATGGCGTCGTCCACAATCCGCTGAAGCATCTGCGGAACCACCGCCTTGATCATTGAAACTTCCTGCAGGGCCCCGGAGATACCCCTGGTATCCAGGGCCCAGGCGCATTTCAGGGTCAGCAGTCGCGCCTGCTCGATCGCCATCCGGGCATTGGCGATGATATCCACATTGCCGCCCAGCTTGGCGATCGGGCGACCGAAGGCCTCACGGCTGGTGGCGCGCCTGACCAGCAGTTCCAGCGCACGCTCGGCTGCGCCGATAGCGCGCATGCAGTGGTGGACACGGCCCGGACCAAGGCGGCCCTGGGCGATCTCGAAGCCACGACCAGGGCCGGCAATAAAGGCGCTACTGGGTAAACGCACGTTGTTGAAGGCGACAACACCGTGGCCATAGGGCTCGTCATAGGCGCCGAAGACCGGCAGCATGCGCTCAATGGTGATGCCCGGAGTGTCCAGCGGCACCAGCACCATCGAGTGACGACGGTGTTTGTGGGCATCCGGGTCTGTCACGCCCATAAAAATGGCCACTTTGCAGTCAGGATGGCCAATACCGGTGCTCCACCATTTACGCCCATTCAGAACAACTTCGTTGCCGTCCACAACCGCGGTTGCTTCCATGTTGGTGGCATCGGAGGAAGCCACGTCAGGCTCGGTCATGCAGAATGCCGAGCGCACTTCCCCGCTCTGGAGCCTGGGGAGCCACTCGGCCTTCTGCTGTTGCGAACCATAGTGAATCAGCACTTCCATATTGCCGGTATCCGGCGCATTGCAGTTGAAAATCTCGGGCGCAATAAAGCTGCGGCCGGTTTCCTCGGCGATCATGGCATAGTCGGAGTTCAGCAGCCCACAGCCGTTTTGCTCATCCGGGAAGAACATGTTCCACAGGCCCTCGGCTTTTGCCCTGGCCTTCAGCTCCCTGATGACCGGCAGCACCACCCAGCGGTTTTCCCGGGCCATCAGCTCGCGGTGATATTCTTCCTCAATGGGTAAAATTTCCTTCTCCATGAAGGCTTTGACCCGTTTCAGGTAATCCTGGCCGCGTTCCGAAATGGTAAAGTCCATCGCTGCTTCCCCATGCTCTGATCATTATGTCAACAGTCTAGATTCCTCTATACTATTAAACGACTGAATTATTTTTATCTTTCCCCATAAGTGAAACTTATTCACAGGAGGTCTGTGAATGGCCCAGAAACGTCTTGACCTGAACCTGCTGCATGTTTTCGACACCATCTACCGGGAAGGCAGTCTGACCCGGGCTGCCAAAGCGCTGCACCTGACCCAGCCGGCCATCAGCCATTCACTGTCCCGGCTGCGGGAGCATTTTGATGACCCGCTTTTCAGCCGGCAGGGCAATAAGATGGTGCCCACTCCCCTGGCGCGGCGATTTCTGGAGTCCATGAGACCCGGGCTGACCCGGATCCAGAGTGCCGTGAATCAGTTTCACGCCTTCGATCCCGCCAGCCAGCGTAAAACCTACGCGCTGGCCATGAGGGATATTCTGGAGTCAACTTTTCTGCCCCAACTGATGAACAGACTGGAGGGCTTTCCGGAACTCGAGATCAGCAGCCAGCGCATCCCCCGCCGGGACATGGAAACCCATCTGGCCGCCGGGAAACTGGATTTTGCGGTGGATGTCCTTTTACCGGTAAGTAATCAGACTGCCCATGAGCGTCTGCGCAGGGACAGGCTTGTGGTACTGGCAAGGGCCGGGCATCCGCTGACCCGGGGAGGTTTGACCATGGACAGTTACCTGGAAGCCCGGCACGTACTGGTTTCATCAAGAACGGAAGGTCCGGGTATCGAGGATTTTGAACTGTCGAGATTTGGCGTGCAGAGGCAGATCCGGCTGCGGTGCCAACACTATTATGCAGCCTGTCGGGTGGTGGAAAATTCAGACCTGCTACTGACCATGCCGGAAAACTACGCCCGGATCATTGCCGAGCGGTCGGATATCCAGCTCCTCACGTCGCCGGCGGCGCTGCCGGATATTGACGTGCACCTTTACTGGCACAAGGCCTATGATCGGGAACCGGCGCTGACCTGGTTCCGCGACCAGCTTCGCCAGATTGCCTGACTTTCGACAGCTGCCCCCGCAGGCACCGCCTCAAACAGAGCTTTCAGTAAGCTCCGACAAGCTTGAGAAATCCCATAAAGCCGGTAGCGGTCAGCAGCAAAGACGCGGTAACAATGCCGAAGCCCCACCAGATGGCGGCGGCATCTGATACCGGTGCATCGTGGCCTCGCAGAGTTCGGTAAAAGGCCCAGGGGCCAAGCACAAAGGCGCCCAGCACCACCAGGACCAGGCCAACGCTGATTCCTGCAAAGGTCCAGGTTGCCAGCTCCGTAGCCCGGTCGGAAACCTGTTCGGTCACACCGTGCTTCTGCAGGAACTGCTTGCAGAAAAACCACACCAGTCCATAAAGGGCGACAACAAAAATCAACCCGCCGACCACTGTTATCAAGCGATAGAACAAACGAGCCTCCTCAATTGGACCCTATGCAGGCCTCAACATTACTCTGGGAAATGTGGCATCGGCAGGGTTTCAAAACCCGGCTTGGCGAATAAATAGCCCTGGAACAGTGAAATTCCCTGGGATCTGAGCCAAAAATACTCTTCCTCTGTTTCCACCCCTTCCGCCAAAATCCGGCCGCCTAGCTGGTTCATCATGGTCAGGATGCCTGTTAACACGGCCTGCTTGTTCGGTATGCGGTGAATGTCCCTAATCAAAGCCATATCCAGTTTCAGAATGTCCGTGGGACTGGCTATCAACAAATCGTAGCGTGAATAGCCCGCGCCAAAATCGTCGAGCGCTGTCTGGAAACCCATTTTTTTATAAGCGTTTATAATGTCGACAAGGTGACCCAGCGACTTGAACGCTTCGTCTTCAATGAATTCAAAAATGATCTTTGTGGTATCAAAGTTGTACGTTTTAGCCGCCGCCAGAGTTGTGCGAATACAGGTTTCCGCTTCGTACACCGCGTTTGGCAAAAAATTGATACTGAGCAGAGATTGCATTTTCAGTTTGGCCGCCAGCTTCACCGCCTTTACTCGACAGACCTGATCAAAGGAGTAGCGGTTCTTCTCGTTCAGTTGGGACAGAACGCTCCAGGCACTCTCACCGTTCAAGCCCCGAACCAGAGCTTCATAGGCGTACACTGTCTGGGTATTCGAATCCACGATAGGCTGGAACGCAAAAGTAAAAGAAAAGTCCAGCCCTGCGCCGCAAGCACACTCTTCACATCTGGATTCATCGAAAAGGGTTCTGGGAAACACTAAATTGTCTTTACCCACAAAATCTCCAGCTGCTGTCAGATTTTCAACTCATTTAAAAGCAGACTCTTTTTTTAGCACTTTAGTCAGAAAGTTCCAAAGATTACATCATGATTGTGTAAATTCGTGTGGCATCCGCAAAACACAAAGCTACACTGAGCCCATTGAATTTTTCAGTACCGGAAACCCCCTAAGGAGTCCCAGACATGGCAAAAAACTTCCGCATCGCAGTCACACCCGGAGACGGTATCGGCCCTGAAGTTATTGCCGAGGCGGTGCGCTGCCTGGAGTTGCTGAAATCCCGCCACAACCTGGCTCTGGAGTGGACGAATCTGCCCTGGCCGTCGCACGCATGGCACCAGGAACATGGTGAATCCATGCCCGCGAACGCACTGGAGCAACTCCAGGCGTACGATGCGATCCTGCTGGGGGCACTGGGGGACCCGGGCCCGGTATCCGACCCCGATCGTTATCTTCTGCCCGACAGCATTTCCCTGGCACCGCTGCTTGATATGCGCAAAGGCTTTGACCAGTGGGTCTGCGAGCGCCCGGCACGGCTATTACCAGGCGCCCGGCAGTACCTTGCGGACGACCGGGCAAAAACCATCGATATGCTGGTGATCCGGGAGAACAGCGAGGGCGAGTACGTTGGCCAGGGCGGCCGGCTGCGCAAAGGCAAGCCTGATGAGGTCGCGACCCAGATGGAAGTGTTCACCCGCCGCGCCACCGACCGGATCATCCGTTACGGTTTCGAGCAGGCCAGGAAACGTGCAAAGGAACGCGCCGCGGACGGGACCACCCGCCAGTTCAGAACCCTGGATGGCAAAACCTGCGACAGCCAGGTGTGTGTGATCACCAAGCGTAACGCCCTGCGTTACTGGGGCGACATGTACACCGAAGCCTTTGCGGAGATGGCGAAGGAATACCCGGACGTTGCCACCCACCACGAGCTGGTGGACGCCGCCTGCATGAAGTTTGTTCAGGCACCCTGGGCGTTCGATGTGGTGGTGGCAAGCAATCTCCAGGGCGACATCCTGACCGATCTGGCGGCGGTACTGTCCGGCGGCATGGGCGTTGCGCCCTCGTGCAACCTGAACCCGGATGACCCGGACATGCCGTCCATGTTCGAGCCCACCCACGGCAGTGCTCCGGACATTGCCGGTGAAGGCCTGGCTGATCCGACCGCCATGCTGTTCACTACCGCACGCATGCTGGCCTGGCTGGGCCGTCAGAACGAGGCCATAGACACTGCCGGCAAGGCACTTTACGACGCAGTCGCAGCTGACCTGGCCGAGAATTCAGGCGGCCGCCGGCGAACCCGCGAAATTGGTGATGCGATCTGTGAGCGGCTGCAAAAGCCGGGATAACCCTAGTCGGCCATCACAAACTCGATGCGACCCGGTGCCACCCGGATATCCAGTGGCACCATGCCAAACATCCGCTGAGTGGAGCTGCTTTCATCCAGCCGGTACACCGGCATGGTTTCAAGCATCCGGGCCACCACCGCCATGACACTGTCGGTCACCGGCTTCAGGTCACCCTTGAAGAAAGAAGATTCGATCCGGCTGTCCAGCAACTGGAGCCGACGCAGATAAATGGCTTTTTCCTTGCTGTCGTATACCGGTGCGCCCTCTACTTTGAGCATGATATCGACCGGAAGATTCATCACCAGGGCATTAAGCGATACCTGGCCGCTGAGATCAATCACGGCGACATCACGCCCGTCCGGTCCCAGAGTGATATCGGCATTGCTCAGGGACAGGCCGATTGGTGACCCGCTCTGCAACTGTTGCCTGTCGAACTCCACGACTGCGTCCCGCAGATAACCTTCAATCGTGCGCTCCGACACCGAGTAAGGCGAGAAGCTGGCACAACCACTGGCAACGGCCAGGACCACTGATAGCAGACATAGACGCCACGCATGGAATTGTTCAGTCATTTTCAGCCCAGACATTGACGGTAGGAACCAGGTCTTCATCCAGCACCACGTGAACCACAATGGGCTGACAGCAGACCTGACAGTCCTCGACATATTGCTGATCCGGTACTGACGGGTCGACGCTGATATCCAGCATCTCCCAGCAGTACGGACACTGTACGAGTACCGAGTCGAGCGCTGACATGGTGGTCAGAACTGCTGCTTCGCCATCCAGGGGATGACGCGGTCAAAGGCTTCTTCCAGTTTCTCGCAAGTGGTGGAGAAACTGATCCGTACTGCGTTGGTACAGCCTTCACCGAAGGCATCCCCCGGCACCATGCAGACGCCGGTTTCCTTCAGCATACGCAGACAGACGTCAGAGCCGTCCACATGCGGTGGCAGGTCCGGAAACGCGAAGAAAGCACCGCCGGGCCTGTACCCGGTCATGTAAGGCGTCTGCTCAACCAGCTCAACCGTCTTGTCCCGCCGCTCACGGTAAATATCCACCATGTCTTTGACACACTGCTGGTCCCCGGTCAGTGCCGCAACACCGGCATACTGGGATGGCGTATTGGCCACCGACGTTGTGAACATGTGAAAACGGCGCAGGGATTTGATCGCCGCCTGGCTGGAAATGACCCAACCTACCCGCAGACCGGCCATGCTGTAGGTCTTCGAGAAACTGCTGATACACATGATGTTATCGAGGTCCATCGAGCAGTTCAGCACACTGGCGAAATCGTCGTCATCGAAAATCAGGTGGTCATAAACTTCGTCGGCGTAGACCTGAATGCCCCGGTAGGCACACTCTTCAAGAATCGTCTCTACCGTGCTGCGGGGATAAACTGCACCTGTCGGATTATTCGGATTATTCAGAATCAGTGCGAAGGTACGTGAGCCCATGGCCCGGATTACTTCGTCCGGATCCAGTTGGTGATTATTCTCGGCACGGGTCGGCACAAACTTCACCTCGCCCCCGTTCATGCGGATCAACGGCGCATAAAGCAGGAAGGACGGGTCCGTTACGATAAACTGACGCCCTGGCGCGGAGGTGGCGGAAATGGCCAGGTACATGGCCTCGGTTGCGCCGCTGGTGACCAGAATATTGTCGCGGGTCAGTTTACGGTTGTAACGCTTGCCGTAGTAATCCCGCAGCGCAACCAGTAACTCCGGAAGCCCGGCGTCCATGGTGTAACCGGTCTGCCCTGCGTTCAGCGCGTCAATGTAGGCCTCAATCACATGGGGTGGAGTTGGCAGGTCAGGCTGGCCAATGGAAAGATGGATAACATCCTTCATGGTGGCCGCCAGATTGACCATCCTCCGGATACCGGGAACCGGGACCGCCTGCATGGCCGGATTCCAGCTTGCCTTGCTCTTGCGATATTTCACTTTCCGCGGCGTCGCCTGCGCGGTTTCTTTATCGACGGCTCCAGCCATAAACACACCTCTTCGGCAGGGAGTTAAATTTAGAATCTGCTGGCAGGTTAGCCAGTATGGCGAAACCGCACAAGCGATAAAAGCCGAAACATTTCAGCTCGCGGAAAAACCCCGGTGGAAACGATCTGTCCATCCCCTGAAACCCCTGATCTGGCAGCCTTCTGGTTGACCACTGCAGGGGGACATACCAGACTGTGGGTCTTAGGCGGTTTTGCATTCACAGCGGAGGACAGATGACTCAAAATACCAAGCCGGTTGTAACCGTTCTGACAGCCCCCGGAGAACAGGAGCCGCCCGGAATGGATGCGCTCAGGGCCAGAGCCGAAGTGCGTTTCGCCTGGGATGAAGCAACCCTGAACGAGACCCTGCCCGGCACCCAGGTGATGATGGTTACTGACTTCCGCACCGAGGCACTGGCAGCCGCCTGGGCGTCCGCTGACAGACTTGAGTGGATTCACGCCACCAGCGCGGGCGTGGACGCGTTGATGTTTCCAGAGCTTATTGAAGGCGATGTGACCGTCACCAATGCCCGCGGAATTTTTGACCGCACCATTGCCGAATACGTGCTCTGTACCATCCTGATGTTCACCAAGGATTTCCCCCGGTCGCTGAGACTTCAGATGGCCCACAAGTGGCAGCACCGGGACACCGAACGAGCGGAAGGCCAGCAGGTACTGATCGTCGGCGCCGGGTCGATTGGCAGCCAGATTGCCCGCCTGTGCAAGGCAGTCGGCCTGAAACCCCATGGCATTGCGCGCAAGCCGCGACAGGACGAAGACTTTGTGGCGGTTCACGGCAATGATGACCTGACCGAACAGCTTGGCCTGGCCGATTACGTGGTCATTGCGGCACCGCTGACACCGCAGACCGAGGGTCTGTTCAACACCAAAGCCTTCAAGGCCATGCGCAACACTGCCCGGCTGATCAACATCGGCCGTGGCCCGGTAGTGAAGACTGACGATCTTATTGAGGCCCTCAGAGACGGCGAAATTGCCGGTGCGGCTCTGGACGTGTTCGAGGAAGAACCCCTGCCTGCGGACCACCCGCTGTGGGATATGGAAAACGTCATCATGACCGCCCACATGTGCGGTGACTTCATCGGCTGGAAGCGGGCGCTGACAGATCAGTTTCTGGAAAATCTGGACCGCTGGAGCAAGGGGCAGGAACGCTTCAATCTGGTGGACAAGAAGCTGGGTTACGCCAGCAAGTGAGATTCCGGGAGGCATCGGGGGCTTGCCGGATCAGGTCAGGTTCTGGTCCGGCAACGGCAGGTCTGCCGGGCTCAACTTCCCGATAAAGACGTATCCGAGGGATCAATTTCCATCTGCTGAATGGCGATCACCGCCTGAGTGCGATTGCGTACACCGAGTTTACGGAACACCGCAGTAATGTGGGCTTTGATTGTTGCTTCCGAGACATCCAGATCGAAGGCAATCTGCTTGTTCAGCAAACCCTCCGCAAGCATCCCCAGCACCCGGAACTGCTGGGGCGTCAGTGACGCCAGCTTGTCGGAAAAATCCGTGGTGTCAGAGTGCATCTGTTCGAGCTTGCTCGCGACACCTTCCGGCAACCACACATCCCCTTCCAGAACTGACCGGATTGCTTCAGTGATTGTGGGCAGGGGCGCAGATTTCGGAATAAACCCGGACGCCCCGTAGTCAATGGAGCGCCGCATCACCTGCATCTGCTCCGAACCTGACACTACCACAACCGGCAATCCCGGGTATTGTCCCCTCATGAAGACAAGCCCGGAAAACCCATGCGCCCCCGGCATGTTCAGATCAAGCAGAACCAGATCTGCATCCGGGTGCGACTCAACCGCCGCCTGCAGGGCCTTGATGCTGTCAACTTCAACGGTTTCGGCATCAGGAACCGCCTGATTGACCGCCTGCTTCAGTGCCGCACGAAACAGGGGGTGGTCATCAGCGACGATTATGGATTGTGACATTCAGTTTTTACCTCAAGAGTTTTTACGACCGCTGATCAGGTCATCGACCACACCCGGATCAGCCAGTGTGGAAGTATCCCCGAGCTGATCGTGTTCGTTTGACGCAATCTTGCGCAGAATGCGCCGCATGATCTTGCCGGACCGGGTTTTCGGCAACCCTTCCGCCCACTGGATGACGTCCGGCGAGGCAATAGGACCAATCTCCTTGCGCACCCACTGCACCAGTTCCTTGCGAAGCTCCTCGGTTGGCTCCTCGCCATGAACCAGGGTGACGTACACATAGATACCCTGACCCTTGAGATCATGCGGATAACCAACAACCGCCGCTTCGGCGACTTTGCTGTGGGCGACCAGAGCACTTTCCACCTCGGCAGTACCCAGGCGGTGACCGGATACGTTCAGCACATCATCGACGCGGCCGGTAATCCAATAGTAACCGTCTTCGTCCCGGCGGGCACCATCACCGGTGAAATACATTCCCGGATAGGTGCTGAAATAGGTCTGTTTGAAACGCTCGTGGTCACCGAAGATGGTACGCATCTGACCGGGCCAGCTATCGAGAATCACCAGATTGCCTTCAGCCTTGCCTTCCAGTTTATTACCCTCGTTATCCACCAGCGCGGGTTTGACACCGAAGAAAGGCGTGGTCGCGGAGCCCGGCTTCAGGTCAGTAGCACCCGGCAATGGCGAAATCAGGATGCCGCCGGTTTCAGTCTGCCACCAGGTGTCGACAATCGGGCACTTACTGTTACCGATGACCCGGTGATACCACTCCCAGGCTTCCGGATTGATCGGCTCGCCAACAGAGCCAAGCAGCCGCAGGCTGTCCCGGTTGGTACCAGCCATGCAGGATTCGCCTTCGGCCATCAGTGCACGGATGGCAGTCGGGGCGGTATAGAGAATATTCACCTTGTGTTTATCGACCACCTGTCCCATCCGGGAGGTATCCGGATAGTTGGGCACACCTTCAAACAGCACTGTGACGGCACCGTTAGCCAGCGGGCCATAGAGAATATAACTGTGCCCGGTGACCCAGCCGAAGTCGGCGGTACACCAGTAGACTTCGTCCTCGTGATAATCGAACACGTACTCATGGGTCATGGAGGTGTACACCATGTAGCCGCCGGTAGTGTGCAGTACGCCTTTCGGAGCGCCGGTGGAGCCGGAGGTATACAGCATGAACAGCGGGTCTTCCGCATTCATCGGTTCCGCGGCGCAATCGGTGGAAGCAGACGCCATCAGGTCTTCATAATATTCATCGCGGCCGTCTTTCCAGGGCACATCGGCGCCGGTACGTTTAACCACGATGACCTTGTCCACATTTGCAGCATCTTCCTTGGTCAGCGCAGCGTCCACATTCTTCTTCAGCGGAATCTTGCGACCGCCGCGAACACCCTCATCGGCGGTAACCACAAAGCGGGACTTACCATTGGCGATACGGGCTCCCAGCGCTTCCGGGGAAAAACCACCGAACACCACCGAGTGAACGGCACCGATACGGGCGCAGGCCAGCATGGCTACGCCGGTTTCAACTATCATCGGCATATAGATGGTCACCACATCGCCCTTTTTTACTCCCTTGCTTTTCAGGACGTTGGCAAACTTGCAGGTCTCTTCGTAGAGCTCGCGGTAGGTTACATGCCGGGAATCCGCAGGCTCGTCACCCTCGAAGATGATGGCGGTCTTGTCACCGCGGGTTTCCAGATGACGATCCAGACAATTTACTGCCGCGTTCAGCTCGCCGTCCTCAAACCATTTAATGGAGAGGTTGTCGTAGTCGTAGGTGGTATTCTTGACCTTGCTGTAGGGCTTGATCCAGTCCAGCCGCTTGCCATGCTCGCCCCAGAAGGTTTCCGGATCCTCAACAGACTGGCGATACATCTCGTTATACTGTTCTTTATTAACCAGTGCCCGTTCGGCAACATCGTTAGTAACCGGATACACCTGTTTAGCGCTCATAGCTCTTCCCCTTGGAAACGGATTGGAAACAGATTGGAAAAAGAATTTGGGTCTTTCGTCATTGTTAATTTTTCTAATATCTGTGTGCGGACTTATTAGCCCTGAAGACGTATCACTCTAGTTCAACACGTGCACCTGTGCATATTGAATTAGACTAACGTACTAACTGCCGGGCCTGGCGTCCGACAGCGGAGGGGTATGAAAAAATGCCGGATGGCTGGCGTCAGGCTGCTTTTTTGCAGGCTCGGGCAGAACCCCGGCGGTATAGCTTGCCTTCTCCGAGGGCGTAACGGTTCAGGCCGTTCAGGTGAATCTTGCGCAGGTAAAAGGCCCAGTCAATCTGGCGGGCATCGACCGGGAACAGCAAGCGATCGCGCTCTCCCATCCGCGAAGCCAGGGCCAGCAAACCGTCATTGCGGAAAATGTAATCCGGCGCGGTGTAAAAACCGAAAATGGTTGCCAGTGACCGGGTGGTATCCAGATTTTTCAGCATCTTCAATTTGCGTTTCCGGCCGGTCAGGCGCAGCGCCCGGTCAGCCAGGGACAGTGACAGGCGCAAGCCGCCCACCATCACATCGAACACTCGGCGATTTACCGTTATAAAAGGCCTGGAGGGCTGCCGGTAAAACAGCTGCTGATAGTCGTCGTAATGTTTTTTCGCCTCCGCCATCACATGATCAACGAATTGGCCCAGCGATAACGGGTTGGAGCTGCCACTGCAACACTGGTAGATACGTTGCCTGTCCGGAACTGACAGCGCCTCCGCCAGAGACAGGATAATGCTGTTCGTCACCAGGTCTGCCGGAATGACGTCAATGATGCCACTGCGCCGGCACGGAAACAGAAACACTTTTTCTCTGGCATAGGCCAGAATAATGGCATCCGCAACTTTTACTCCCTCGATCCAGCCCGGTACCGGCTCCTCCAGAGCGCTCTCGATGATGGAAGGCCGCACAATCGTCAGGGAACGACCGGCAAGGGCTTTCATGAGTAATTGCTCACCGAGCCATTTGGTAAAGGTATAGGTATCACTCCAGCCGTAATGATTGGCCTCACGGATACCCAGATCCACCAGTTTCTGCTCGAGCATGCTTCCGGAATAGCTGGCCCGGACCTCGGCAATCCTGTCCTGCAGCCGATGAACGAGTTCGTCGATTTGATAGCAGCCATCCTCGCTGCGGGGAATAGACTCGCCCGCCGGTTTGATCACAGACTCGGTCACCTGGCCGGCATTCTTGCCGTTGACATAACAGGTGGACACCTGAATGACCGCCATATGCCGGTTGTACCCGGCCAGATCGGCTATGTTCTGAAGGCAGAGCGTGTTGATCTGCAGGGCCTTGTCCAGCTCTTCACGGAAATTGACGCTGGCCGCCGAGTTTATGAAGGCATCAAGGTTGCCTGCCAGCTCTCGGAAAGCCGCGGCATCAAGACCAAACCTCGGCTCTGTCACTTCACCGGTGATGCAGTGGATGCGGGTCTCGAAAAAAGATTCGAGCGCATCATTGTCGTCGTGGCGCAATCGGTCAAAAACAGAAGAGCTGGCAACCTCGTCAAGAAACCGGCTACGCGCGTTCTTTTGGGTCTTGTTGCCACGGATCAGCAGATAGATACCCCCGATGTCCGGAACCGTCCGGATCAGTTTTTCCAGTACGACCTTGCCGAGAAAACCGGTGGTGCCGGTAATCAGAACCTGTCTGCCGCTCAAATGCTCCAGAACACCTGAAACCGGTCCTCCGGAGCCTGCCTGACTATCGGCCATACCGGAAACTCCTTTTCATCCAGATTTGTTTTGCCCACAACCGCAGAAAACAGGCCCTTTACGCCTTCCGCCACTTCCGTTGGATGCATTATGTGAGCCAGTTTTTATCCGTTTCTGTCCAGGGTCGGATCCTGATCGAGCACAATATTGACACAGGCGCTACGGGGTTGCGGTGACGCACGGCAAATTTCACCACAAATAATATTGATCAGGAGAGGTTGTTCTTCAGATTCCCTTCAGGCTCATTAACACAGGGTCTCAGCCACGATTTCTGTCAGTTCCGGAGAAGGACCGGAGCAGCTGATCCAGAGTAACGTCAGGCGGCTGCTCTTTCAGCGCCCGGATCAGGCGACCCTGCTCCCAGGAACTTAAATATTCATTTTCGGGTTCACGCCGGACCGGGACGTATGGTTCGGCAGGCGCCGGCACTGGCGAAGTTGCCAACGGCGATGCTTCCCTGACGATGCCTGCAGCCGGTTGTATGCCATCAGCAAGCTCACGAAGATGGGTCGCAAACCGGCGCCGTTGATCATGGTCCAGTTTTTCCCATGGCAGGGAAGCCAGACCGGTTTGCAGAATCTCCACGGTGTCCGCGTCCATGGTGCGCCCCAATAGTGCGAAAAACTGGCTGAACGCCTCATAACGCAGCAGTGAAGACTCATCGCTGGCGGCAATAAGCTCACCGATTTCAGCAATTCTGTTCTGGCAGACACGGTTTACCGATCCGGCACTGGCCGTGAACCTTGAGGCGGCCGGGGCTGCTGACTGCGTACCTGCCTGCGCTGACTCAGCGGCCTTACCCGGCCCTTTACTTGAAACCCGGTACCAGTAGGCCGCAACGCCCGCTGTTTTGGGCGGGATCTGCCGCAACCGCACATCCAGCATATCGGCCAGGCTGAGAAACTGCCGACAGGAAGGATCTGACCGCGGCAACATTGCGACCGGTTGCTGGTCAAGAACCGACTGGCGCAGGGTTTCATCCCGCCAGATGCCACCGAGGTAATGCACCGAGATCCCCAGATGCCGTTGTGCTGCCCCTTCAAGCCGCTGATAGACAGTCCGCGCCTGACTCACTCCCCGGGCCATGTTTACCAGTATGCTGGGCGTTCGCCGATAGCCCCGGCGAACCAGAAGTTTAATCAGTGCGAACGCATCGGTCAGCGATGCAGGGTCCGGGGTGACAACCACGCAGGCCATCTCGGCCGCTGCAATCATGTGCATGGCAGTGGGCTGAAGTCCCGAAGCGGTATCGGTGATCACATAATCGTAACGCTTCTCGAGCTGCGCCATGGCCTTCAGAACCCGGAGGCTGTCCGCCGCTGCCATATCAACACACTGGTCGACTCCGGAAGCGCCGGGAATAATATGCAGGCCATGGTCTGCGACCATGATCACATCCTGCAGCGAACTGGCGCCGGCCATGAAGTCCGCCAGGGTGCGGTGCGGGTATTGCCCCAGCATGATACTGACATTGGCAAGGTCGGTATCACCATCGAGCAGCAACACTTTTGAGCCTTTCCGGGCCAGAGTAAGTGCCAGATTGACCGCAACGGAAGTTTTTCCGACGCCGCCCTTGCCGCCGGTGATGGCAAGAGTGCGGGTTTGACCCGAGGGTTGGCCCAGGACTTGCCTGCGCGCCCCCGGGGCCGGGGTTGATTTTGTCATTTGCGCCTTCTGATAAACGAGCAGGTGAACGCCAGTGTACCTGCAACCAAGGCCAGTCTGTAGCCTTAATGGCCGTATGGAAAGTGGCAAAGGGAACCGATTTTCTGATCCTACGTGTAAAATGTAGGTGAATCCGACGCGCAATGAATGCTTTGCTTAAAAAACAGGCGCTAACTATTTAATAATTGGTTTTTTTTGACTAGTATTCGGTTAACAAGTGATCAACCGATAGCCAGACCTGAATAAAAACCCGGTTTCCACAAAAGGCAGGTTTATGAAAATTGCCCCTGACATCCAGCTCCCCAGTCTGCCGGAAGTAACCCTGCGCGCACTGGAAGCATGCGATCAGGAGGAGAGCTACCGCACCATCAGTGAAATAGTGTCTGTGGACACCGCGCTGGTGTCCGCCATTCTGGGACTTGCCAACTCATCCGTCTATGGCGTACCGACACAGACCCGCTCGGTTGATCAGGCACTTCTGCGCCTTGGCACCCATCGATTCCATACCCTGGTGCTCACTGCAGCGCTGCGCCAGATTCTGCTTGAACTGGGTGCTGACCAGTGGCAACAGTTACGGGACTTCTGGCGACATTCCCTCACCACCGCCATGACAGCCAGGGCACTGGCAACACTGACTCGTTATCCGGAGCCAGATCAGGCTTTTATGCTGGGCATGCTCCACAACGTAGGCGAACTGATCGCCTTGAAAACACCGCCGGGCGATGCCCGGCAGTATTGCCTCGACCACCAGCCGGAAATCGCTTCGAAGCTGGTCAGCGACTGGGGACTTGGCCCCATGGCATCCGATGCCATGCTCTATCAGCGGGCAATGCCGGCTGATATCCGCGATGCAGGGCACCTGACCAAACTGATCAGCCTTGCCACGCAGCTGGCTCAGTCTGATGCTGCAGGTATCGCCGCCGCAGCGACGGTTTTTGGCCTTAACGAAGAGCTTACCAGGCAAATCAATCGCCGCATCGGCGAGGAAGTGGAAGGTGTGGCAAGGTCGATGGGCATATCCCTCGCTGTCAGCTACGACAGTCGTGCATCCCATGAAAAACTCAAACAGACAGTTCTGCATCGGGCAATGGCAAACCAGGCAATGGAACTGGCCCCGGTGAGCGACAGCACACAGGAATGCCTGGCAGCCACAGTAACCAGCATGACCCTGATCACGGGTCTGCCCTGCCTTTATTTTGGCGCTGTCGACAACAGGCTGAGACTGTATTCTGCCAGCAACGGCGAGGTTGCAGATCTGAGCGTATCCGCCAACCCGGCCAGCAGTCTGCTTACCGAGACCTACAGCACCGCCCGGGCTCTGGTAATGGGGGACCGGGAACCCAGCGTGCTCGACCGTCAACTGATGAACCTGCTGCACACACCATCACTGGTGACACTGCCAGTGCGGCAGCACCAGCATTGCCTCGGCGTGTTTGTCATCGGCACCGACGCCCGGGGAGCCGAGCAGGCCAAAGCAATGGGTCACCTTTTGTGCACCCTTTTGTCCCGGACCCTGGACAGCATTGAGGCCGGTCTGACCAACCACAGCACGACGGACGCTGAACTTGCCGAGCATGCCATACGCCGGCAGGTCCACGAAGTAAGTAATCCTTTAACGATTGTTCGCCAGTATATCTATCAGCTGCGAGGCCGGCTGGACGATGCCGATGTGCACCAGCAGCTGGATGTCATCCGCGAAGAGCTGGACCGTGCAGGCGCGCTGCTGCTGCAGATGGGCAAAAGCTGGCAGAGCCCGGGCAGCGGACCAACCGATGGCTGTAATCTGAATGAAGAACTGAAACTGCTGAGGGACCTGCTTGAAGGCGGCCTGTTCAGTGACGACAAAAAGACCTTGAACTTACAACTGTGCGAATACCAGACATTGATTGCAGCCCCGGCGGCAACAGTCCGTCAGATCCTTATCAATCTGTTACGCAACGCCGCCGAGTGTCTGGACGATTTGAGAGACGGTGGTGAGGTGACCATTCGCACGGCTGCACCCATCTGGCAGAATGGTCAGTACTGGGTCGAACTGGAAATATCGGATACCGGGAACGGGTTGCCGCCGGACATCCAAAAGCACCTGTTTTCTCCCGTTAATAGTACCAAGGGCCGGAGCCATGGGGGGCTGGGCCTGAGCGTTGTAAAAAAGCTTGTGGATGACGTGGAAGGCATCATCAACTGCCGGACAGGAAATTCAGGAACTACATTCAAAGTGCTGTTTGCGATGGCAGAAAAAAATGAATTGTCCGGCAACTGACAAAATGGAACGAGCGAACTGACATGGCACCTGCGAGCACCGAGAAAACGCGTGGCAAAAGACTGGCAGCAAGAATACTGGTGGTTGATGACGATCCGCGGTTACTGGCCTGCCTGTCTTCGCTGCTGGAGCAGGAAGGCCACAAGATCAAGGCTGTCAAGGGCGGCAGGGACGCAATCACGGCCATCCATGTCGATCCGTTTGATCTTGCCATGCTCGACCTCCGGATGCCCGATATCGACGGCTTTGAGGTCATGGAAAAGCTGTCACAAGCGCAGCCGGACTGCGGCGTGATTGTGGTAAGCGGCGAAACCTCGTTTACCTCTGTCAGCCGCGCCCTGCGTCGCGGCGCACTTGACTATATTCGCAAACCCTTTGGTCCGGAAGAGCTGCTGGCGATCGTACGAAACGTTCTTGATAAACGATCCCTTATCCACGCTCACGAAAATGTGAGTATGCAGCTGGAAAAATCCGGAGAACTGTACCGGTATATCGTCAACAACTCACCAGATATCGTATTCATGCTGGATCACCAGGGCAGGTTCTGTTTCGTAAACAGCAAGGTTGAAAGTCTGCTGGGGTATCAGCAACACGAGCTGCTGGGACATCATTTCCGACATATTCTTGATGACCGCGACCTGGCGCGGGGCACCTACGCGCTTACCGGCCCGAACATCTCGGCCCATAACCCCAGCACTTTTGAGGTCCGTCTGATAACCCGCAGCAACCGCAAGGCCACCAGACACTTTGAAATCACCGCTTTTCCGATTGACGCTGCGACCTTGCCCTGGAACGATGACGGGATCAGCCATCGCGGCGAAGCCCGCTACTATGGCACCGCACGGGACATAACCGAGCGCAAGGAAGCCGAAGCCTTCATAAATTTCCAGGCCTACCACGATTTGCTGACGCGGCTGCCGAACCGGACCCTTTTCAAGGACCGGCTGGACCTCGCCATTATCCATGCCCGCAGAAGCGAACAGAAACTGGCAGTAATGTTCCTGGACCTGGACCGCTTCAAGATCATCAATGAAACCCTCGGACACGCCATGGGTGACCGGCTGCTGCAGGCAGTTGCCTCCCGTCTGGAACAATGCCTGCGCAAGGGAGACACCCTGTCCCGGTTTGGTGGTGACGAATTCACCCTGCTGCTGCCATCCATCAATAACCATGAAGACGCTCGCCGGATTTCCAGGAAACTTATCAAGGCATTCCACAAACCTTTCAAGCTGGACAGCCATGAAGTGTTCGTTGGCGTCAGTATCGGTATCGCCGTCTTCCCCGAAGCCGGAGAGTCTCTGGATCAACTGATCCAGAACTCCCATATTGCCATGTATCACGTCAAGGCACGGGGCAAGGACGGATACCGGTTCTATTGCCCAGCCATGTGCGTCGATACCGCTGACCGCCTGAGCCTGGAGCGGGACCTTCGGGCCGCACTTGACCGGGATGAGCTGCGGGTTTTCTACCAGCCACAGGTATGTACGATCTCCAACCGTGTGGTCGGGCTGGAAGCCCTGGTTCGCTGGGAGCATCCGGAACAGGGGCTACTCTACCCGCGGGATTTCCTGCCGCTGGCGGAGGAAACCAAGCTGATCGGACGGCTGAGTGAACGGGTTCTGGATATTGCCTGCAGAGATATCGGCAACTGGATACGTGGCGGCCACAAGGATCTTCGTTTGGGGGTCAACCTCTCACCAATGCTGGTGGAACACCCCCGCTTTGTCAGCACGCTGATGGGCCAGCTGCAGGCCCATAACTTTCCACCCGGAAACCTGGAAATTGAAATCACCGAAAACGCCATCATGAAAGATCTGGAGCATATCAGCCAGAAACTAAGAGAACTGGCCAACCAGGGGGTACGCATTGCCATCGACGATTTCGGCACCGGCTATTCATCACTGAATTATATTCACCGCCTGCCAATCCACACTCTGAAAGTGGACCAGTCTTTTGTCCGCGATATCCGCAGTGGCGGCGACAAAGCCTGTATCGTGAATGCCATTGTGGCCATGGCCCACGGCCTGAAACTGAATATTGTCGCCGAAGGCGTGGAAACCGAAGAGCAGTTTTCCTACCTCCAAAAGCTTGGCTGCCATCAGATACAGGGCTTCTATTACAGCCCTGCATGCCCCAAGGAAATCATTGAAAAGTCTCTGGACAAGGTCACTGGCCCTGTTCATTTTCTGGCCGCGGCCAATTGCCCGATAACTGGCCCGTAGACAGTCCCAGTCCGGCCAGGAAACCTGCCAGGCCTTCCGGTAAGGGTCCGGTAAACAACACCCGCTCCATGGGTTGGCTGCAGGAGCTGCGAGAGTCAGAACAATCCTGCCCGGCCTGCGCCAGCAGCCAGGCGACCCGCCTCGCGATTGCCTCGCCGGAATCCACCCAGTGCAATACCCCTGGCAACAGTTCTTTAAGCAGTGGCATCACCAATGGGTAATGGGTGCAGCCCAGAACCACAGTATCGACCCTGGCGTCCCGGAACGGTTGAAGCGCCGAACCCAACTCTTTACTGGGCAGTTTTTCATCCGCCATGAGACCCTCAATCCAGCACACCAGATCCGGATGGCCGACGCGCTCAATCAGGCAGTCACTGGCATGAGCTTCAATCAGCTCAGCGAGATAGGGTCTGGTAACCGTGGCCGGTGTCGCCAGCAGTCCGATCCGACGGTTGCGTGACAGTGCCGCCGCCGGTTTGATGGCCGGGACCACGCCAATCACCGGGGTATCGGTCATCGCCCTCAGGGCCGGCAGCACCACCGTGCTTGCGGTGTTGCAGGCCACGACCACAATGTCACAGGGTAGAGTGGCGAGGACTTCGCCAATCAGCCTCACGCTGCGCTCAACCACCACGGCCTCTGGCTGCCCGCCATAAGGAAAACCAGCGCTGTCGGCCAGGTAAACCAGTGGTACTGACGGCAAAGCCTGGTGAATACAGCCAGCGATGCTGAGCCCGCCAATGCCCGAATCAAACACCAGCACCCGGGGATGGATCGCCGCCTGGGGCTTGCTCACAGAGTTTTCCCCGATGCCAGAATTTTCTGCTCCATAGCCCGGATCAACTGGCCCGAGATGGTGGTCAGCGGCGGCACGGGTGGCAATTCCCCGGGCCGGTACCAGTCTGCTTCAGCCAGCTCATCTTCCTGCAACACCAGCTCGCCCCCGGCATAGTCGGCAAAAAAACCCAGCATCAGCTGATGCGGAAAGGGCCAGGGCTGCGAGTGCTGATAGCTGATAGCGGTGACATCCAGTCCGGTTTCCTCTTTTACCTCCCGGGCAACCGCCGCTTCAATGCTCTCCCCCGGCTCCACAAAGCCGGCAATCAGACTGAAGAAATGACGCTTTATGCGGGATGACCGGGCCAGCAGCAGTCTGTCATCACGCCTGATCACCACGATGACACAGGGAGCAAGCCGGGGGTACCATGGAATCGAACATTGCTCACACCAGCGGGCGCGCTCCCGCGGATGCATCGCGGTCGCTGATCCACACCGTCCGCAGTACTGATGGTCGTGCCACCACTGCAGTACCTGAAACCCGGTGCCCAGAAGTTCGGCAGGTGCCGTGTCCATAAGCAGCAGGGCGTCACGAAGAGGCACGGTTTCAAAACCCTCACCCAGGCTGGCTGCCGGAATATCTGCGGCGAACACTCGCGATGCCCTGAGTTGTCCCAGGTAAACCGGCCCGGGAATGACCGGAATGAAGGGCTCGATCGCGGCCCAGGAATGCAGCCACCCCTGTTTCGGACGAACAACGTCGCTGGCAGAAATTGCCAGCACCAGATCCGGAGAGTCCGGTTGCCCGGTTGACCAGCCGGGAGTCCACTGCGTCATAATCAGTTTCCAGCGTATATCGGGATTCAGAATCGGAAATGTACCATAATCCGGCAACCCGACTGAAAATGAACATGGCTTTCAGCGCTCTGCGCAAGCGGGTAGACTTGGGCAGCCTCGGAATAACTCCTGCTTGCAGAGCGATTCAGGAGTTGTCCAGAGGCTCCTTAGCCTCTGTTTGAGTAAACCGGAGCCGTTGAATATGCGATTTTTCCAGGGCGTTTACAGCCTGATCCTGACGCTTCTGCGCAAAATCCTGTTTCTTTGGGTAAGAACTGATGTCAGTGGCGACGACCCGGAGGCCCTGGGAATCGACCCTGACAAGCCGGTCTGTTACGTTCTTCAATACGCATCCCTGTCCAGCCGTCTGGTACTCGAACAGGAAGTACTCGACGCTGATCTGCCCGGCGCAGAATCCTCACTGCCGGTAAAAAACGGTCCCAACCACTCGTTTTTCTTTCTCTACGGCCGTGACGGCGGAAGCTTGACCCGTCGCCGTACACCGGTTCAGACCAGCGAGTTCAGGGCACTGGTTCAATATGGTGTGGAGCACCCGGAACAGGATGTGCAGATTGTGCCCGTGTCCCTGTTCTGGGGACGCTCTCCGGATAAAGAGAAATCACTGGTCAAACTGGTGCTTTCAGATAGCTGGTCCGTGGCCGGCCGTTTGCAGCGACTTCTGATCATCCTGGTTCATGGCCGGAATACCTACGTGCAATTCAACTCTCCGTTGTCGCTTCAGCAGGTGGTTTCGGAATATCGCCATAGTGAAGAACGTGCCCGGCGCAAGCTGGCCCGTATCCTGCGCACTCACTTCCGCCGGGTAAGGCAGGCTGTGCTCGGGCCGGATCTGTCTCATCGCCGGACACTGGTCGGGGGGCTGATTCGCACTCAAGCGGTGAGAGAGGCTATTCGCAAAACCGCCGCCGAGGAGGACATGAAGCCCGAGAAGGTCCGGATGAAGGCCTACAAATACGCCGACGAAATTGCCGCCAGCATGTCGGTTATCGCCATCCGGATCATGGATGTTGTACTGGCACGGCTGTGGAACCGCATTTATAACGGCGTTGCCGTCAATAATATTCGCGTCGCGAAAGAAGCTGCCCAGGACAATGCTGTTGTCTACGTGCCCTGTCACCGGTCCCACATTGATTATCTGCTGCTGTCCTATGTGCTTTATAAAAATGGCCTGATGCCGCCGCATATTGCGGCGGGCATCAACCTCAACATGCCGATTGTCGGCCCCCTTCTCCGGCGCGGCGGCGCATTCTTTATGCGTCGCAGTTTCCGGGATAATCCCCTGTACGCCACGGTATTCAATGAATACATGCACGTCATGTTCTCCCGGGGCTACTCGGTCGAATACTTTGTCGAAGGCGGCCGCAGCCGGACCGGGCGAATGCTCCAGCCACGGCCCGGGATGCTGTCGATGACCGTGCGCAGCTTCCTGCGGGATCACCGCAAACCCATTGTCTTTGTGCCGGTCTACTTCGGCTACGAAAAAGTGATGGAGGGTCGGTCTTACCTGGGCGAGCTTCGCGGCAAGAAGAAAGAAAAGGAAAACATCCTGACGCTGGCCAGGACCGTGCGCAGGCTCAGCAATTCCTTTGGGCAGGTGGCCGTCAATTTCGGCGAGCCGATTCCGCTGGCAGAGGTGCTGGATGAGGTTCACCCCAGCTGGCGTGAAGAAACCTACGACTCCGAGTACCGCCCGCGGTGGCTCAACCAGGCGGTCAATGAGCTTTCCAGCCGGGTCGCCTCCCACATCAACGCAGCGGTTGCGGTCAACCCCGTGGGCCTGACGGCAACTGCGCTTCTGGGGGCCGAGCGGCTGGCGATGGATGAGGTTCAACTCACGCGCCTTATGGACCAGTACGCCGACCTGCTCAGAGCCTTTCCGTATGCCGGAACGATAACTCTGCCCCAGGGCACCGGCAACGACTGGGTAGCCTATTGTGAAAATATGGGGCTGGTTACCCGCAAGCCCCAGAAACTGGGCGATATTATTGCCCTTGAGGGCACCAACGCCATTCTGATGACCTACTACCGTAATAATATCCAGCACCTGTTTGCTCTACCCGCACTGATTGCCAGCCTGTTTGAGAACAAGCAATCACTGAACCGGGAAAAAATCGAGTTTCTTGCCGGGGTCGCCTACCCCTATCTCCGATCCGAACTGTTCCTGAAATACCGCAACGAAGAGATTGCGGATGTCATCAATCAGTGGGTGGATGTGCTGGTGGACAAAGGCCTGCTGCTCGAGGAAAGCCAGGGCCTTATCAGCCGCCCGGAAGAGGGAACTGACGCCATGTTGCGCCTGCGGGTGCTGTCACGCTTTATTATCCAGACCCTGGAGCGATATCACATCGCAATTGGTGTCCTGCGCCGCTACGGGTCCGGCAAAGTCACCGCCGAGGAGCTGGAAGACCAGTGCACCTTACTGGCCGAACGCATGTCGATCCTGTTTGGCCTGAACGCGCCGGAATTTTTCGACAAGACCCTGTTCAGGAATTTCATTACCAGCCTGCAGAGCAACGGCGTTATCACCAGGGATGAGCAGGGGCTGCTGTGTTACAGCGATGAACTGGATGAAGTGGCGGAAGACGCCCGCCTGGTGCTGAGCGTGGAAAAACGCCAGGCCATCCAGCAGGTGACCATGCTCGGCGCTTGAAAGCGGTCCTATCTATGCCCAAGGGGCTTCTTAACTGCCGGCTGGCAGTGCTCTCAGGGAATAAACGTCGTACCGGCTGCTTTTACCCTCTATCCGTGTTGTCACCGGCGGGCCTGCAAGCGGTTCTGCCTTGCGGGGTCGTTTGACCACAACACGGTACCGGGCAACGGCCAGCGCAGCCTCCAGCAGGGCAGCGGAATCGTCATCAGCGCCAACCAGTCGCTGGAAAACCTGCATTTCTTTTTTCACCAGGGCCGATTTGTCGCGGTGGGGAAACATCGGATCGAGATAAATCACATCCACCGGATCAGGATCTGCGCGCCAGAGCCAGTGCAGGCTGTCGCCGGCTTCTAGCTGCATACGCCCTGCAATATCAGCGCACTGTCCGTCAACTGATGCCCGTGCGAGCCCGTCTGCGAGAATGGCGTGAACCACGGGCGACCGCTCAAACAGGGTGATCCGGCATCCGAGCGATGCCAGCACAAACGCATCCTGGCCAAGCCCCGCCGTTGCATCCACGATATCAAGTGTCTGCCGGGTTTTCTGTAAACCAACGGCTCTGGCAATCAGTTGCCCGGTTCCGCCCCCGTGTTCCCGGCGGTAGCCCGCTTTACCACTGACAAATTCAGCACGCACCGGACCGGGTGCGCTTTTCCCTGTCAGCTGCAGGCACAGTCCCTGCTCATCGGAAAACACCAGGAGTGAGGCATTTTTGACCTGTCTCGGCTTCACCAGCCCGAGGAACGGCAGGGAGAGCCTTTCGGCCAGTTCCCGGACCTGCCAGGCATTGCCGAGGGGACCGTAACCTGCTGCCAGGTCAGACCAGTCAGACCCGGGAACCATTAAACGCGGACGTCGATGCCGGTCAGAACGCCCTCAGGGACTTCGGCAGGTGCGGCTATGCTGGCAAATGTGGACAGGGCCCGGGCAGTACTGAGTGGCACATCGTCGGCCCGGAACCTTTCCAGGCGCGCGTCCTCCACTGCCCGGCGGGCCTCAATCCGGCGCTCAGCCGCATCCCTTGGCGTGGTCGGCCGGGTCTCCGTTGACGGCAGGGCGGATTCGGCAAGCTCGCGCCTGACCTGGCCGGAATTAGTCTCCGCCGTTGAGGCCGGTGCCCGGGCAACATCGCTGCGCTCACGGGCCGGAGCGTTATTACCGGTCTGGTAAGCCAGATTACTGTTTGGATTGACTCCGCCGATCATTGCAGCCGCACCGAATCATCAATTTGTAGGACACCAGTATGAAAGATTCCGGGAGGATTTGAAAGTCGCGGTCAAGATACTAATGAGCAGGAAAGTAGCAACCGTTACCACAACAATAAGAGCAGAAGCGCTCCGAGGATCAGGCGGTAAATGACAAAAGGCATCAGACCGAGGCGTTCAAGAAACGTCAGGAACAGGTGAATGCACACCACAGCACTGACGAACGACAGCGCCGTGCCCACCAGGATGACCATCCAGTCGGTGGCGCCGCCCTGCTCCAACAGCTCGAAAGTCTTCAGCAGACCGGCGGCGAGAATCAACGGAATGGATAGCAGGAAAGAAAATCTGGCGGCAGCCTCGCGGCCGAAGCCAAGAAACAATGCGGCGGTGATGGTGATGCCCGAGCGCGAGGTACCGGGAATAAGCGCCAACGCCTGAGCGAGCCCTATGATAACCGCGTCTTTGAGAACCAGACCCTCAAGCGAGCGGCTACGACGACCGACGGCATCAGACCACCAGAGTACGAGACCAAAACCGAGGGTGGATACCGCAATGACAAGACCTGATCGCAGCGTCGTGCCGATGAAGTCATTAAAAATAATACCTGCGAGGCCCGCCGGTATGGTGCCGGCTATCACCGCCCAGGCCAGTCCGCTGTTCGGGCCTACCCGCCTTTGCGCGGTATCGATAACCCAGGCCGTGGCAAGTTGCGCCACAGTCTGCCTGAAATACCAGATCACCGCCGCCAGAGTGCCCACATGGACCGCGACATCGAAGGCGAGGCCCTGATCCGCCCAGCCCAGGACCTGGGAGGGTAAAATAAGGTGAGCCGAACTGCTGATGGGCAGAAACTCCGTCACGCCCTGAATCACTGCAAGCACAATGATCTGCCAAAGTTCCATGGGCATCAGATCCGTCAGGTAGGAGAAGAGAAGGCATTCAGCGACCGGGCAGTTTCTTCCAGGCCACTTCATCGCGAATGTAAACCGGCTGCGCCCGGGCCGCTGCGACGCCACCGTTTACTGCGAATGAGCGCGACGCAAGCCGCGCGATCTGGCTTGCCTGGGGCAACAACGAGTCGTCACCCTGGGCGATGGCAGCGATTACCTCAGCCCCGAACTGCTCCCGCAGACGCCAGCCGGTGCCGGCGCCAAACCAGCGACCAGGGCCGGGCTCCAGCGCTATCTGCTGCGGAGCACAGACCCGTTCCGGGGCCAGGGCTTCAGGCATGCCACCACGACATTCATAGCTGCCCCAGTAGACCTCACCCATGCGGGCATCAAACGCGACAGCCACTTTATCACCTTCGTCCAGATCAAACTGCTCAATCGCCCCGGCAGCTACGGCCTGGAGCGAAGACACCGGCACCACCGGAATATCGAGACCATAAGCCAGCCCCTGCACAACACCGGTGGCAATGCGCAACCCGGTAAATGAACCAGGGCCACAGGCAAAAGCCAGGGCATCGAGTTCGGTGGGCTTCAGATCTGCCGCATTCAACAGTTCGCGAATCATCGGCATCAGCAGCCGCGTATGACCACGCGGTGCAACCGCTGAGCGGCTGGTCAACTGATCATCGCAAAGCAGCGCAGCCGAGCAGCCTTCCGAGGAGGTATCCAGGGCAAGCAGATTCACACAATTACTTTAGCTGGGTCAGAATCTGGTTCTTGATATCATCCATGCTGCCAACGCCCTCAACGCGCACATACTTCGGTGCACTGGCTGCATCTTTGCGTGCCCAGTCCTGGTAGTAGCTGACCAGAGGCGCTGTCTGCTCATGATAGATGCGAAGGCGCCGACGAACCGTCTCTTCCTTGTCGTCTTCGCGCTGGACCAGGGGTTCTCCGGTTTCGTCGTCCTTGCCTTCCACTTTTGGCGGGTCATATTTGACGTGATAGATGCGACCGCTGGCTTCGTGCACACGACGTCCCGACAGACGGCTGACAATTTCTTCGTCCTCAACCGCAATTTCAACAACATAGTCAACGACAATGCCCTGGTTTCTCAGCGCCTCAGCCTGCGGAATGGTTCGTGGAAAACCGTCGAGCAGGAATCCGTTCTTGCAGTCAGGCTGCTGCACACGCTCTTCAATCAGAGCAATAATGATGTCATCCGAGACCAGTCCGCCAGAGGCCATCACTTCCTTCACCTGCTTGCCCAGTTCGGATTCGGCTTTGACAGCGGCCCGCAGCATATCGCCCGTTGAAATCTGCGGAATACCAAAACGCTCGGTAATGAACTGGGCCTGGGTCCCCTTGCCGGCGCCTGGCGCGCCCAACATGATGATTCTCATAGGTATTGCTCCCGTTATAGTCTTTTTTGTTGGAAAAGATGCGGCAAAACCCTCAGGCTTTGCGACATCCTCTCGGGTCCGGCCCTGGCCGGTCCGGCAAAAACTGCAGCTGATTATACGAGTTCAGCCACAACAGAGAAAGTCGACCTCCGTCTTACGACATCATCTGGAGGATTGTCCAGCCGGCGGGACGACGTCACGACGACAGCGACCGGGCCAGCGCGTCCAGATCTGCCGAGACCTCCTCAACTTCCTCCCGGAGTCTGTCAAGGTCATGGTTTTCCAGGCCCAACGCTATTGCCAGCGCGTCCAGATCATCCGGATTGAACTCGTCGCCTATCCTGCGTTCCTTCAGCAGTCCATTGGCCAGCTGCACCATCAGTACATACTGGTCATGCTCACCGTGATAACCCGGATGCTGGTGCATTCCTGCCGCCTTGATAACCGGTGCCGGCAGTTGCCAGAGGCGATGCAGTATGCCACCGATAGCACCATGACCCACGGCCAGTAGCTGTTGCCGGTCGCCGGCACCGAACACCTGTCGCTCCAGGGAGACCATGCTGACCTCGGGATCCGCTTCCCTCAGCTGGTTAAGCTGCTCGAATTCAGCCGGAAACAGATGACCAATCAGCAGGAGCCCAAAGTTATGAAGCAGCCCACAGAGATAGGCCAGGGCTTTATCTTCGCCACAGCTGACGGCCAGTCGCTGGCAAACAAAGGCACAGTAAAGGGAATGACGCCAGAACTCATCCATTCCCAGCATGCCCTTGCGGGGAACCTCGAAGGCACGGAGCGAGGCAATCCCCAGAGCGATATGAGCTACCCGATCGAAGCCAAGAACGCGGGTCACCGCTTCCTGTACCGAGTTGATCTGGCCAGGGTAATTAAACAGGCTCGACCTGGCATAACGGATAACCTGCGCAGTCATACTGGGATCAAATTCAATCAGCTCGGCAAGCTCTCTGACAGACACCCCGGGATCGGTGGTTATCCGCAGAACCCTCAGTGCCAGTGCCGGCATGGGTGGCAACCGGTAGAGTCTCTGCAACTGATCGGCAACTTCCTCCAGAGTCAGGGCCTTCCTCTCGCTGTTGCTCTGACCATGACTAACTACATGCCCTGAAGCCGAGCCAGCAAAGGCTCTGGCCAGAGCGGCCCGATCCATTTCCAGCAATACATCGTCGGCGCCACACGCCATTACCACTTTGGAACGGCCGGGCACGTCATCGTCTGTCAATACGGGAACGTCGTAGCAGGCGCCAACCGGCGGAATAAAGTCCGGATTACAATCGGGAAACAGGCGCGCCGCCTGGCGCACCGTCAGAGGCTGCAGCCGCCGACCGGTAACTCTGGTCACCAGCTCCGGATCGATACTGGTGTTATAGCGGTGAACAACCAGCAGCGGGCCGTTGATGTCAATCAGCACACTGGCGCGGATAAACCTGTCAGATGATAAACCGGACCCTGTCACCACTTCGTCAAAACCGGACGCCGGTGCTGTTTTCAGCTCCCGGAAGGCAATACCATTGAGGGCCAGAAAACGCTCAAGTCTTGGTGCTATTGGCAAGGAAACTCTCCTTTTCTGCCCATCCCTGTCAACATCCGTCAGCCGGTGTTGCGCATGCCGGCGGCAATACCGGCCATTGTCACTTTCAGGGCCCGCTCTACCATGTCATGGACCTCCCCCTTGCCTTCATTTTCCCGGTCACGCTTCAATAGTTCAGCCTGAAGATAGTGTAGCGGATCAACGTAAGGGTTTCGCACCCGCATTGAATGCGCAAACACCGGTTCGTGTTCCAGCAACGCCTTCTGCTGTTTCAGTTCAAGAAGGTTATCAATGCATCCCCGCAGACGCTCCCGCAGATCCTTACCGAGATTCAGCAGCGCCGGGTCATCCCCAGCCAGGGTTTTTTCATAGTAGCTGGCAATTATGAGATCCGATTTTGCCAGTACCATTTCAAGCATATCAACGTAGGTTTTAAAAAACGGCCATTGTTCCATCATCTCCCGCAGCACGGGCACTTTGTCGCTCGCGAAGGCTTCTTTCAGTGCCACATCGCTACCGAGCCAACTTGGCAGCATCAGCCGCATCTGGGTCCAGGCGAAAATCCAGGGAATGGCACGCAAACTCTCAACGCCACCGCCGGGTTTCCTTCGTGCCGGACGACTGCCCAACGCCAGCTTGCCAAGCGCCTGCTCAGGCGTAACCTGTCGGAAATAGGGTACAAAATCAGGATTTTCCCGCACCACTGAGCGATAGGATGTGAGCGAGCGCTCGGTCAGCCAGTCCATGACCTCGCGCCATTCCGGTTCCGGCTCCCGGGGCGGTGCCAGAGTGGCCTCAATGACGGCCGTGGTATAAAGCGTCAGGCTCTGCTCCGCCAGCCGCGGCAGACCAAACTTGAAGCGGATCATCTCGCCCTGCTCGGTGATTCTGAAGCTACCGTTGACGGAGCCGGGAGGCTGGGAAAGGATGGCCCGGTTAGCAGGACCACCACCACGGCCAACCGTGCCACCGCGACCATGAAACAGGGTCAGGTGAATGCCGGAGCGGCCCGCCACTTCGGTCAGTTTTTCCTGCGCCTGGTACTGTGCCCACGCGGCCATCATCTGACCGGCGTCTTTTGACGAGTCCGAATAGCCGATCATCACTTCCTGCCGGCCCTCGCAATACTGCCGGTACCAGTCCACAGCAAAAAGCGCTGCCATGCTGTCCGGTGAGCCCCGCAGGTCATCCAGGGTTTCAAACAGAGGCACCACCCGCATGGGGTAGGTCATGCCTGCTTCGCGCAACAGCAGAATCACGTTCAATATGTCTGACGGCTTGCTGGCCATGGATATTACATAGGAGCCAAGCGCTTCCGGGGTCTGCTGTGCCACCACCTCACAGGTGGCCAGTACTTCCCGGACCTCATCCGAGGGTTGCCAGTTGCGAGGCACCAGAGGCCGACGTCCCTTGAGCTCTTTGATCAGAAATGCCTGCCGTTCTTGCTCAGACCAGGACCAGTAATCCCCCAGACCCAGGTAGTCCACCATTTCCGCGACCGCTGCAGTATGACGGGTAGCTTCCTGCCGTATATCCAGCCGGATCAGTGGCAGGCCAAAGCTGTGGGCCCGGCGAAGGGTGTCCAGCAGCGGCCCGTTGGCGATGCTTTCCAGTCCGCAGTCCAGCAGCGACTGGTAGCAAAGCTCCAGTGGACCGGTAAAATCGCTGTTCTCAAAAAGAATGCCGGTATCGTCCGCGGACCTGCCCTCAATTCTGGCCTCGGCCCAATCCCGGGTTCTGATCAGTTTTTCACGCAGTCCGGACAGCACCTGACGATAAGGCTCCCGGGAGTCGCCCACCACTGCTCTCAGTTCGTCGTTTGCCTGCCACATCGACAGTTCCGCCCGCAACGCCTGAACATCCCGCAGGTACAGATCGGCTGCCATCCACCGCCCCAGCAGAAACACCCGGCGTGTGACATGGTGGGTAACGTTCGGGTTGCCATCCCGGTCGCCGCCCATCCAGGAAGCAATGCGGATGGGCGTTGCATTCAGTGGCAGACCCTGCCCGGTGGCCTCGGACAGGGAATAGTCGAGGCTGCGCAGAAATTTTGGCAACGCTGTCCACAGACTGTTTTCGATAACAGCGAAGCCCCACTTGGCCTCGTCTACCGCCGTTGGTCGTTCATGGCGGATTTCATCGGTATGCCAGGCCTCACTCACCAACTGGGTCAGGCGATTGATGATTTCTTCGCTCTCGGTCGGTAGCAGATCCTCATGATCGAGCCTTGCCAGACAGTCGGACATTTCATCGTATTTCATGATAAGCGTCCGCCGTGCCACTTCCGTGGGGTGCGCCGTCAGAACATATTCGATACGCAGATCACAGACCCGCTGATAAAGATCCTCCGGATCGATCCCGCCTTCCTCTAGACGCAGGAACACATCGCTCAGCGATTCCACCATCAGATCGGATTCATGGCCACGCCTGCGGCGGATGCTGTGGTACTGCTCGGCAAGGTTGGCCAGGTTGAGAAACTGATTGAAGGCACGGGTAACCGGAAGCAGTTCATCATCGCTGAGTTTACCCAGCAGGTTGACCAGGCGCTGCCCGGATCCGCTTTCCTGGCGTCGGTCGGCCTTCGCCGCAGCCCGGATTTCTTCAATCAGCTCAAAACATTCCTGGCCGGGATGACGCTGGATGCTCTGCCCCAGCAATTCACCCAGCATTCGGACATTTTCCCGGAGTTGGGGGTGCAGCTCGGTCACAATAACGTCCTTTTAAATTGACGAAGACGAAGTAAACTAAGGATACTAATAACGATTTACGTCCTTTGCCGCAAGGAGTATCCATGAAAGTAACCGAATTGCCCCAGCACTGGGAAAGCGCTAAAGAACCGGTCGAACGCAGCCACGACTACAACCTCAAGCTTCCCCTGGAAGACGCTGCGAGGATTGCCGCCCTGGCGGAGCTTTACCCGGATCGCTCCGAAGCAGACATTCTGAATGATATGATTGCTGCAGCACTGGACGATCTGCTGAGGCTGGGCCCGCTGAAAGACAGGCTGGAAAAGCAGGAAAATGAGAGTTAGCAGCCCGGGCCGCCGGGGGTGGCAAACCACCACCCCTGCAGAACAGATCAGGGCAAGCCTGTTATGCGACTGAGCCGAACTGGCTGGCTTTCAACTCCCGGATATGTTTCTGGCTCAGGCTGAGGAAGCGCGGCGTCAGGCCACTGTCTTCATAAATTTCAAAACCGTCCTCATCGAATGCAACCACTCTGGAACCCTGTACATAGGGAAAGCTGGTTTCCAGCTCATCCAGTGCGGCAGAAATCAGGTCTCGCATCAGATCCTGTGATGATTTCATCGGGTACATAGCTGCCAGCTTCTCCAGCCGCCTGTGATGCTGGTCAGAGAGATTGGCTGAATAGGCATCGCGGGTCAGACGTCCCCTGGCATGCTTGTCCCAGTAATTGACCAACTCTTTAATCTTCATGGTGTTTTCACTCCTGATTATTACTGATCGGCCAAAGGTGCACCAGAACCGGGCAGCCGACCATTCAAGTGTAGACGAAGGGCCGCACCCCGGGCAGATATAATGGTAAAGGATTGTACCTATCCTTTCGTTTTGCCCGGTGCTGCCGTGGCTTTCTCAACCCCTTTCACCGCTTGCCAGACCGTATCCAGCGCTTCCAGTGTCTCGCTTTCAAATTTGCGGCCCTGGCTTTCCAGGTGCTGTTCGATCGCGCGGAATCGTGCCTCAAATTTATGGTTTGTGCCGTTCAGTGCCTGTTCAGGATTAACTTTCATGAATCGTGCCAGGTTGACACAGACAAAAAGCAGATCGCCCAGCTCGTCTTCCACGGCCGCGGTTTCACCTTTGCCGGAGCAGGCGTTGTGCCAGGCTTCCTTGAGCTCGTCGATTTCTTCATGGAGCTTGTCGAATACCGGCTCGACCTCGGGCCAGTCGAACCCGTGGCTGGAAGCCCTGCGCTGAAGTTTTTCGGCGCGCACCATAGCGGGAAGTGTCCGCGCGACACCCTTCAGCCGGCTGTTATCCGGCTCAGCTTCCGGCTTGAGCGCCCTCTCTTCGGCCTTGATTCTCTCCCAGCTCGCTCTGATCCAGGCTTCATCCGGCCGGTTAGCAGGGTCTGTGCGGCTTTCCAGAGTGCCCTCCGGAAACACATGGGGGTGACGACGGATCAGCTTTCTGACCAGCTTGTCCACTACTGAATCAAAATCAAAATGGTTCTGCTCCCGCCCCAGCTGGCCATAGAAAATCACCTGAAACAGCAAATCCCCCAGTTCGTCTTCAAGATGGGGATAGTCCTCGCGCCCGATCGCGTCGGCCACTTCGTAGGCCTCTTCCAGAGTATGGGGCACGATCGACCTGAAGGTCTGCCGGGTATCCCAGGGACAGCCGGTCTCCGGGTCACGCAGACGGGCCATCAGGTATTTCAGGTCGTCCACCGAATAGCTCATGAGCGCTTCCGCCTGGCATCAATAATATTCGGCAGATTGCGAATCCGGGCCAACAGGCGGGCAAGCTGTTCAATACTCGATATTTCCAGGGTAACCGTCATGGTGGCCGTGTTCTCGTCTCTGTTGGAGGTGGTGTTCATGGCCAGCACATCGCTTCGGGAGGATGACAGCACCTGGGTTATATCCCGCAACAGACCGGAGCGGTCATAGGCTTCGATCTCGATATCCACCGGATAGACTGCGATTGGCTGCCCACCCCAGTTCACTTCGATGATCCTGTTGGGTTCGAGCTGTTGCAGATTCAAAAAGGTGGGGCAGTCCTGGCTGTGCACGGTTACGCCGCGCCCGACTGTGATGTATCCGCCGATAGGATCCCCTGGCAGCGGCTTGCAGCATTTCGCCACCTGGGTTTTGAGCTTGCCGACCCCGAGTATCTGAATATCTGATTCGGTATCGTAGGGCTTGCGTGGGGAAGACGTCAGCCTCAGATCCAGCTGTTCGGATTTCGGCTCCAGCATCTGCTGGGCCACGTGGGCAACATGAGTCGGCCGCAGATCCCCCGCACCCGTAGCCGCAAACATATCTTCTGCCCCGGAATAATTCACCTTGCGCGCCAGCTCATCCAGATCAATCTCATCCAGCGACAGGCGCTTGAACTCGTCCGCCAGAATCGCCCGGCCGTCGGCAATGTTCTGATCACGGTTCTGCTGCTTGAACCAGTGCGTTGCTTTTGCCCTGGCACGGGAGGTCTGGATATAGCCCAGGCTGGGGTTCAGCCAGTCCCGGCTGGGCGCCTGCTTGCTGGACGTAAGAATCGATACCTGGTCGCCGGTTTTGAGCGAATAGGTCAGCGGCACAATGCGGTTGTTGACCTTGGCACCCCGGCAGGCGTGACCGACCTCCGTGTGCACCCGGTAGGCGAAATCCACTGGCGTGGCGCCCTGGGGCAGATCCACCACATGTCCTTCAGGGGTAAATACGTAAACCCGGTCCGAGCTGACATCGGATTTGAGATGATCGGCCAGGCCGGAGAGATCTCCCAGCTCTTCCTGCCATTCCAGCACCTGGCGCAGCCAGTTGATCTTGGCATCATAGCCCACGGACTTGTTGCCCCGGTCCATGCCCTTGTAAAGCCAGTGGGCACAGACCCCGAGTTCGGCTTCTTCATGCATCTGCCGGGTACGGATCTGGACTTCCATGACCTTGCCCTCCGAACCGATTACCGCCGTGTGTAACGACTGATAGCCATTTTCCTTGGGGTTGGCGATGTAGTCATCAAACTCGTTGGGGATGTGGCGCCACAGGGTGTGAACAATGCCCAGCGCGGCATAGCAATCGCGCACTTCCGGTACCAGGATACGCACGGCCCGCACATCGTAAACCTGGGAGAAATCGATTCCCTTGCGCCGCATTTTACGCCAGATGCTGTAGATATGCTTGGCCCGGCCGGACAGGTCCGCCTGTATTCCGGAATGGCCGAGCTCTTCCTGCAGCGCGGCGATAACCCGCTTGATGTAGTCTTCCCGGTCGAGCCGCTTTTCATCAAGCAGCCTGGCAATCTTTTTATAGGCCGTGGAGTGCAGATAACGGAACGACAGGTCTTCCAGTTCCCACTTTATGTGTCCGATGCCCAGGCGGTGCGCCAGCGGCGCATAGATGTCGAAGACTTCACGGGCCACCCGCATCCGTTTTTCTTCCGGCGCGTTTTTTACCGCCCGGATAGCGCATGTCCGCTCGGCCAGTTTGATCAGCGCCACCCGCACATCGTCAATCATGGTGACGAGCATCTTGCGGACATTATCAAGCTGGCCCTCATTCTGCCCCAGCACATTGCCCTTGAGCGGATGATGGATCGACGATATGGCCGCCATCTGCAGAACACCCCTGATCAGGCCGGCAACTTCATCACCGAACCCACCCTGGATATCTGCCAGCGGAATCCGCTCCTCACGGACAGCCCGGTAGAGAATAGCTGCCATCAGGCTGGCCTGGTCCAGATGCAGCTCTACCAGAACCTGTGCCATTTCGATGCCGGTACGGAAACTGCTGGTACCGGGTGCCCACATCCGGTCCTCACGCACGGCTTTCAGATCAATAACAGCCGCCATATCGCAGGCGCGACGGAACAGCTCCGGGTTCTCCAGATGAGTCTGTGACTCTATCTGTCGAACCCAGCGTTCGGTGTCGACCCTGCCGTCATCGGAAAGGGTATATTCTTCTCGGACCTTTACCATCTTGCTTCTGTTATTCCCGCTTAATTACTTGCGTTCAAACAAGGCCATGGACTCCACATGAGTGGTATGAGGGAACATGTCCATAACCCCCGCCCGGACCAATCGGTAACCATTGCGCACCATTACCCCGGCGTCCCGGGCCAGTGTCGCCGGGTTGCAGGACACATATACCACGCGACGGGCGCCGAAGGCGGTCAGGTGCTCGCATACCTCCAGGGCACCGGACCTTGGCGGGTCAATCAGGATCTTGTCGAACCCTTCGCCTGCCCAGGGCTGCCGGGTAAAATCCGACTGCAGATCCGCACCGTGAAAGTCGACGTTCGACAGCCGGTTCCGCTTTGAGTTCTCGCGGCCCCGGACCACCATCGACTCATCGGCCTCGACACCCACAACCTGCCCAGCTTTCAGGGCCAGCGGGAGGGTAAAGTTGCCCAGTCCACAGAACAGATCCAGCACCCGCTCGCCGGGCTGAACATCCAGCCACTCCATCGCCCGCTGCACCATGCCGCGATTCATTTCGGCATTGACCTGGGTGAAATCCATGGGGTGGAATTCCAGCTCCAGATCAAATTCTTCAAGCTGGTAACTCAGGCGCTCCGGCCCGCCCTCCGGCCAAATGCGATGAACCGTATCCGGGCCTTTGGGCTGCAGATAAATATGCAAGTTGTGGGCCTGACCGAAGCTGATCAACGCGGCTCTGTCGGAATCGCTCAATTCGTCCATGTTGCGGAACACCATGGCGGCGGCATCGTCGCCGCAGGCAACCTCGACCTGTGGTATCCGGCGGAAGGCCTCAAGCCCGTGCAGCAGCTCTCGCAGGGGCATGATCTTTTCCCCGATGCGCGGGTCCAGCACGACGCAGCGGTCAATATCAGTCAGAAAGCTGCTCCGCTTTTCCCGGAAACCCACCAGTACCGACTCTCTTGCCGGCACATACTTTACGCCCAGCCGGGCTTTGCGACGATAACCAAGGGACCGGGAACGCATGGGAGGAACCCATGTCTCCGGCTCGATGCCACCAAAATGGGCAAAATGCTCCCGCAGCGTCTGTTCCTTGAACTCAATCTGGGCATCACCCGACATATGCTGAAGACTGCAGCCGCCACACAGATCCGCAAATTCACAGGGAGGCGTTATGCGTTGGGGGGAAGATTCCAGAACGTCCAGAGTGCGAAGCTCATCGAACCTGCTGCGCGACCCGACGACCCTGGCCATCACCGTTTCACCCGGCATGGCGCCATCGACGAACTGGGTCTTGCCGTTGTCACGGGCAATGCCGCGGCCATCGTGGCTCAGCGTTTCAATCACGCAGCGTACGGGTTCCTGGGGAAGCGGTTTCCTGCGTCTTCTGCTCATTGATGATTCTCTTGCTGGATTTCAGGCGCCGGGAAAAACACCGGTGGAAAGGTAGCGATCGCCCCGGTCACAGATGATGGCAACGATCACCGCGTTTTCAACTTTTTCAGACAGTTTCAGCGCGGCAGCGACAGACCCCCCGGAGGAAACGCCGCAAAAGATACCCTCGCGGCTGGCCAGAGCCCGCATGGTAACCTCTGACTCTTCCTGGCCCACATCAAGAATTTCATCAACCCGGGAGGCATCAAAAATCTTCGGCAGGTAGGCTTCAGGCCAACGCCGGATCCCGGGGATGGAAGCGCCATCCCGGGGCTGCAAACCAATGATCTGAATATCCGGATTACGCTCTTTCAGGTACTGGGATACGCCCATGATCGTACCGGTGGTGCCCATGGAACTGACAAAGTGCGTGATCAGTCCGCCAGTCTGTTCCCAGATTTCCGGGCCGGTGGTGCGGTAATGGGCCAGCGGGTTGTCAGGGTTGGCAAACTGGTCCAGCACCCTACCCTTGCCTTCCGATTCCATCTGCCGGGCGCGGTCCCTGGCGGTTTCCATCCCTTCCTCTTTGGTTACAGAAATGATCTCGGCACCATAAGCGCGCATGGATGCCCGCCGCTCTTCACTGAGATTTTCGGGCATGATCAGCACCATGCGATAACCCTTGATGGCTGCGGCCATGGCCAGGGCAATACCGGTATTGCCACTGGTTGCCTCGATCAGGGTATCGCCCGGCTGGATTTCGCCACGGCGTTCGGCCTCCTGAATCATGCTGGTGGCGGGGCGATCCTTTACCGAGCCGGCCGGGTTGTTGCCTTCCAGCTTGGCAAGAATCAGATTGCTGGTGTCGCCGGGAAGCCTCTGGAGGCGGATCAGCGGTGTGTGTCCAACATAATCTTCGATGGTCGGAAACTGCATGCTGTTACCTTATCTTGTCATTCGCTGTCAGCAGTCCGGTAGCGGCGACCACTCCTCGCGCCGGCACCTCAAGCCTGTGATACAATTCAGCCCCGCATGATACGCGTATTGGCAGCGGCCGCCCAATACAGGTTCTCGATATTCCCATGCTCTCGGGCTATAACCACGAATATTAATCAACATTGTCGAGCCGACCGGACAAATCGGAAAAACACTATGCGACATTGGGGCATTCGCAAAAAAGTACTGGTGGTGACGCTTATCCCCACCTTGCTGACCGCTCTTCTGCTGGGGATGTTTTTCACCTTCAGCTGGGTGAATAATATCGAGAGCGTACTGAAAGATCGCGGCGAATCGCTCTCCCGCCAGCTGTCGGCAGGCTCGGAATACGGCCTTTTTACCGCCAATCGCAGCCTGCTCAGCAGCCTTTCCAATGCGCTACTGGAGGAGCAGGATGTTCGCTCCGTTACTTTTTTCGACAGTGAAGGCCGGCGCCTGCTGCACACCGGTCCCGGTAGTTCGGAGGATATCCGCGAGCAGGCGATCGCCAGTCAGCAGCCTGTTCAGATCACCCGCGATAACAGCACCGTTTTTATTAATCCGGTTCACCCACAGGACCTGATGATCGAAAGTGTGATGGACCCGGAGTCGCGCCAGGGCCTGAACCGCAGTGAGCAGCCGATAGGCTGGGCAACGGTTGAGATGTCCCATGTGCGCACGGAGAAAGAGACCTACAAAGCCCTGCTTATTTCCCTGCTGCTGATACTTTGCGGTGTGCTGCTGAGCCTGGCCATTGCCCTGCACCTGAGCCGCGTCTTTACCGATCCGGTGTTCCAGCTCAACGAAGCCGTGGCCAGGCTAAAGGAAGGCAAACTGGATACCCGGGTTCATACCCGCGCGGGGCCCGAGTTCGAGCAGCTCGAGTCCGGCCTTAACGCCATGGCGGGCGAACTGAGCACAGCCCAGGCCGAGATGCAGCAAAACATTGACCAGGCCACGGGAGATCTGCGGGAAACCCTTGAAACCATCGAAATCCAGAACATCGAACTGGACTTTGCCCGCAAGGGAGCCCTCGAGGCAAGTCGCATCAAATCCGAATTTCTGGCCAACATGTCCCATGAAATACGCACGCCGCTCAATGGCATTATCGGCTTCACCGATCTGCTGCTGAAAAGCCCGTTACCCCGTCAGCAACGGGATCATCTGAACACCATTCGCAAGTCCTCGGAAATTCTTCTGACCATCATCAACGACATTCTGGATTTCTCCAAGATCGAGGCCGGAAAGCTGATCCTTGACCGGATTCCGTTCCAGCTCCGGGATATCATCGAGGAAGTCATGGTAATGCTGGCACCAGCCGCCCACAGCAAGAACCTGGATCTGGTACCACTGGTCTATAACGACGTTCCCGACAACATGATGGGCGATCCGTTAAGGGTCAAACAGGTCATCACCAACCTGGTGAATAATGCCATCAAATTCACCCAGACCGGTGAAGTGGTTCTGAGGGCAAGTTTTGAGGAAGAGGACAAGGAGTCCAACCGGATTACCCTGCGCCTGAGTGTCGCCGATTCCGGCGTCGGACTTTCCCGTGCCCAGCAGCAGTCACTGTTTAATGCCTTCAGCCAGGCAGATGCATCCACCGCGCGGCAATACGGCGGCACCGGGCTGGGGCTGGCAATTTCCAAACGGCTGGTAGAGGAGATGGGGGGTACTATCGGCCTCGATAGTGAACTGGGCAAGGGCTCAACCTTCTGGTTTACCCTCAGCTCCGAACTGTCGTCCTCCGGGGACCCGGTGAGTCCAAGGGATGCCTTGCGCGGCGAGCGGGTTATCTATCTTGATCATCAGGAAACCACCGCCCTGGCGGTGGAGCATATGCTGCGGGAGTGGGGCATGACGGTCGACCGGGTCTCCTCGCCGGCGGCCCTGCAGGAGCAGGTTGAGGAAGCCCAGCGGCGGCAGTCCGGCTATGCCCTGGCCATCATTGGCATTACCCGCCACCTGCTGAATTCCAGTCAGTACTGCAGGCTGGCCCGCACCCTTGAGTTTGAGCGCGACTGCCGGACTCTGCTGCTGACGCCAACACTGGAAACCCACGACACCCCACTCTCCGGGCTGACCAGCGGGCATCTGACCAAACCGGTCTGCCGTGACTCATTCTACAACGAGCTGCTGTTACTGGTGCACGGAATTACCCAGGACCCGGAGCTGCTGCCGGCTTATATTCCGAAGCCGGAAGAGCCGTCGGAACCAGCATTGGCACAAGCGCCGAGAATCCTTGCGGTAGATGATAACGAAGCCAATCTGAAGCTGGTGATGACACTGCTTAACGATTATCAGCTGGATGCCGAGGGGGCAAGCAGTGGCTTTGAAGCCCTGACCAGAATCCGGCAACGTCGATTCGACCTGGTGTTCATGGACCTGCAGATGCCTGGTATGGATGGTGTGGAAACCACCCGGCGCCTCAGGGAAATGGACGATAACAGTCACCGCACACCGGTCATTGCACTGACGGCCCATGCTCCGGGGGACGAGCAGGAGCGGCTGACGCGCCGGGTTTTCGATGGCTATCTGGCAAAACCGATCAGCAATACCCTGTTGGTAAAGACGATACAGGATTATACCGGCTATGCCAGCCAGCCAGATGCCCCTGCCCCGCGCCAGTCGCAGGTAACCGAACTGAGCCATCAGCGTTCGGTGCGTCCTTCCAGCCGAAAGCAGCAGAACGACTGCGTCAGCGTAGCGGAAAGCATTCAGCTTGCAGCCGGCAAGGCGGATCTGGCGGAGGAACTGTTCAGCATGCTGGTGGCGCAACTGCACACGGACACACGACGAATTGATTCGCTGTGGTCAGCCAACCACCTGAAAGATTTGCTGGAGTGCGTTCATAAACTGCACGGCGCCACGCGATATTGCGGCGTCCCGGAGTTAAGGGCGGCAACCAGCCGGTTTGAGACCGCGCTTAAGCAGGAGGCGCAGGATATGGAATATCACAAGGACCGGCTTGTCGCCGCCATGGAGCGCATACTGATGTGGAGCGAGCAGACCGACTGGCCGCCGTTGTTCCGGAGCCAGGGCCGCAACGCGATCACAGAGTAGCAATCCACCGTCGCAATCCGGCCCGTCAGCGGCCTGCCCGATCAAGAATCCCGCGCATGTCACGCACAGCTTCTTTCAGCCCGACAAATAAGGCCCGGGCCACAATCGCGTGGCCAATATTCAATTCGTTGATTCCCGGCAACGACGCCACCCTTTCGGTGTTGTGATAATTCAGGCCATGGCCGGCATTCACCACCAGGCCCTGTTTATAAGCATAGCCAAGCGCTGTCGCGATTCTGCCAAAGGCCCGGGCTTCAGCCTCAGGAGTATCCGCCTCGGCATACTCGCCGGTATGCAGCTCAATCACTGGCGCTCCGCATCGCAGGGCTGCGTCTATCTGGGACAGGTCGGGGTCAATAAACAGGGACACCTCGGAGCCAATGCGGGACAACCTGTTGCAGGCCTCCGTCACCCGTGCTTCCTGGCTTGCCACATCCAGCCCACCTTCCGTTGTCAGCTCTTCACGCTTCTCCGGCACCAGGCATATGCATTCGGGCCGGACCTGCTCGGCAAACACAATCATCGCCTCGGTGACGGCCATTTCCAGATTCATCCTGGTGTTCAGTGTTTCTTTCAACAGCAACACATCCCGGTCCTGAATATGACGACGGTCTTCCCGGGGGTGGATGGTGATGCCATCAGCACCGGCCTCTTCCGCCAGTAACGCGGCCTGAACCGGATCCGGGTAGCGGGTTCCTCGCGCCTGGCGAAGCGTGGCAACGTGGTCAATATTGACGCCGAGCAGCACTCTGGTGGACCCTGCGCGAGAAGTCGTTGTGTTAGCAGTCATGTTTGCGTTCTCCTCGGTGACTGGAAAATAACCGGCGGCTGTTCAGTTCACGGCCCTGCAGCAGAAAGTCGACGAGAACACGGGTCACCCTTTTGGCAACACGACGACAATCCGGGGACTCGAGATCGCCGGCTGCCAGGGCCTGAAGTGTCGCCCCGGACAGTCCCTGTAAACGGGCGGTTGCCGAGCGACGGGCCAGGATACCCTGCTCAGGATCGTAATAATATTGCTGTCCGGTTTCTACCGCCTCGCCGGTATCGGTGGCCTGATCCCATGCAAAGCTGTAACCCAGTTCCCCGGCGAAAGTTTTTTCAAATCGCCGGAGCACCGGCTCGACATCGTCTGTGCCGGACAGTTCATGCAAAAGATCGATATAGGCCGCAAACAGCCTCGGATTCGGGTCGGCCAGGGGAAGGGTGCGCTGGAGCAGCTCATTTACATAAAGACCGCTGTAAAGCGCCAGTGTTCCGGTCAGCGAGGGCCCGGGGCGGACATCGGTCTGGGTCAGGGTCTTGAGGTCGCTGGCCCCGGCCCAGTCCAGTACCAGCGGCTGGAAAGGCTGCAGTTGGGCCTTGAGCGGACTTCTGGCCGAGTTGGCCCCACGGGCGATCATCGTAATGCGGCCGGCATTCAGCGCAAACACATCCACCATCAGGCTGGTTTCGCGCCAGGCCCTCCGATGCAGAACATAGGCGGGTTCCTGCTGTACCTGCCCTCTCATACCGGTTTCAGAATTCGTTCATGCCGAGGCTTTTCAGGGCCCGGTCACTGTCGGCCCAGCCGCGTTTCACTTTGACCCACAGGCGCAGCATGACCTTGCCGTCAAACAGCCGTTCCATATCAACCCGGGCCTCCTGACCAATGCGGCGCAAGCGCTCGCCTTTATCGCCGATGATGATTTTCTTCTGACCCTCGCGCTCAACCAGAATCAGTGCCGAAATGTGGAGGGTTTTGCCATCCTGTCTGAATTCTTCAATTTCTACCGCGACGGAGTAAGGCAACTCGGCGCCAAGCTGGCGGGTGATTTTCTCCCGAACCATTTCCGAGGCCATGAAACGCTCGCTGCGGTCCGTAATCTGATCGTCAGGATAAAAATGCACACTTTGCGGCAGAAAACCCGCCACCGACTTTTCCAGTGGTTCCAGGTTCATCTCTTTCAGCGCCGAAAGCGGGATAATTTCCGCAAAATCACGCTTTTTTGCCAGCATTTCGAGGTGCGGTAACAGTGCTTCCCGACGCTCGATCCGGTCCACCTTGTTGACGGCGAGAATCACCGGGCAGGTCAGGCTGCCAAGCTTTTCCAGCACCAGGTCATCGGCTGTGGTCCAGGTCATCTGGTCCACCACGAAAACCACCACATCCACGCCCTTGAGTGCCGAGGTGGCGGCCTTGTTCATGTAGCGGTTCAGGGCACGGGGCTCTTCCTCATGCATACCGGGCGTATCGACATAGATCGCCTGGGACAGGCCCTGGGTCTTGATGCCGAGCACCTGATGCCGGGTCGTCTGTGGCTTGCGCGAGGTAATACTGAGCTTCTGTCCCAGAATATGATTCAGCAGCGTGGACTTGCCCACATTGGGGCGGCCCACAATGGCAACAAAACCACAACGGCTGTCCGGATTTTCAGGACGGGTAATATCATTCATCAATCGTTCTCCACACCCAGCTGTTTGAGAGCGTTGCGGGCGGCCTCCTGTTCTGCAACACGGCGACTGCTGCCGACACCCGAGGTTTTCCGGTCCAGTGACGACAAAACGCAGCAAACCTGAAAGGTCTGTGAGTGGGCTTCACCGTCAACGGAGATGACCTCATAACGGGGCAAGGGATATTGCCGCGACTGGAGATACTCCTGCAGGCGGGTTTTCGGGTCTTTCTGGGTATCCTGAAGGTCCAGCTTTTTCAGACGCAGATCAAACCACCGCAGCACCTGCTCGCGGCAGGTATAAAAATCACTGTCCAGATAAATGGCACCAATCACCGACTCGACCGCATCGGCCAGAATTGATTGCCGCCGGAATCCGCCACTTTTCAGTTCGCCGGAACCCAGACGGAGGTACTTGCCCAGTTCAAATTCACGCCCGATTTCCGCCAGGGTCACGCCTTTTACCATACGGGCACGCAGTCGGCTGAGCTGACCTTCACGGGCTTTGTCGAAATGAAGATAAAGATATTCGGCGATCACCATGTTGACAATGGAGTCGCCCAGAAACTCCAGGCGCTCATTATTCTGGTTGCCATTGCTGCGGTGGGTCAGAGCCAGCACCAGCCGCTCTGGCGACTTGAACCGGTAACCCAGCCGACGCTGAAGTTCGTCAAGATCGGGTTGGGAACTCACTGGCCGGTCATCTCGTACTCATGCCGGAAATGAATCACCGTATCGACGTTGGCAAACAGGTCGTTCCGGACTTCGTAATCCACCGTGATCATGGCAACTCCGTCGATTTTCTCGACTGTGATGTTTTCCGGTTTCATGCTGCGCACATTGTTGACGCTAAGGCGCCTGTTGATCAGCGTAAGGATCTGCGCCGGCCCCATGCGGGAAAGCCCTTCGGTGTCACGGATGCTTTCCACCGCCGCGCTGATCGTTTTATCGTCCAGGTAAGCCGGAACCAGCCTGAGCCCGAGCGTCAGCAGGCCACCAAAGAACAGGATCATGATCAGAATGACCAGTGCCGAGGCGCCTGACTGCCTGTGCATGTTAGCAAGACCGGTTCGCTTCATGTTCGGTATACCCCTGCAATTCAAAGTCATTAGTCGATGCCGCCGACACGGTCAAAGGATGGCAGACTGGTCAGCGATTGCCAGTGCATCCAGATCGCAAATGCCTTGCCAACCACCATCTCATCAGGGACCGTCCCCCAGTACCGGCTGTCGTTGCTGTTGTCACGATTATCGCCCATCACAAAATATTCACCCTCACCCACTGTCCACTCGCCTTCGCCACCGTTGCCGGTTCGGCCCATGGTATGGAAAATCAGGTGCTCCGTTTCACCAAGCTGTTCGCGGAGCATTTCCACCGGCGGCAGGCGGGCAACGAAGTCCGTCTCAACCATTTCGCCGTTGACAAAAAGCTGATGATCCTGATAGCGAACACGGTCACCGGGGATGCCCACGACCCGCTTGATGTAGTTGGTAACGCCATCTTCAGGGTAGCGGAACACCATCACATCACCGCGCTGGGGATCATCCACCGACAGGAATTTTGTGCCGGCCACTGGCAGACGCAGCCCGTAGGCGAACTTGTTGACCAGAATGAAGTCGCCCACTTCCAGCGTTGGCAGCATGGACCCCGAGGGGATCTGAAAAGGCTCTACCAGAAACGATCTCAGCACCAGCACAATGGCCAGTACCGGGAAAAACGAACGGCTGAGTTCAACCAGGTAGGGTTCTTTCGCATCCTCCGGCTCTTCAGTGGAAACGCCCTGCGGCTCTGGCGCCCGGCGCCGCTTGCGCAGAACCAGAATGTCCAGCAGCCAGATCAGACCGGTTATAAAAGTGAGAATAACCAGAACCAGAGGAAAATTGATATCCATTCAGATGCCCTTTATTTATCCACTTTCAGTACGGCAAGGAAAGCTTCCTGCGGCACCTCAACATTGCCCAGCTGTTTCATGCGCTTTTTGCCTTCCTTCTGCTTCTGCAGAAGTTTTTTCTTACGGCTCACATCACCGCCATAGCACTTGGCGGTGACATTTTTGCGCAGCGCCTTCACCGTCACCCGGGACACCACCTGATTGCCAATGGCCGCCTGAATGGCGATATCAAACATCTGCCGGGGAATCAGCTCTTTCATCCGGTCGATCAGGGCCCGGCCACGGTAATTTGCCTGATCCCTGTGAACAATAAGTGCGAGCGCGTCCACCCGCTCGGCATTGATCAGAACATCCAGGCGCACCAGGTTCGCAGCCTGGAAGCGAACGAAATGATAATCCAGTGACGCGAAGCCGCGACTGGCTGATTTGATCCGGTCAAAGAAATCCAGCACCACTTCCGCCATGGGAATCTCATAGGTTACCTGCACCTGGGTTGACAGAAAATGCATGTTCTTCTGAATGCCCCGCTTTTCTTCGCAGAGCGCGATCACGTTGCCAAGATGCTCCTGCGGCACCAGGATATTGGCTTCCACAATCGGTTCCCGCATTTCCTCGATCGAGCCGATATCCGGCAGGCTTGAGGGATTGGCGACGGTGAGAGTCTGGCCGGTTTTGGTAACCACCTCATAGATAACCGTCGGCGCGGTTGTGATCAGATCGATATCATACTCGCGTTCCAGACGTTCCTGGATAATCTCCATATGGAGCATGCCCAGAAAACCGCAACGGAAACCGAAGCCAAGGGCATCCGAGCTTTCCGGCTCGAAAAACAGTGAGGCGTCATTCAGCGTCAGTTTTTCCAGGGCATCACGGAAATCGTTGTAGTCATCGGAACTGACCGGAAACAGACCGGCGTAGACCTGCGGCTTTACCTTCTTGAAACCCGGTAGCCGGGGAATGTCCTCCCAGTTTTTCTGCTGCACGATGGTATCGCCGACCGGAGCACCGTGAATATCCTTGATACCGGCGATAACAAAACCCACTTCACCCGCATGAAGGCCACCGGTCTCTGTCGGCTTGGGGGTAAAAATACCGACTTTGTCTGCATTCCAGGCTTTCTGTGTCGACTTGATAACGATCTTGTCGCCTTTGCTCAGGGTCCCCTGGGTAACCCGTACCAGCGAGACAACACCCAGATAATTGTCGAACCAGGAGTCAATAATCAGGGCCTGGAGGGGAGCATCCACGTCGCCGGTCGGTGGCGGAATTCGCCGGATCAGATCCTCAAGTACGTCGTCCACACCGGTGCCGCTTTTGGCACTGCAGCGCACGGCTTCGGTGGCTTCAATACCGATGATGTCTTCGATTTCCTGGGCAACCCGGTCCGGCTCGGCCTGTGGCAAATCCATCTTGTTAAGCACGGGAACCACTTCCAGCCCCTGCTCTATGGCGGTGTAGCAATTGGCAACGGACTGTGCCTCAACGCCCTGCCCGGCATCCACTACCAGCAGTGCGCCTTCGCAGGCATAGAGTGATCGCGACACTTCGTAGGAAAAATCGACGTGACCGGGAGTGTCAATGAAGTTGAGCTTGTATTCGATACCGTCACGGGCGGTGTAATTCAGGGTGACGCTCTGGGCCTTGATGGTAATGCCGCGCTCGCGTTCCAGATCCATCGAGTCCAGGACCTGTTCATTCATCTCCCGGTCCGTGAGGCCGCCGCAGAGCTGGATGAAGCGGTCAGCCAGGGTGGATTTACCATGGTCAATGTGGGCGATAATCGAAAAGTTACGAATTCGGCTCAGTTCAGTCACAGACAATGAATACTCGTATCAAGACAAAGGATGGAGGCCGGAGTACGCTGCGGGATTCCGGCGAAGGCGTGATTTTAACGGTTACCCGCCGCTATTGCCATGATCAGGAAATCAGCGGACTCTCGTACTGACGGATAAGGAAGCCAATCAACGCGTCCTCATTCAGCGGATAGCTGAACAGGTTACCCTGGCACTGCGCACAACCGGCACTCTGGAGGAACTCGAGTTGCTGCGGTGTTTCCACGCCTTCAGCCACCACCGTAAGGTGTAATTTGTGCGCCAGGGCAATCACTGCCGAGGCAACATCCGTGGCACTGACATTGTAGGGAATGTCGCGAATAAACCGATGGTCAATCTTGATGACATCCAGCGGAAGCTGCTGCAATGACACCAGTGAACAGGCACCCGTGCCAAAGTCATCAAGAATCAGGCACAGCCCCATATCATGCAGTGAAACCAGCAGGTCATGGACCTGCCTTGCGTCCTCATTCAGCAATTCTGCGGCCATCTCCAGCTCAAGCTGCTCCGGGGAGACTCCGGTTTCGGTGATCACCCGGCGCACCATGTCCAGAAAACCCGGATCCATCAACTGCCGCACTGACAGATTCACGGCCATTTTCAGTGATTCGAACCCGGCCCTTTCCAGCGCCTGAATCTGGATACAGGCCTGGCGCAGGGCGATTTCCCCCAGCCGGATTATCAGTCCGGTTTCTTCCGCCAGGAGAATGAACTGCTGGGCGTTCACCAGACCCTTCTCCGGGTGATGCCAGCGCAGCAAAGCCTCCACGCCGATCACCCTCTGGGTTTTCAGCTCAACCTTGGGCTGGTAATGCAGTACAAAGCGGTCCTGATCCAGAGCGATGGACAGTTCTTCCTGCTGCAGAAGGCGGCGGGCCGCCTGGGCATTCATCGCCGGAGTGAAAAACTGATAGTCATTGCGGCCCCGTTCCTTGGCCCGATACATCGCCAGATCGGCGTATTTCATCAGGGTGCCGGGGTCTTCGCTGTCGTGGGGAATCATGGTGATACCGATGCTCACCGTCACCCCAACTTCATGGTCGCTGAGACGAACCCGCTGGCAAAGGCGGCGAAGAATGGCCCCGGCCACTTGACCGGCGGCATCCGGAGAGCTGATCCGGGACAGCAGCACCACGAATTCGTCGCCCCCGAGCCGGGCCACGGAATCGTCATCGCGTACACACTGCTGCAACCACTGGGCAACCTGCTTCAGCAGCTCATCGCCCGCATCATGGCCGAGGGTATCGTTGATGCGCTTGAACCCGTCCAGATCCAGAAACATCAGCGCGGCCGATTCCTGATTGCGCCTGCTGCGGTGCACGACGTGATTAAGACGGTCACGGAAAAGCTGGCGATTGGCAAGCCCGGTCAGCGGATCGTAAAATGCAAGCCGGTGAAGCTCGGTCTCCGCTGCCTTGAGCTGGGTCAGGTCCCGTAGGCTCAGCACCACACCCCGAACACCAGGTACCTTGAGCATGGAGGTAAATGTACCGTCCATGAAGTGCCAGTTGCCCCCGCCGTCGCGGATCCGGACTTTCATGGCAGTGATCTGCTGGCCGGGGGTACGCCGGGCTTTTTCGAAACCGGCTTTCAGCTTCGGCCAGTCATCCTCATGGACTTGTGCTTGCAACTCCAGATCATCAATATGATCCGGATCAAATCCCAGAATTTCACGAATGGAGGGGCTGGCATACCGGGGCTCACCGGTTTTGCCCAGCACCAGAGTAACACTGGCAGCGCCCTCGGTGATGGCGCGGTAACGCCCGGCACTGCTCTGGGCCATGATCCGGCCGCGGGTCAGAGTCAGAGCAAACCCGAACAGCAACAGGCTGATAACCACGCCTGAACCCAGCACGATGCCTGGCCGGGGGTCCGCAGCCAGATAGTCAAAAGCCGGGGTGGAACGGGTCTGCAGCAGCCAGTCCCTGCCACCGTGGGAAATGCTCTGGCTCATTTCAAAACTGAAGTCATCCTCGAGTGAGCCCAGGTTCGAGCCGTACATCAGAGTTTCTCTGGAAACCGTTCCGTTATCATAGATCTTGACGTCAAGAAACGGCGATATCAGACCCACAATTCCATCCAGCAGGGTGTTCATCCGGAACGCGCTGAATACATAGCCGGACAGTAACAGCCGCCGCTCGATTACCGTTTCCGGCGCCGCACCGCCCTCATACAGGGGATAATACATCAGAAAGCTGGCCTGATCCTCGGCTACTTCCTCCTGAACCAGTACCACCTTGCCGGTCATCTTTGGTCTGGCATCGTCGCGGGCCATTGCCATCGCATCCCGGTGCACCGGGTCACTGAAGGCGTCATAGCCAAGGGCCTTCTGGTTACGACTGGTACTGGGCTCAAGGTAGAACACCGGGTAATAATCCGGCCCGCTACCCAACGGGGTCACCAGATAGTTGAGAATGCCATCGCGACGGGTGGAGGCAATATGTTCCGCCATCTCCCGTACCCCGACCCGCTTGACATAACCGATCCCCTGAATACCCGGGTAATAACGGTTGATATCAACATTATCAATGTACTCCCCCCATTCATCCCGGCTGACTTGCCCGGCAACAGCAAACAGGCCGGCGCTGCCCGCCAGCACCTGTTCGTAATTGAGAAGCCGCTGGTCGATGGCCGTTTTGAGTTGCAGTGACTGGGTTTTGAACTGGGCCTGGGTGCGGTCGTCAACCAGGCGTATTGAAACCTGCCAGAGCATGGCGGTAACGGTGAGAGCTGCAATCAGCAGTATCCAGGCAACCCACGAATGCTGTGGCCTGAGCAGAGTCCCCAGAGGCAATTCCTTGTTATTCGCCATGAATGCCGAGTCCGTTCCCTGAACACCAAATGAATAGGCATCAAATACAGTAGAAGCCCCCGTGCACGTCCATTACTCGACCTACGCGGGGGCTGTTTGAGTCAAGCAACATCTCGCTGGATGCCCGCCTCAGGGCTTCATTACAAAATAACTTGCCCTTCCCTGCCGGACAACCCGCACCGAGACAGCATTATTGTCAGGCAGGGATTTTACCACTTTGCGAAAATCCTTAACCGAGCCTACCGGTTGCCGATTCAATTCGGTAATCACGTCATTCACCCGGATGCCGGCATCACGAGCGGGGCCCGGTGTCACTTCAGTAACCAGAACACCACCGGAAGCAAGGTCCCAGGAGTCGGCAATCTCAGCCGGCACAGGCTCGATACCCAGTCCCAGAGGCGACGATGAAGGGTCGTCGCCGCCGCCGGCGGGCTCACCAGCCTGTCCGATCTGGCCATTCTGCGGCAGGCGCCCGATTTCCACATCAACATCAATCTCCTTGCCGCCGCGCAGAACCTTCAGTTCTGCCGTTTCGCCAACCGGAGTCCGGCCCACCATGGGAGGAAGGTCGGAGGAAAGAGCCACCTCTTCGCCGTCGTAAGAAAGCACGATATCTCCTGCCTCGAGGCCCGCCTTCTGTGCCGGCGAACCGGCCATGACCTCGGCCACGAGCGCGCCACGGGGACGCTCAAGACCGAAAGACTCGGCAAGATCCCGGTTCACTTCCTGAATCAGCACGCCCAGCCAGCCGCGAGATACCGAGCCGTCATCTCTGAGCTGACGGAATACGTTCATGGCATCATCAATGGGGATCGCAAATGAAACCCCCATGAATCCGCCCGAGCGGGTATAGATCTGTGAGTTGATGCCGATTACCTCACCATCAAGATTGAACAGTGGTCCACCAGAGTTACCCGGGTTGATCGCGACGTCTGTCTGGATAAAGGGCACATAGTTTTCTGATGGCAGGGACCGGCCAAGAGCACTGACAATTCCCGCGGTAACGGTGTAATCAAAGCCGAAGGGCGAACCGATAGCCAGCACCCACTCACCGACTTTCAGGTCCCTGGACCGGCCAATTTCCACCACCGGAAGGTCATCGCCATCCTCAATTTTGAGCACCGCCATATCGGAGCGGGGATCAGTGCCGACCAGTCGCGCGGGCAGTTCCCGGCGATCATTCAGACGAACGATGATTTCGTCGGCGCCCTCAACCACATGGTTGTTGGTCAGCACGTAGCCGTCAGCAGACACTATAAAACCCGATCCCATGGACTGACGCGGGGCCTGCCTTCCCGGTGATCCGCCACCAAAGGGCGAATGGGGGCCACGGAAAAACTCCTGAAAGAATTCGGGAAGCTGATCGAACTGCCGCTGGCTGAAGGGACTGCCGTGAGCTCCTCCTTCCGCCGCTTTGCGCTCCGCGGAAGTGCTGATATTGACCACCGCTGCTGAATTATCTTCCACCAACTCGGTGAAATCCGGCAAATTTCTGGCGGATACTGTTTGCGCAGACACCGTTACCAGAAATGCCAGCAGCAGAATTGACTGGCGGATAGGGTTGATTCTCTGCATTCTGGACTCCCGTTTTACAAAAGGTCGATGCCTTATTGTGCGGGCACCACAGGTATTTTCAACGTTCTTAACAAAGCTTCATCTTATGATGGTGTGCCGGGCAGTATATCGACAAGTGCCGGTTGATATCCGCCCGTCGACCGCGACTGGACGATACCGGCAAGACCGAAGCCAGCCACCAGGCCAGCTACGGCACCGGCAATGGCGCCGGCGTCCTGGTGGGGAAGCCAATGCTGGCCGGTCACCGCCCCCAGTATCATCAGTACCAGAGGCAGGCCATAAACCAGCAGGGATGCCGAAATCAGCGCGGACTCGGCAATGGCAACCGTAACCTGGTCACCGACCCGGGCGTTCAGATGATTAATTACCAGTATCTGATTGGCACGGCCACTGGAGGCTCGGGCAAGCACTCTCTGGCCACAACCGCTGCGGGCAGAACAGGACTCGCAAGCACTGGTCCGGATGGTCTGAACCCAGGCTTTATCGTCCTTCAGAGCTATAACCCTGCCGCTCTCACGAATCATTAAAGGTTAGCCCCAAGCACTGAAGAGTCATGAATATCGAGGGATTCAGCCACTTTCAGTGCCGTCTCCAGAGGAATTTCACCGACGACGGTCACCAGAAAATCTTTGGCGTTATTTTTCAACCGTTGCATATATACCGTTGTCGCCCCGATTCTGGATGTACCCACTGGCATTTCAATACCTGCGGCCGGTTCAACAAAAACGGAAAAAGACGCCAGGCCATCGGAAAAAGCAAACGCTTCCCCGCTCCCGGCGTCCGGGGCTGCGGCCGGATGGAAGCCGTCCGGTATCCAGCCAAGCGTCCAGCCTTCTGTTTTTTGCTGCTGGCTACCGTTACTGCTGCCCGTTTCACTTATCGCCGGTATCAGCGGGCTTTCCAGAGGCAGGAGACGGGAAACCTCGCGACCCTCGGTACGAATCTCGAATTCACCGTCGGGAAGACTGTCGCTGATAACCAGGCTGGTAAAATGAAAATATTCAAGGACCTCTCCTGACCCGGAAAGAACCCTGCCTTTCAGCGGCAGACCGGTCGAGCGCTCAAGCCAGAGCTCGTGGCTGTACCTGAGGGAATCCCTGGCTCGCAACACCAGATGCTCAACGTCGTGCCCGGCAATCCGGTCGCGACCGGTAATTTCCGGATGGTACCAGCGGCCAAAAGGCGTCAGCTGATTGATTAACGCTTCGGAGAATGGCCCCGAAGGTATAGCGCTACTCAGTTCCAGTCGACCATGTTCAGGAACCACGCAGACAACCTTTCTACCCTTGCGGACAATCTCCCCGAGCTCGCCATCCTGCATCACCAGCCGCTCTTCAACCACGCCATTGTGAAAGCGGTGAGCAACCTGCATGGAGCTGACCTGATCCCCCCGGACATACACGAACACCCCTTTGTAGGATGTTTTGGTCAATGCCGGCCCCAGTTTCTGCAACCAGTAAGCCGGATCTTTCTGCTCCTCAGCAGCCACACCGGTTGCCGCAGATGCCGTAACAACAGCCAGGGCCAGCACAAGCCGGCCCAGGGCGCGCAACATGACCATCAGTAACCTGCCCCTGACACACTGGCCGCCCGCGCATACCCCATGGAAGCATGGCCTACGCCAACGCTGTTATGCTGGGCATGCTTGAACAGATAACGGCTTAACTGCTCCCGTTGCTGGTCATCCATACCCTGAATGGCCAGTTCGGGGATGCCCGCAGAGGCCGGCTGCTGTGTTTGCGCCGGACTGTAATCCCAGCCCGTACCTGCGCCGAACCCGACCACCAGAGCGAGTGTCACCATGGCCACCGCCGACCACTGCCATTTTTTTGCCGGCGTTCGCAGTGCCAAGGCAGGGCGATCATGGCCCTCAAGCACACTCCTCACACCGTCACTCACGTCAATCGAATCCACCCCAGGATGCCTGTGCTGAATCAGGTCCCGCATCTGTTGCCAGCGCTGAAACTGGACTCGCACCTCATCCTGCTCCTTCCGGGACAGCAACCGGCGAACTGACAGTTCGTCCGCCTCATCATCCATCATTGCTGACAGGGTTTCTTTCAAACGATCATCCATAAGATGCAACCTCTTCAAGCCCGCGCTTCGTCCAATAAAGGTCCCAGATGCTTGTCAACCGACTCCCGCGCCCGGAAAATCCTTGATCTCACCGTGCCGATCGGACATTCCAGAATTCCCGCAATATCGTCATAACTCAGTCCATCGTACTCCCGCAACAGAAAAGCCGACCTGAGTTCTTCCGGCAGGGCCGCGATCGCTGCTTCCAGCGCATGCTCCAGCTGGTCGCGATGCAGCAGGCGGTCTGGTGAGGCGTCATCCCGCAGTCGGAATCCATCCTCAAAATTTTCAGCATCGGCGACATCAGTGCCACTCTGGGGGCGCCTGGCACGGGACTCCAGAAAATTCTTGGCAGTATTGACAGCAATGCGATACAGCCAGGTATAAAAAGCACTGTCACCCCGGAAACGCTCAATCGCCCGAAACGCTTTGACGAAAGTTTCCTGGGTCAGGTCCATTACCTCCTGGTGATCATAGATATACCGTCCTATGATGGATGCAACACGTGACTGGTATTTGATAACCAGAAGGTCAAATGCTGGCCGGTCACCATGGCGCACTTTCCTGACCAGTTGCAGGTCCGTCTGACCCTCGTTAGGATCATCTTTGTATCTTTCAGAATCCGCTGTCATGGACGTTACGCCCGACCTCCGGTAGGGTCCGGCGCGAAGGCCGGAATCACTGCTACAAAGAGAAATCATGCGCTTGTCCAATTCACGGAACCGACTCGTACCCTGCAGATTAAGGGCAACCCGTTCCGCCAAATAGACAGCAAGCGCAAAGTTTAGTTCAATACACAACCACATTATGACCCGCGATAACAACCCGATGCCACAATCCTACGAATTCGATGTTCTGATCATTGGCAGCGGTGCCGCCGGGCTTACGGTCGCGCTGAATCTGCCGGCCCACCTTCAGGTTGCTGTGATCAGCAAGGGCCAGATCAGCAGCGGCGCGACGCTCTGGGCCCAGGGTGGGATTGCAGCGGTAATGGACGACCAGGACTCCCTCGAGAACCATGTTGCCGATACCCTCAAGTCCGGCGGCGGGCTCTGCAACGAAGAAGCGGTCAGATTCACCGTTGAGCATGGCAAGGAAAGTATCGACTGGCTGATAGACAGCGGTGTTGATTTCAGCCGTGATGACCAGGCCCAGTATCATCTGACCCGCGAAGGCGGTCACAGTCACCGGCGCATCATTCATGCAGCGGATGCCACCGGTCACGCGGTGTCAACAACGCTGGCCGCGCAGGCTATGGCCCGGGCCAATATCCACCTGATGTCAAACCGTGTTGCGGTCGACCTGATCACCAACCGCAAGCTCGCCCTGCCGGGGAATGGTTGTGTTGGTGCCTATATCCTCAACCTTGAAGACAACCATGTTGAGCTTTTCCGCGCCCGCTTCACCATCATTGCCACCGGCGGCGCCAGCAAGGCCTACCGCTATACCACCAATCCTGACGGCGCATCCGGCGACGGTATTGCCATGGCCTGGCGGGCCGGATGCAGAGTCGGCAACATGGAGTTCAACCAGTTCCATCCTACCTGCCTGTACCACCCCCACGCCAAATCGTTTCTGATCACTGAGGCCGTGAGGGGCGAGGGCGGCGTGCTGAGGTTGCCAGACGGCGAACGGTTTATGGACAGGTTTGATGACCGCGCAGAACTGGCACCCAGGGACATTGTTGCCCGTGCCATCGACCATGAAATGAAGCGACTGGGTGCCGATCACCTGTATCTCGATATCAGCCATCAGCCCCTGGACTTTATCAGGCATCATTTCCCGACCGTTTATGAAAAGTGCCTTTCCTTCGGCATTGATATATCCCGGGAGCCAATCCCCGTGGTCCCTGCTGCCCACTATACCTGTGGTGGAATTGTCAGCAATGAACGCTCACGAACCGACATCAATCAGCTTTATGTGGTTGGCGAAGCCGCTTTTACCGGCCTTCATGGTGCTAACCGTATGGCCAGTAATTCGCTGCTGGAATGCCTTGTCTACGGACGTGCCGCTGCGGCCGATATCGCGCGAAGGGAATCCGATATCCCGGCCCCACCGGAGGCGCCCGCCTGGGACGAGAGCAAGGTGCGGGACTCCGATGAGGACGTGGTTATTTCCCACAACTGGGATGAGCTCAGACACTTCATGTGGGACTATGTCGGTATCGTGCGCACGACAAAACGCCTCCAGCGGGCAAAACACCGGATTGATCTGCTGGAACGGGAAATCGGCGAGTTTTACAGCAACTACCGGGTATCCAATGACCTGCTTGAACTTCGCAACCTGGTCACCGTGTCCGACCTGATCATCTGTTCGGCGCTTCAGCGGCGGGAAAGCCGTGGGCTGCATTACACTCTGGACTTCCCCGGACTGCTCAATGAAGCAAAAAATACCGTATTGACTCCAGCAACCTATCGAAGACCAGCGCCCTGAGGGGCAAATCGTCACCGAACACCCATCGCTTTCACGAGAGGCCCAATGTCTGACAATGTCGAATTCAACCGCCTGTGGTGGCACAGCCGCAGGGGCATGCTTGAACTGGACGTGCTGCTAATCCCCTTTTTGGAGCAGGCCTACCGGGACCTCCCTGCTGAGGATCAGGCCCGCTACCACAAGCTGATCACCTGCGAAGACAACGATATGTTCGAGTGGTTCATGCAGCGAAGCAGGCCCGAAGACCCGGACCTCCAGCGCATCGTTGATATCATCATCAGCCGTGTCCGGGCGGATTGATGTTCCGGTTAGCCCCAGCACCTGGGTAGGCTGCCTTACCGCCCTCCCCTGGCTTGTGCTGAGCATATTCAACCTGATCCTGGCTCAGGCTTACAGCCCCTTTTTTCTGATTCTGGTGCCGGCCGGCCTGGCCGGAGCAATCTACCAGTGGAAGCTGAACGGCAGCCTGAGCCTGGACCGGTCGATCATCAGACTGACTGTTGCCGACGACGAATTACAGGTACAGCAAGGTGACGGCCAGCATTATTCTGTAACCCCCGACTCTGCCAGCCGGCTTTATCCGCGGCTGGTTGTGTTGAAACTGAAACCAGCCGCCACCACAAACTGGCCGCACACAGTGTTACTCTGGGCCAGAGAACAGGGGCCCGGCAACGTGCCTGGTGACCTGCATCGTCGGCTCAGAGCCTGGCTTCGCCTGGCCTCCGGGAACAGCTGAGGAGCCTCTAACCCCAACAAAACCACAATCGGGAGAACGCAATGTCCGACACGGAACTACCGACTGCCACCTGGCCACTGCCGGGCGCGGCGCGGATTGCCCTGACCGATCAGGTTATTGTGCGTGTTGCCGGCGCGGGCACGGACAAATTTCTGCAGGGCCAGTTCAGCCAGGAAATAGCAGATGCAACCGAAAATTTCTCTCCCAGGGCGGCCGCATGTTCGCCCAAAGGACGTGCCTACTGCCTGACCCGGATGGTCCGGGAGAGCGATGATGTTCTGATGGCTCTACCCGAGTCACTGGCCGCTGAAACCATTGCCCATCTGCGCAAATATCTGATGCTTTTCCGTGGCACCTCAATGGAGATAGATACCGACGCCGCAGTCATCGGATTGCTCGGGGAGTCGGCCGCCGGGGCAATGACCGGAGACCCGGCTGCACGGCTTCCCTCGCCGGGCGACAGTCTTGCCATTGCCCGTGGTCACCTGATTCGAACCATGGACACCAGTGAAGGGCTTGCCCGCTTCGAATTCTGGCAGACCGGGGAGCTTTGCCCTGACACCGCGAAAGCACTCGGTGCAATTCAACAGGAGACACTGGCGACCTGGCAGGCATCGGAAATTGCGGCAGGCGTGCCATCACTCGGACCGGAAACCCGTGAAAGTTATGTTCCCCAGATGCTGAACTGGCAAGCTCTCGGAGGCGTGCATTTCAAAAAGGGCTGTTACACCGGGCAGGAGGTGATTGCCCGTATGCACTTTCTCGGGCAACTCAAGAAAAGTCTGTTCAGATTTTCCTGCCCCGCCGAAGCCGGGCCACTGGCACCGGGCATGGTTCTGACAAGAGCAGGACGCAGTGTCGGCGACATCGTGAATTCGGTGAGGTTATCGGACGACACTTACCAGTGCCTGGCGGTGGTGCGTCACGACGCTGCCGATTCACAGCTTGTCACTGAAAATGCACCGGAAATGCCTTTAACCCGACTTGCATTACCCTACAAGGTGGCGGAGCGGGAACAGAAAGCGGGCACTGATACATAAGATCACAGGAAGAGTCCTGAAAATTTGCTATAACAGGCTGTACAATCCTGGGCCACTGCCTCTTCCGGGCGGTCTAACCTCTACCAAATGTGCGGACCATGACTGACCATGTCGAATATTGTTGAAACCATAAAAGCTGATCTGACCACGGCGATCGAAAACGACAAGCTGGTTTTGCCGACCCTGCCCGAGGCCGCGTTGCGAGTACGTGAGATCGCTGAAAACGAGGACTCGGCAATTCTGGACCTGATCAAGGTAATCAGCACCGACACCGCGCTGTCGGCGCGGATTATCAGAGTCTGCAACAGCCCGCTGTTCCGCGGCGCCCGGGCTATTGAAAACCTGAACAATGCGGTCAGCCGGCTTGGTATGGCCTATACCAGCAATCTGGCGATGGGTCTGGCCATGGAGCAGATGTTTCAGGCGACTTCCGACATGATCGACAAACGCCTGCGGTCTACCTGGCATACCAGTACCGAAGTTGCCGGCATATGCCATGTGCTGGCGCAGCATTACACCAGGCTGAAGCCGGATCAGGCCACGCTGGCGGGGCTGGTTCACCTGATCGGAGTGTTGCCGATTCTGCGCTATGTGGAAGACAATGATATCCAGATCAGCAGTATCATGCTGGATAACGTGGTCGATGAGCTTCACCCACGCCTGGGCACGGCCATTCTGAAGAAATGGGATTTTCCGGTTGAACTACAGAATGTGCCGCTGGAGTTTGGCAACTTTGAGCGCAAGGTAGCGGCTGCGGATTACGCGGATCTGGTGATGATTGCCAACCTGCAGCTGATTGCCGGCACTGAGCATCCCTGGAACGAAATTGACAGGAAATCGATTTCTGCGTTTGACCGGTTGGGGCTGGACCCCGAGATGGATTTGAACGAGGAAGAGGACCTGAACGCCCAGATGGAAGCGGCTATGGCTTTATTGAAGTAAGCCCTATTTAGAGACCGTACTGCATTGGTGTCCTTGGGGGCGCTCCAGCGAGTGGAACGGCCTCCCCAAAGCGTGCGGAGCCATGGATGGCGGAGCCCGAGCGTACAGGGAAGTATTTACAGCGTATTTGGGGAGGCCGTTCCACTCGCTGGAGTTCAGGCTTTCCCGTAGCGCTTCAACAAATCTTCTTTCGACGGCAGTGCCCAATTGATATTTGGTTTACCTTTTTTGTCCAGCCAATCGTTCGCTTTTGAGAAATGCTTGCACCCGAAAAACCCGCGATAGGCACTGAGTGGCGACGGGTGCGGGCTTTCCAGCACCAGGTGTTTGCTGCGGTCGATGTTTATGCCCTTCTTGCGGGCGTGGCTGCCCCAGAGCATGAACACCACGCCGTCGCGCTCCCGGTTGGCCAGCTCAATGACCTTATCGGTGAACGTTTCCCAGCCCTGCCCCTGATGGGCACCCGCTTGTCCCTGAACGACCGTCAGCACGGTATTCAACAGCAGGACGCCCTGTTCGGCCCAGGTCTGCAGGCAGCCGTGATCCGGGGGCGCGAGACCCAGGTCGTCCTGGATTTCCCTGAGGATGTTCAGCAGTGAGGGTGGTTTCGGGACGTAGGGCCTGACCGAGAACGCCAGGCCGTGGGCCTGGCCGGGTCCGTGATATGGGTCCTGGCCCAGGATGACGACTGACACCCTGTCAAGCGGGGTGCTGTTGAGGGCGTTGAAGATGTGGCGCCGGGCCGGAAACAGGGTTTTGCCGGCGGCCTCCTCGGCTGCCAGGAATTCCGCCAGCGCCCGCAGATAGGGCTTATCGAATTCGCCCCCCAGTTGTTCCAGCCAGCCCCGACCGGGGCGCAGATGGCTGGCCAGTTCCTCCACTGGCTCCACGGTTACCCGCCCTCTTTGCCTTTACCCTGATCCGTTTTGTGTTCCGGGCGCATGGCGGGAAACAGGATGACGTCGCGGATCGACGGGCTGTTGGTCAGCAGCATGGCCAGCCGGTCGATGCCGATGCCTTCGCCGGCGGTGGGCGGCAGGCCGTATTCCAGCGCCATGACGTAGTCTTCATCGTAGAACATGGCTTCATCGTCGCCGGCATCTTTCTCGGCAACCTGTTCACGGAAACGTTCGGCCTGATCTTCAGCGTCGTTAAGCTCGGAGAAGCCGTTGGCGATTTCGCGGCCACCGACGAAAAATTCGAAGCGCTCGGTCACAAAACTGTCGTTGTCCTTGCAGCGCGCCAACGGTGACACTTCTTTCGGGTAATCGGTGATGAAGGTCGGCTGCAACAGACGATGCTCGGCGGTTGCCTCGAAGATTTCGACCTGGACCTTGCCCAGCCCCCAGCTGTCTTTAAGCTGGATGCCAAGGTGCTTGGCCACCTGGCGGGCGCTGGTGTCGTCCGCCAGCTGTTCTGCGCGGATATTCGGGTTATGACGGAGAATGGCATCGACAACGGTCAGGCGCTCGAAGGGCTTGCCGAAATCGTACTCGACCGATTCTTCCTCACCACTGGACAGAGTGCGGGTGTTGACTACGGTGGTTGTGCCAAGGACTTTCCGGGCGATGGTCCGCAGCATGTCTTCGGTCAGGTCCATCAGGTCATTGTAATCGGCATAGGCCTGGTAGAACTCCACCATGGTGAATTCAGGGTTATGCCGGGTGGATAACCCCTCGTTGCGGAAATTCCGGTTTATTTCGAACACCCGCTCAAAGCCACCGACCACCAGGCGCTTGAGGTAGAGCTCCGGCGCAATCCGCAGGTACATATCCATGCCCAGCGCGTTGTGGTGAGTCACAAACGGCCGTGCCGTGGCGCCACCGGGGATCACCTGCAGCATGGGGGTTTCCACTTCCATGAAGTCACGGTCGGTAAAGTACTGGCGCATGGTGTTGATGATTTTTGAGCGTGCGAAGAACACCCGGCGGCTGTCCTCGTTCACCATAAGATCCACGTAGCGGTGACGATACCGGGCTTCGGTATCCGTCAGGCCCTTGTGTTTCTCGGGCAGCGGGCGGAGGGATTTGGTCAGCAGCGTGTACTCGTCCATGGTCACGTACAGGTCGCCCTTGCCAGACTTGCACAGGGTACCGCGTACACCGACGATGTCACCGAGATCCCAGTGTTTGGTATCCTTCTGCACATCCTTGGTGGCGTATATCTGGATGCGCCCGGTCATGTCCTGAACCACTTTGAACGCTTTGCGGTCAAGCATCATGCGCCCGGCAACGGCTACCTGAATGCCCATCTCGGCAAGCTCTTCCTTGGTTTTGTCGCCGTATTCCGCCTGCAACCAGGCAGCAGAGGCATCTCGACGAAACGTATTGGGGAAGGCGCCGCCCTGCTCGCGCATATCCGACAGCTTGGCCCTGCGTTCGGCAATCAGCTTGTTGTCGTCTTGCGGTGCATTCTGTGTGTGCTCGGTCATGTTGGCTCACTTAAATCGGGTTGTTAGGGAGCCTCTGAACAACTCCTGGATCGCCTCTGCGCGATCTGAAGGCTGTAGATGCCAGGCGCGGCTCGCCGCCAATGGCCGTAGCCCTTGGCAAGAGTTGCAACGCCGCAGATGCAGCCTTCAGAGTGCGCCCTTCGGGGCTTGCAGAGCAATCCACACTCTGCGTTGCGGCTTTTTGCAAGGTCCAGACATTGCTGCAAAGCCGCGCCTTGATTGTGAATCGCTCTGCAAGCCAGAGGCGATCCAGGAGTTATTCAGAGGCTCCTTAGGTTGATTCAGGTTTACAGCGCCATCTTCAGGCTGGCTTCGATGAACCTGTCGATATCACCGTCCAGCACATTCTGGATATTGCTGGTTTCGACCTTGGTACGCAGGTCCTTTATGCGGCCATCATCCAGTACATAGGAACGTATCTGGCTGCCCCAGCCGATATCCGCTTTGGCATCTTCGGCCTGCTGCTTGGCAGCGTTCCGTTCCTGCATTTCACGCTCATACAGCTTGGCCTTGAGCTGTTTCATGGCCTGATCCTTGTTCTGGTGCTGGCTACGGCCGGCCTGACAGGCCACCACAATACCGGTCGGGTTGTGGGTCAGGCGCACTGCAGATTCAGTCCGGTTAACGTGCTGCCCACCTGCACCGGATGCGCGGTAAACGTCTACCCGCAGATCGGACGGGTCGATCTCTATCTCGAAGCTGTCATCCACTTCCGGCGATATGAACACCGATGAGAATGAGGTGTGACGGCGGTTTCCGGAGTCGAAGGGCGATTTGCGTACCAGACGATGGACGCCGGTTTCCGTGCGCAACCAGCCATAGGCATACTCACCCTGAATATGAACGGTGGTACTTTTGATGCCGGCCACATCTCCTTCCTGAAGCTCGATAATTTCAGCCTTGAAGCCACGATGCTCGGCCCAGCGCAGGTACATCCGTAACAGCATATTGGCCCAGTCCTGGGCCTCGGTGCCGCCGGACCCGGCCTGGATGTCCATGTAGGCGTTATTGGCGTCCATTTCGCCGGAAAACATACGGCGGAACTCAAGTTTTTCCAGTTCCTTGTCCAGCGCGGCGAGGTCGGCCTCTATCTCGGCAACGGTCGCTTCGTCCTCTTCCTCGGCCGCCAGCTCCAGCAGGCTGTCGGCGTCGTTCACGCCGGAGGTGAGGTTGTCGATGGTGCCGACGATCAATTCCAGATCCGAGCGTTCCTTACCCAGCGCCTGGGCCCGGTCCGGGTCTTCCCATACGGAGGGTACTTCCAGTTCCCGTTCAACTTCGGTCAATCTTTCGCTGCGCTGATCGTAGTCAAAGGTACCCCCTGAGCGCTTCGGTGCGCTCACGAAGGTCTTTTATCTTCGTAACAATGGGATTGATTTCCATGAATTGCCTACTCGCTATCAGAAAATGGATGCGATCAAAATCAGAGGCGGGATTCTACCGGAAATCGGTGATTAAATCAGCCAGGGAGGCACACTCTGGTTCGGTGCCAACATCAATCGGGCTTGGGTGTAGCGCCACTCAGACTTGGGTGCAGCGCCAATCGGGCAGCTTCTCCCGGGATACGCTGTGAATACATCCATGTACGCTCGACAAAATCATCCATGATTTTGACGATCCCGGAAGAAGCTGCCCGATTGGCGCCCGGAGCTTGGCATTGCCTTAGTCTCGTAGGTTGGATTAGTAGCGACGTATGGAGGACTCAACCAAGGCCTGATCGGCGCGGGGGTGGAGGTTCTTTTCTGCAGGGACAAAGGTGTCTGAGCGCAGCGAGTTCTTTTCCCGAAAGAAAAGAACCTCCACCCTCGTGCCAGCCACCGAACCGAACTACTCCAGCGGCTCCAGATAATCAATAAGCAACTGCAGATTGGTCCGGCCCCGGAAGGTGTTGGCGTCAGGCTTGTAAACGATGCGCGCACCGGTGCGGGTGTAGTCCGGTACTTCCGGGCCGGTATTGAACGCGATGCCGTCGATGATAGCGCCGCCTTCTTCGGGTTGAAGCACCAGTTTCAGATGGTTTTCGCCAACAATGCGCTGGCTGACCACGCGGAAGTTGCCGTCGAACAGGGGTTCCGGGAAATGCTGCCCCCAGGGACCCGCGCGCCTGAGCAGCGTTGCGGTATCGAGATGGAGTTCCCCGGAATTCAAGGGTCCGTCGGTGGTAATGGCGGCTTCCAGGTCTTCGGCACGAAGGCTGTCGCGCACTGCCCTGTCGAATGCCTCGCTGAATGCATCCAGGTCATCACGACGCAGGGTCATGCCGGCGGCCATGGCGTGGCCACCGAATTTTTTCATCATGCCCGGGTGGCGGGAATCGACCGCCGCCAGCACGTCGCGAATATGCAACCCGGGAATGGATCGGGCGGAGCCTTTGATGTCGACACCGTTATCATCCGGCGCAAAAGCAATCGTTGGACGGTGGGTCTGTTCCCGGATGCGCGCCGCAAGGATGCCGATCACGCCCTGGTGCCAGTCGGCATCGAACAGGGCCAGCCCCCAGGGAAGCCCTTCGAGATCCAGCGACATGGACGCGAGCAGTTCCTGCGCCTGGGCCTTCATGCCTTTTTCAATGGTTCGGCGTTCGCGGTTAAAGGTGTCGAGTTCACGGGCCAGTCGCAATGCTTCATCCCGACTGTCGGCCAGCAGGCAGGCTATACCAACGCTCATGTCGTCCAGCCGTCCGGCAGCATTGAGCCGTGGCCCCACGACAAACCCCAGATCGGTAGAGCTGATTTCCTGATAATCCCGCCCGGCGACTTCCAGCAGTGCCAGAATGCCAGGCCTCGCTTCGCCCTGGCGAATCCGCCTGAGCCCCTGTTCGACCAATATCCGGTTATTGTGGTCCAGGGGAACGACATCAGCGACGGTGCCCAGTGCCACCAGGTCCAGCAGGCTGCCGAGATTTGGCTGGGGGTCGGGCAACCGGTTATTTTCCCGCAGGTGTCTGCGCAGGGCCGTCAACACATAAAACATGACGCCAACGCCCGCGGCGTTCTTGCTCAGAAAAGGGCAGCCGGGCTGATTTGGATTTACGATGGCGTTGGCATCCGGCAAAGTTTCACCAGCCAGGTGATGGTCGGTAACCACAACACTGATGTCCAGGTCCCTGGCAGCCCGGACGCCCTCTACGGCCGCAATGCCGTTATCAACGGTGACCAGCAGGTCTGGTAATGCGCCTTCTTCCTCGAGGCGGGCAATGATGCCCGGGGTCAGTCCGTAGCCATCGGCGAAGCGGCTGGGTACGCGAAAATCCAGGTGTTCAAGACCCAGCATGCCCAGGCCGAGCATCGCAACGGCGGTGCTGGTCGCGCCATCCGCATCAAAATCCCCCAATATCATCACACGCTGCTTTTCAGCAATCGCAGTCGCAAGCAATTGCACCGCGTGATCAATCCCGCGCAATTCCATTGGCGAGGCAAGGTACTTGAGGCTGTAACTGAGTTGTTCATCAGAGCTGACCCCGCGTGCCGCGTAAAGGCGCCGCAGCAGGGCAGGCAGATTCTTGCCCCAGCCCGAAGGGCTGCCCGGAGTGGGGCGACGCAGGATCTTTCTGGATGTCATACCGGTCAGGTATTCTTCCAGTGCCTGGTGATGAAGTCCTGCACGGTAGGCAGATCGTTTTCCAGCACGGTATAACGTTCTTCCCGCTCGAACAGGTCTGCCATGTGGATCGGAAGCTCCGGTGATGCTTTTACCCCGGACTCCAGAACCGCGTCCGGGAATTTTGCCGGGTGGGCCGTGCCAAGGGTAATCATCGGCACTGAGGGATCGCGCCGGCAGTTCCTGGCAGCACGGACACCAATGGCAGTGTGCGGGTCCAGCAGGTATTCATTGTGCTCGAAGATCTCGCGAATGGTGTCTGTGGTGCCCCTGTCATCCACGGCATCACTGTCAAACAGCCTACGGGCGGATTTCCACCGGTAATCCGCTATGCTCACCGGGCCTTTCGAGGCGTTTTCCAGCAACTCTTTCACTGCCCGGCCATCACGACCATGGAGATCAAACAGCAGCCGTTCGAAGTTGCTCGACACCATGATATCCATGCTGGGTGACAGGGTATGTTCCAGGGTTTGCTGTTCGTACCGGTTGCCGCTCATGAAACGGTGCAGAATGTCATTCCGGTTGGTGGCAATCACCAGTTGGGAGACTGGCAGGCCCATGTTTCTCGCCAGGTAGCCGGCGAAGATATCGCCAAAGTTGCCCGTTGGCACCGAAAACGCCATGCTGCGGTCAGGGCCGCCCAGCGCCAGTGATGCATGGAAGTAATAAACGATCTGGGCCATGATCCGCGCCCAGTTGATCGAGTTCACCGCCGCCAGCTGGGTCTTGCCGCCAAGGAACGACTGGTCGCTGAAGCTGGCTTTTACCATGCGCTGGCAATCATCGAAATTGCCACGCACCGCGAGGTTATGGATATTCTCGCCTTTGACGGTGGTCATCTGGCGCCGCTGTACTTCCGACACCCGCTGGTAGGGATGCAGGATAAATATATCGACGTGCTTGCAGCGGCGGCAGCCCTCAATGGCCGCAGACCCGGTATCACCGGACGTTGCGCCCATGATAACCACATGCTGCTGACGTTTTTCCAGCACGTAATCGAGCAGGCGACCCAGTAACTGCAGGGCAAAATCCTTGAAGGCAAGAGTCGGCCCACGGAACAGCTCCAGAACCCACTCATTGGTGTCCAGTTGAACCAGCGGCGCGACCGCCTTGTGGGCAAACACGCCATAGGTTTCAGCCAGCATGGCCTGAAAGTCATCGGCCGGAACCGCGTCCTCGACAAACGGATGCATGACGTTAAACGCCAGCTCACTGTAGGACAAACCACGCCAACTGCGTATTTCTTCAAGACTGAAGTGCGGCAGCGATTCCGGAACGTACAGCCCGCCATCGGGGGCAAGCCCTGTCAGCAGTACATCCTCGAAACCCACTGAGGGCGCTTCGCCCCGTGTACTGATGTATCTCACCCTGTATTTCTCTCTACCCTGGGGCTCTAGCCCTCGAAATTTTCCGCACGAATGCGGACAACACGACCATCGATATCGCTCAGCGCTTCCAGCTCTTCGATGGCACGGTTCATTTGCCGTTCCTGAACCGTGTGAGTCAGGATGATGACCGGAATGCGCCCGTCTTTGAATTCGGACTCTTTCTGCATGATGGATTCAATGTTGATACCGTGCTCGCTGATGACCGATGCGATCTTGGCAAGAACGCCTGGATGGTCCAGAGCAGTGATGCGCAGGTAATAGGCCGACTGGATATCTTCCATCGGCAGCACCGGCAGATTTTCCATCGCGTCCGGCCGGAACCCCAGGTAGGGAATCCGCAGTTCACTGGAAGAAGCGACCGCTCTGGCCGCGTCGATGATATCGGCAATCACCGCCGAGGCCGTTGCCTCGTCACCGGCACCGGGGCCATAGTACATGGTCTGGCCGACAGCGTCGCCATCCACCAGCACGGCATTGAGTACACCGTCCACCTGGGCGATCAGGTGGCTGCGTGGCACCAGCGTCGGATGAACACGCAACTCGATACCACCCTCGCGGCGACGGGCGATACCAAGATGCTTGATGCGATAGCCCAGAATCTCGGCGTGAGCAATATCGTAGGGAGTAACATCGGAAATGCCTTCGGTATAGGCCTTTTCAAACTGCAGCGGCACACCGAAACCGGCCGAGGCCAGAATAGTCAGTTTGTGGGCGGCGTCGATACCTTCCACATCAAAGGTCGGATCGGCTTCGGCATAGCCCAGATCCTGGGCTTCTTTCAGAACTGCGGCAAATTCCCGGCCTGCCCGCATTTCGGTCAGTATGTAGTTGCCGGTGCCGTTAATGATGCCAGCGATCCAGTCGACGCGATTTGCCGCCATACCTTCACGGACAGCCTTGATCACAGGAATGCCACCGGCAACGCCTGCTTCATAGGAAACAATGACGTTCTTTTCCGCCGCAGCTGCAAAAATCTCGTTGCCGTGGACAGCGATAAGGGCCTTGTTCGCGGTGACCACATGCTTGCCTTGCTCGATGGCCGCCAGCACCAGTTCCCGGGCCGTGTCGTAACCGCCGATCAGTTCCACAACCACATCGACAGAGGGATCGTTCACCACATCGAACACATCGGTGCTGAAGGGAATCGCGCCCAGATCAATGTCGTTCCTGGGGGTGCGGGTCGCAACCCGGGCAATGCGGATGCTGAAACCGGTGCGGCCGGTAATCAGCTTCGCGTTACGCTCAAGAACATTAAATGTACCGCCACCGACGGTGCCCAATCCGCAGATTCCGACATTGACCTCTTTCAAACTTTCACCCCTGTTTCCGATAGGTTGTTTAGTCGAGCGACAGTATAACGGTAAATGTGCCCCCGAATAACCCCAAAACAACCGATCAGAACAGCCCCAGATCCTGGGCCAGCTGTTCCGCAGGACGATAGCCGGGTATTACCTGTCCGTTTTCCATGATAATCGCCGGGGTTCCGCTGACCCCGACCTGCTGGCCCAGCTGATATTGTGCCAGTACCGGGTTGTCACAACTCTTGCGGTCGATATTTTTACCCTGCTTGGCTGCGTCCATCGCCGATCTCTGATCATCCGCACACCAGACCGATACATATTTGTTGAAGGACGAGGTGCCAGGACCGGAACGTGGGAACCCGAAGTAATGCACGGTAATTCCGAGTTCATTCAGCTGCGGCATTTCATCGTGAAACTTGCGGCAATAAGGGCAGTCGATGTCGGTGAAGACGGCAATGGAGGCCTTTTCCTCGCCCTTGGCGGGATAGGAAATAACGCCATCCATGCCGAAACCTTGCAATGTTTCCGACCGCTCGATCAGGCGCTTGTCTTCCGACAGATTGGCGATGCCCTCGGGGCTGATCCTGAACAGATCCCCGGCCAGAAGGTACTGGCCATCCTCGGTCACCAGGACGGTTGCGCTGTTGCTGCTGGTAACCTCATACAGACCGGGAACCTCGGATTCAGTGACACCGGTAATATCCAGTTGGGGAACCGCCGCCGACAGCTTCGCGGCGATGGCCTCCTCGATTTCGCCGGCCGCTGCGGCTGTGCCGTAAAAAGCAACAAGCAGGGCTGCAGAGAGAAGGGTAAATAAACGTGACATCCGGGGTTTAAGCATAGGGAGTTCCGATATTCCGAGTTAAAAAACCTGTGCGATCAGGTACTGTTCCAGCTGCGACAAAAAGCCGGGCCTTAAGTTCAGCGGCAAGGCGACAAAATAACTCGCCGCTCGTCAATTTGCCAGAGCAAGGGAGCCTCTGAACAACTCTGCGGCTATCAACCACGGGGATGATGTGACTGGTGCAAAGCCTGCAGACGCTGACGGGCGACGTGGGTATATATCTGGGTCGTTGACAGGTCCGCGTGCCCAAGCAACATCTGCACGACTCTGAGATCCGCGCCGTGATTCAGCAGATGGGTGGCAAACGCGTGCCGCAGCGTATGGGGCGACAGCTGTTTGCGAATGCCGGCGCGCTGGGCATAGAGCTTGATGCGGTGCCAGAAGGTCTGCCGGGTCATCGCTGCCGGCCGGTTACCGGGAAACAGCGCATCGCAGGGTCCGGCTTTCAGCAGTTGCGGCCGAGCCTGGCGCATGTACCGGATCAGCCAGTCCACCGCTTCCTCCCCCAGCGGCACCAGCCGCTCCTTATCACCTTTGCCAATGATACGGATCACGCCCTGGCGCAGGTTGACCTCGGCAACGGTCAGGGCCACCAGCTCGGAAACCCTCAGGCCGCAGCCATACAGTATTTCCATCATGGCTTTGTCACGGAGCTCGATGGGCAGGTCGGGATCCGGCTCCGCCAGCAAACACTCAACATCTGCCTCGGAAAGGGAGTCCGGTAATTTCTGCGGCAGCCGCGGGCTGTCGATTCGAAGAGTCGGATCTTCGACGATCAGATTTTCCCGCAACAGATAACGGTAAAAGCGGCGCAGTCCCGACAGACGACGCGCAGCAGTGGCCGTTTTACAGCCATCGGCGAGACCATTTGAAATCCAGCCCAGAAGGTGGCTGCGGTTGACATCGGCCAGCAGCGGCTGGCCCGGCTGTTTCATCAGCCAAACAGCCAGCCGCTCCAGATCACTCTGGTAGGCCTGGCGGGTCTTTTCCCCCAGACCGTCTTCCAGCCAGATGGCATCGCAGAAACGCTCGACGATTGCAGCATCGGAGGAGCGGACGAGGTCTGTGGATCTGCGCTTATCGATCATTTAACCAAGAAAGGGCAGCCATAAGCTGCCCTTCCCCTCGAACTGATCCTGCCTCGGCTGCCACCGGCACACGCCGGTTTTCAGCCCAGCTTTTCCTTGATCCGGGCGGCCTTGCCAGACAGATCGCGCAGGTAGTACAGCTTGGCCTGGCGAACGTCACCGCGACGCTTCACACTGATGCTGTCGATCAGTCTGGAGAAGGTCTGGAAGGTACGCTCGACACCTACACCGTAGGAAACCTTGCGCACGGTAAAGGAAGAGTTCATGCCACGATTGCGCTTGCCGATGACAACGCCTTCAAACGCCTGAAGGCGCTCACGGTTACCCTCCGTTACACGCACCTGGATAACCACCGTGTCACCCGGTGTGAACACCGGGATTTCCTTGGTCATCTGCTCTGATTCAATCTGACTGATGATAGTGTTCTTACCGCTCATCGTAATGCTCCTGATACCTAATCTTTTAATGCCCTGATGATTCGAAGGCACCCGGTTCGTTTAAAATCTCTTCCAGCAGCTCGCGCTCTTCATTCGTAAATACCCGGCCTTCCAGCAGGTCAGGGCGTCGCTCCCGGGTTCGCCTCAGGGACTGCTTGAGCCGCCAACGGCGGATCTGATCATGGTGACCGCCCAACAATACATCTGGCACTGCCTGGCCCTCGTACAGTTCCGGCCGGGTGTAGTGCGGACAATCCAGCAGGCCGTCAGCAAATGAATCCTGCTCCGCTGACTGTGCATGGCCCAGCGCTCCGGGAATGAGACGCGTAATCGCATCCATCACCGCCATGGCGGCCAGCTCGCCCCCGGACAGGACGAAATCGCCCAGCGAAAGCTCCAGATTGACCTCCGCAGAGATCAGGCGCTCATCAACACCCTCATAGCGGCCTGCCACCAGAATCAGGCTTTGCTCTGATGCCAGCGAGCCGACCATTGCCTGATTCAGCCTCTCTCCCTGGGGCGAAAGATACACCACACAGGGTTTACCCGGTGCTGCCGCCTTTGCTGCCTGAATCGCATCCCGCAGGGGCTGAATTTTCATCAGCATACCCGGCCCGCCACCGTATGGCCGGTCATCCACCGTGCGGTGCCGATCATGGGTGAATTCCCGGGGATTCCACGCATGAAAGGTCAACAGACCCTCTCTCACTGCCCGCCCGGTAATCCCGACTTCGGTGACCGCAGCAAACATTTCAGGAAACAGACTGACCGCGCCAATCCACACCCGCTAGAACTCCGGGTCCCAGTCAACAGTGATTGATCCTTCAGCAAGACTGACGCTGATGACGGCCTGGTCCGGCAGATAGGGAATCAACCGCTCGCGCTGGTCAATCGATGCCTCGGTTGCACGAACCACAAGTACATCGTTGGCGCCGGTTTCGATCATATGATCGACTTTACCCAGGCACTCACCATCGACGGTGAACACCGTAAGCCCTTCAAGCTGATGCCAGTAAAACTCACCGTCGGGCAATTCCGGCAACTCGGTCGTGGGCACGGTAATGTCGGCACCGCTGTAGGTACGGGCGACCTCACGGTCATCTATACCCTTCAACCTGACTACAATGCCCTGACCTTGCCGTCGGCCTTCTTCAAGTTTCGCGGGAATTCGCTGACCGTTGTGAACCAGCGTCCAGTCCCGGTATTCCAGAATTCCGTCCTTGGGATCAGTATAGGAATAGACTTTCAACCATCCCTTAACCCCAAAAACCGAGGTTATCTGACCGATCACAGTTTCCTGCGAATGCCTAGCCATGGAAACACCCCGGTAACAACCTGATTACTCGGCGGCCGCGCCTTTCAACAGTTGAGCTACACGCTCACTGGTCTGAGCACCCTGGCTCACCCAGTGATCAACGCGATCACGATCAATACGCAGACGCTCTTCCTGGCCGCGGGCGACCGGGTTGAAGAAGCCAACGCGCTCGATGAAACGACCGTCGCGGGATTTACGGCTGTCTGTCACTGTCAGATGGTAGAACGGGCGCTTCTTGGAGCCGCCGCGAGCCAAACGGATTATTACCATTTCGACCAATATCCTGTTCTGTTGTACGAACTTTGTACGATTCACACCCGCCAGACTCTGGCCGGCGCGAAGACCCATACTCGAAAGGGGCCGTATTCTATGCTAATTGAACGCCAAAGAAAACAGGGAAAATGCCCCGGTTTCTACATACGCCCGCGCGGTGGCATACCACCGCCAGCGCCGCCTGGCGGCATCATACCGCCCAGACCACGCATCATGTTAGCCATTCCGCCTTTCTTGCCAAATTTCTTCATCATTTTCTGCATCTGTTTGTGCTGTTTAAGCAGACGGTTGATGTCCTGGATCTGGGTGCCGGACCCCCCGGCGATGCGACGCTTCCGGGAATTATTGATGACATCCGGATAGCGGCGTTCCTTCGGTGTCATCGAGCAGATGATGGCTTCCATCTGCCCCATCGACTTGTCGTTCACCTGCTGCTGGGCCATCTGGGCCATCTGCCCCATGCCCGGCAATTTTTCCATCATGCCACCGATACCGCCCATGTTTTTCATCTGCTGCAACTGGTCGCGGAAGTCTTCGAGATCAAAGCTTTTGCCTTTCTTGATCTTCTTGCTGAGCTTCTGTGCCTTCTTCTGGTCAATCTTGCGCTCTGCTTCCTCTATAAGCGAGAGCACATCGCCCATGCCCAGAATCCGCGACGCTACCCGGTCGGGGTGGAATGGCTCCAGGGCATCGGTTTTCTCACCCACACCCAGGAACTTGATGGGTTTGCCGGTGATATGCCGGACCGACAGGGCTGCACCGCCGCGGGCATCACCGTCAGTCTTGGTCAGCACCACACCGGTCAGGGGCAGCGCATCATTAAAAGCCCTGGCGGTATTTGCCGCATCCTGACCGGTCATGGCGTCGACCACGAACAGAGTCTCGATGGGGTTGACCGCTTTATGCAGGCGACCAATCTCTCCCATCATCTGTTCGTCAATGTGCAGACGGCCAGCGGTGTCCAGAATCACTACATCAATATGCTTTTTCCTGGCGGCATCCAGGGCACCATTGGCAATATCGACCGGATCCTGATCCCCGGAACTGGGGAAAAACTCGACGCTGACCTCGCCCGCCAGGGTTTCCAGCTGACGGATCGCCGCCGGGCGATAGACGTCTGCGCTCACTACCATGACCGATTTTTTCTGACGTTCCTTGAGAAAGCGCGCCAGTTTCGCCACCGTCGTGGTCTTACCCGCACCCTGCAAACCCGCCATCATAATAACCGCCGGCGGCTGGGTCGCCAGATTGAGAGACTCGTTGCCGTCCCCCATAACGCGCTCCAGCTCCTGCTGGACAACTTTCACGAATACCTGCCCGGGCGTCAGACTGCGCTGGACTTCCTGACCAACGGAGCGCTGACGTACGCCTTCGATAAACTCTTTGACCACCGGCAGGGCAACATCGGCTTCCAGCAAAGCCATCCGGACTTCCCGGAGTGTTTCTTTTATATTGTCGTCGGTCAGCCGCGCCTGACCCGAGATTTTGTGCAGACTGCCGGAAAGCCGGTCCTGAAGGTTCTCAAACATGCTGATCTTCCGTATCCGGATAAATTGATTGCAAAACAAAGGGAAACCCGACGGGATTGATGACGGGTGCCCTTGATTCCTGTTGCATAATCGCGACATTATAACCAGACTAACGACTTTAAACGACCAGACCGGTCAAATCGGCATCAGTGCCTGCCGATTCTCTGTTTTCACGTGGTTAAAGGAAGTCATGGGAACGCTGATCCTCGCGGTCACTTCGTTACTGCTCTACAGCATTGGCACAGCCTTGCAGGCTCTCAGCTTCAGGGGTCGGGTGCATACCAATATCGCAATAACCACACTGATCGGCATGCTGGCGCTGACCGCCCATGGCTTGCTGATTGCCCATACGGTCTACCGCGAAGGCGGGTTCGACTTCGCGTTCTTCCAGAGCTCGGTACTGATTTCCTGGCTGGTTGTCTTTCTGTTGCTGGGGCTCAATCTCCGCAAGCCTGTCGAGAGCCTGTTTCTCGGCGTTTATCCCATCGCTGCGCTGACAATTATCCTGGGGCTGGTCGCCCGCGGCTCTCACCAACTGGTCCCGGGAGACAGTTATGGCATGCTTTCCCACATCGCCCTGTCGGTCACAGCCTACAGCCTGTTTACCCTGGCAGCGATCCAGGCAGCGTTACTCTACCTCCAGAACCGCCAGCTCAAGCACAACTACAACAGCATACTGATCAGGAACCTGCCGCCGCTGCAGACCATGGAGTCGGTGCTGTTCGAAATGGTCTGGGCCGGCGTGGTGATGCTGGTACTGGCCATCGTCACCGGAGCGCTGTTCATTGACGACATCTTTGCCCAGGACCTGGCCCACAAGACGTTTTTCTCGCTGCTGTCACTGGTCGTGTTTATTGCCCTGCTGATCGGCCGCTACATCAGGGGCTGGCGAGGTGTGACCGCCAGCCGCTGGACGCTGGCCGGCTGCACCCTGTTAATGCTGGCCTTTTACGGCACCAAGTTTGTCCTCGAACTGCTTTTCCATCGTGGTGGCTGACGGCTCTCCGGCTCGAACCCGATCACTTGACAGCCCAGCCGCCAGACACCACCTTAATCTGACGGTTGTAACCTGAGGACGCAATTTCTTGGAAGACACATCAACCTCGCTTACCACACTGTTTATCATTCTGGCCGCCCTGATCCTGCTCTCCGGGTTTTTTTCCAGCTCCGAGACCGGCATGATGTCGCTCAACCGCTACCGCCTGAAGCACATGGCGAAAGCTGGCCATAAAGGTGCAAAGCGGGCCCAGAACCTGCTGAACCGGACGGACCAGTTGATCGGTGTCATCCTGATCGGCAATAACTTCGTCAACATCCTTGCCTCAGCGATCGCAACCGTCATCGCCATTGAGATCTGGGGTGATGCTGGCATTGCCGTCGCGACTATCCTGCTGACCATTGTCATTCTGATTTTTGCCGAGGTTACGCCAAAGACTCTGGCCGCCCTCTTCCCCGAAAAGATTGCCTTTCCGGCAAGTCATGTTCTCGGACCGTTACTCAAACTCCTGTACCCGGTCGTCTGGGCTGTCAACCTGTTCACTGGCGCTATTCTCAAACTGATTGGCGTTTCTGCCAAAGATGCCACCAACGACCACCTCAGCCGCGAAGAACTGCGGACGCTGGTTAACGAAGCCGGCGCCCTGATACCTGCCAAACACAAAGACATGCTGGTGAGCATCCTTGACCTGGAAAAAGTCACCGTGAATGACATCATGGTGCCGCGCAACGAAGTGGTCGGCGTTGATCTTGAAGATGACCTTGAAACCATCCTGCGCCAGTTAAAAAGCAGCCAGCACACACGCCTTCCGGTTTTCAAGGGGGACGTCAATAACATTCAGGGCGTACTTCACCTGCGCAACGCCACCAAGCTCCTGCAACAGGAGGAGATCAACAAGGCAATGCTGATGCAACTGTGCCGCGAGCCCTATTTCATTCCTGAAAGCACACCCCTGAACACCCAGCTCATCAATTTCCAGAAAGAAAAGCGCCGCTTCGGGATCGTGGTCGATGAGTACGGGGAGGTCCTGGGACTGGCCACGCTTGAAGATATACTGGAAGAAATTGTCGGCGAGTTCACCACCGATTATGCATCGACCAGCCCCAGCATTATTCCCCAGGACAACGGTACCTTTATCATTGATGGCACCGCGGCGGTGCGCACGATCAACAAGGATCTTGGCTGGAAACTGCCGCAGGATGGCCCCAAAACCCTGAACGGGCTGATCACCGAAACACTGGAAAACATTCCCGACACCAATGTGTGCCTGAAAGTCAGCGGCCACCGGGTGGAGGTGCTGCAGATCAAGGACAATGTGGTGAAAGCCGCTATTGTTCATCCGCTTAAACGCAAAAAACGCATGGCCCGATAGAACGTCATTCAATTATGTGGTTCCAGTAGCATTTTGACGATATTCTGTTCATACAATTCTGTGTTACCCTGTGCTAACCTAAAATAGAATTAAAAACGATAACGGTACAACGCTCGGTCTTTTTATACCCGGTTGAGGCGCACAGGAGTCTGTGATGAACAAGCAGTCCGGTATACATTTTCTCCGCGAGCACCGGGAAGCTGTCAGTTCAGGCAAAATGCCGACCGAGGTCGTGCGAATCCGCGACACTGTCGTGGCCGGGCTGGGAGACTTATTGCAGGGCTCCTTTGATGCGGTTGATGATTCGCTGTTCGAGCTGGCGAACAATGCCAGGAGCAACAACGAGCAGAATCGCTATTTTGAGGCCATGCGCGAAATTCGCATCAAGCGCAAAGGCGTTGAACGGCACTTTCAGAATACTGTCGGCCAGCTGTTCCTGCACCCCCCCCAGAGCGGAACCACTGCCAGCGAAGACCTGAGCCGGACACAATCCAGTGCGGATTCTCTGGCCCTGGTTGGTGATGATGATCTGGAAGAACAGGTCGCGCTGAATGCGATGATCACCAAATCAAAGGTTCACTTTCAGGGTCCCCTGCTGCAACTGCAGGCTAGATTCAGCCAGGTTTACCCGAATGCAAGTGATGAATCGCCGGTCAATCCCCTGTCTCCCGAACATCTCTGCAGCGCCTTTGTGGAAGCCATTCAGGCACTCGAAATCCAGATTCGTGAACGCCTGATTCTGCTCAAGCAGTTCGATCGTTATGTCGTGTCCAATCTCGGGATGCTGCTTGACGAAGCCAACCGGATACTGGTTCAGGCCGGTGTCATCCCTAATTTCCGCTACCATGGCAAATCCGGCAAGCAGCACGATCGGCCTGCCCGGGGTTCAGCTGATCATTCAGCGCAGCCCGACGCCAGCCCTGAAGACCAGGCGGCACAGTCGGCTGATACTGACACCCAGGGCCACCACGAAAGGGAGATGTTCGAGCAGATCCGCCAGTTGCTGGCGTATCAGCGCAGGCAAACCAGGGGTGGCTCAAGGTCAGCCGACGCTGACGTGCAGGTTATTGGTGAGTCCGAGCTGATCCGTCTGCTGAGCGCGCTCCCGCAACAGGACCCCGAACTGCACAATTGGGAAAACCTGAGTGAGGGCCAACCACGCGCAGTAGATCTGTACGCGGTGGTCAGTCAGTTGCTGTTGCAGGCAGAAACCAAGAAAAATGGTAAAAAACCGGCACTGAACGAAATGGACGAGGACCTGATCAACCTCGTGTCCATGCTGTTCGAGTTCATTCTGGACGATTACAACCTGTCAGCGCCGGTTCAGGTACTGATCAGCCGCCTTCAGATTCCCATTCTGAAAGTTGTCATCAAGGACAAAACCTTCTTCAGCAAAGCCACCCACCCTGCCCGCCGACTGCTTAATAGCCTCGCAAAGGCGGGGATTGGCTGGAGTGAGAGCGACGAGAAGACCCGTGACAAACTTTATGATCAGATCCACTCCATCGTGGTCCGTATTCTCAATGAATTCGATGGTGATATTGCGCTGTTTGAGACACTTGGAGAAGAGTTCGACCAGTTCCTGGCTCGCGAAAACCGCAAATCCTCCCTTGTGGAACAGCGCACCCGGGAGTCCGAGCGCGGCCGCATCAAATCCCAGAAAGCGCAGGAGACTGTGGATCAGCTGCTTCAGAAAAAGCTGGCCAGCTACAAGCTTCAGGAGCCTGTTCGCAACATCCTGCTGAACGGCTGGAGCCGCGTCATGTTCCTGGCCTACCTTCGCGACGATGTAGAGCATCGCTGGGCGCAGACAGTAAAAGTCGTCGATGATCTGATCTGGTGTCTGCACCCGCATCAGGAGGATGAAGAGCGCGATCACTGGGTCCGGGTCGTTCCCGGGCTTCTTAAATCGCTACGGGCAGGCCTTGAGGAAGTATCCTATAACTCCTCCAAACTTGACGAAATGATGGCTGAGCTGAAGCATGAACTGACAGAAGCCTTCCGCGCCAACGAGCTTGCCGAAACCATGGCCAACCCGCCGCCCGAGCCGGAGAAAGAAGACCCGCAGCAAGCCCAGACCGCAATCAAGCGTCAGCAGGAACTGGAAAATGCGGCGATAGCAGAATACGTTGCCCAGATCGACGAAATGGAGGTCGGCAACTGGGTTGAGTTCAGTCTGGTCAATGGTGCCAGCTTCCGCTGCAAACTCTCCGCAATCATCGAAGAGGCGGAATGCTTCGTTTTCGTCAACCGCATGGGACTGAAAGTCATCGAAAAGACCAGATCTGAACTTGCCCATGAACTGCGAAGGGGTCGTTTAACCGTTCTGCAGCAGGGCGCTCTCATTGATCGTGCCCTGGATGCGGTCGCCGGCACTTTGCGAAGTAAGGCCGCGGGGTAGCCGAGCGCAAAAGACCGAAGCCTTGCGGGAAATTACGGTCCAGGGCTGCTATCAGACTGCCCTGGACCACTCATAGCCAGTTTTCTTCAGTGGTGATCCAGGGTCAGGGTGAACTACTTTCTGATGTCCGTTACCGCACCCGTGTTCAGGCTTCTGCCTGCCTCGCAGCTGCTTTCACCTGTTCCGCAAGTTCGCCGCTCTCGGACATCTCGAGAATGATATCGCAGCCGCCGACAAGCTCGCCGTTAATATAAAGCTGGGGATAGGTGGGCCAGCTGGAATACACTTTCAGTGCCTCCCGCAGTTCCTGATTATCAAGAATATTGACAAATGCAAAGCGTTCACCGCAGGCCATCAGAGCCTGGGATGTCTTGGCCGAGAAACCGCACTGAGGCTGCTGCGGAGATCCTTTCATGTACAGAATGATCGGATTTTCTTCGAGCTGGTTCTTGATAGTTTCGTTTACGTCCATTGACAGTTACCTCGCGCAGAAATCATGAGTTGCCATAGTGCAACGTGTGACGCTTATTGTACACGCCTCGCCGTAGCGGGACCAAACCTGTGTGAGCGCCAATGGCGTTGTCATCACACGGTTGAGCCGCTAGACTTGTGTCCCTTTGAAAGGCAGACCTTGTCATGGCAAGACACTTTCTCACTCTTAACGATTTCAGCCCGGATGAACTGGAGGCTCTGCTTGACCATGCCACCAAGCTTCGCAGGGAATGGCGCCAGGGTACAGTTCGGGAGACCCTCAAGAATCGCGTGCTGGCGATGATTTTCGAAAAGTCTTCGACCCGAACCCGGGTATCCTTTGAAGCAGGAATGGCCCAGCTTGGCGGCTCTGCACTGTTTCTGTCGCCGCGGGACACCCAGCTTGGCCGCGGCGAACCTCTGGAAGATTCGGCCATTGTCATATCCAGCATGGTCGATGCAGTGATGATCCGTACGTTCGATCATGCAACCGCTGAGCGCTTTGCTGCGGCTTCCCGGGCACCGGTGATCAACGCCCTGACTGACACTTTCCATCCCTGCCAGTTACTGGCCGACATGCAGACCTACCGTGAGCATCGCGGCAGCATTCGGGGCGGAACCGTGGCCTGGATCGGTGACGGGAATAATATGTGCCACTCCTATATGAACGCAGCCAACCAGTTCGGTTTCAATCTGCGCATAGCCTGCCCTGAAGGCTATGAGCCGGATGCTGCCCTGCTGCAGACCCATGCCGGCCACACAGAAATGGTCAGGGACCCAGCCGAAGCCGCCAGGGACGCACATCTTCTGGTGACCGACGTGTGGGCGTCCATGGGCCAGGAAGATGAGCAGAAAGCCCGCGAAGGCGCCTTTGCCAATTATCAGATTAACCCGCAACTGATGAGCCTTGCGGATAAAGACGCCCTGTTCATGCACTGCCTGCCCGCACACCGGGGCGAAGAAATCTCGGCTGACATGATGGAACACGCCGGCTCCGTTGTCTGGGACGAGGCGGAAAATCGTCTCCACGCCCAGAAAGCCCTGCTTGAATTCCTGATTCTCAACCCTGGAACAGCCTGATGATAACAAGTCAGAGCCAGCCCGATGACTGGCTTCTCGAAGTCACCAACATGTCCTGCGGCTACGGCAACGGTTCTGTGGTCAAGGAGGTCAGTTTTGCCCTCAGCCATGGCGATATCGGCTGCCTGCTCGGACCCAGTGGCTGCGGCAAAAGCACCATCCTGCGAGCGCTGGCCGGGTTTCTGCCACTCAACGGCGGCGAGATACGCCTGCAGGGAGCGGCCATCAGCCTGCCGGGCAAGACTCTGGCCCCGGAAAAGCGCCGGATCGGCATGGTATTTCAGGACTATGCGCTTTTTCCCCATCTGACGATTGCTGAAAATGTCGGCTTCGGCCTGCGCAACGAAAGCCGTGGGGAAAAAGCCCAGAGAGTCCGCGAGCTGTTGCAGGTCGTCCACCTTCAGGACCTTGCCGACAGTTATCCCCATGAGCTTTCTGGCGGCCAGCAACAGCGTGTTGCCCTTGCCCGGGCACTGGCGCCGGAGCCCACGCTGATTCTTCTGGACGAACCCTTCTCCAATCTGGACGCTGATCTGCGCAGGCGACTGAGCCTGGATGTGAGGGAGATCCTGAAGACACTGGGCATCAGCGCAATCCTGGTCACCCACGATCAGCAGGAAGCCTTTGCGATGTGCGACCAGGTTGCCGTTCTGAAGGATGGCGGAATTCAGCAGTGGGATGTGCCTTACAACCTTTATCATGAGCCCGCGAACCGGTTTGTCGCGGGTTTTGTTGGCCAGGGTGGTTTCATTCCCGGTACGACGCTTGGGCCGGATACCATTGAATCGAGGCTGGGGGTCATTCGTGGTAACCGGGCCTACCGCTGGCAGCCGGGAACCCTGGTCGATATTCTTATTCGCCCTGATGACATCGTTTACGACGCCGAGTCGGACCTGAAGCCGGAAGTCATAGAAAAGATCTTTGCAGGCACCTCAACGCTCTATCGCTTCCGCTGCTCCGAAGACACGGAATTCGAGGCGCTGTTTCGCAGTCACCTGGATTTCCACCTGGGGGAGCGTGTGCCCGTTCGGGTCGAAGCAGATCACCTGATTGCTTTCGAGCGAACCTGAACCCACCGGATCTGGCGCGTCAGTTGTTGCAGACTCTTGCGACCGCATCCAGCCATCCGGCGTAGAGTGATTCCCGCAGAACCGGTCTCATGACCGGTTCAAAATGGTGCTCCTGCTTCCACAGTGCGCCAATCTGCTCCAGGTTTTCGTATACGCCGGTCTGCAAACCCGCAAGATAGGCTGCGCCCAGCGCCGTGGTTTCGGTGACCCGTGGCCGTTCAACCGACACATTGAGAATATCCGCAAGAAACTGCATGAGCCAGTCATTGACTACCATGCCGCCGTCCACTCTGAGTGATTTCAGGGAAGTGCCGTCATTCTGGATAGCGCGAACCAGATCCTTGGTCTGATAACAGACCGACTGCAGCCCCGCTGTTACAATCTCGGCAATGCCGGTATCCCGAGTGAGACCCATAATCGCGCCGCGAGCGTGGGGATCCCAGTGGGGCGCGCCCAGGCCGGTAAACGCAGGCACCAGGTAAACCGGGTTCTCCACGCCTACTTCGATGGCGTATCGTGACGACTCACTGGCGTGGCGGATAAGCTTGAGCCCATCCCTCAGCCATTGCATGGCCGCACCTGCTACAAAGATGCTGCCTTCCATCGCGTAACAGGGTTTGCCGTTGAGGCGATATGCCATAGTGGTGAGCAGCCGGTTTTCTGAACGAGGCGCTTCAGAGCCGGTATTTACCATCAGGAAGCAACCGGTGCCATAGGTACTCTTCGCCATTCCCGGTTTGAAACAGGCCTGGCCTATCAGGGCCGCATGCTGATCGCCGGCTATTCCGGCAACCGGCAGGGCCTCGCCAAACCATTCCGGGGCTGTGGTACCAAAATCCGCAGCCGAATCCAGCACTTCTGGCAGTAGCGATCGCGGAATGCGGAAAAGCGCCAGCAGCTCCTCGTCCCAGTCCTGCTGGTGGATGTTGAAAATCGCGGTGCGGGAGGCGTTGGTAGCGTCAGTGCAGTGGGACCCGCCGTTGGTCAGGTTCCACAGCAGCCAGCTGTCGACAGTGCCGAATGCCAGTTCGCCAGCTTCGGCCCGTGCCCGCGAACCATCAACGTTATCCAGAATCCAGGCGATTTTGGTTGCGGAGAAATAGGGGTCGATCAGCAGACCGGTACGCTCGACAACGGTATCTTCATGGCCATCGGATTTGAGCCTGGAGCACCCGGAAGCGGTCCGGCGATCCTGCCAGACAATCGCGCGATAGACCGGCTTGCCGGTCTTGCGGTCCCAGATAATGGTGGTTTCGCGCTGGTTGGTAATACCGATTCCTGAAATTGATGACAGCGGCACGCCGGAGCTTGCAAGCACTTCACGGCAGACTGCGAGCGTGCTTTCCCAGATTTCGAGTGCATCGTGTTCAACCCACCCATCCTGAGGAAAATACTGCTGAAATTCCTGCTGCGCAGTGGCAACGGACGTTCCGCCAGCGTCAAAAACAATGGCGCGGGAGCTGGTGGTACCCTGATCAATAGCAAGCAGGTACTGCGGCATTCATTGCATCCTTTCAGCTGCGAAACGGAAAATCAGAGCGTTGGCTCAAACGGCTTCTTACGGGGCCAGACCAGACTGAACCTGGCACCACCGAGTTTATCGCTACGACCGACAAAGGCCTGGCCTCCATGCCAGTATAGAATACGGCGCACAATCGACAGTCCCAGGCCGTAACCGCCAGAGGTACGGGTGCGGCTGTCATCCAGCCGGGCAAAGGCCGTAAACACCTTCTCCCAGTCTTCTTCTGGCACGCCCGGGCCATCGTCTTCGACGTCGATCCGGCAGTTGTCTTCATCTAACTGGCAGTGGACGCGGATCCGGCTGGCCGCATAACGGGCACCATTGCCCACCAGATTCTGGATGGCGCGATGAATATAACGCGGCTCGATATCAGAAAGCGACCAGGTTTCGGACTCTTCATCAATGTCGGCCTCGATCACATGCTCGGTACGAATCAGTTGCTGCTCACTGACCACCTGGCGGACAATGTCCGTCACTGAATGCTCGTGCAGGGCAAACACAGGCCCGCCCTGCTCAAGTCTGGCATAGGTGAGAATTTCATCGATCAGCTCATCCAGTTCCTGAATGTCGCCATCAATGCCGTCGAGCTGTTTCTGCAACGTCGCCGGGCTGGTTGCACTTTCGATCATCTGGACGCCAAAACGTATACGTGCCACCGGAGTACGCAATTCATGGGAAACTGCGTGAATCATTTCCCGCTGAACGTCCACCAGCCGCTGGATATGCTCGGCCATGCCATTGAAAGACGCTGCCAGCCGTGACACCAGCCGGCTGTCAGTGGTTTCGACCCGGGCGCCCATCTCACCCCTGGCAATCCGGATAGCCACGGACTCAACAGCCCTGAGATTACTGTCCACCGCCCTGAGCGCCGCGTACAGGGCCAGCGCCAGTACTCCGCCGCCCACCACCAGCAGCAGCAAAAGCACCGGCCATGCCCAGTTATCAAACGGTGGCGGCATCACCAGATCAATCAGTGCGCCATCCTTCAGCCGGATAAGCACGTGGACACGGGTATCGGACGGGTACTGGTACAACGAAATACCGCGCTCGGCCACGCGGTCAAGAACATCTGCATCCGGCACTGAACCAGGGTCCCGGACCTGGGTCAGCGAGACATTCAGGGATTCGGACAACTGCCCCATCGCCTGTTCCCGGCTTTCGCCGGGAACGCCTCTCAGGTGCCACCGGGTAATCAGCGCCAGAGCCTCGGAAACATCACGGTAGAAATCCCCGAATCGCAATGTCAGTACCTGCCCCGAGTCATCCAGAACCATAACCTGCTGGCCGACGCTGGTATCCCGTGAAACGACCTGACCGTAGGAAAGTCGTTCGATAACAATCTCGGATACCGTCAACTGATCGGCAGACACTGCCTGAAAATCGTACCTTGAGGACAGCCAGTGGTACTGCAGCCCCGGGTTGGGAGCTGAAGCGATCCAGCGCATCAGGGGCCCGGCAAACCGTTCCTGCCAGTATTGCTCACGAACCGAATTGACCCCCAGAAACAGGGCGACACAGACCAGAAGAATCAGGGACGTCAGGCCGATGAGGCGGGCATAGAAATTGAAGAAAAACTTGAAGGGCATTGTCTGAACCCTGGCAATGAACGCTGACCCTCCGGGGCCAGCGCCAGAGGCTGGATAGTCAGGCTTCCTTTACAAACAGGTAGCCTTTACTGCGAACCGTCTTGATGCGCCGCGGGTGAATAGGGTCATCGCCGATTTTCGGGCGAATTCTGGACACCCGGACATCGATTGAGCGGTCCTGACCATCGTACTCGATACCCCGCAGGGCAGTGAAAATCTCTTCGCGGCTGAGAACACGTCCGGCGTTACTCGAAAGCAGCCAGAGCAGATCAAATTCGGCACTGGTCAGCTCAATGCTGGTATCGTTCAGCCAGGCTTCACGCATGGAACGATCCACCACCAGATCGTTGAACCGAAGCCGGACCGGTTCTTCGGTAAGACCTTCTTCCGCGGCCACCGTACCGGTCTCGCTCACCCGGCGCAACAATGCCCGGATGCGGGCCAGGAGGACCCGGGGTTTGACCGGTTTACCGACGTAATCGTCTGCACCCATTTCCAGACCCAACACCTGGTCCAGATCATCGGTGCGAGCCGTCAGCATGATGATCGGTCCATTGTAGTTCGGCCTTACCCGACGACAGATTGAAAGACCATCTTCGCCGGGCAGCATCAGATCCAGCACCACCAGATCCGGCTGCTCATTACGGATACGCTCGACTGCATTGCCGCCGTTTTGTTCCAGAGACACGCTGAGGCCGTTGCTTTCCAGATACTCCCGGGTCAGCTCCGCCAGCCTTTCATCGTCCTCGACTATCAGAATACGCCAACTTTCGTTCGTTTGTTCCACGCCGTCCATCTCTGAGCTTGTTATTTGGATTTCCCGAGTCCTTAGCACACGAACCCATGGATGCCTGAATCTACAGGCTACATGCTGTAACAGCAACTATACATGCTTTTCAGAAATATACATGGAACCGACTGATGGTTACAGCCCGGATACCGCCAATCCAGCGGGAGTTCCGGCAGAGTGGCGGGCGCGTTCGGCGAGAGTGGGGTTGCCAGTCACAATGGAAGCCGCGAACACCTCAGTCCAGGGGATAACCGGCGGCCACTTCCTCATCCGTGGCCTCGCGCCTTTCGATGATTTCAATATCAAAATAGAGCGTAAAGCCGGCCAGGGGGTGATTCGCATCCACCTTGACCAGGTTGCCATCAATACTGACAACCTGCACCACCTGGGCTTCACTGCCGGTGTTGGTCTGGAATTTCATGCCCGTCTGCAGATTTTCAACGCCTTCAAACATGGAACGCGGCACAGTGCGGACAAGATCAGGATTGTGTTCCCCATATGCCATTGAAGGGGGCACGGTCACTTCCAGACAGTCCCCCACATTGCGGTCTTTCACTGCCTCCTGGATACCGGTAATCACGCCCGGGGTGCCATGGATAAAACGCAGAGGCTCGCTTCCTTCGGAGGTGTCCACCAACTCGCCAAGCTTGTTCTTGAGCACATAGTGGACGGTAAATACGTCAGGTTTCTGCATCAGGTCGTCTGATTTCCTTTATCCGGTGAAGTGTCAGTCAGGTCAAGACCATGGACAAGCAGCCGCTGGTCAAGCTTTGCCCGCAGCCCCCGGGGGTTGTCGAGCTGCATTCGCTGCAGCAGCGACTGGTAGCGGCCCTCGGTGTCAGTCGCTGTCAGGGCCTTCCCCAGCACGCGCATTTTGCCACGCCGGCTGGCCGTTGCAGCTTTCAGCGCCTTTAACGCTTTACCCAGAACCAGTTCTTCTTCGGTAAAGTCGCAGCCAGTCGGGAAAGCCGGGAACAGTCCACCACCACCAGCGGTTGCCACTGTGTGCCTGACATGCGCCGGGGTATTGTTGCGCCAGCCCATGGGTATCCGGAACTCCGGGTCCACCTTGCCAGCCTTCCTGGCCTGCGCCAGAAGGTCCTCCTGAAACCGCGAGTCCGCGATGCGGATCAGACGCAGATAGACCTCTTCGTCCGGTTGCCCGCGAATGTCAGCAATGCCGTACTCGGTGACAACAATATCCCGAAGGTGGCGGGGTATGGTGCAATGCCCGTAACTGAACACAATGTTCGACAGGGTTTTCTGACCCGATTTCCGGGTACTGCGAAGGCAGATAACGGAGCGCGCGCCCTCAAGTTCGTGGGCCATGGCGACAAAGTTGTACTGGCCACCCACACCGCTGACAACGCGACCGTCTTCAAGACCATCGGAAACCGCCGCGCCATTGAGAGTCTGCATCATTGCCGAATTTATAAAACGCCCGTGAACCCGCTGTGCGGATTTAAGACGCTGATTGCCATAGGCGTGATCGTAAAGATGATTGATGTAGTTCACGCTGGTCATGCAGATGCGCTGACGGTCGGCAGCAGGCAGATCGCGCAGGCGCTGATAGAAGGATTCCGGGCCAATGTAGAAGCCCCCGTGAATCACAATGCCGCCGGTCAGGCAGCTTCCCAGGGCGAGCCCGCTGATGGCTTCACGGGACTCCCGATTATCCAGATCGGGATCCAGGGACTGCTCACCAACCCGCAGCCGGCCGCCCTTGTACTCCACCTCCGGTCGCAGAATGCCATAGCCCCTCAGCCAGGACACGTCCCGGGCCCGCAGCGGTGAATCGATCAGATCGTTTTCCCTGAGGACATCCAGGGTTTCCAGCGACACTTCCTGACCGATCCGGCCATCATTGATGAGTTCCTGGAGACCCGCGTGGTTGTAGACTTCACGGTGGATAACACCGGTCTCCAGCAAATAGAGAAATCCGTCCACCATCATTTCACTGCAGCCGTACAGGCCCTGCTCAAATGGCTCCACCCCGCCAATGGATTCCACCACCGGGAAGTTATCCGCCACGTTCAGGTAATCGTATACTGATTTCCATTGACTGTTATGGCAATGCCGGAGAGTTGCATTGTGAACCAGGGCCGAGCCCAGGGAACCAATGCCGACCTGAAGCGTGCCGCCATCTTTCAGCAGCGCGCTGGCGTAAAAGCCAATGAGGTGGTCCTCCGGGCTCACAGCCATCGGCGGCGCTGAAAAAAGCGGGTAATCCGAGCGCGGATGCTCAAGCACAATATCGAACTCGGAATCCCGGATGGCGGCATGATTGCCCATGAAGGGCAGATACCTGTTCAGTTCCCCAACCAATGCCACGGGTTCACCGCCAGCCTCCCGCTGTCTTAACAGCGGAATCAGATCAAGGGTGAGGTCCGGATTACTGCTCAGACTCACCATCCCCTTGCTACCGGGCTCTGTCGGCGGCGCGACCATCTGGGCTACCACATTGACACCCAGCGCCATCAGATCGCGGACCGCATGGGTGTAATTGGTACAGACATAGTGTCGCTGCTGTGAGGCGTCGTTCAGGAACGAACCTGCCTTGAAGAAGAATTCGGACACCGAGACGTTCGGCGGCAGACGCTTGCGAAGCACGTCCCTGGCGTAATCCAGCTCGGGTATATCACCATAAAGACGTTCGGCAAACGGCTCGATAAAACGTTTTTCAAGGGAGGAACTGCCAGCAGGGGCGGTCAGTGAGAGCGCGGTGAGAATGTGCAGTCTGATAGTCGGGTCTGCAATTGCGCGTTCATAAAGCGCATTAATGAACCTCACCGGTTTACCGAGCCCGAGCGGAAGTCCAATGGTAATGTCTTTCCCGACCCGTTGGATAAGCTGATCAACGCATGCCTGGCTGTCATTGAGCATTAGCGGCTTATCGCTGGCCATGTGCAAGCTCCATTCTGGCATCAAAGAACGATTGCGAAAAACGGATGATCACACGGCAGGACCGATCAGACAATGGCGGGGAATGTCAGGCAAACCGGGGTCAGAAGTTCCATTTCAGGTTCAGACAGGCACCTTCTTCCAGAAGTGCAATACCATGGTCCGGTTTTGCCGCCTGCGACGCATAAGTGCGCCCGCTGGAACCGGAATCAGACAGACTGAGACTCAGCAGGCGTGAGCCCAGAGCCGTATACATATCGAAGGGCTCGCGCTCGAAGTCACCAGACATCTGCTCCTGCAGGGTATAGACGTCCTGCACCGGCACTTCATCAGCCATTACCCGATCACTGGCTTCAGCGCGGACCACAAAAGCCAGCATATTGAGTGCAAGAAGACATGCAAAGATACGAATAATCATTACTTTCCGGACCCTTAATCGAGCGTGGAGTCTAATATGGCCTTGGATTTAAGTCTAACGGTCGGGTACATAATTACTGTGAATTAACACACAGTAACGGCGGTATAACGCCACTGAAGCACCGCTTTTTTGTCAGCAAAACAGAGTTTTCTGTGACAGCAGGTAACTGTTTCCCCGCGGCCCGCTACGGGCAAGGATTGGTAAAATCCTCATGGACGGATTCAATATCGGAGAGGACCTGATCGTCCAGAACAAGCGAAGCAGAACCGATATTCTCGCGCAATTGTTCGAGGGAAGTTGCCCCGATGATATTGCTGGTTACGAAGTCACGGCTCGTTACATAGGCCAGCGCCATCTGCGCCGGCGACAGGCCATGCTTCCTGGCAAGATCCACGTAGGCCCGGGTGGCGGCTTCGCCGCGGCTACCGGTGTAGCGGGCAAATCGCGTATAAAGGGACAACCGTGCGCCCTCCGGCCGCTGTCCGCCCAGATATTTACCGGTGAGGACGCCGAATGCCAGCGGGGAATAGGCCAGCAACCCCGCCTGCTCGCGGCAGGCAATTTCCGCCGACCCCACTTCAAAGGTGCGATTCAACAGATTATAGGGATTCTGGATACTGGCGATTCGCGGCCAGCTTCGCTCCCGGGACAGGCGCAGATACTCGGCCATGCCCCAGGGAGTTTCGTTGGAGATGCCGACATGGCGGATCCTGCCTTCCTGCACCAGTTCGTGGAGTGCTTCCAGGGTTTCCTCAATGGGCGTCGACTGCTCGTCCGGCTGATGCTGATAGCCCAGCTTGCCGAAGAAGTTGGCGTTGCGATCGGGCCAGTGAACCTGGTACAGGTCTATATAGTCGGTCTGTAACCGCTGGAGGCTGTCTTCGCAGGCTTTGCGGATGTGGCTGCGGGTAAGTCTCGGGCCATTACGCAGATAGGTCAGCCCGTTGCCGGGGCCGGCCACCTTGGAGGCAATCACCAGATCATCACGCCGGCCACGTTTTGCCAGCCAGTTACCGAGATACGACTCTGTCAGCCCCTGGGTGTCTGCCCTGGGGGGTACCGGGTACATCTCCGCAGCGTCGATGAAGTTGATGCCTTCAGCCGTGGCTAGGTCAAGTTGCGCGGCGGCGTCACGCTCGGAGTTCTGCTCGCCCCAGGTCATGGTACCCAGGCAAATTTCACTGACGGCAATATCGGTTCTGCCAAGCCTGCGGGTTTTCATGCGTCCTCCGGATTCGCTGGTTTTTGACTTTTACAGCCAGAGTGTCAAAATACTGTCATAAAGCTGTCACAAACCTGTCACGTCGCGTCGGCACTTTGGTCATAGTGAACACGCAATTCCCGGGAGACAGAGTGACAGAGCCAGCCAGACCGCTCCCGGGCAGCACTACATTAGCATTGTTTGCCAGAGGTTTCCGCCGCAAGTCAATGGTGTGGCCAGTCCGCTCAGGTACTCATGCAAGAAATTATTCGCCACAGAGGCGCTCAGTCATGTCCGTCACAAGGAAGGCTTCACATCTGTTTGATTCGGTAGATCAGCGGGAATTCCTGCTCTGCCAGTCCGTTAACCAGTTACTGCGTTACTGGCCCATACGCCGCTACTTCAGCGTTGTCAGTCGGCTCGGCGACGGCTGGGTCTGGTATCTGGTGATTCTGGCCCTGCCCGTGCTGTATCCCGACCAGGGTCTCGGCATTGCCCTGGCCATGGTCACCACAGGTCTGGTGTGCACGCTGATCTACAAGCTGCTCAAACAAAGACTGGTAAGGGAGCGGCCTTTTATCTCCTTCACGACCATCAACTGTGCGCTGCCACCACTGGACCGTTACAGCTTTCCATCCGGTCATGCCCTGCACGCGGTGTGCTTCAATACCATGCTCGCCCTTGCGGCGGTGCCGGCACTGGCGTGGTTAATGCTGCCCTTTACCCTGAGTGTGGTCGCGTCGCGGGTTATTCTGGGGTTGCACTACCCGACCGATGTGGCTGCCGGCGTCCTGATTGGTGGCTGCCTGGGCCTGCTGGCAACCCAGCCCCTGATCAATCTTTTTACTCAAACAGTCTGAGCTGGGTGGTGGGCGATTCATCGTTGCGGAACCTCACTCCCAGACCCAGCAGGCGTACCGGCCTTGCGGTATTGGTCACAAGTTCGTCCAGCAACGGCTGGTAATCCTCCAGCCCGGGCTGCTGAATCTGATCCCGGACCCGCTCGAGGGTGTGGGTCGAAAAATCACTGTAACGGATTTTCACGAACAGTTTGTGGATAGGTTTGCGCCCGGCTTTGCGCCTGAGCCGCAGGTTCAGATTCGCCACCAGCGCAGCCATCACCGAATCACAGGCGTTTTTATCCGGCAGATCCTCGGAAAAGGTCCGCTCGACGCTCACGGACTTGGCAATCCGCGACACCACAACTTCCCGGTTGTCCCGGCCAAACGCCATTTCCCGCAGCCGATAGCCCTGCTTGCCGAACCGCTCCAGCAGATCCTCAACAGGCACCTGCTGGAGGTCACCACAGGTACTCACACCGAGGTCATGCAGCTTGCCGGCCGTGACTTTACCCACCCCGAAAAGCTTTTCTACCCGCAGCGCTGCAACGAAGGATTCGACATCACCGGGCCTGATCACAAACAGACCGTCAGGCTTTTCCCAGTCGCTGGCAATCTTTGCCAGAAACTTGTTCGGAGCAACGCCCGCCGAAATGGTAATGCCTACCTCATCCCGTACCCGTTGCCTCAGGTACTTTGCCATCAAAGTGGCGCTGCCTCTATGGTCGGTGACTTCGCTGACATCCAGAAAGGCTTCGTCGAGGGACAGCGGCTCTACCAGATCAGTCAGCTCACGCAGAATCGCCATCACCTGCTGCGATACCCTGCGGTAGCGGTTCATGTCCGGCGGCACGGTGACCAGCCCCGGGCAGAGCCTGCGGGCTTCACCCCCGGGCATGGCAGAATGCACGCCGAATGCCCTGGCCCGGTAGTTACAGGTAGTCACTACACCACGGCCGCCCTGCCCGCCAACGGCCAGAGGGACATCCCGCAGGGTGGGGTCATCGCGCATCTCCACTGCGGCATAAAAGCAGTCACAATCCACGTGAATAATCTTGCGTTGGGTCATGGCGATTCAGTCAGATAAATAATCTGTATATATGTACAGCCTTGTATCTTAAGGTAACATGCCGAGAATGTCAGGATTGTTTAAAACTAACCGTCAATCGGATGCCTTGTTATGACCGACCAGATTCCCCAGGATTCCCGAACCGAAATTGAAGCTGCCGCCTTTCGCAAACTGCTGAGACATCTGCGCGAACACACCGAGGTCCAGAATATTGAGCTGATGAACCTCGCCAGCTTCTGCCGCAACTGTCTGTCGAAGTGGTACCGGGCCGAGGCCAGCGAACGCGGCTTTGACCTTTCAGACCCGCAGGCCCGTGAAATCATCTACGGCATGCCGTATGAAGAGTGGAAAGCGACCTATCAGAGCGATGACAAGAAAGAACTGAAGGACCAGCCACAGTGAATCCGGCCAGGCAGTGTTTTCAGATAAAAAGCGCCAGTGTGTCCATGACTGCTCTGGAGCTGTACTTTTTTGATGAGAGCGAATTTGATCAGTCGCTACGAGACAAGATCAACCAGGCACCCGGCTTTTTCAGGGACACCCCGCTGATCATCAGCCTTGAAAAATACGAGGGACCAAGCAGCGAACTGGATTTCTTTAAAATCATCGGCAACTGCCGCCGGCACAACATTCACGTCATCGGCGTAAGGGGCGGCACCGACGACCAGCGCAGGCTGGCCCGTGGCGCCTCACTGGCCCTGTTACCCGGCGGCAACCAGCGTGACCGGGAAATCAGCGAGCCGGCAGTGGAAGACGCCGCCGGGGTGGCCGCCGGACAGAATAAGGCGCAAACTGGGCCAGTCCGGAGCGCTGAACAGTCCGGAGCGGCGCCCGCACGCATCGTCAGCCAGCCTGTCCGCTCCGGCCAGCAGGTATGCGCATCAGAGGGCGACCTGATTGTTCTGGCCTCGGTACAGGCGGGTGCCGAAGTGCTGGCGGCGGGCAACGTGCACGTCTACGGGCCGTTACGAGGCCGCGCCCTGGCGGGTATTCACGGGGCTGAACATGCCCGGGTTTTCTGCCAGTCGCTGGAAGCAGAGCTTGTGTCCATTGCGGGACAATATAAAATCTCGGAAGATCTACAGGACAACGGCTGGAAAACTGCCGTCCAGATCCAGCTCAAGGACGATTCGCTGGTGGTAACGCCATTGGACAAGGGCTGAGCGCCGGCGGTTCCGGGTCAAGCGCCCGCGGCCCGGGCAACAAGACAATCACCAATTCACTGCAAAACAGGGATGCAATCTTGGCTAGAATCATTGTCGTTACCTCAGGAAAAGGTGGCGTAGGCAAAACCACAACCAGCGCTTCGATCAGCACCGGGCTGGCGAAGCTCGGCCACAAAACAGTGGTTATCGATTTTGACGTCGGCCTGCGGAATCTCGATCTCATCATGAACTGTGAACGCCGGGTGGTGTACGATTTTGTCAACGTCATCCAGGGCGAGGCCTCGCTCAACCAGGCGCTGATCAAGGACAAGCGTGTCGAAACGCTGTACATCCTGCCCGCGTCCCAGACCCGGGAAAAGGAAGCCCTGACCAAAGAGGGCGTGGAAAAAATCATCAATGAGCTGTCCGAGCGTTTCGACTACATCGTGTGTGACTCGCCCGCCGGTATCGAGCATGGCGCACTCATGGCTCTTTACTACGCCGACGAAGCCATCGTTGTGACCAACCCGGAAGTTTCCTCGGTTCGGGATTCCGACCGCATTCTGGGCATCCTGCAAAGCAAATCCCGGCGCGCCGAAATGGGCCAGGACCCGGTCAAGGAGCATCTTCTGCTGACCCGGTACAACCCCGACCGTGTCGAAAAAGGCGAAATGCTCTCGGTGGCCGATGTGGAAGAAATTCTGGCCATTCCGCTGCTGGGCGTGATTCCGGAATCCCAGATCGTTCTCAACGCCTCCAACCAGGGCGTACCGGTCATCCTCGAGGAAGACAGTGACGCCGGGCAGGCCTACGAAGATGCTGTGGCACGGCTGCTGGGCGAACAACGGGAACACCGCTTCATGGCCTCGCAGAAAAAAGGCTTCTTCTCACGGATGTTCAAAGGAGGCTAGGGAATGAGTTTCCTGGACTATTTCAAAAGCAAAAAGAACACCCGTACCGCCAGCGTTGCCAAAGAGCGCCTGCAGATCATTGTCGCCCACGAACGTGGCCAGCGGGGGCAGCCCGACTACCTGCCACAGCTTCAGCAGGAACTGGTGGCGGTGATCCGCAAATACGTGCAGATCACCGACGACATGGTGCAGGTAGAGGTGGACCGGACCGACAGCCATTCGGTGCTGGAACTGAACGTCACCCTGCCTGAGCACTGAGGCAGGGCCCGGGAAATCCAATCAGGGGATGACGGGTCCTGGCGGAACAGCTAAGCTCTGATAACACGGAATCACA
>Ga0209938_1000001_pt1 | contig 137415 bp, 87 predicted proteins | sample SalPonR2_C_D1_MG_FD_185708 | JGI IMG/M metagenome (GOLD analysis project Ga0209938, IMG submission 185708) | Salt pond soil microbial communities from South San Francisco under conditions of wetland restoration - Salt Pond MetaG R2_C_D1_MG... ... | reverse complement strand
TTTTTATTTTTTTTTTTTGGCCTGACGCGCTCGGACGTACACTAGCCAATGAGTTGGAAGGATGTTGCGGGCATGAAGCGCTTTGCGCACACAGGCGACATTGGCGCGCTCGACTTTGAGCAAAAGAGCAGATTGCTGGCCAACATTGTGCGCGCAGACGCCTACGACACGCTGCGCGAAGCGTTTGCCAGAGGTCTGACGCCAAACGTCGGCGACCAGGAATCACGCGACGCACTGTTTATGAGCGCGGCGCTGGTCGCCTCCAAGGAAGTCTTTGACTTTCTGTTGGTGCACAACTTTCTCGATTACGTGTCGTTTGGCGAGAGCTTTGCTGTAGGGCTTTTGGTAGACAAGCATCAGTACGACAAGCTGTCGGTGCTTTTGTCACACAAGCCCTACTTGGCAAACACTTTGCACAAAAAAACCAGCATTTTGTCGCACGCAGTAATGCGCTGGAGTGCGCACAGGGTAGAGCAGCTGTTGGATATGGGCGCCGATCCAAACGGCGTGCCGCGTCAGATAATAACGCCTGTCATGACGGCGATCAAAAATAAGAGGCTCTACGTACTGCACATTTTACTGCGCCGCGGCGCGGACGCTTGCGCCGTTCAAAGTGCGGGCGAAGGTTGTCCGCCGACAACGCCCCTGCGCGTAGCGATCTTTGCACGTGTCTTCTTTTTGGGACGCCTCCAAACGATTGGCGCTCTAATCGAGGGTGGTGCGAACGTGTACCAGTGCGGTACGTCGCCGTGTGTTTGCGACCGCTTTTGTCCCGTCGAAGCACTCGATGATGAAATGTACCGTTTTGCGTGCCAGAAGACACGTATTGCGATGCGTCGGCGCGTCGTCGAGACGGCGCTCGGTCTCTGCGCACTCGATCTGCCCGTGCTGTGCGTCGTCGGCGTCAGCGAGTGGCTTATGTCGGCCGACCGCGGCAACCCGGTCAGCATGCACGAGCGCTGGCAGATTGCGAGTGCGGTGCAGCAGCGCGCTTGCGCTACTGCGAGCGGCGCGCTCGCAAGCCAAGAATGAAAATAAAAATAAAAATAAGAAGTGCTGTGAGCGCGCGAATGGGTGCGGCGGCGCCACAAATGGATGTGAAGCGCGCAAAGATGACCGCTTTTGTACGGCGCGTGCAATATGCGATCGATAAGGACCTACAGAAGCTGCCCGAGCTGATGTGCTCGCCACTGATTCCCGCTCTGGACGCGGCTCACGCCCAAGGCTTTCTTCAACACTTGATCTCCGGTCATGCGCATCAACCGCTGCGCACGATACTGCGTCGTGGTTTGCTGGAAAAAATGGACAATCGTGCGCGCCTCGATCTCCTCCACTTTGCAATGCATCGGGGTACAGATCGCGCGTTTTGCGCGCTTCTGGCGGCTGGCGCGCTAGATTTGAGCAGAAATGGTGTTCGTGCAGCAGTACGGATGTGCGTACGTTGTCGACGTCCGCAAAAGCTTGTGCACGTGGCCATGATGTACCCGTCCGCTCGCACATCGCTTTTTGACGGAGACTCGCTTCTCGCCATAGCGGTTGCACGCTACAGTGACGACTTGGTAGAGCTCTTGCTCGACGCTGGCTGCGACGTGAACGGTGTGTGTGGCCAAAAGAAGGCACCCATTATGTGCGCCATCAGCGCGGGCCTCAATGTCACTTTGTTGCTTGAGAGTGGCGCCGATGTCATGAGCGCGCAGCCAACAGGCGCCGACAGTGAGCCAATGACGCCGCTGCGCTACATTCTGCGCGACGCAAGAGCCCTCCACTTTTTGCACACAGCGGCGCACGAGTTTATTCGCGCAGGCGCCAACGTCTTTCAGTGCGGCCGCACGCCGTGCGTCTGCACCGCAGACGACTTGAAGCTGGGTCACGAACCAACGCGCGTAGCGATTCGCGAGACAATCGTGCGCATGCGCCAGCGCGTCGTCGAGACAGCGCTCGGTCTGTGCGCACTCGGCTTGCCCGTGCTGTGCGTCGTTGGCGTCAGCGAGTGGCTCATGCCGGCCGATCGCGGCGAGCCGCTGCGCATGCACCAGCGCTGGCAGATCGCGAGTGCGGTGCAGAGGCACGCGTACGCTGCCGCGAGCGGTGCGCTCGAAACTCAAGAATAAAAATAAAAAGAAGAAATGCTGTGAGTGGTGGTGCTGGTGACTGCGGCGGCGTCGGCGAGCCAAATGACGACTGCAAACTCAATTATGACCGCGTTCCTGAAGCGCGCGCGCTACACAGCTCTGAAAGATCCAGATCAACTGCCAGGCTTGATGCGCGCGCCGCTCATACCGGCGCTGACAGCGCAAGTGTCAAGGCGATTGATTTGCGACTTGATTTGGTGGAATGCGCTGGAGGCGTTGCGCACGGCGCTCCAGTGTGGTTTGCTGCGAAACATGCACTTCAGTGATACGCAGAAGGCAGCCCTCGTCAATTTCGCAATTGCAAACGGCACCGACTTTGCGTTTGCCGAGCTAGTGAGCCACGGTTTATTCGAGTCGTGGGACGATGGCTTTCGTGTGACAGTAGGCCTGTGTCTGGACATTGACGCTGGCTCAAAATTGGTGTGGCTCGCCACGCTCTGTCCGGCAGTTCGCACACGGCTTTTCAACCGACAATCGCTTTTGGGCGCAAGCTTTGCACACCTGCCTGGAGATAGCCCTCGGCACTTGTTGGGCGTTGGCTGCGACCCAAACGGCGTGCGTGGCCAAGCGGAAGCGCCCATCATGACCGCGATCCGTGAGGGTCACAGCCTTGAGCTTTTAATTGAGCGCGGCGTTGATGTGACGCAGGCGCACACAACGATGCATGGCAAAATGACGCCACTGCGCTTTCTTTTGGCTATGGACAATGGCATGATGCGCACCGAGGCAAATGTACTGGCGCTGACTCTTGCTGGCGCCAACGTCTTTCAGTGCGGCCACACGCCGTGCATTTGCAGCGCAGACGATATGCACGCTGAGCACAAACCGACGCGCATTGCAATTCGCGAGACAAAAAGGCGCATGTGCCGCGCCGCCGGCGACGTCGCCATTGGACTGAGCTCGCTCAATTTGCCGGTGTTGTGCCTTGTCGAGCTCGGCACGTGGCTAAAGCCAGCCGACTTGCGCGATCCGATCGCGATGCACGTGCGCTGGCAAATTGCGGCGCTGGTGCAAAAGACGCGCGCGCGTGTGTCTAGCAGCGTAAAGAGCACAGTTCATTGACCAAGCGTCGGTGGCGGCAGCGGTGGCGGCGGCGCCATCGGCGACATGTCGGCGCTCTGGCCAGCGATGCGTGCGCGCAGCGCATTGTTTTCCGCCGACAGCCGCTGCAGCACGGCGCGCTGCTCGCGCACAACGAGCGTGAGCAGCTGCAGCTTGTGCTGCATTTCGTTGCGCTCGCGCTTCTGCCGCTCGCGGCTCTGGCGCGACGCCTCCCTGTTGCGCCGCATGCGCCGCTCGTATTTGGTCTCGTGCGTCGTGTACTGCGTGTCGGCGCACTTGCGCTTTGGCGCCACGCGCAGCGGCGCCGGTGGCGGCTGCGGCGTCTCGGACAGCGGTGGCAGCGCCACCGGCCGCTGCTGCTGCTCCAAGAGTGCCGCGCACGCGCTCGGCAATTGCGGCAGTGGCGCTATGTCGTGCGCTTCGCTCGGATCGAGCGGCAGCGGCTTCATGAGCAAGTGCAGCGGGTCGCTCATTTTTTACTGCACTGCGCGCGCTCTCACAACTCGCCGCGCTCGACGCGCAAAACGCATTCGTCGGTCAAATACAAGCCGGCGTGCTGGCGTTGCCACGCGCCGACTACAACGACGCGCTGCGCGCCCGCGTCGGGCGTCAGCGTATGCGCGTCATTTGCACCGCTACCGCGCTCCACGGCGCCGGCGACGCGCCGCTGCGCGCAACCGACAAACGCGCCGCTAAACGTGCCGCCCGTGGCGTGCAGCAAGTGCTCCATGTAGGCGTACGGCGCGCCGTGCGGCGGCGTCAGAGCTACGTCTAGCGACTCGGTTGCGCGCACTGTTGCGCCGCACTGCACCACGCTGCGGTCGGCCGTGCGGCGCAGCTCGACGCGCCGCAGCGCGCTGCGCTGCGCAACGCCGTCCATGACGCGCATGCCCGGCTCGGGCCACTCGGCGCAGCGCGCGTTCATGAGCATCGACGAGTACGCGTGCGCCGCGCTTAGCAACAAATAAAAATAAAACATTGTTGCCGCTCGCGTGTGTGCGTGCGCTCGCGCGCGCGCTCTCTAGTGCTCACTAAGCGCCATTTGCACAACAATGGCGTTTGCAACAAAGTTTAACGTGGAGCTCGTTCCGTACGACGATGTTGACGCGCCAGACGAGGACAATGTGGCGCTGGTCGTGCCGCGCCGCATGTCGGTATCCAAAGCGTTTACGTTTATTGGCGTGCTGGGCGGCATGAGCGGCGAGCAAGGCGGATTTCGCGTCGTGCTCGCCGGCCAGACGGGCGATGAGTCGCTGCTTGTCACACCAAGCATGTTCGAGATTGTCGATTCGCTTGGCTTGATGGGCCGCGCTAGTCTGACCGAGCACGCGTACGACGGCGTGAGCACATTCGGCATTGATTTGGGCGAGCTGACGTACGACAAACTCTCGGCTGTGGTGCGCGACTTTTACTCGAGTTTCGCAGGCGTCAGCTTTGTGCCGCCGTCAATGCACACATTGCGCCGAACCGTTGTCTTTTTGCACACAAAGGTCGGCGCGCAAGAGGACGACGAAAGCAGCCAGGCGTCGGTGTCGTCGGCGAGCAGCGAGACGCCGCCCAAGCGCCGCAAAAAGCGCAAGGAGTGAGCGGTCGTTTGCGCGTAAAACGCACTCTTATTTTTTGCTAGTTACCGATGTGCAATGTGTGCGCGCGCGTGCAGAAAACAATGAGCGCGTCATGCGGTGCGCCAAAGCGCCGACGAGCGCAGAGCAAGCGCATACGGCTATTGTCGATAGAGACCGCTGTTCGCGAGCGTGAGCGCTGGCAGCGTGGCGAGCGCGACACTCTGTTTGTCGACGCCGTGCCTCTGCGCGTACCGGAGACCGGCTACATGCGCCGCGTCTTTCTCGATATGGTAGTCTACGTGCTGTGCAACGACATTGCGTTCTGCACTCTTCGCAGACTCGAATGGTTGGCGCTTGCGCGCGCTCTTGTGCAGCAGCGGCACTTTTCGGCGCTGTGCCAGCTCATGACAACGCGCACGGATTGCCGTCTGATCGTTGAGGAGCACTACGAGCTTGTGCGCGAGCAGAAACCGACGCCCAATCGGCCCCGCATGTGGTCTCTGGCGCAACAGATGCGCGCCGCGCCGTTTGGCGAGTTTTATTTTACGGTCTATGCGCTCATTGCGCGCGGCTATCCGCAACCCGCGATTCTGCGCATATTGGCAGACTCGCACGCCGCGCTCGGCGCGCTGCTTGGCGACAATGCGCAAGTCGCGATTGAGCAGAGCGCGCGCAAGCGCTATCTGGCGCGCACGTTTAGCAATACCGTGCCTGCTGTGCGCGGCGCGTTTGACGCACTCTTTGGCGACGACGATGAGTGAGCGCAGCGCGTTCTTGTACGCCGGCACCGCTTCGCTCGCAGTCATTGCGGTTAGCGGCGTCGCTTTCGCGCGCAAGCTAGCGCACGCGCAGCAAATTGAGACGGCGCTCGTGCGCATCGGGCGCGAGAGCAAGCCAGAAGACGCCGAGTGGCTGTATCGCGCGCGCTGTGCGCTAGAGCAGTGGCAAGCGCGCAGCGCCATCGCGCGCACGCTCGTCGCGCCGCCCGAGCCGCACTGGAACTCGCGGCCGTCGTTGCGCGGCGCGCACGAGCGCCGGCTGCTGTAAACACGCATGCACGCGCACCTTTAGTGCCAATCCTCGCGCAACGACTCTGCCGCGTCGTCGGCGCGCAGCAGCGCGTCAATGCCGTCGTCTTGCATGTGGCGCAGGTGCCACGCGCCGCCCGGCCGGTGGTACTCTTGCGCAAAGCGCTTGAGCGCGCGCGTCGCGTCGAGCAGCGGCTCGTAGCGGCGCTCGGCGACGCACTCGCGCGCGTGCGAGACGGCGCGAATTGGGTTGAACGACACCACGCGGTGCAGCGCGAGCAGCTGCTCGGCGCCCAAGCCGCTGCACTCGTCGAGCGGCGCCAAGTCTTCGTAGACAACGCTGAGCAGCGCGTGCATGAGCGCCAAGTCGGGGCAGCTGTGCGTGAGCGCCGACGCGCTGCAGAATATGCACACGGTGTGGCAAAAGCGGCAGCGGTCCAGTTGCAGCGCGCTCTTTTGCTCGCTCTCGTCAAAGAGCGATTGGCGCGCGACAACTAGGCAGCAGGCGCGGCAATCTTGGCGCAGCCAGCAGCGGCGGCAAACAACGCCGTCGTTTGCGCGCAGCGTTCGCGTCACGGCGTCTTTGTCGCACGTGAGCGCAGCACGCACTTGCGCGCGCCACGCGCGGAACAGCGTCATGAGCGGCATGCCACTCGCTCTGTCGCGCTGCGACGCGTTCAATCGCCCATTGTCATCGCTCATTGCTCCACAAGCGCCAATGCATCGCGGGCGCGCGCACGCCCAGCCATACGCCTTTTTATTGGGGTTCACTTTATATTTTATTTTTGCACACTGCGTGTGCGCACACGCGCGCTCTGCACGCATCCACGCACGCGCGCCGCAAAACAATGACGATGGACGGTCGGCTGCGCGTGCGCGATCTCCAGCCCATTATCCAACAACAAAGCGGCACTGAGGCACTCGCTCGTGACGCACAAAGTCAGCGCCTTTCCACCCTGTACATTATGCTGCACAAAGATGGCGCGACCGAGAGAGATGCCGCCGCTCTCTGCTCCTACCTACGGGACAATAGCGGCTTCGTGATCGACGATTGCGTTTCGTCAGACTTTGTCATGTTTCGCGGCCTCAAGGCGCCGTTTGCGGTGCCGGTGAGCGCCACTTTGCGCCACTTGGTGATGCTCCCGGCGTTTGTCGACAGAGTGGCGCAGAGTTGCATTGAGCAGCAAATTATTGTGATGCAGCGCGTGGAAGAGCCGTGGCTCGGTCTTGGCGTAGACGATCTGCAGCTCTTGCACTTGCGGCTGGCGCGGCGTGGCGTAAAGATGTACATCCTGCACCTGGAGCCGCGCACTGCGTTGGTGATGGAGCGCGTATGGCACGCCGGCTATCGCAGCATTGTGAGCGAACATACCATAGTTCCGGCCGAGGCGTTGTGTGCGAGCGACTGCAGGCAAGAGTACCGGCGCGTCTACCTGGAAATGGTGGCGCGCACAATTGCGCTGCTGCTCGTAGACGAATTTCATCCTGCGTACGCGCGCCACTACAGCGAGTTTTTTCTTGTTTGTGCGTGGCTCGCACAGCACGGCGCGCCAGACCTTGCGCGCGACGCGCTCTTTAGCCTGCCTTCTGCGGGCGCACTGACGCCGGGTCGCGTTCTCTTTTCAAACATCGAGCTCGCGGCGCAAATGGCGCACGAGGCGCGAGAGCAGCTGGCGCGCGCCGATTTGCCGGCAAACGAAGCCGAGCGCGCAAAGGCCAGAGTCGACGCGTACTTGCAGATGTTTCCAGAGCCGCCGGCGGGCGGCATGCGTAGCGTCGAGCACATGCTGCCCGTTTTTAGCGTGCGCAGCGAGGTGCACGATGCGCTGAGCAAAGCAGTTGCGCGACAAAAGAGCTTTAGCGCGCTCGTCTACGAGCTGCGCGAGTGGGCCTACTATCGCTGCGACGCACTGCTGCGCCGCCGCACGCCGCATCACGTTGTCAAGCTCATCCTGTTTGCCGAGGAGCCGCGCGCCGCGCACTTTTTCGACAACGACGCGTTTTGGGACGAGATTTACGAGCGCGCGTTTGCGCGGCGCGCGCTCAAGGCGGCACCGCGCCGCTAGTCGGCGCCGAGCGCGCGCAAGCGCCGCAGGCGGCGCTCGAGAAAGAGCTGCACGGTGCGGCGCGCGGCCGCGTCGGCGCGCTCGCTCGTGCTCATGCGCTCGCTGCCGTCAATGACGCCGGGCACACAGAGCGCCGCCAGCTCGCTCAGCTCGAGCACGGTCGCCTCGAAGCGGCGCATTGGTATGTGCGACGCGCGCGCCGCCGAGAGAAACGACGAGATGGCGGTGTCGAGGTGCGTGCGCGTCTGCTCGGGCATGCCGAGCTGGCGCAGCGTGCTCGAGTCGGGATACAGCTCGCGCACAAAGCCGTCGCACGGCAAAATGACGACGTTGTTCACCACAATGCCGAGCTTGAGCGCCTTGACAATGAGCGGCACAAAGTGCTCAAAGTAAAACTTGGACTTGATGCTCTCGCTCGTCTCGCTGCTCAAGTACTGCACCAGTTCGTCGGGCAGCGCCACCAGGTTAAAGTAAAACTCGACCACGAGCAGTGCCCAGTAGGTGTTGAGCACGAGCCACAGCTCTTCGTGCATCACGAGCCGCTTGGCAATGCGCCGCTCGTCGAGCGCTTCGCGCGCCAGCCTATCCATTTTCTCAGCCAGCACCGTGCGACCCACACCTCTGTCGCCTCTGCCGCCGCCGCGCCGCACGCTGTTGCCGCCGTACGCGTTGACGTCGTTGCGAATGCGCGTGCGGCACGCCGACACTTTCTTTAGCTCGATGCTCGCGCGCTGGTGCGACTCGAAGAGCCGCCAAATAATGGCGGTGGCGCGCTCGGCATAGTGCTCAAAGAGCGACGAGTTGTCAAAGAATGTGTTGAGCTCGCGCGGTAGCGCCGCAATGCGGAAGCGCTCGAAGCGCGGCACGCGCGCCGCACTCTCGGCCAGCAAGTCAAAGGCAAACTCGCGGTCGAGCGTGCCGGCCGGCCGCTCGGCAAACGGCAGCTTGGCGCGCGCGTCAAACGCCACCAGCACGCAGTCGTTGTCGTCGACCGTCACCGTGCTCGGCAGCTCTACTGCCGCAATTTGCGACGCGGCAACGGCGACGGCGTGCTCGTGCGTGCCCGGTTCGCTCTTCACGACAACCGCATCGACGTCGGCGCCGTCGGCGTCGCGCTTCACCAGACTCTGTGCGCGCCGCAGCGACGCGGCGTGCACGTAGCTCACAAAGCCGGCGCGGCACAGCAGCGTAAGCGGCACGCGCACCGTTACGCGCGACGGCGCCGCGTTGGCTGCCGCGCGCGCACGTTTTGCTTTGCTAATCTTGCGCTTGCGCGCGCTCTGCTTCTTGGCGCTCGCGTCCGCCGCGGCGCTGGCGGCGACGGCCGCCGACGCATGCTCCTCGGGCGCGGCGGCGTGCGTGATGGCGAGACGCTGCATGCGGCGGTCGTACTCGCTCACGTCAATTGTCTCGGGCGCGTCGCCGCTCGAGCGCTGCAGCCGCTCGGCCAGCAGACGGCGCGCGCGCGCAGCGCGCTCCGATACACTGCCGCCCGCAATGGCGCCGCGTCCGCGTCCGCAGCCGCGGCGTCCGCGCGTACCGCGCGCGCCTGCGCGCAAGTCGCGAATCATGGTCACATCGTTGTTGGTCGTGCGCCGGCGCTTTGGTGCGTCGGCCGCCTCCATGTGCGGTGACTCTTGCTGCTGCTGTTGCTGCTGCTGCTGCTGCTGCTGCTGCGCTTTGTCAACGGCGGCGTCGGTGTCGGCGGCCGTTTGCGCGTTGCCAGCGCGCGCAAACGCCTGTGCGCTCTCATACTCTTCGCGCTCGTGCGCGCCAGCGCGGCCCGACTTTGCGGCGCTCGTTTCGCGCAGCGCCTCGGCCTGCTGCGTTGTGAGCGTGCCGTCGCCAAACGCCAGCACGTTGTCCGCCGCCGACTTGATGCGCGCCGAGAGCGCGCACATGCGGTCGTTTTGGCGCGCCGTCACCGTCTGATCGCAGTACGCGTCGCAAATGTGAAAGCGCGCGTGCCGCGCGCAAAAATAAATGCTGCGCTCGAGCCGCGGCACGTTGGCCAGCTTGCGCTGGTGCACCAGATTGTAGAGGCGGCGGTTGCGCGGGCTGCTCTTGGGCGGCAGCAGGCAGTAGCGCGGCACGCACGCGTGCACTAGGCAATTGAACTGCGAGAGGTCGACGCTGGCGCGCGGCTGCTGTGCGGCGCGCCGGCGACGCTCCATTTCGGGCGCGCTGCGGCGCGGCAAGTGCGCGCCGCAGCCCTCGAGCGCGAGCAGAACGGTCTCGTCGTGCAAGTAGAGCTCGTCGACACGCTTCTGACGCCGCATTTTGTCGAGCTTGCCGCTCGCCTCGTCGCCGTCGGGCACCACGACGTAGAGCGTCAGCGCGTCGCAGCGCGCGCGGCACTGCTGCGGGTCGCACGGCTCGTGCGCGCTGCACACTGCCACTTGCTGCTCCTCGGCACCGCTCGTTGCGTACACACTGCCGTGCACCAACCACTGCTGGTGCACTTGCTTGCAAATGGCGTTGTGCACCACCGCAATGGCGGCGGCGTCGCTGTGCACCGGTCCGCCGCGCGGCCCGCCACCGCCTGCGTCGTTACTCGCCGCACTGGTGCCCGCGCGTGCGTTGTCGTGCGCGCGCCACAACTCTCTCTCGTCCATCATTGTTGGCGCGAGCGGCGCGCAAATTCAATCGTCAAAGAGCGCCAGATCGGCTGCCGCTTGCGCGTCGCTCGGCTCGATAAACGCCACTTTCTTTGCCGCCTTGCTGTTGGCGCGCTCCTTTTCGCGCTGCGCGCGCACCAGCGCCTCGGCGTCCAGCAACTGCGTCAGCGCGTCGGTGCAGCGCGCGTAGCGCAGCGTGCGCACGGCCGACGCAATTTCGGTCTTTTGCTCGACGGTCAGCTTGCGCGCGTCGACGTTGGCCCACGGACCGCGCACAGACGCGTGCGTGTCGGGCAGCGCGCGCAGCTTGCCGTCAATGGTGCGCAGCGCATCGAGAACGGCGCATTGCTCGGCGCTCCGCTCGCGCTCGTCGAGCGCATCCACGACCAGCTTGCCCACGCTGCGCTCGAGCGCGTCGCTCGCAGCATGCCCGTTGGCGCGCTCAATCGTGTCGTCTTGCGCACGCGCACGCTTCGTTGTCGTTTTTGGCGCCGCCGCCACCGCCTCTGCCTCTGCCGCGCCGTTCTCAGGCGCAGCCGGCTCGTCGCGCTTGCGCTTTGCGGCTTTGGTCGCTTTCTTGGGCGACGCGGTGCCGCTCGTAGGCGCTGCGCGCGTTTCGGGCGCATCTTCGTCGACGCCGACCACTTTCGCACTGAGCGCGTCGAGCGCTTCGCGCGCCGACGTAGCGTGCACAATCTCTTCGGTCGCCGCGCTCGTCGTTTGCTCGGCAATGTCGCTCTTGCTCGGCGCACTTTGCGCGGGCACCGCAGCCTCTTCCGCCGCCGCCTTCTTGGGCGCCGCTGCGACCGACAACGTCTTTTTTGGCGACGCGGCGCCCTTGGACGGCGCCGCCGCCGCCTTTTTTGGCGCCTTGCGCGCGCCGGCGGCCGCCTTCTTTGCTGTGATTGGCGTCAAGCCGAGCTTCTTTCGCGCTGCAATCCACTCAGACTTGTTCTTGTTCTTGATGGCGAGCCACAAAACGTGCGGCACAATGGGCACCGACACGACGGCGCGCTTGACTTTGCTGCTGCCGCCGTAGACCGGCGCCTTAATTTCGGCCTTGATGTCAAAGAACATCTTGTTGTCAAACTGCGTCAGCATGAGCATATTTTTTGCAGACACGTGCTCGGGCGCGCTCTTGGTGCCGTCTTTGTCTTCGGCCAGCGCGTCGCACAGCTTCTTCTGGTTCTTGAGCACACTTTCTTTCGCGTACAGCACGTACTTGTTGAGCGTCAGCGTCACCTTGTGCGGGTCGACGGGACCCGGGCCCATCACAGTGGTCATGGGCTTGTCCGACAAGTACGAGCGCGCGCTGCGCAGCATGCCCTCGACAAACGCAATGCGCGAGCGCGTGTCGGCCAGCGCTTTCTTCTTCTTCTCTTCGGCCTCTTGCACTTTGGCAAGCTCGTTGCCAGTCGCGAGCGCGTTCTCCAGCATCTCAATGTACTCGGCGAGCGTCATGCGCACCACTGTGCGCTTGGCAAAGCGGTGCGCACCGCTGCTCACGGCGTTTGGCAGCGTGACGGTGGCGGCGTGCGCCTGCTCTTTGTCGTCAAACGACTCGTGCGGCTCGACGCTGCAGCGCTCGTCCGCGCTCGCGTTCACGTCCGCCGCCGCCGCCGCAATGCCCGGCACGCCGACGACGCCGCCCATCAGCTGAAACGCGCCGCAAATGACGGCCGAGCCAATCTGCGAAAACGCTTGCGCCAGTTGCTCGCTGCTAACGTTCTTGTCCTTCTTGAACGCGCCAGTCAGCGGCAGCTGGCTCGGCAGCACCGTGCCGACGCGACGCGCCGGTGTCTCGGGTATGTCCAGCAGCTCGTAAGCGCCCGTCTCGTCGTTTTTCTTGCAAATCGCGTCCACGGTCGTCGTCAAATAGCGGCCGCTCACGCGATCGCGCCGCACTGTGCCGTCGCCGACCCACTCCACGAGATACTGCGCATCGCTCGTAACCGTGCCGTCCTCTTCAACACACATTTGCTGCACGTACGGCGCAATCGTGTTGACGTAAGCTTGAATCTTTTCGACGCGCTGCTCGCTCAACTCTGGCTCGATGTTGAGGTCGGACGTCACATAACGAGCTTCCTGCACCGCAAAAATGCTCTGCGCTTCGTCCAGATCACACGCGCCCGACTTGGACTCTTGCACCCCGTCGGCGTCGTCCTCGTCGACCGCATCCGCGTCATCGTCGTCCTCGTCATCCGCGTCATCGTCGTCGTCGTCGTCGTCGTCATCGTCGTCGTCTGCCGTGTCGCTTCCGCCCGCACGACCATCTTCTTGTGCGCTCTCTGCCGCGCTAGCCATCTGCACCATCGCCTCGCTGTCGACGTCGTCGTCGTCGTCGTCGCTCGAAAAGTGCTGTTGCTCTTCCGTGCTCATTGTTTTCGCTTGAGCTCGCTCGTACTTGTTTTTGGCGGCGGCGCGGCGCGCGTTGTGCTCGGGAATCGGAGTTGCGCTGTCAAATGCCGGGAACAGCTGGCGACAGTGGGCGTCTCCGAGATAGAGGCGTCCAAACGAATTCGTAATGGCGTGCGCACGGCGTCAAAGTTGTTGACGCGTGTACTTGGTGTGCGCGCATGCGCCCACACGCACCCAAATCTCTTGTTTTTTTTTGCTCTTATTCTTCTTCTTCTTCTTTTATTTAGCGCAGCGCTTTCAAAAATAAGAATAAAAAGCACCGCAGTGCTGCGGGCGTAAAGCGGCGCGTTTGCGCGCGTTGTGCACAAGAGCGCGCGCGCGCGCAGACACCCACACGCGGCATGACAGACGTAGAGGATTTAACGGCAACGATACGGCGGCGGCGGCGGCGGCGCTCGCGTTCGCCGTCGCGTCGCGCCGCTGACGAGAGCGACGAGCGCTCGGAGGAGAGCAGTGCGCAGCGCCGCGTGCGCCAGCAAGCGGACAAAGTGTGCAATGCGGTGCTGAGCGAGCTGACGACAATCGACGACAATGTTGTGCTGCGGCCGTCGACGCTTGGCGCCAACGCCGGCCTCGGCCTCTTTGTGGCAGAGCGGCGCATTGCAAAGAACCAGCCCATTACGCGCTACGAGGGCGAGCTCATTCGCCAGGACGAGGCGCGGCGCCGCCTAGCGCGCGGCGAGGCAACGCATTTGCGGCGCCACATTCCTCTGCGCTGGGTGCTCGACGGCACGCGGCGCGCCGACGGCACGCGCATTGGCGCGCCGCGCCAAGAGATGTCGGGGCGCGGCGGCGGCGCGTACGCCAACGATCCGATTGCGCGCGAGCGCGCCAACGCCGTCTTTGACTTTGTCGACTGCGAGGCGAATCGCCTCGCTCTCGAGCGCTTTCGCAGCGGCACGCTGCCGCTGCGCGACGAGCCGTTCGACCCGCTCGAGCGCATTTCGTTTTTGCGCGCCACGCGCGACATCGAGCCGGGCGAAGAGGTCTTTGTCAATTATGGCGACGACTACTGGCGCGGTCAGCGGCCGCTTTCGCTGCCCGAGAGCGCGAGCGGAAGCGAGTAGCGCGCGCGCGCCCCGAAAAAAAAAATAAAACTCGAATGCACTTGCAAAGTAGCGCGACGAGCGATGAGCGCGCTGGCAGAGCGCGTCGCAGCGCTCGATAGCGATTTGCAGCGTTTGGCGGCGAGCAACGCACGCCAGCAGATTTGCGTGCAGTACACTGTGACCGTGCGCGCCTATGACGCGGAGAGCGGCGAGCGCGTCAGCGGCGCGCCGAGTACGCACGTGACTCTGTACGCAGATCTGGAGAGCCGCTCCGAGCTTGAGGACGGTTTTGCTGTTGTCGACGATCCGCACAACGTGCTGTGCGCCACTTCGCCGCACGTGTTTTGCGTCGAGCTTGCGGTAAGCTTTTGGAGCGCGACAGCCATGCACATGCCTGTGCTCTTGCGCTATCGCTCGGCGTTTGGCGACGCAAAGCGCGCCATAGAGCGCGCGCGGGCCGCGTCGTCAGCGCCGGCCAACGGCCAAGCTCGCGCAGCGATGGCAGACATAACGGTGCGCGACCCCAAGCCGGGTTCGCATGAGTGGACCGTCCGTCTGTATTGGGACGACAGCGAAGAGAAGCGCTTGCTCGGCGTTGTTCTAGAGCACGAGCCTCTGTGCCATCCGCACTTGATTGCGTTTATATTGCGGCATGCCGAGCGCGTCGAACGGGAAAGATTGGCTGCTCTCGCAGCGCTCGTGGTGCCACAGCCGCGCGCACGGCTGCCGGCGTACGGCACGCAGTCGGCGGCAGCAGAGAGGGCGCGTTTGCCGGCATACGACTCGAGCGCGCCGAGCAAGCGCAAAAGCAACCCAGTGCTAAACCCAAAATGAAACACAACATCACATTTTTAAAACACGTCCGATCGCGCCGCTGATTTTTTGACGTTGCCGCATCAATGATGCGGTGCGATTTTTGAGGTTCTTTTTGCGCTCCGCGCACATCGAAAACGGCACTTTCCGGTCGACCACTTTTTTTGCACACTTTTTTGGATTTCTTTATTCATTTTCACTTTTTTTATTTTTTTCTTATTCTTGCTCGCCTAGGCACACGCGGGCAAACCCGAGATTTCGCCCAAGTCCGCGAAATCGCCATAATTTTGAAATTTAAAAGTGCTCAGTTTTCTTCGCTGATTTTTTGACTTTACCGCATCCTTGACGCGGCACGATTTTTGAGGTTCGTTTTGCCCTCCGGGCACATCGAAAATGGCACTTTCCGGTCGACCACTTTTTTTGCACACTTTTTTCGCTTTCTTTATTCATTTTCAATTTTTTTATTTTTTTCTTATTCTTGCTCACCCAGGCGCACCCGGGTAAACCGAGTTTTTTGCCAAAGTCCGCCAAAATGCCATAATTCTCGAAATTAAAAGTGCTCAGTTTTTGTCGCTGATTTTTTGACGTTGCCGCGTTCTCGACGCGGCACGATTTTTGAGGTTTATTTCGCTCTCCGCGCACATCGAAAATGGCACTTTCTGGTCGACCACTTTTTTTGCACACTTTTTTGGCTTTCTTTATTCATTTTCAATTTTTTTATTTTTTTTTATTCTTATTCTTATTCTTTGCTCTCCTAGATGCACCCGGGTAAACCGAGTTTTTGCCAAAGTCCGCCAAAACATCATATTTTTGAAAATTAAAAGTGCTCAGTTTTCGACGCTGATTTTTTGACGCTGCCGCATCCTTCACGCGGCACGATTTTTGAGGTTCGTTTCACCATTTGAGCACATCGAAAATGGCACTTTCCGGTCGACCACTTTTTTTGCACACTTTTTTGGCTTTCTCTATTCATTTTCATTTTTTTTTTATTTTTTCTTATTCTTGCTCTCCTAGACGCACCCGGGTAAACGCAAACTTTTGCCCAAGTCCGCGAAAACACCATATTTTTGAAAAATAAAGGTGCTCAGTTTTCGACGCTGATTTTTTGACGTTGCCGCATCCTTGACGCGGCACGATTTTTGAGGTTCTTTTCGGGCTCCGGGCACATCGAAAATGGCACTTTCCGGTCGACCACTTTTTTTGCACACTTTTTTCGCTTTCTTTATTCATTTTCAATTTTTTTATTTTGTTCTTATTCTTGCCCTCCTAGGTGCACCCGGGTAAACCGAGTTTTTGCCCAAGTCCGCCAAAACACCACAATTCTCGAAAATAAAAGTGCTCAGTTTTGGACGCTGATTTTTTGACGTCGCCGCATCCTTGATGTGGTGCGATATTCGGTCCTCAAAACGTCGTCTGGGCACATCGAAAATGGCACTTTCCGGTCGACCACTTTTTTTGCGCACTTTGCTCGCTTCTTATTCTGGTTTTTTTTCCAAGAGCCTAGTGCCGACGAGGTTGACGAGAGCGCTGGCAAGGCAAGAGTGAGCGCGCGCGCAAAGGATGAGCAAAGTGCAAGAATGGCTGGCACAGTTGACCGAGGGCAAGAACGCATTGAAGCAGTTTCTTCGCGAAGAAGCGACTGTGGATGTGCTCGTGCACATCGTGGAGTACGACGCAGAGCGCGAAGAGCCGGCACACGGCAGTGAGCCGCTAACGGTTTGGCTGCACTTTCCAATTGCCGACGTTTTGAACGGCAGCGTGCGCGCCGCCAACACCGCACACAGCGTTGCTCCGGAAACGACAAAAAGATTTCAGTTGAAACGTGGGCGAGCGTTTGTCGTGCGCGCCGTATTCAAGGTGACCGGCGGCAACGCAACCCGTGTGGCGTTTCTCTTCGACCAAGTGAAACTGCAGCCGTACGACGCCACATCGCTGCCCGTTCGAACAATTGGTTCGCTCAAGGAAGACGACGCAGTCGAGTTGCTCGTTGACAGCGACAAGTGCGTTGTTGGCGTGCGCTACACAATGTCAGCGGCCAAGCACACGACCTTGATTCTTCGCTACATCGACTCAGAAGCAACGTACAGCGCGGTAGACCACTTTATCCATTAAACTGTCACAAGCGCTCTCGCTTGAACAAAGGCACTCGCATGCCGTGGCGTCTGACTGCCTCAAAGCGCCAACCCACCAATTTGTTTACGCGCCGACCCCTGCTTTCGTCCGCTGCTCACTAATAATCACCGGTTTATTATAGAGGTTTGAGCCGTAAAAAAAAAATAAAAACCAGAATAAGAAGTGAGCAAAGTGCGCAAACAAAGAATAAGAAAATAATAAAAAAATTGAAAATGAATAGAGAAAGCGAAAAAAGTGTGCAAAAAAAGTGGTCGACCGGAAAGTGCCATTTTCGATGTGCTCGGAGCGCGAAACGAACCTCAAAAATCGCACCGCATCAACGATGCGGCAACGTCAAAAAATCAGCGACGAAAACTGAGCACTTTTAATTTCGAGAATTATGGTGTTTTGGCGAACTTGGGCAAAAGTTTGCGTTTACCCGGGTGCACCTAGGTGGGCAAGAATAAGAAAAAAATAAAAAAATGAAAATGAATAGAGAAAGCGAAAAAAGTGTGCAAAAAAAGTGGTCGACCAGAAAGTGCCATTTTCGATGTGCTCAAATGGTGAAACGAACCTCGAAAATCGCACCACATCAACGATGCGGCAACGTCAAAAAATCAGCGACCAAAACTGAGCACTTTTAATTTCGAGAATTATGGTGTTTTGGCGAACTTGGGCAAAAGTTTGCGTTTACCCGGGTGCGTCTAGGAGAGCAAAGAATAAGAATAAGAAAATAATAAAAAAAAACGAAAATGAATAAAGAAAGCGAAAAAAGTGTGCAAAAAAAGTGGTCGACCAGAAAGTGCCATTTTCGATGTGCTCAAATGGTGAAACGAACCTCAAAAATCTTGCCGCGTCGAGATTGCGGCAACGTCAAAAAATCAGCGACGAAAACTGAGCACTTTTAATTTTCAAAAATATGGTGTTTTCGCGGACTTTGGCAAAAACTCGGTTTACCCGGGTGTACCTAGGAGGGCAAGAATAAGAAAAAAAATAAAAAAAATGAAAATGAATAAAGAAAGCGAAAAAAGTGTGCAAAAAAAGTGGTCGACCGGAAAGTGCCATTTTCGATGTGCCCGGAGGGCGAAACGAACTTCAAAAATCGCACCGCATCAAGGATGCGGCAGCGTCAAAAAATCAGCGACGAAAACTGAGCACTTTTAATTTCGAGAATTATGGTATTTTGGCGGACTTTGGCAAAAACTCGGTTTACCCGGGTGCACCTAGGAGGGCAAGAATAAGAAAAAATAAAAAAATTGAAAATGAATAAAGAAAGCGAAAAAAGTGTGCAAAAAAAGTGGTCGACCGGAAAGTGCCATTTTCGATGTGCCCGGAGGGCGAAACGAACCTCAAAAATCGCACCGCATCAACGATGCGGCAAAGTCAAAAAATCAGCGACGAAAACTAAGCACTTTTAATTTTCAAAATTATGGTATTTTCGCGGACTTTGGCAAAATCTCGGTTTACCCGGGCGCTCCTAGGAGGGCAAGAATGAGAAAAAATAAAAAAAAAATGAAAATGAATAAAGAAAGCCAAAAAAGTGTGCAAAAAAAGTGGTCGACCGGAAAGTGCCATTTTCGATGTGCGCGGAGCGCAAAACGAACGTCGAAAATCGTGCCGCATCATTGATGCGGCGGCGTCAAAAAATCAGCGGCGCGCTTGGAGGACTTTTGGGTTTTCGAGTAGAGTGCGTGTGCGCTGTGTTTGGCGTTGCGGCGCGGCGAGCGCGAAACGATGAGCGGCGGTGTTCTGAGCGATTTGGTGGTGGAGCGACACGATGCGGCGCTAGCGCGCGGGCCGAGCCGCGTTTTTTCGGATTTGAGTGCGGAGCGTGCGCAAGCGCAGCGCTTGTCGCTTGCCGCGCGCGTGCGCCTGAAGCGTGCGCGGCGCGCGCCGGCGCAGCGCGTGGAGCCGAGCTACGACACGCTGCTGTGCGGTGCCGAGAGCGAGGAGCGGCGCTCTGTTGGCGTCTTGCTGGATTTGCTGACCGAGCGCGAGCTCTATGATCCCGAGCCGTACGGCCAGCCGGCCGAGCGCGACGCGCTGGGCCAGCTGCCAATGCCGTGCTTTGGCACGGCCGAGCAGCGGCTCACGAACCGCGGGCTGGCGACCGTGCACGTGCACTCGCAGCACCAGTGGGACGCGCGCGTCGGCGCGCCACACCAGAACAGTCTGCTCGACGAGCGCATGGGCCCGATCCGCAAGAGCGATTTGAGCGGCAACACAGTGCACTGCGCGGTGTGCGACGGCGTGCTGCACAACGACCACTACTGCGCGCCGCGCGCGCACGAGCCGGGCCTGTGCGCCGGCCACTTTGGCGTCATTGTGCTGCCCGGCGCCGTGTGGCACCCGATGGGCGTCGCCGTCGTGCGCGCCGCGCTCGAAACGCTCTGCTGGCACTGCGGCGGGCTGCCGTCGACGCCCGAGCGCTGCGCCGCCATTGTGCGCCAAATGCGCGCGCAGTGCGCGACGCGCGTCGACCGGCTGCGCTACTTGGCGCGCTGCTTCAAAACGCGCCGCTCGTGCCTGGCGTGCGCGGCGCGCCACCGCTGCGGCGCGCGCGCGCCGCAGAGCGGCGCTCTGCTGTGCGGCCCCGGCACCGAGCAGTGCGCCGAGTGCCGCACGCTCGTGCACTTTCGCCCGGCGCTGCGCACCGACAAGCAGCTGCAGAACCGCACGCGCTCGCTGCAGCGCGCCGTCGCCGAGCGGCACGACGGCGAGCTGGGCGCCGACGCCGAGGCGCGCGAGCCGCTCTACGCGGCCGCCAACCGCGGCCACCGCACGAGTGGCTTTCCGTGCGAGGCGCTGCTCGACGGCCACGTGCGCAGCGAGCGCGCCGCCGAGCGCGCGGCGTACGAGCGCTTTGCGGCGCTGCGCTACGGCGCGCTCGGCGGCGTCAATCGGCTCGTGATGCACGGCGAGCGCGTGCGCGCCGTGCTGCAGCAAGCGACGCCGCAGTTTCTCGACTTGCTGCGCGACGACGAGCTCGAGAGCGGCGAGGAGGTGCGCGACTGGCTGCTCGCGCTCGTGCCGCGCGTGCTGCCGGTGCCGCCCAACTGCGTGCGGCCGACCGAAATCAAGACCGAGATGGTCGGCCGCGACGGCGTGGCGCACATCCAGCTGCACGACTTGACCAAGCGCTATCAGCAGATTGTGCGCTGCGTCGACAAAATGTCGCGCGCCATTGACGCGGCGGAGTGCTACGAGCGCGCCACGCCGCTCAGCGGGCCCGTGGCGACGCTCTACGCCGATCTGCACCGCTCGCCGCGCGACGCGTGGCACCAGTACTCGCTCGGCGACTTTCGCTTTGTCGACCTCTACGGCCTCGTGCAGTACTACTACGCCGCCATTGTCTCGAGCAAGCTGGCGCCCAAGTTTCTGCCGACGCGCGCGCGCCGCCGCGGCGTCGGCAGCTCGGCGGCGTCGAGCGCGGCGCGCCAAAGCGCGGCCAAGGCGGCGCCCGACGCCGGCAGTGGCAGCGGCGGCGGCGTGAGCAAGTCGTTTGCCGACATTATGCACGGCAAGCAGGGCCGCGTGCGCGAGAATTTGATGGGCAAGCGCGTCGACCAGACGGCGCGCTCGGTCATTGTGCCCGACCACAACGTCGGCGTGCACGAAGTGCTGCTGCCGGCCGAGATTGCGGCGCGCCTCAGTGTGCCGGAGCGCGTGTGCGCGCTCAACGCGCGCGAGCTCGTGACGCGCGCCGAGCGCATTCGCACGCTCGACGTCGCGCGCCGCTCGCACCAAAACTGCCTCGGCTGCGCGCAGTGCGAGGCGCTGGCGGTCAACGAGCGCAGCGATTTGTGCGTGTTTACGGCGGCGCGCGACGAGCGCGTGCGCTACAACGACAGCGCGCTCGCGCAGCCGATCGCCGAGCACCCGTTTGTGCACGAGGCGGGCGCCATCATTGAGCGGCCGCTGCGCACCGGCGATCTCGTTGTCATGAATCGGCAGCCGACGCTGCACCGGCAGTCGATGATGGCGCACCGCGTGCGCCTGCTCGAGCCGGTCGGCGCCGACGGCGGCGCGTCGCGCGGCGCCAAAGTCAACGCGATTCGCTTGCACGAACTCGTCACCGACCCGTACAATGCCGACTTTGACGGCGACGAGATGAATGTGCACCGGCCGCAGGGCGCGGCGGCCGAGGCCGAGATGCGCACGCTGATGACGGTGGCGCAAAACCTCATATCGTCGCGCAACTCGGCGCCGTGTCTCGGGCTAAAGCAGGACGCCGCGACCGGCATGTACCTGCTGACGTCGCGCGACACGTTTCTCGAGCACCACCAAGTGTGCCAAGTGCTGCTCTTTGCGGTGCGCGAGCACGGCTTGCGCCTGCCGCAGCCGGCCGTGCGCGTGTGGCAGCCGGCGCGCGGGCGCTGGCGCGTGCTGTGGACCGGCGCGCAAGTGGCGAGCTTTGCGTTGCCGGGCCGCGTGCAGGGCGCGAGCGCCGACAGCGACTCGCTGCTGCAGTATCGGCGACCGGCGCGCTTTGAGCTCGACGCGCGCCGCCTCGACTATCCGGCGGGCGGCGTGAACAACGAGACGGTGCTGCCGTTTGTCGTTATTGACAGCGAAATTGTGTGCGGGCGCGTCGAGAAGAGCGTGGCGGGCAAAAAGCACGGCGCCATGCACCACGCCATAGCGATGCGCGCCGGCGTGCCGAGCGAGCGCGCGTTCACCGAGGCGTGCGACTTTGTCAATCGCTGCTCGTGGATTGCGTCGGCGTTTCTCACGCTGCGCGGCTTTAGCGTCGGTCTGCAAGACTGCATGTTTGGCGCGCATCAGCGCGACGCGGCGCGCCAAATCAAGCGCATAACGCGCAGCGTGCACGAGCGCGTCGACGCGCTGCTCGCGGGCCGCAGTGCCGAGTCGCGCGCGCTGCTGCTCACCGACCACTATGCCGACCGCGTGGCGGAAGTGGAGCGGCGCATTAGCGCGATTGCCGACAACGGGTTCGATCGCGCGGCGCGCCTCGTCGGCCGCTGCGTCGCCGCCAACAACGCGCTGCTCGTGATGCGCGTGTCGGGCGGCAAGGGCCAGCCGCTCAACGCGTGCCAGGTCAAGGCGTGCGTCGGCCAGCAGCGCATTGGCGGGCAGCGCGTCATCAATACGCACGTGTCGGTGAAGAGCGACGGCGACGCCAAGACGGCGGGCGGCTCGCGCGCCGAAGGCGGCCGCGAGAACACGACGGGCGGCGGCGGCGCCGGCGCTGGCGCCAAGACGCGCAACAAAACGGCGCCGGGCGGCCGATCGCGCCTCGACGGCGACGCGCGCCTGCGCGTGCTCGACTTTCCGATGCACCGCTTCTCGCCGCACACCGTGCGCGGCGTCTATCCAAACGCGGCGGCCGGCGGCTTTATCGACCGCTCGTTTATCGACGGCCTGACGCCGAGCCAGTTTTTTCAGCACGCGCAGGGCGGCCGCGAGGGCCTGATCGACACCGCGATCAAGACGGCGCAGACCGGCTACTTGCAGCGCAAGGCGATGAAGTCGTGCGAGGCGCTCGCGGTGCGCTACGACGGCACGGTGCGCGACGCCACCAACCAGATTGTCTCGATGCGCTTTGGCGACAACGCCGTCGACCCGCGCGCGCTCATGCGCAAGACGCTGCGCTTCATTGGCATGGGCCGCGCGCAGCTCGGCGCCGCACTCTTTTACGACGAGAGCGACGCGCGCGACGAGTGGTGCGCAGCGCACAGCGCCGGCGCGGCGCTCGGCGCGGTGCTTGTGCGCGAGCGCGACGCGCTGCACGGCGCGCTGCACTTTTTGCGCGGCGCGGCGGCGCGCGTCGGTGGCGAGTGCACGCTGGCGACGCCCAACAACCTCGAAACAATTGTGGCCGACGTGGTGCGCGAGACGCAGCGCAGCGCGAGCGGCAGCGCGGCGTCGCGCCAGCGCTCGTTTTGCGGACAGGAGCGCTGGCACGAAGACGATGCGCGCGTGCGCGACGCCGCGCTGCGCCACAGCGTTGGCGCAACGTTTGCCGAGCCGAGCGAGGCGCAGCGCGCGCGCTGCCGCGCCGCGCCGCACCTCGAGCCGCTGCACAACGCGGTCGAGGCGGCGCAAGTGCTCGAGCGGCGGCTAGAGCGCTGGCGCGACACGCTGCGCGTGCTCGATCACTTGACCGAGTGCGAGCTGCGCCTGCGGCTCGCGTCCAAACAAGTGCTGCGGCGCTACGAGCTGAGTCGCACCGAGCTCGAGCGCGTGCTCGATCTCTACGAAGACGTGCTGCAGCGCGCGCAAGTGCAGCCGGGCGAGAGCGTCGGCGCCGAAATGGTGCAGGCGATTGGCGAGCCGGCCACCCAAATGACGCTGGTGCGCCGCGCAGCGGCACGCGCGCGCGCGCGCTCACTCGCGCGCTCGCCCGCAGAACACATTTCACCGCGCCGGCGCGGTAGGCGACGATGTGGCGGCCGGCACGCAGCGCATGCTCGAGGTGAGCGAGGCGTCGCGGCCCGATTCGATGAAAGGCATCAAAGTGAGCGTACCGCTGCACGACACGCTCTTTTCGCTGCGCGCGCAGCGCACGCTCGGCGCGACGCTCTTGACGCACTTGCTGTCGCGCGAGCAGCGCTCCGCGCTCTTTGGCGCGCGCGCGGCGAGCACGAGCGCCACGCTGAGCGTTGTGCGCGAGGCGATGCGGCAGCACGCGCAAGCGGCGCGTGCGCAGAGCGCCGAGAGCGCGCTTCGCTGCGCCATGCGCGCCGTGGCGCACGTGAGCGTGGCGCTGAGCGACGCCGAGCGTGCGCAGCACGTCGAGCAAGTGCACGCCGCCACCGACGCGCTCTTTGACGCCGTCGACGCGTGCTTTGACGCGCGCGGCCGCCTGCTGACGCTCGGCGGCGAGACGACGCACTGGCGCACGCTCGAGTGCGCCGCGCTCGCGCGCAGCGACGCGCAGCGGCTCGAGTCGCGCGGCTGGTGCGCCGAGGCGCGCCGCTTTTTTGCCGAGTGCGGCGTGCGCACGGCGCTGGTGGCCGACTTGGCACCGCACTCGGCGTGGCGCACGCGCCGCGCGCAGCGCGACGAGCTGTGCGAAGCGGTGTGGCGCGCCGCGCTGCCGTTCTTTGGCGCCGACGCGCCGTTTAGCGTCTTTGCGCGCTGCAGCACGACGCACGTGCTGAGCGTCGCCATTGTGGCGCGCCAAGTGCGCAGCGAGTACGCCGAGGCGCTGTACGACGCGGTGCGCGTCGAGCGCGACGTGCTGGCGCTCGAGCCGGCGGCGGCAGACGCGACGCCGCTACCGCCGCTGCGGCGCGCCGTGCTCGACGCGGCGCAGCACTGGCGCTCCGAGAGCGTCGTGAGCGCGGTGCGCAGTGTCGAGACGACCGACGCCGGCGAGGTGGCGCAAAAAGTCGAGCGCGCGCTGCTCGAGAACAAGCAGGTGACGCGCGGCAACGCGCACGCGCGCCACCTCTACAAAAATATTGTGGCGACGAGCGTGCTCGACTTTACGCTCTGCTTCTCGATCGTGTACGAGCCAATTGTCGAGCGCGCGCCGCACGCGTACGCCGTGCGCTTCTCCGAGGACGAGGCGCTGCGCGCCAACGACAGCGAGCGCTTGCTGTGCGAAATGCACTACGACGCGCACTGCTTTGACGAGCCAGACGCAATTGGCTGCCGGCGCGCCGAGTGCGTTGCGCGGCGCCACGAGCGCGGCGCGTCGGCGCGCGTCGGTTGCCTCGGTAGCTGGGTGCTCGCGCTGCGCATCGACCCCAATTGGTTTGTGCGCAACGACATACTGCCGTCGGCGCTCGAGGCGTCGCTGGCGCGCGCACTCGGTCCAAGCTACCACGTGCTCGTTGGCGACATGAATTCGGAGAGCTATGTGGCGCTGCGCGTGCGCGTGCTCACGTGCTGCGTGCGCGACGAGCTGCACGTGCTCAATACGGCCGATCTGCGCGATCTCGACAACTTTGCGCCGCACGACGTCGCCAATGCGGCCGGCGACGTAGGTGCGGACGACGACGACGACGACGACGCTGCGCCGCCGCCGCTCGACGAGCGCGGCGTGCCGCTCGTTGCGCACAATCCGCAGGCGAGCGACGTGGAGAACGCGGCGCTGCAGCGGCGCACGCGGCGCTTCATGACGCGCCGCGTGCGCAACGACGAGCTGACTGTACTCGATCGCGTCAAGTGGCTAGTGCTGCATCACCGCGCGTGCGGACCGTCGAGCGGCAGCGTTGTGATGGGCGTGCGCGAGCGTCAAGCGGTGTTTACCGACGAGCGCGGCCTGGAGCACGTGCGCCGCAACGTGATTGTGAGCGACAGCAGCGATTTGTACCATTTGCTAGCGCTGCGCGGCGTGGACACGCGCCGCGTGCGCACCAACTCGCTGCACGACGTGTGCGACGTTTTCGGCATCGAGGCGTGCCGCGACGCGCTTGTGGCCGAGTACGACGACATGATGGCGGCGGGCGGCTCGTTTGTCAATCGCGCGCACTATGCGCTGCGCGCCGACATGCAGACGCGCTACGGCGCGTTTCACGCGCTCACCATCAACGGCCTGCTCGCGGCGCCGCACGACCCGATTCAGGCGGCGTCGCACTGCCGCACCGCCAATCTCTTTTTTGACGCGGCGCTCAAAAAGCGCGGCGCGGCGCAGCTCTCGTCGCCGTCGGCCAGCGTCGCGCTCGGCCAGCCGCTCGTGCACCAGGGCACGGGCGCTATCGACGTGCTCATGGACATCGACGCGCTCACTGACCCGGCGCGCTACCGCTTCGAGCAGCCCGAGCCGAGCGTTGTGATTGGCGCCATGCAGGAGCGCGCCGCAAACGACATGAGCGATAGGCTGGCGTGGCTAGCGAGCAAAGGCTGGGGCGCAGACGTGCAATCGCCAGAGCACCACACGTTTGCCGATAGCGATAGCGAGAGCGACGACGAAGCGCGCGCGCACTGCGCACACGCGCTGTGGGAGCGCGCCAACGGAGACGAGCCAACGGCGCGCTTTTCGCCGGTGGCGAGCGAGGACGGCAGTGCGGCGAGCGTCAGTAGCGAAGAGGACGACAACGAGGACGAAGCGCATGCGCGTGCGCTAAACGATGCGGCGGTCTTGCAAATGCACACAGACGAGACGGCCGAGCAAGTTGGGCCGAGCAGCGAGTTTATCAACGCGTTTGACGAGATGTCTGTTCGGGCGCGCGACGAGCTGGTGGCGCGCGTCAAGCGCGCGCGCGCGGCGCCGCAGCCGGCCGAGTACGATCCGGTCGAAGAGACGCAGCGCGTGGCGCTGCGCAGCGAGATTGGCTCTATTGCGCGCAGCGCGCTCGAGTACGACCCGGCGCAGCCGGCGCTCGAGCCGAGTGGCGCGTTGCACGCCGTGCAGGCGGCGTCGCTCGACGCGCTCAGCGCGCTCGCCCAAAAAGTCTCCGAGGCGCGCAACGACGCCGGCCAAGACGACGAGTCGGGCAGCTCGCTCAAGTCGGACGATTTTAGCTCTGATTTCATGGGCACAGACACCACGTTTGGCTTATTTTGACGCGTAAAAGCGAGCAAAGCTCGCAAAGCATTCGCGAGACAAGCATGGCAAAAGGCACGCAGAGCGCAAAGAAAAAGAACCCGCGCAAGTGGAAGCGCATTGTGGCGAGCGTGAAAGCGAGCGACAAAGGCGGCCGACCCGGCCAGTGGTCGTGGCGCAAAGCGCAGCAAGCGGTGCAAAAGTATCAGCGCTCGGGCGGGCGCTACGTCGGTCGCAAGAAGCGCAGCTACTCGCTCGACAAAAAGCCGTACCGAGATTGAACGTGCACAACAAGTGGTGTGGCGCTTGCGCGCGCGCGCACACTCAAAAATATAAAATCGCCAAACCAACCATTTGCTTGTATTGCGTTGATGCGCGCGTGCGTGCGCCATTGTGTGCAAAGCTGTCGCTGACAACGATGAATATGTTCCTCGCGAGTCTGACGGCTGCGCGCAGCATAGCGCGCACAAATCCTGGCCGCGCCGTGCACGCGATCTGGGTGCTTTTGTCGACCAAGCGCGCGCGCTGTGGCAATTTTTCGCACCACACAATAGACAGTGTGGCAAAGATTGTGCCGTGGGGCAAGCTGCTGCCCGAATTCCCCGAGTCGGTGCCGATTTTCAGGCTCTGCTACGAGTGCGGCGCGTTTCGCTTTCGCAACACAGCGCGCCAAATCGTGCACTCTGGCGTGCTGTGCGCCGTGCGGTGCGGTCTCTTTTTCGAGGCGTTTGAGATGCTCAGGCTTTCGCGCGGCTACGTTACGTACGAATTGTCGTTCAATCAAGAAGCGTTTGTCCGCTACGCCGCTTCGCGCGCAGCGCCGCCGGGCGCCTGTCCGATCTTTCAGCTTCCGCGCAAGCTGACGCACAAGGGCACGACCAATACGATGGCGTTTCTTTTCGAGCGGCCGGCCGACGTGATGAGCGCTGCGTACATTACAGCGGTGCTCAAACTGCTCGCGGACCAAACCTACATACACTGCTTGGCAGCGTACGGCGACTGCAACACGAAAAGGTGGCACACCGTCTCGGTCGTCGAGATTCTGGCGCACTGCTCCAAGCTCGCGCCGTTTGACGTCGTTGGCAAGTGGCTGCTGCAGAGTGGCGTGCAGAGCGCGCTTTGCGCCGCGCTCTGCGTGGACGAGCTTGGTGTGCACGCGAGCGGATGGAAACAGTTCTCAGCGCTGCCGCTCGATCGGCCGGTGATGCGCCGCTCGTCGACGTCGACGAGCTTTAAAGATCCACGCTGCTATCACGAAGAGCTGCTCATCAACTGCACTGTCAACAAGCTGCACGAGACAAAGCTATTGGGCGCGCCTGTGTTTGTCAAGCGCGTCGACGACGCGAGCGGGCAGGTGTCGAGCCGCACGCACTGCTCGGCTTTCAACGCGCTGCGCACGCGCAGCGCGCGCGTCATGCAAGTTGTTGTGCGCTGGTACTGGGAGCACGCGTTCCTCTGCTTTTCGTGGCGCCCGACGCCCGGCTGTCTGTCTGTTGCGCTCGCGGTCAAGATTGTCGACGACGCGCCGCCAAGCGCCGAGGGATTCCTCGTGCTGCTGGACGACGTGACAAAGCTCAAGATTGCGCAGAGCGCGCGCGACGCGTACGCCAAAATGTGCGCGGCGCGCAACGCGCGCGTCCGGTGCTCCCGCAAGCGCAAGCGCGCGCGATCGCTCTGAAACGCGTTTTCTCGGAACCGCGTCGCCGTTGCGGCGCCTGGCAACGCGTTTGGGCAAAAAAAAAGCGGCCTAACAACGCGTTGCCGGGCAAGCGGTGGAAAGCTGTGAAAAGCAAAAGAAAAGCGCCCGAGTGTCCGAGAAGCACCGCGTCGCCGTTGCGGGCTGCTTGGCAACGCCGTTCCGTGAAAAAAGGGCTGTTTGGCCGACAAAACGCGGCGGCGCGCCGCAAAACACAACCTCAACCTCGAGCATCAACTATCAATTTGCGCACAGAGCATCCAGGTGCGTTGTTGTGCGGCGCGCGTTGCGCGTCGTTGCTGCGCGCCGCGTGCGCTGCGAGCGCTGGCGGCGCGCGTGGCGGCCCGTTTTCGGCGCGCCAGCCGCTCGACGCCAAATCGCTCGTTTTTTTGTGGAGCGCTGGCGCGCAGCGCCGCGCATGAGCTGTCAAAATCTGGCGCGCGCGCCCGGGCGCGCTGGCGCGCTAGCGTGCCATTTCGGCGCGCCTTGTGTCGCATTTTCTTTTTATTTTTATTTTTTATTTTTGCCTTGCTGGCGTTTCTTATTTTTTTTTCTTTTCTTTTCTAACGCCGCAGCGCTCGCGTTTCGCAGAGAAATGGCAACCACTAGCGACCAGAACAACAGCGCCGCGAGCGCTCCGCTTGCGACAGTTGTCGCGCCAAACAACATGTTTGGCTTGAGCAGCGTCGTTGGCTACAAGACGCACACGGGCACGCTGCTGTGGGCGCTGCCGTCGACGACCAACGCCGCCGGCAAGAAACTGATGCGTCTCATCAGAGCGCTGAGCGCCGACAAGATGCGTGTCGTGCTCGAGCCAGCGCAACGCGCCGCGCGCGGCGCCCAAGTGCTCGACGCCGAGCTGGTCGATGCGCTGAGCACCGGCAAGGTCCATGTCGCGCTCGGTCTGCCCAACGGTCTCGTCTACGACCCGCGTCCGATGAATATCGACCACACGCCGCTCTCGCAAGCCGCGCGTCCCGACACGCCGCTCGGACGCGCGGTTGGCGCATACCTGGGCGCCCAGTACGACTCGGCGCGCTGGTTTACGTCGCTGTCGCGCTGGTTCAATACGGTGCGAGCGGAGCTCGCGATGCACAACGCCAAGTACCAAGCGCTCGTCGCCAAGCTGCCCGCTCTGCGCGGCGACGAGAGCGACGAGGCGTGCCGCTGGGTGCGCAGTCAGTACAAGACGCAGTACAATGCCAAGCTGTACTGCGTGGCGAGCAAGTTTGCCGACAACGGCGCGCCGGACGGTCTGGCGCTGGCCAAGTGCTTTACGGAGCTGACCAAAGGTCAGCTGAAGCGCGTCAAGGGCAAGAGCGGCGCCAAGCGCAAAGCGCGCTCGCAGCCGGCGTCGAGTAGCAGCAGTGCGGCCAGCGCGGCGCCTGTGCAGAGCGCGGCGCCGCCGCCGGCACTGCCGCTCTCGCCACCGCCGCCGCCTGCGCAGCGCGAAGCGGTACCGGCTGCGACGCCGGTGGCAGACATCGACAACAACGACGCGTCTTTTGCATTCTTTGACGCATTTGGCGACGGCGACGACGACTTTTTCGACGACGCGTTGTACGACGAAGACGCAGACGTGGCGGCGGCCGTTCGCAGCAAGAAGCGTCGCGTGGAGAGCGTTCCGGCGTCGCCGGTGCCACCGCCGCCGCTCGAGGTGGCTGCGGCGAGCGGCAAGATCGACTGGTCGGTCGAGGTCGAGCCGGAGCGCGTGGGCGTGTTCAACGTGCAGCGCTTGCTGAGCACTGTGCTGCCGGGCGCGTTTGCCGACTCCGAGATGCCCGGTCCGATGGACTCGTTCATTCCGCCTCCGGCGCCTGCGCGCAAGAGCGCGCCGCTGTGCATGCCGCGCGACGATCGTCGCGGTGCGCGCATGAATGTGCCGGTGCCGGCGCTGCCGCACGCCGTGCGCGCGACGCTTGCGCACCCACGCGTGTTCGACGCGCAAGATTGGGTGCGGCGCGTGCTCGAAGCGCAGCCGGGGCTCTGTGACGAGAGCGCACCGACGTTTGCGGTGCGCCTCGGCGACATTCCGAGCGGCGCGCAGCAGCGCGTGATGGCGGACAAGAGCCGCGCACTGAGCGAGCTGGCCACGTTTGCCGCCAAAGTGCTGCGCGACCGCATTGACGCGGCGCACAACCCGTACACAAAGTGCATTGATACGTTTGGCCCGCCCGACGGCCGCGATCTGCCAACGAGCGCCACCGAGCTGCAAGTGGCTGGCTACGTGCACGCGATGAAAGACTGCGGCGTCGGCGACGACGAGTGCGACGCGGTGCTGCGCCAGTGGCAGCGCGACTCGTCGTCTATTGCAATGCCGTGCAGCGCGTCGGTCGACGCGCTCTTTGGCGCTTGCCTCGGCGCTGTGGGCACGCGCACGTTCTAATGAACTCTATGTACATTTACGCTAGTGTGTCTGTCGGCTTGGCATAGTCGCGCTTGACGCGGTCGTACGCGCCCAGCGCTTTGCCGCCAACGTCGCTGTAGCCGCTCTCGTCGCCGTCGTCGTCGTCGTCGCTCGCACCAACGCCGTAATCGGTACCGCAGTCGCTGATTTCCTCAGAGAACTGCTGCCGCTGCCGCTGCGTTTCGGCGTACGGCACGGCGCTTGTGCGCGGGCGCGCGCCGCGCCGACGCGCGCTGCCGAGCGGAGTGCGCGAACCGTCGCTCGCCATGAGCGACAGTCGGCCGTACACTGTGTTGCCGGCCTCTGCGGCGACGTGCGGGTCGTCGGGCTCGTCAAAGCCCATCAAACTCTGGTCCACCTGATCGTAGACGTGCGTCGAGCCGCGCGGCACGGCGCCGCGACCCGGCACATAGTACATGGCGCGCGGCGGCGGCACTTTGTCGTACGCTGGCGGCCCTGCGCTCATGACACTGCGCGGCGTTGGCACGTCGTCGAGTTCAAAGTCGACGCGCGGCTCCATGGCGCTGGCACAGCAGCAGCACAGTGTGGTGCGGCACGGCGTGTTGGCGTACAGGCAGAGAAAGGCGTTGCTCTTGCGTATGCGCTTGCGGCACGCGTAGAGACAGAAGCAGAGGAAGAGAGTGAGCACAAGCGCGGCGACGCCGCCCACGGCGTACAGCAGCCAGTCGTCTTCGATTGGCATGAGCTCGGCGCGGCTGCGCGCCGCGGGCGCGTCTTCTGGCTCAATTGTGCTAGACAACGCATTGCTGGCGCTCGTTTGACTCGTTTCTCTCGTCGCGCTCGTCTGAACACCACTTGTCGCCGTTGTCGTCTCGCTCGTGCGCACCGCTTCACTCGCGCTCGTTGTCGCGCCCAAGCTAACACTCGTGGTCGCGCCCGCGCCCGAGCTCGCACTCGTGGTCGCGCCCGAGCTCGCACTCGTGGTCTCGCCCGCGCTTGCGCTCGCACTCGCGCTCGCACTCGTGCTCGTTGTCGTCGTCGTCGTCGCCGCCGCCGTCGTCGTCGTCGTTTCGCACTCGTCCGACCACGTTATGCTGATGGCCGAGAATTTCATCGCGGCGCGGTGTGCCGCGAGCGAGAAGCGCGGCACTGAGCGTGCGACACTTGGCTCTGCAAACCACTGCGACGCGTCAAATGGCGGCACATTGGTCAAGTTGGCGGCACGCAGGTCAAAGATTGTGCGCGCCGGCCGCACGCTTGTTTGCGTGACCGTGAATTGGCTAGCGCGCGCCACGCCGCTGTCGCGATCAACTGCAAAAGCTGCGTTCACAACAAATTCGCCAGCACCGATGCGCGGCAAGTCGGTGCGCTCAAACACCTCGCACTCTTGCTCGTGCGCCCAGCTGCACGTATTGGTGCCGTTGAAGAAAAAGACAAACGCCGTTGGGTGCGGATGCGCGTAGAGCGGCGACGAAAAGTTTGTTTGCACGCCGCCGCCGGCAAATGTAAAGCCGAGCCCGTTGGGCCACTTGTCGTCGGTGCTGCGCAGCACGTCGGAACCAAAGACAATTTTGTGCGCCTGGCCGGCGTTGGACGGCGCCGCGTCGCTGAGGTGCTCGAGTCTGTACACCGCGCGCACCGTGCGCGTCTGGCAGACGAGCGGCTGTATTGCGTTGGCGTCGACGGCGGTGCGCACCATTTCGAGCCGAAATCTGTCGGTGTTCTCGGCCGGCACGAGCACCGCCGAGCCTTCGCGCGCAAATGTAAACTCGCTCGAGTACATGCTCAAGTACGCCGCACTGTCGTTGGCGCTCGCAAGCACTGGCTGCCACACGTGCGGCGCGCGGCCTTCGAACAAAACCGTTGTGCGCTGCGCCGCACTGCGCCGCAGCGCAGCGAGCCACGCGAGCGTCACGAGCACAATCATTGGTGTTGGTGACGCGACTTGTGCGCAGCGCACGCGCTCTCTCGGCACCAACGCTCTGTTTTACTTTCTTTTAATTGGCACAATTTTGCCGCTGTGCCGCCGAGGCAGAGCGCGGCACTCACTGCGCGCCGGCAAAGCGCACAAATGAGCGGCACGCCCTTGCTCTCTATTGTGTCGGTGGTGGTGTACGGCGAGCCCGGCGTCGGCAAGACGTCGCTGCTGCAGCGCCTGACGGCGCGCAACCAGTGCGACGCGGCAGACGACGAGCCGTTTTACGTCACAATCGACGAGCCGACGGCCGACGCCGCCATTGGCGAGCAGATACGGCGCGTGTACGCCAACGCCGACGCCGGCGGCAGCGAGGAGCTTGTGCGGAGCGTGCAGCGCCTCATTATGCGCCGGCGCGTTGCGCAATACAAAGAGTTTTTGGACGACAAGCTTGCGGCGGCGATGCAGAGCGCGCGGCTCGCCAACCGCACTGCGCTCGTAGTGCTGTGCGACGGGCACACGCTGACCGACTCGTACCTCTATGTGCGCAGTCGCATTGAGACGGGCCAGCTGCGCGACAGCGCGTTTCTCCAGCACCAAAACGAGCAGGCCGACGTGCTGTGCGACGTGCCGAGCGCGCTGCGCGCGCCCGACGCATTTGTGCGGCTTGCGATGGCCGATCGCAGCGGCGGAACGCACCACTATCGCGTCTGCGAGTGTCGGCGCAGCGCCGCCGAGCGCGACGTGCCGGCGCGCGAGTTTGCGCGCCTGGCGCGCCACGCCGACTTTGCCGAGCAAGCGATGGCGCAGCGCTTTGACGTCGCAAGCACGCGCATCGAGACCGACCGCTGCACGCCAGAGGCGGTGGTCGATAGCGTGCGGCGCTTTGCGCGGCGCGTAGTTGCACAGCGCGCGCCAACGCGTTCGCACACAGGCTTGGTCGTGCGCGAAGCGCAGGCGCGCGCTCTTGACGTCGGCGCCCAATAAACGCGAGTGATTGCGCGCCATGTGCGTACAAGTGCGCTGTGTGCAAACGTCGAGCTTTGTTTTTTTTCTTATTCGGCTTCTTTGCGCCGCGCCTACACACGCCTCTACACAACTGCACTGCACCATCAAGATTGACTAGAAATGTCGGGTCGCAACAACAACGACATTGGCTACCGCGTCAACCGCAACGGGAAGAGCGAGCGCACAACGTCGACTACGGGCGCGTCGAGCAACGGAGTTGCTGCCGGCGGAGCGGCGATCAACTTTCCGGAACAAAATCGGCCGGCACCGGGCCCGTCGATGTTTGCCAAAGCCAAGGCGGCCGCAGCGCGTGACCCGTCGCGCCGCACAGAGCCGCGCTGAGTCAGCGCACGGATTAAAGGTGTTTTTTAGAGAAATGCACACACACAAGTTCACTTGCTTCGCTTCTTTTTCGCCGCCGGCGCGCTCGTCAAGCGCGCGATCCACGCCGCCGGCGCGCGCTTCTTTTGCGGCTTCTTGCGCTTTGTTGATGGCGCCGCGTCTGCGCGCGTCGCGCGCTCGGCCTCTTCGGCGGCGCGCACCATGGCGAGCTCGAGCTCTGCGTCTTCTTCGTTGGCCGCAGCCTCGTCCGCTGCCGCCTCCTCCTCGTCCTCCTCCTCTTCGTCTTCTTCGTCTTCTTCATCGGCAGCGCCTGTTGCCGCCGCGCCGGCCTGACGCAGCTCCTCGAAAGCGCACCACGCCTGCTGCGCGTCGCGATTGACCGGCTCGGGCCAGCGCGGGTAGTCGCTCATGGGCCGCTTGCACGCGAGCCACTCGCGCGGCGTGCGCCACGAGCTGCGCGGCTCGAGGTGCGCCGAGACGTTGCTGAGCGCGCGGTGCAAGTGCAGCCACAAATTGGAGCGGCGCACCGGCGCCTTGCGGCGCACGAGCTGGTGAAACGTGTGTGCCTCGCTCATGATTACGACGCGCTCGCGCGCGCGCGTCACCGCCGTATAAATGTGCTCCCACGTGATGTATGGCGCGTTGCTCGCGCACACAAAGACAATGAAGCGCGCCTGCGAGCCCTGCATTTTGTGGACCGTGAGCGCAAAGCCGTGGCCAAACTTGCTGCGCGGCACGAGCATGCGGTCGACGTCGAGCTCGACGTGATTGCGCGGCTGCACTTCGTCGCTCAGCTTGGCGTCGCCGCTCGACACATTGCGCGCCACCACCATGCGCCGCTTCGGATCGCGGCGCGGCGGCTTCTTGTAGTCGTGAAAGACAATGCCGGCCGCGTGGTCTTCGGGGCGCGGCTGCGCGCAGCGCGCCGGCGGCGGCACTGAGCGATCGCGCATGCATTCGCCCAGCGCGTCGCTCGCCGCGCCCTCTGCCGGCGCCGGACACAGGCGGCAGCGGCAGTAGGTCTTCTTCTCGATGCGCCGCGGCGCGTCGTAAAACTGCATGACGAGCAGCAGCCGGCCGTTGAAAAACTCGATGACCGCGTGCTCCTCGTGCTCGTGCAGCGCGCGCACCACGAGCCGCTGGTTGGCGCGCACGAAAAAGCGATCGAAGCGGTACAGCTTCATCGGCAGCGTGCGCAGCAGCTTTTCGCGCTCGTCGGCCAGCTGGCTCGATATCTTGGCGCGCCGCGCCGCTTGCGCCGCGCTGTTCGCCTGCACCATAGCGCCGCTGCCAATGCCCGCGGCGCGCTCGAGCTGCGCGCGCATTCCGTCGAGCTGCGGGTCGACAAAGTACATCTCGCGCACAATGGCGTTGGCGCTATTGACTGTCGCGTTGGTTGCCGCCAAACACTGCGTGCTCAGCGCCACGTCGCTGTGCGCGTGGTCGGCGCCAATCTCCTCGTACACGTTGCGCAAGTCCTCGGCCAAGTCGGCCATTTCGTACGCCACAATATCGTTGTCGCGCGGCTCGCTGAGCGCCGCGTGCGCACCGCCGCGCGAGAACGCCGGCATTGTCAGTTCCGGCTCGTGGCGCGCAATTTCCTGCGCAAGCCGGAAGAGCTGCGTGCCGCTCGAGCGGTGATTGACGACGAGCTGCGACACCGAGTGCGGCAGACCGTGCGCCATGTCGGCCTGAATCGAGCCAAAGCCGATGGGCGGCAGCTGGTTGAGGTCGCCGACGAGCACGAGCTTTTGCAGAAAACGGCCCTGCTCGGGCGCGTGCGCCGCCTCGATGAGGCGGCAAAAGAGCGGGAACGCGACCAGCGAAATCTCGTCGACGACGAGCACGCGCGCGTGCTGAAACGGCGACGCAAAGGGCGGCTGCGACGCGCAGTGGTGCTCGACGTACTCGCGCAGCTCGCGCACGTCGGTCACCTTGCGCATCTGGTCGGCCGTCAGCGTGCGCGGGTCGGGCACGCCGTCCGCTTCGCGCTTGGCGACGCGCGCACGGGCAAACGCGCGCGCGCGGAAGCGCGCCTTGAGGTAGCGCGCGTGCATAAAGAGCAGCGAGTGAATGGTGCGCGCCTGGCGCTGCGTGCGGCGCGCCAGCTCGCTCGCCACTTGGCCCGTAAACGCAGTCAGCACCACTTGCTCGGGCGGGTACTGCGCGCAAATTTGCGCAATCAGCTCCGACTTGCCGACGCCGCCCGGCCCGCTAATTTGCACGAGCGGCAACTTTTGCACGCGCTCGAGCGCCGCAATCTGCTCGCGCGCGAGCCGCTGCTTGTCGGGCAAGCGCCGGCTAAACTTGGCCACGCGCAGCAGCGGCCACGTGCGGTGCGCGCCCAGCTCGCTCGCGGCGCGCACTTCTGCGTAGGCGCGGTCTTCGAGCGCAATGCGCTCGCTCACGCCGCCCGCCGCCACGGCGCTGCGCGCGCGCTCGGCGCGCACGTCGTCGTAGCGCTCGGCAAACTTTGCCTCCTCGCTCGCAATCTGGCGCGCCAGCGCGCCAATCGGCGTTTGCAGCGGCACCAAATTGTCGTCCACCGGCGCCGCTTGCGTTGCCGCGTCGCGCGCGTGCAGCGCCGTGTCGCTCGCGAGGCCGGTTGCCGCGTTGCGCTGCATCTTGTTGAGCGCCATGACGGCCGGCGTATACTCTTTGCGCCAGTGCTCCTCGGCCCGGACAATCTCGGAAAAGAGCCGCTGCGTGCGCGCGTCGACGACGCTGTCGTGCGGCGACCAGCGCGCGTGGTAGAGCGCGCGCGTCGACATGTCGGTGAGCCGGCGCACCAGCGAGCACTGCGCTTCGTGCACTTGCGTCAAGAAGAACGCGTCGACCAGCCGCCCGCTGTTGTGCGGCCCGTTGCCAACAAAGCGCTCGACGACCACAACGCGCTTCGAAAGCAGCCAGTGCAGGCCGCGCATGACGGCGGCAAAGTTGCGCGCCGGTGCGTAGCGCATGCGGTTGAGATCGAGGCGCATGTTGTCGCGCACGTCGATCGGCAGCGCAAGCGCCGCCGCCACAAAGTCGATTTCGTCTGCGTCGGGCTGCGTCACTTTCTGGCCCGCGATCGCTCCGTCGTCGCCGCGGCCGCTCTCGTCACTCTGCGCAGCAGCGGCAGTGGTGGTGGTGGTGGTGGCCCACGGCAGCGCAAAGAGACCGGCGTGCGCAAACGAGTCGGGGTCGTGCAGCGCCGTGCCCGTATCGGGGCGGCCGTGCGCGTGATAGTAGTGCGGCAAGTGGTGCGAGCGGTCGGCGCCAAAGACGCTAAACATGTGGCCGCTCGTGTAGCTGAACGCGCCGTCGGCCGAGCGCGCTTCGCGCTGCGTATCGTAGCCGTACACGTCGCGCCGCAGCACATTGTGGTACAGGTCGACGCCGGCGCGCACGCCCATGTCGCAATCGATGTCAAAGTGCTGCAGCAGCTCGATAAACTTGTCACACGACAGGTCGGGCAGCTGGCGCAGGCCGCCAATGTGGCTCTCGGCCGCAAACTCGCAGCGCAGCTGGTAAATGGACAGGACCCACGGTTCGTTGCTGAGCAGCTGCGCGAGCGCCGCCGTAAACTGCGGACCGCGCGCCAGCGCCTCAATTTGCACGCTCGCGCCATAGCACTGCTCGATGAAAAAGTACTCGTCGTACTGCAGCAGAGCGCGCAAGCCGAGCGCAATAAACGGCGCGCGCTGCATTTGCCGCTGCACGTCTTTGCTGCACAATCGCTTGCAGCGCTCTTGCACTTCGCTCGGCGCGAGCAGACGCGTCGTAACGCCGTGCACAGCAATGCGCTGCTGGTTCACAATGGCGCTCTGCTGATGCCGCATTTCGCGGTACGTGACGGCGACGCGCATGCCTTCGCCGCCATTGCGCGGCTGGTGCGGGATGCCCAGGCTGTCGGTGCTTCCGTCGTCCGCGTCGCCGCCGCCGCCGCCACTCTCGTCGTCGGCGTCGCGGCTCATGGCGCGAATTTCGTCGTCTTCGCTCGGCTCGGCAAAGACCGCAACCAGATGCTCGCGCGCTTCGGCCGGCGCAAAGTTGCCGTTCTCGATCATCAAGTGGTAAAACTGCGCGCCGCTGACGTGCGGCACCTTGGGCATGAAAATTGCGCCACCAAAGACGCTGGCGTCAATAAGATCGAGCTCGGCGTCGGCGCCGCTCATGCGCCGCTCGAGCTGCGAGCGAAAGACCTTTTTGCCGCGCACGCACAACGGCACTGACGCGCTGAGCGTCCACCACTTGCCGCGCACGAGCGCGTGCTTCCACACGCCGCTGTTCCCGTCCAAAAAGCGCACGAGGCACTGCGCCACAATTTGCGTGGCGCGCATGTGCCGATCGAACATGTCGGCTTTGGTGGCGTTGTAGTCCTGCGCATCGCTCTGCAGCACTTCGTCGAGCACCGCCTCGACGTCGGGCACGTCTTGCTCAAACTCGGCCTCGATGCCGTCGTCGCCGCCGGCATCCTTTTGCGCGCCGCCGCCGCCGCGGTCGCTGTCAATGAAGCGCGGATCACGATTCCACGTCTCCTTGGCTTCGGAGATCGAGCCAATGTTGCCGCGCCGCTGCGGCGGAAAGTGGTCCGAGTAAAAGTGCGCCGCCAGCGTGCACATGAGCGGGTGCGCGATCTTGCGAATCTCTACAATGTATGCGAGCGTCGTCTCAAAGTAATCTTCGTCGTCAGGCCCCCATTTGCGTCGACTCATCGTTTGCGCACCAGCTCTCTTGTGTGTCTCACGCGCGCGCACGCATGCGCGCACGCGGCACGCTGCAGCGCGCTTTAAGAGTACGCTCTGCGTACAGACTGTGAGCTCGGGACGCTTTGTTCGAGTGCGCGCGCGCGTGCGTGCTCTCACAAACGCGCCGCGTGCGCGGTGCGGCGCGACAAATAAAATAAAAATATATTTTTATTTTGCATTGCGCGCCAAACGCGCTTTGTAAGTTTTGATTTTTTTCGCTATCAACCACAAACGCGTGCGAGCGACTCGCTTTTTTTTTTTATATTATTTTTTTTTTATTTCCAAAAGCGTGCGCACAGCGCAGTTTTTTTTTTGGCAGTTTTGGTGAGCGCTTGAGTAGGCAAGCATGAGCGGCCACAAACCGCTCGAGTGGAAGCTCGACGCCAACCAAGTGCTGCCGCCCGGCTACGAGGAGCGCGACATTGCCGAGGCGATGCCGTTTGAGCTTGCGTTTCACAACATGCATCCTTCGCCATCGTCGTTTGCCGATTTCGACACGTCGCGCAAAGTGCCTGTGACATTTCAGGGCCTGCTGCAGCTCTTTGTGCACGCGATCAACCGCATTGACGCGTACTACACTACGCTGACCGACAAGAGCGCGCTGCGCAGCGACGCGCACATGATCAGTATGTATGTGGAGACGCTGCTGTGGGACCCCGACGCAGAGCGCCCGGAAAACGCCAACGTGCGCGAGCGCGCTTTTGTGAGCGAGCAGCTGACGCGCATGTACCGCGACAAAGCGCTTTTCGAGGGCGTGAGCGAGCAGATCGTGAGTGCGCGCGTGCGCGCTCTGCGCTTTATGGAGGGCCTGCTGGACCGCGAGGCGTACGGCGTGCGGCTGTGGTTTGTGTCGCACGACTCGAACGTCAGCATTGCCAAGTACATGGCCGACTTGCTGCTCGAGAACTTTGCGCGCTCGCAGAAAGACGTCGACCACGACGGCCCGCGCATCGAGGACCGCGCGTTTCAGGCGCGCGTGCGGCTGACCGGCGATACGGACGGCGGCGACGTGACCGCAATAACGGGCCCGAACGAAGTGTTCCGGCGCATCACCTCAATGTTTGACTGGGCGATTCTTGCCGGCATGTATACTGGCAAGGAGAAGCTGGCACTCGACACATTCTATCGCACCAAGGCGATTCAGGCGCGCGAGGCGTTCAATACAGCGCGTCACTTGCTCAACCCGGCGTGCGTTTTCGACTGCAAGGCGTACTTTGAGCGCATCAAGAACAACGCGAGCATTGATCGGCGCCAGCGCGACATTGCGTTTTACCGGCGAAATGGCAAGACGCTGCGCTTCCCGCACCCGAGCGCTGTCGTGCTCGTCGATCCGTCGCACATGAGTGTCGAGCAGTTTAGCCGCTTGCTGCTGCCGACGTACCAGCTCTTTATGGTCGAGCCGGCCAAGGACGGCGCGCTGGCGCACAGCATTGCGCTGGCGCGCGCGCACAACGCGGCGCAGGCGACTTTGGCGCGCGAGCAGAACCGCGAGCTCGATCCGCGCGCGCTCGTCAACGCAGTCGGTCGCATCGACGCGGCGCGCGCAGACGACGACGACGACGAAGACGACGACGACGACGACGACGCGCTTTTTTTCGAGTCGCCCGAAGAGGCCGAGCGTGCGCGCAACAATGGCGGTGGCGGTGGCGGCGGTTTGCGCGCGGACGAAGACGGCGACGACGTGCCGGCGCGCGCCGCGCACGACGACCCGGAGCGCCTCGAAGCGATGCTCGGCACGATCGACCAACGGCCAGTTACTCAGCAGCGCCTCGAGCAAAAATTCAAGGAGGTGCAAGTGGGCAGCGGCGCGCAAAAGCAGGAGACGCATCTGCTTCGCGACCGCTTCATGGGCAAAGTTTTGCCGGCGATACGCAGCATGGCTTCGCGCGACGAGCGGCGGCGCGCGCTCGTGCAAATGCGCCAGCTGGCGGTGCGCGAGTATGTGGCCAAGTGCTCGTCGCCGAGCAGCGACATTTCGGACCCCAGCCGCGCCATTGCGCAGTGGGCAATCAACATGCGCGCGCAGGGCGAGAACGCGCTCAAGTTTCGCGGCGATTACCGCGCGCGCGACCCGTCGCTCTCGTTCTTTGGCAACTTTATGACCATTATGTGGCAGCGCATGGAGACGTGCCTGGCCGCATATACGGCGCACTCGACGTTCTGGCTCGTCTTTGTTTCGTCGCTCACGTCGTTCCGCTACCGGCTCGGTCTGCACGGCAACCTCGTCATTCACGGCCAGCCGGGCACGTCGAAGAGCTGGCCGCTCGAGCAGCTGGTGCGCCTCATGATCAAGGGCACGTACGACGTGCTGACGTCGATGACCGAGCGCGCGTCCGACGTCGACGGCAACGACAACGACAAGACGGTGCTCTTTCACGAAGCGCCGTACGGCATGATTACGGGCGGCAGCGGCACGGGCAAGCAAAACGGCGGCAAAGGCGGCGGCGGCGGTGGCGGCGCCGGCGCGTCGTCGGCGTGCGATGCCATGAAGGACATGATGACGGGCGGCGTGCGCTCGCGCGCAATTTGCGCGAGCTCGGGCGCGGCTGGCGCGCAAGGCGTGCGCACCACGCGCATCGTGATCAGCGAGCACCAAAAATCGTTTATTTTGTGCACCAACGCCAAAGGCAGCGAGATCGACTCGGCGTTTCGCAGCCGCTGCATTATGCTGTACTTGGTGCGCCGCGAGCGCGCCGACGGCGTGTCGATCGAGGACCGGCAAGCCGAGGAGCCGGAAATTGATCGCAGCAGCAATTCCGAGTTTGACAAGTACGCGCACGACATGAAGATGCTGCAAATGGGCGTGCACGACATCGAAAAGCTCATCAAAACTGGCGCGCTGCCCGAGCCGACGCTCGGCGTGCTGCCCGAGGTCTACAAGACGTACAAGAAGACGCTGCTCGACAAGTTTGGCATAATGCTCGATCGGCGCCAGTACGAGAAAGTGTGCGTGCACGTGCGCCAGCACGTCGTGCTCAGCGCGCTCGTGTGGCTCTACTTGACGCCGGTCACGCCGTGCTACGGCCGCACCTACGCGATCGAGCATCTGCTGCTGCTCGCGCCAATGCTCAAGGACTCGGTCGAGATTGTGTTCTTTGTGCTCGATTTGCTGCGCCACGAGTTTATTCCGCCGACGCAGCGCGCCGTGCGCGCCGCTCTGCGCCAAGAAGTGGCGCCCAAGCTCTTTGAGAAGCAGCGCAAGGCGGCGCGCAAGGAGTTTGGCGTTGCGGCGCACGACAAGCAGCGCGTGCTGCCGCTCAAGATGTTTCAGCCGACGCTCGGCAGCTCGCGTGACCGCGCGTTCAACGCGTTTCAGCGCACGCTGTCGTTTGCGGGCGCGCCGCCGCCGTCGGCGCGCGGCGGCGGCGGCGGCACACAAGTCAGTTCGATCCGCACGCCTGAGCAGCGCATGGCGCAGGGCGCGCTGCCGCGCGGCAGCGGCGCAGCGGCGGGCGACGGCGGTGGCGGCGGCTCGACAGCAGTGTCTGCGATCGAGCGCGCGTTGCAAGCCGACGGCTACGATCCAAACTATGTGCATTTCGGCTGCAATCTTTGGGATGCGGCCAAGCTGATTGCGGCCGACACCGACTGCCTGCCCGAGTTTAGTGCTCCGCTGGCGATCGACGAGGTCAAGGAGGAGCTGATGGACATGACGCGGCGCCGCGTTTTTGCGCCCGAGTATCGCATGAACGAGAACGGCGACGTGTGCCCGCCGGTGCGGCGCGTGAGCGACAAAGTGCACGCGTGCAGCGCCGCCAAGCGCGTCGGGCCAAACCACGAGTTTTGCATTCACAGCGACCTGATTTTTGGACCAAACTCGGATCCGCACGAGGAGGCGATTCGCTCGTGCCTGTCGGCGTACGAGGAGCCGGCGCGCTATGTCGCAGGCCGTCCGCCGCGCGAGAGCATGCCGTTTCTGCTCAACGTGCGCGACATTGAGCCGCAGCGCGGCACGTACGAGAATCGGCACGAGCGCGGCGCGCGCAAAGACAAAATTGCCATGGTCGGCACAACGCTCGACAAAATGTGCACAGGCATGCATTTGCGCAAGCAGAGCATGCTCGACAATAGCGCCAACCGCGCGCGCTACGACTCGGTCTGCCTGTCGCGCGTCGCGTTCGAGCGCCACAAGTTTGTCGCCGAGCGCCAGATCAGCTATCCGCTCGATTGCATTGCAGAGGCCAAGCAGCGCTTGACGGCCAAGCGTCGCGCACGCGACTTTAACGCGCGTGCGACGCAGCGCGACGTGCTCGATCGCACGCGCACCGGCGAAGTGCAGTTGACGGGCTTGCCCGAGGACGACGACAACGACGGCGACGACGTGTCGGAGAGTTTCGGCGGCGCGGCAAACGACTATCTCGACGTCGAGCGCAGCATGGTGAAGCGCGTCACAAGCGCCGCGGTCAATCAAACGTCGACGTTTGACGCCAAAAAGCCGATCGAAGCGTATCTCGAGCCCGAGCGCGATCACCGCGGCTGCGAAATCGACGAGTTTGGCGAGTTTTTCAAGCCGCCGCCGCCGCCGCCCGCGCAGCGCCAGACGCTGTCGAAGAAGCGCGCGCGCCACGAGTACGACGCGAGCGCGAGCGACGACGGCGAGTTTTTCGAAGCTCAGACAAACCACGGTGTTGTGCAAGAGCCTCGCAATGCGCCGCTCGACGACGACGACGCCGACGACGACGACGACGACGACGACGTGGACGATCTCGTCGCACGCATTGCGCTGAAGCGCCGCGCCACGCAGAGCGTGCGTCCCGAGTCGCTCTTTAGCGCCGTGACGCGCGCGAATCCAACCGAGTAAAGTGAGAGCGGTGGACAAAGAGCAGCAGTGTGCAATTTTGATGAATGAGTGTTCCAATCGACGTATCGCGCGCAAAGTCTATGCGGCGGCGCGCGTACAGCAACGCTGATGTGACACTGCTCGCCAACCGCTACGGCTGTGTGCTCAGCGCCAGTGCGCCCGACAGCGCCACGTCGCTGCGAACGCAACGACCAACTTTTGTCTCGCCGTGCGAGCCAACGCACTCGATCACTGATGCGCTTGACAACGACAACGACGAGCGCGAGAGCATGCGCAGCGCCGATGGGGAGAGCAGTAGTAGTAGCAGTGGCAGCACGAGCAAAAGCAGTGGTTCCGAGTCGTCTGTATCATCTCATCTGCCGCGCCGGCGCTCGCCTCTGGCGCGCTCGAGCAGCAGCAGCATTGCGTGTTCGGACGAGCGTGCGGAAGCGGGCGCGTTTGTGCGCTCCGCGAGCAGCGCGGGCGGCGACTCGCACGACGACGCGAGAGCAGATCTGTTGGCGTTTTCGATCGACGAGAGCGATACGATGCGCGCGGACTTGGGCGGCAACAACATGCAGCGGCGCTCTAGCGACTCGCTGCTGCCGTCACAGCGCGCGTCGATTGACGAAGACGCGCTGCGCGACACCATTGTCGAGATGAGCAAGCGCGTGGCGGCAAAGCCGCAAGCGCGCCTCTGGCGCCGCAAATCCAAGCTCTGCCGCATACTGGAAGAGAACGATCCCAATTTTACCGTGGTGCACTACTGTGCCGATTTTCTGTGCCGCCAGCCGCCGCGGCTCTTCCGCGTGCCCAACGACGCGATTGACGCGTACATGCGCACGTGCCTCATGCGCGCGCACGCGAGCTCGGTGTCGGCCGATCCGTTTCGCGTGTGCGCGTGCCGCACCGCGCACTGCGCGCACGCGTCGCCCGACGTCACCGCCAAATTCGCCGCAATCTACGTGCTCGACGCCGCTGTGGGCGCGCGCGCCGCGAGCCGCTTTCGCGGCCAGCTCGCCTCGCACATGCAGCGCAGCGTGCTCGGCGCCGGCGCGTGGGCGCGCTACGAGATACCGGCGACGACAACCGATTTTAACAACGCCAAACACATAACGTTTGCCTACTTTGTCTACGGATTTGTGTGAGCGCGCAGCGCACAATATAAAAAACAAAACGCACTGGCTATTGCGGACAGTTTGGCGTGCGCGGTGCAAACGGCGCGCGACGCGTGCGAGCGATGAGCGACAGTGGCGCGATGTGCCGCTGCGCGCAAAGCCAGTGCCTAGAGTGCTTGGTGCGCGCCAACGAGTACGCCAAAGACTTTGACGAGGAGCGCGACTGCCCGACGTTTCGCGACGACGATCGCAGCGAGCGCCTCAAGGTAATTGAGCGCACGTGCGGCGTCGACTTTGCTACGATGGCCGATACGGTGGCGACGCCGCGCGGCGACCGCGTTGTCGTCATGGTGCGCGCCGTGCTCGAGCCGAATAGCGCGGTCGACTGGTTTGCGCAGTCGCGCACCATGGCGCCGTGCCACCAGCTCTTTTTCTTTGACAAGCGGCGCTCGGTGCGCACGCTCAAGCGCCTCTTGGGCGACTGCACCGTAATCAACCACTCGTTGCGCACGCCGAGCACAATGCGCACAGAGCAGCGCGTCGACGCGAGCGAGTGGAAAGCGTGCCAGTGCAATCGCTTCGGGTGCCCGGGCACCGGCCACCGCTTTCGGCAGCTGCAAGCGCGCACGCAGCACCGCTTTGAAGTGAGTGCCAACGCCGTGGCGCACACCGAGTGCGTGGCGGCGTCGGCGCACTACGACGCCATTGGCCGGCAAGCCGAGAGTATTGATGAGGCGAGCGACGAGTCGCTCGTGAGCGCGCTCGATCACTGGCGCGTCTTTGACAGCACAACGCGCCTGCCGCTGCTGCCCGAAGCGTACGATGTGGTGCCGCTGCGCGCGTGCGACTATGACGACGACGACGAGTATGTGGACGCGCTGGTCGAGCGCTACTCGGCGCCGCGCGAAGAAGCGGCCAAGCGCTGCGCGCATCGGTGCACCGATCCGCTGCGCTTCGATACGCCCGTTGGCCGGCAGCTGCCGCACGCCGCGCTGCGCGTCGAGCCGCTCGACGCGGCGCGCGCCAAAGCGTTTCGGCGCGCCGGCCACACGCACTGCACGCCGCTGTGCGCCGCCAGAGTTGCGGCGGCGCTCGACCGCAGCGTGCACGAGCACGACGTGCTGCAAGAGCTCGGCGCGTGCTACGCCAAGCTGCGCGACGAGGCGCAGCAAAGCGGCGCGCAGATCGCCGGCGACGAGGGCGAGGTGGCCGAGGTGTGCGAGAAGAGCGAGTGCCTGGCGGGCACGTGCGCGCACATGGACCTGAACCGCACCATGCGCCCGCTGCTCGACGAGGCGCTCGCGGCGCGCGGCAAGCGGCGTGCGCACGCCACTGACTGCGCCTGCTTGGCCGAGTACTACATTGAGCAGTGCGCGAGCCAGATTGTGCTCGATCTCGTGCCGCTGCCCACCAATCCAGTCTATGCGAATAGCGGCGACACGGTGCTCGATGTCGAGTCGCCGCTGATGCGCGAGCTCGGCGCCAAGCAAGCGGTGCTGCTGCTCACGCACTCGGGCGCGCTCGACGCCAATCCGATCGACGCCGAGGCGGCGCGCGGCACGCAGCGGCACTTTGAGACCGCCATTGCGCGGCTGCCCGCCGTGCGGCGCGTGCTGACGCCGCAGTTTGGCGCATTCACGTTTGCGTTTGACCGCGAGCGCGCGTGCTTTCGCTTTGCGCGCGCGTTTGACGAGCGCCTCGAAGACTTTTTTACGCGCTACGCCGCCGCGCCCAGCGCGCACATTCCGCGGCCGCAGCAGCGGCGCGTGCGCGGCCGCGCACTCGACGCCGCTGCCGAGAGCTACGACGCGCTGCTGTGCGACGCGCAGCGCTTGGTTGGCGCCGAGCTGCGCGCGCTGGGCCGCGACGACGACGCCGCGAGCGCCGAGCGCGCGCGCACGCTCACCGAGGTGGCGCTGCACCGCGGCATGCTGCGCAGTGGCGACAGCGTGCGGCGCCGCAAAGCGTGGCTGCCGCCCATTTTGCGCTACTGTCTCGACACTGCGCTGCAGTCGCCGCAGTGCATTGAGCACCACGCGCGCGCCACGCTCGCCAGTTCGGGCGCGACGCGCATGATCTTGGGCCCGGTGTGCGAGCGCTCGATTGTCGACGAGATGCACGCGACCGACAATCGGCGCATGCTGCTGGCGCGCGTCGCCACGTGCCTCCTGGCGCCAACCGAGTCGATGCGCCAGTTTGCCGAACTCGTGCTCTTTGGCGCCGCCGCGCTCGCAATTGTCGAGCTGTGCGACAATATGCCCAACTTGCGCGCCGCCGAGCGCACGCGCGTCGCCGAACAAGAGCGGCGCGCGCTGCAGGCCAAGCGCGCCGAAGAGCGCCGCGTGCAGCTGGCAGAGCGCGCGGCTGCGCGGCAGCGGCGCGCAGCGGAGCGGCGCGAGCGCGAGCGCGCGGAGGAGAATGAGCGGCGCGAGCGCGAGCGCGCTGAGCAAGAGGCGCGCGCAGAGGCAGAGCGCGAGAGCGCCGAGCGAGAGGCGCGTCGCCAAAAGCAGGCGCAGCGGCGACGCGAGCGGCAGAAGCGGCGGCGCGCCGAGCGCGAGCGTGCGCACGCCGTGGCGCAAGAGCTGCTGGCGGCGCAAGAGACGCTGCTGAGCGCCGAGCGCGAGAGAGAGCGCGCGCGCACGCAGCAGTTGTCGCTCGCCGACTACTTGCGCCAAGAGGCGCAGCTCGACTTTTTCAACGGAGGCGCCTTTAGTATGCTCTGCGCGCAGTGAAACACCACGCCATTTGCTTGTAGTAGCGCGTGCGCGCCTGCTAGCGCGTAAGAATGAGCGCGAGCAGCGCGCCGGCGAGCAGCAGTAGCTCGGCGGCGAGCACGCGCAAAAATGTGCTCGACAGCAGGCGCGTCGTTGGTGGCGAGAGCGTGGCGGCTGTTGCGTACGCGAACGCCAGCAACAGCCACACCACAACGCTGGTGCCGGCGTCGCTCTCGGCGTCGGTGCGCGCGCGAAAGAGCACGCGGTTGTAGAAAACGAGGAGCGTGGCGGCGTAGAGCGCGCTTATGAGCGGCACGACCCACACTAGCGACCACGAGAGATTCGATGCGCGCGGCCGAAACGCAAAGCCGAGCGCGCTGACAGCGCCGAGTACTGCGAAAGCGCCGAGGCGCGCGGCGAGCGATGTGGTCGCGAGCACAGCACTCTGCCAGCCAAACGCGCTGTCGAGCGTGTAGAGAGTCGCGATGGCGAGCGCGCCGACGAGCGGGTCGCCGAGCAGCGAATCGGTCTTGTTCTCGGTGAACGAGCGCAAAAAGAGCGACAGCAGCGTCTCAAGCGTCTCCCACACATAGATGAGCAGCAGCGCGAGCACGGCGTTGCGCAGCGTGGCGTAGAGCGCGAGCGGCAGGACGGCGTGCACAAACGGCCACGCGCTCCGCTCGTGCACAAAACGCAGCTTGTCGGCGTACGGACGCAAGTTGCGCGGCGAGAGCGGCAGCGCGCTCTCCCTCTTCTTTACCACCATGCGCGTTCGCAACCATTGTCGACTATTGGCGCGCTTTGTATCGCCGCTTCACTTTTAATCAAAACTGCTTCTTGTGGTGTGCGGCAGCGTTGCCGCCTCCTACGCACGCGCCGCCGGCGCCGTGCTGGTGCGCAAACGCCATGGCGGCTAGCTGCGTAGGCGTAGCGCAGAGCGGCAGCTCGCTGTTGCGCTGAAAGTTCGAGTAGATCATCGAGAGGACTTTGTAGACGACAAACGCGCCAATCAGCATGCACGCAAAGAGTGTGGCGTTGAAGATGAACGGCAGCGCGTTGAAAAAGTCGAACGAGAACACTGTGCACGAGCCGTTGGTGCAGATGCGCCAGCGCTTGAGCAGATCAATGCACGCCTCGGTCCACGGCGATCCGTCGACAACGCGCTTGGCGCTCCAGCACTGGTCGTAGCGCGCGCCAACGAGCACGCGAAAATCGGCGTTTTCGTCTTTGCACATGCTCTTGGGCGCGTGGTAGTAATTGAACGCCTCTTCGTAATTCTGCTGCTTTTCGCTCAGCAGATCGCGGAAGACGAGCACTTCAGAGTAGCCGACGCTCAGCGCCCACCAGCCCGCAACGGCGGCGAGCAGCAGCAGCGCGTAGCGCTGCAACCACGCGCCGCCCCTCTCGTGCGCATAGGGCGCGGCCTTGTAATAATGCTCTGCGCTGGCGAGCGTGTGGTGCGCGTGTGCCGCGCCGCCATACTGCTGCGGCAGCGCGTCGTGCGCACTGCCGCTCATTGTTGCGTGCGGCATCGACGTGTGCGATGTGCGTGCGTGCGTGCGGCTTTTGCGCGTTTGGCGCACAAATGCGCGCGCTTACATGCGCGCGGCGACAAAGTAAACGAAAAAAGAGCTCACGCCATTTAGTTAGCGGTGGATGCCCTCAATGTGCACTTCGTGCGCGCGCATCTTGAACGCGCCGTCGACAGACGGGTGTGTGAGGTCGTCAAAGACGAGCACGCCGTTGTTGCCAAAGCGCGTGTCGATCGACATTGGCGCTCGCTTGCAGCCGTTGCGCACGCCAGTGTTGATGCGGATCACCATGCCGCCGTTGCTCTTGATCGAGCCGTCGTTGGCGCGCGGCGGCGCGAGCGGCGGGAAGAATTGGTCGTCCCACGTCGAGAAGAGCGAGTTGGACACGTAAATCACCTCGCCCGACGGCTCGACGCGCAGCATTTGCGGGCCGCCGGCGTACGTGAGCGGCACGCCAGTGCCCTTGTAGTTGGCCTCGATCACGTACGAATTGGCGTTGTACGAGTGCTGAAAGGTGGCGCCCTTGGCGACGTCGCTGATGCCGCCCAGGCCGTGCATTGCGCCCACAATGCGCACGTTGGCCATGTCGCTGATGTCGTACTGCAGCAGCGTGCCGGCGAGCCAGCACGACGCGTACACGTAGTTGTCGGACAAATCGATCGTGATGTCGGTAATGAGCGGCACCGACGCGTAATTGAACGTGCCGTTGGCCGGGTTGATGTTGAGGTTGAAGAACGGCGACGTGCCGCCGCCGAGCGCGTCGAGCAGCGCCGACTGGCCAACTTGCAAGATCGGGATGTTGGGCAGCGCGTTGACGCCGCTGCGCACGTCGGTCCAAATGCTGACCGGCGCGTTGTCGATCTCGTGCTCGTCGGCGACGCACGTGTTGAGCGTTGTGTTCGTAAACGGCTCGGCAAACGGCAGCGCGTCGCCAAAGTAGGCGCCCGCGCTAAAGCGGCCAAAGCCGGCGGCGTGCGCCATGACGTTGAACGGGTTGACGGCCGGCTCGTGGCGCCAGTCGTCGACCGCCTTGTCGGCGTTCCACACGCGCATCAGCGCGCCGGGCAGCGTGACACCGACCAGGTACTCGTCGAGGCACGGCTCGTGCTTGCGGCGCACCTCGAGCGGCACGACGCCCATGCCAAACTGAAACGCCGAGCGCGTCTCGGCGGCGTACAGCAGCTCGAGCTCGGGCGCGCCGAGCTGCGTCGTAGTCGTCTGGCCGTGCCGGCGCATGCGGTGCACGCGCACGTGGTTGCCGTACACGGCGCCAAACGGCTTGAACTGGTCGTCAAACGACGTGGTGGGCGCCCACGCCGACGAGACCATAATCGAGCTCGAGCCGCCAATTGGCGTGCCGCACTCGTTGATCGTAAAGTCGTACGTGTAGACGTCCTGCGCGCCCGAGTTGTACGCGGTCTCGCCCGCCGTCTCGTTGATCAGCGCAAACTGGCTCTCGCCCGTATTCTGCGCGTAGACCGGGCTCGCGACGCGCTGCACAATCTCGTCGCCCACCACCTGCGCCGGCGGGTAGACGCCCACGTTGGCCGCCTGCGCCGCGGCGTCGTCGGCAAAGTTCCAGAACTGGCGCACGTCAAAGTCAAAGCCGACGCCGGCGTCGGCCGCGTTGGACGAGATCTCGACAATGCCGCCGGGCGACGCCACGCACGGCGTCGAGTCGCCGAGCGTGCTGACGAGCAGGTTGCCGTCGTCGTGGTACATGTGCGCCGTGTGCAGCGAGCCGAGCTCGATCGCGTCGAGCGACGCTTCGTCGACAAACGACGCGAGCACCGGCGCGCGCTTGCTGCGCAGCGAGTAGCGATCGAGATAGCGGTTGCGGATCGAGAGCGACGGCGCCTCGACGTACAACTCGCCGTCGATCTTGGAAATGCCGCCGTGGTGGTGCTCGCCCGAGTACTCTTTGCGGCCGCGCGGCTTGCCCGGCGACAAGTGAATGATCTCGCCAAACTCGACCGAGCGCGGGTCGGTGTCAAACGTGCCGAGAAACTCGGTGAGGCCCTTGGGCACGTTGGCACCAATGGCGCCGGGCGGCAAGTCGTTGCCGTTCGCGGCGCACGTGATCGCGTCTTCGTACACGTTGCGCGCCGTCAGCATAATGTACGCCTGCGCCGGCGGGCTCGGCCGGCGGCTCAGCAGCTCGACGTGCTCGGTCTGCTCCACCACAGTCCAGCCGTGGTTGTAGCCGAGCCACACGAGCTTGACCGACGCGCCGTGCTCTGCGATGCGAATCCACGTAAACTCGGCCGAGCCGCCAATGCCGCCGGGCGTCAGCGAGCCCGACGGGTTGGGGTGCAGCAAGTAGCTGATCGCTTTGTGGTGGTTGTAGATGCGCATCTCGGCGCCGTCGGCGCTCGCGACGTCGCTCGCGTTAAACGCGCTCGGCACCGGCAGCTGCCACACACGGCACTTGACGTCGACCACAGTGCCTTTCCACTCGAGCGCATCGATGTTGAGAAACTCGACGTCGGCCGCAATCGTCTCGCTGTCAAAGTTGATTGTCTGCACTTGCGCGCGCGCAACAGCGCTCAGCGCGCAGCACAGCACGAGCGCAGCAAACATAGCAGCTTGCTCGCTCTTTCGCAACACTGCGCGCAAAAACAACACTTTACGCTGCTTGCGCTGCGCATCAGACGCGCTTCTTGGTCTCGTTCACAAGCGCTCGCTCGTCCACAACGCCGCTCACGAGCTTGTACCAAACGCTCTCGTCCACCTGATACGCCGCCTCGTCGCCGCCGCCGTCGGCGCACTTGCGCAGGCGCCGCGTGCGCGGGTAGCCACGACCGCGCGTCCACTTGTCCGCCAACTTTTCCAGACGCTCGCCCTGCTCGGCGCTCAGCCGCAGCGGCGGCGCCGCCGCCACCGCCGCCGCCGCCGCCTTTTTGCGCTCTGCCGCGCCGCTGTACAGCGACGCGTTTGGCTTGCCGCCGAGCGCTTTGACAAAACTGATGGCGCTCGCTTTGTCTTGTGGCGCGCGCTCGCGGCCGTCGAAGAGCACAATGCGCACGTCCTTTGAATAGTGCGCCACCTGCAAGAGGCAGAGCAAATGCGCCACCGACAACATGTGCAAATAGTCGACGTCGACGTCGCTGTCGACCAGCTTGCGCTTGGCAATGCGTAGGCGGCACTCGTTGACCGGCGTGTGCGCGTAGAGCAGCACGACGCTGGCGCCGTCTGTCGTGCCCATCGCCTCGCTCGGCGTCGCGCCCATGCTCTCGAGGTACACGGCGAATTGGCGCTCGTCGATGCGCCCGAGCACGTAGTTGGCGACGGCAAACGCCATGTCGCCAAAGCACGTGCGGTCGCAAAAAACGCGACCAGCAACCGATGCGGTGAGGCGGGATTGACGCCAGTCATTGCGGCGCCGCTCCGCCATCACCATTTGCAGCGCATACGCAAACTGCTTTGGCTCTGCAACAAAGGCAGCGTGCAGCGCCTCAGGGACGCTCTCAAATTTCGTCGTAATGCGCTCTTCCAAAAATTTGTACAGCGCTGTGAGGAGCGTCGTCTTGCCCGCGCCAATATTGCCCTCGATCGCAACAAGCTGCTTCTTGCGCGGTGGCTGCTTTGCGTCGACGGCGGCGGCGGCGTCGGTGCTCTCAAAAAAGTGATCGACGAGGCGCGTCACGCACACGTAGTAGAGCGCAAACGAGACGAGGCTGACCGCGCCGAGCATCGGGCGCTCAAACAAGCTCATGAGCGCCGCCACGCTCGCGGCGTACGCCAGCGCGTAGTGGGTCGCGTAGCGCGCCAGGTGCGGGGTCAGCTTGTCGCTGCGGCCCGCCATCTGCACCACAGCGGCGGCAAACCAGAGCGTCTGCAAGAGCCACGCGGGCAGCGGCACGTTGTCGGCTACCGCGCGGCTCATTTTGACGACGGCGCCGGCGAGCGCCGACGCGCCAAACACGCCGCACACAATTAGCGCGGCGAGTGACGCGGCGCGGCGCACAAAGCCAATCATTGTTCGCTGCTTTGCACACAGTCTTTTTTGGCGGCAGCGCGCGTGCGCGCGCGCGCGCGTATTCGCCACCGACAAGTTTTCTATTTTATTTTATTTTGTGTCAAATGTCGACCACTTGGCCTTTGCGGAGCGGCGCCGCGGGCGCGGCGGGCGACGCAGGCGGGCGCGCGCGGCACTTGGCGAGCGCGGCGCTCGTAATGACAAACGCGTCGGCGAGCTGCTTGCGCTGCTCGACGCTCAGGTTTGCCACGCCGTCGACGCGCAGCGCCAGAAAGATGCGCACCAGCATGCTGTAGATTGTGGTGGTCGGCCAGTCAAAGACGTTGAGCGTTGTGTCGCGCGCCAGCCGCGGCGCCACCTCGGTGCTAAAATAGTTTTTGACGTCGGTGGCGGTCGTGCGCGTGCCCTCGAGCGCGCTCACCTCGCGCAGCATGTGGCGCACCAGGCGCTGCGCCGACGGATTGGCGAGCGTCATTTCAAAGAAGAGCGCCATGACGCGACTCGCCTCGAGCGACGCCGGCTCGACGCGCTCCAGTGCGTCAATGCGCGCGCGCACATCGAGCACGCGCTCGGCCTGCACCGGCGCCGCGCGGTCGATCATCTGGTTGTAGAGCACGCCAATGACGTGGCCGGCCGGACCCAGCGCCTGGTCGTCGGCGCCGGGCGCCGCCGGCATCGAGCGCAGGTACAGCAGCTGCTGCATGTCGAATTGTATTGAAAAGACGGTCGACTGCAGCACGCGGCGCTCGGCGCCGAGCGCGTCGAGCGAGAGCAGCGTGGGTCGGAACGCGCTCTGCGCGTCGCGCCGCCTCAGCAGCACTATGGCGTCGAGCACGCCGCGCACCACGTACGTCAGCTGCAAATCGGCGCTCGGCCACGTATAGCGCAGCGCGTTGGACAGATCGACGAGGCGGTCGAGCGCGTACGTTTCGATCTGGCGGCGCGACTCGCGCGCCAGCTGCGGCGCCGCGTTGCCAAAGAGGTCGGCGGCGCGCACGTCGACGACGGGCAGCTCGTCGATAATCGCCGGCACGGTCGCGTCAACAAACGGCGCGCCGTACGTGGGCAGAAACGGCGCGAGCAGCGTGCGCCAGTAGCGCACGCGCACGCCCACAGCTGCGCTGGTGCTCGGCGACGCCCACTCGGGCAGCGCGTCGGCGCCGCGCGGCGAATCGAGCCGCAACTGCTCGGGCGACGCGCTGCGCGCGCGCGGCGAGCTTTGCAGCGGGCCGCCAAACTCGTAGTCGTCGAAAATCGGCTTGTCATCGAAGAGCGCGTCAAAGTCGTCGCGCGTAATGTCGAGCGAGCCGCGCGCATCGTCGACAAGACTCGCCAGACCATCGACAAAACCGCTGTCCATGGTCGTGAGTGTGGGCGCACGCGCGCTGCCTTTGCAAACCATGCGCGCTTTTTGCACGCAATACAAGCGCCGCCCGCATCACTCTTTGCCAACCTCAACTATGCTCGGTCACGCCCTGCTGCTCTTCGCCGCCGCAGTGCCCTGCGTGCGCGCCGCGCAGCGCGCCAGCGCGCTGCAGCCGCTGCCGCTCGCCAAGCAGCAGCTGGGCTACCAGTTTTACGCGGCGCTGCCCATTGCGCGCGAGCTGCACGAGTACTTGACCGAGCACTACGCGCTGCTGGCCGAGGTCGACAGCGGCGCGCGCCACACGCAAACCAGCGCCGCCAATCGGCGCGAAGCGCAGCTCAGCGTCTCGCACGCGCTCTACGACTCGATTGCGCGCCGCAATTTCGACAACGCGCGCGCAGCGGCGCACGACGACTGCGCCGAGCGCGCCGACGCGCTCGCGGATCCGTGCACAAGCAGCCGCTTTTCGCCGTTTGAGCTCGTGTGCGAGCTGACCGTGGTGGTAAACAACGAGTGCCACAAGCGGCGCGCGCTCGACAGCGCGCGCTACGACGCCGCGCTGCGCGCGCTGCTCAACGAGGCCGAGCTGCCCGCTGCCGCCGCAGAGTGTGGCGGCGACGAGCGCGAGCAGCGCGCTGCCGAGAGCGTGCCGCTGCCGCCGCCGCAGCAAGCGTACGACGACTTTGCAACGCGTCGCACAGCGCTGCGCGCCGCGGCGCGCCGCCTCTCGCGCTCGTCGCAATAAAAAGCCACTGGGGGTGTTTTTTGTTTGCTGCTCACTTTACTCGCTCAAATGCCGCCAAGCTTGCGCACGCGCGTGCCCTGCACAAAGCCGCGGTCGATTTGCTCGAACATGGCGTTGCAGACGTAGACCGTGAGCGGCCAGAGGTAGAACGCGAGCAAGTTGTACGCGAGCACGAGGCCGGTGGCGCCGGCGAGCGTTACGAGAAAGAGCACGACGCCGGCAAACGCCGTCACGATGTTGAGAAACGTGTACATGTTGCACGCGACGCCGGCGTCGCCGAGCGAGGCAACGTACGCGTTGGTGTACTGCGCCGCAATGCTGCCAATGGTGGGCGAGATCGCGGCGAGCGGCGCCGCGACAAACGTCGTGACCGACTCGTCAAAGACGCTCGTGGTCGTGTAAAAGAGATTGTCAAAGCCGTCGAAGAAGCCAAAGTCCGAGCAGTGCCGCAGCGGCGGCGACGTGCCGCACGACGCGCACAGCGTCTCGCTCGCCTCGGCAAACGCCGACGGCTCGATGAGCGACGGCTCGATTGTCGGCGGGCACTGCGGAAACGTCTCGTGCAGCAGCTCGTAGGCGTCGATGAGCACGCACGTCGGTATGCCCGGAATCATGAAGAGTTGCGTTGGCGTGGTGCAGAGCGGCGACGCGCCGTACGAAATCCACAGCACAATGTAGTAGAAGAAGGGCACGAGCGCGAGCGAGACGAGGTAGCCAGGAAACGACGGCAGCGCCGCCGTAAGGAGCACGCCGACGCCAAACGTGATGAGCAGCGTGTTTGCGACGCCGTCAAAGAGACCGACGCCGAGCAGTTCGGAGCGGCACTGCAGCGCGCCGCTGTAGTCGCACGCCACAAAGCGCTCAAAGACGCGCTCAAACGCCGTCGTCGCCGACGTAGCGCTCGCGCCGCCCAGGAAGCGCTCGCCGACGGCAAAGAGCGGCGACAGAATGCCGTCAAACGCGTCAAAGATGACGAGATCAAAGTCGTCGCGGCCGGCGGCGGCGGCCAGGTCGCGCTGCCGCTGCTCGGTGGCGCCGACAAACTGCTCAAAGTCGACCGGTTCGCCGGCCGGCGACGACGTCGACGCCGGGTCGTCAAAGAGCTCGGTGAGCACCGTGTAGTTCCACTGCCAGAACCAGTTGATGGTGCGCAGGCGCTTGAGCACAAACGGAATGGCCGGGTCGGTCTCGGTGTACACGTCCGAGCCAAACGGCGCGACAACGGTCTCGTTAAAGTAGCGGTCCGACTGCGCCAAGTAGAGCTGGTAGCCGGCGCCGGGCGTGCCGTAAAAGTCGACGGTGCTGTTGAGCGCGTCTTCGCCGGCAAAGAAGAGGTTGTCGAGCAGCAGGCAATCGGTGCACGGCAGCGCGCGCGTGCTGTCGTCGCACTCGCCCAGTGTGAGCGCGTCGAGGATGGGGTCGCCGACCAGGTCGGGCGGCGAAATGATTTCGGTGCCGTTGGCGGTAAAGACGGGCGCGCGGCGCTCGCCAAAGCGCCGCTCGTAGACGCGGCCGGCAGCCACGCGCTGCGCGTCGCGGCGCTTTCGGCTGCGGCGCGCACGCGCAGCGCGCGCCTCGCGCGCCTCGCCAATCGCAAACGGCGCGCGCAGCACTGCGGCCACGTTGCGCGACAGCGCGTCGCGCTTTGTGCGCAAATAGCCGAGCGCCACGCTAAAGCTCGCCACGTAGCGCTTCGTGGCGCTCATGAGCGCACTGTCCTGCAGCCGGAAGCGCAGTGGGTTGAGCACTGTGCTGTTGGCATACGAGCCGTTGGCAGGCGGCGTCACAAAGTGCGCCATAATGAATTCGCCCAGCTTGTGGTGCTCCTTGTGCGTGACAAACGCGCTGTGCACGGCAACAACGCCTCTGAACACGTGCTGCATCATGTGGTCGGCAAGCACCATGCCGTGCTCGCGGAATACGCGCCGGCGCGCAGCGTGGTACTGGTCTTTTTCGGCCACGGTGCGCTCGTGGTGCTTCTTGAGCTCCACTTGATGATACTTTTGCATCAATTGCTCGACATGGCTGTGGCGCGGCGAAAAGAAGCTGGTCATGACGCGCTCTTCGTGCCGCGCAAACGCCAGATCGGTGTGCATGCGAAAGTGTGCGAGAACGGCGTCCTGCATTGTAACAGCCGCGTCTGTCACAGGGCGCATGTACGCGCGCAAGCCGTTTGCAAATGTCTGCGCTTGAGCGTCCATGGCCGTCGTGGCGTTCACGCTCGTCACGTCGAGCAGCTCGGCGCACCGTTGCGCAGTCTCGTCGGCGCTGCTGCGCGCCGCAGCGACGCCACCCAACTGCGCCACAAAGCCGCCGCAAAACGCTTCGCTCGGGTATTGTCGCACATCGGCGCCAGACGGCGCCTCGCTTGTGCGGCGAGCAAGCCGCAGTGCTTCGTAGTGCTCACGCGCCGTCGTAATGTTGAGCCGCACAGCCTCGGCGCTCGTCGTCCGCACAAAAAGATCGTCGCAGTCAAACGCCGTACACGGATTGGTGTTGGAGCAAGACGACACCAAGCTCAGGTCGCCGTCAAACGCAATTGGGCTCGCGCAGCAGTCGTACAGACGACACTGATTTGTAAAGAGAGCGACATCGGCCGACGTTCCAGGAACGAGCGGGCCGGCATCGTCGACAACAGCGCACGCGAAATCTTGCAAGGTGCACAAGAAACTAGTGCCGAAAAGCGCAAAAATGATGAAGGAGACCAGCTCGAGGAGCACGCTCACCGCTCTGCCAATGAACGTAAACGAAAAGAAGAGGACGAGCTCGAAGAGGCCGATGAACGTGAACGTGGCGATCTCAATGAGCAGAACGACAATATTGATGCCAATCTCCGAGACGACTTGCAAAATGACGCCAAAGCGAGAGAGCACAACGCTAATCTCGCGGAGACCGGCACAATCGAAAAGCACCTGGAGTCGCAAAATGATGTTGATAACGACCTCGAGCACTGGTCGGAGTACTAGGGTCACAATCTCTGACACAATGTCGCTCGGCACGCTCGGTAGCGCAAGTATGAAATCGAGCAAGCGATAGTACAAATCTTGCAGGAGGAGCGGTAGGAAAAAGATCACGTCGGTCAACGATTGCGAAGCAAAGTCAGACACTACCGTTTGCACGGGACGCCCCCGGTCGGGGCACGTCGGCACGCTGTCGCAGTCAGTATTACGAATGAACTGATTTCGGTCGGTGTCGCAGCGAAAATCAAATTCTTGGTCGACACACGACAGCACTTGGTCAAAAGGTCCGCCCTTTGTTCGACCCAGCGTCTGGCAACAGCCTTGTTCCCATACAAATGCACCGAGCGCGTCTTTTTGACGACCGTCCCACATGTCGTCGAAGACGTAGCCGTTGGCGCACTCATCCAAATCGCATTTTTGTCCGACTTCGAGGATTTGCAAGAAAATGTGGTCGAGAAGCGGGAAAAAGTTCGAATCTCGTTCGACAATGTCAACGCATTCTAACGCCCCAACGTTGGGCACGCAGAGCGGAAACACTGCAGGACGGTTGGTGTCGGCAATGTTGTTGTACTCAGTCACAAGGCCCTGGTCGGTGCTCTGACCGGTTTGCACAAGCCACGCTTGATTTGTACGGCCAAACCGATTGAAAGGCCGCACAATAGTTCTGTATTTGCAGCAACCACGTGTAGGACCGGGCAGCGCTTCATCGGTGCAGAGCACGGTGTTGGGAATCACTTGCGCGCCAATCGATACGACCGCAAACGCGCCAGCTTCGAACGAGCCAACGAGAAAGCTGATGTCGAAGAGGCGCAAAATTTCGACAAACTCGCGCTGGCCAAAGAACGCACGGTAAAAGTTGGCGCCAATGACCCACAGCAGCGTGAGTGTGTCGGTAATTGCCTTGACAAATGCGTCGAGACCGAGCGCCAGCGCGCAGCCAAACTGCGACTCGCGTGCGAAAATGCCAGTGTCGCAAACGCGCTGGTCAATCGGCAACACGGTCTGCAGCAGGCGAATCAAATTGGAGAACTCGACCACGACAGGCGCTGTGTCTTCTACGGCGCCGTACACGTTGAGGCACGCGGCGTACGACGACGAAAAGAGCTCGATCGGATGCACAACGACGTCAATGAGCACGAGCACCGCGCTCACGATTGGCCGCGCCAGATTCTCGAGAATTTTGCGCCGCGTGCTTTGCGTGCTCCAAATGTCGTCAATGCTCTGCGCCAGCGTGACGAGCAGCTGCAAGTCTTGCTGCAATTGGCCGACCGGATACGGGCTTTCGACAACGCCAACAGGCTGAATGATTACGCGGCACGGGAGATTGTCGCGAATGCACTCCAGCACCTCTTCCTCAATGTCGGCCACACTGCCGCCAACGCTGCGAAACGTGATTCCAGGCGGTTCGGTGATCAAAGGCGTTGGCGTGGCTTGCGCCACGTAGCGCTGGAACACCAAGCGGCAAATTTCCAAGAGCTCGACGTCGCCGCGGCACACAGCGCTGTCCAGGTCGTCGATGCCGAGCTGCGCAAAAGCGATAGTTTCCACGCCAGTCTGCTCGCCCACGGCTCTGCACACAAATTCGGTCGCGAGCGGCTCGGTATCGCCAAACAAGATCTTTCCGTACGCAAACGGGTCCGGAACACCGTCCTCGATTGCGGTGCGTACTGTAAAGTAGAGCGTACCAATCTGCACATCCAAAAAGAGTTCGAAGTAGCGAATGATTGGTATGAACGTGTTGACAAAAATGTTGGCGGTAATGTCGAGCGCGTCGCCGACAATGTCGAACGCGTCCTGCGCCAGCGTGCCTTCGGTCGGATAGAATTGGTTGAGCTCTTGGCGCTCTGCGACAGTGAAGCGCGTGTCGGTGCGCAGCACGTCGCTCTGCGACGGAGGCACCGCCAGCGTCGTTCCGCGCGCGGCGTTGGCGCCAATGGTGCGCGACAGATTGGCGAGCCAATTGATAAAGAAGCCGATTTGGTTTGCGCTTCGGCGCAGGATAGTGCCAAACACCGGCTCGAGTTGAAAAAGCTGGTAGCCGTCGAGGTCGGTGAAGACGCGATCGAGGTTGAACACAATTTCGGACAAGTAGAGCGGCGTTTGAATGAACGGCACGGTGATCGAGAGTGCGATGGCGGCAGAGACTAGGCCGCGCTCTGGCGGCAGCGCGTCGAGCTCGTTGCCTGTCGGCAGACTGAGGTCGAGAATGTCGGCAAAGCACGTATTCTCGCGAAAGTCGTCCGTTTGACTGCAGTCGGCAAAGTACGTCTGGTTGCCAACTGGACTGCGGAATCCAGGCGCTGCCACGTAGCGCGCGCTTGTGGTGCGGTACGCACAACCACAACTATTGCACTGGCACGTGTCGCCGTCGGCAGCGCCGCTCGCACACGAGCCGCACTCCTGGTCGTTCGCGATGCTGACCGCAGGCAAGCCAGCCGACAAAATCGTTGTGCACGACGGAATTGCTTCGCAAGTCTGACCGCCAAAGAAAAAAGCACCGCCGCCTACGCAAAGAGATCCGGACGTATCTTCGACGCACGCAACGCCCAAGGTGCTGGGGAAGCCGAAAAACGACGGGTCGGGATTCACACAGCAGCCCGAATCCTGGCACGTGCTCGGCGAGCCCAGGAGCGCGCCAACTTCGGCGCAACTGACGCCGCGACGAAACTCGTTTGGACACTCGTCGGCCGTTGCCGCTGGCGTGCACGCGTTGGTGCCGCGCGTAAAGCAGCAACCACCGTCCAGCACTTTTGTTGTCTCACAGCGGCCCGCGTTGCACACGCCGTCAAGTGCAGTCTGCTCGCGACAAATGCTGGCCTCGGCGGTCCAGCCGTCCAGCTCGTCGCAGCCTTGCGACGACGCCGACACTGCGTTGACGGTCACTTGAAAGATGCTGCGAAGAAACAGATCGCCAACTACGGCGCTCTCGTCGGCAACGCATCTGGCAAAGATTAGCGGGTTTTCGAGCGACGGTCGCTCCAGCAAATCGCCAAGTCTGTCGTCGGGCCCCGAGTCGCGAATGTTGGTAAATGTGCGCACGACCGGCCGCGCAATGCCGTGCGCGAGCAGAACAGGAACGAATTGCAACGAGCAGCCTATCGCAAACGCAAAACTATCAGAGCGCAGCGGATCGATAAATGGCGAGAGCGCGACGTCTGCGAGAGAGTTGCACGCGCACTGCAAAAATGAATCGCCTTCGACAAAAAGGTCGCGGATACGATTTGCGGCCGTGGTGTAGAAAGGAAACGTGTCGAACGGCGAGCCAGCGCCTTGCGACGCTTGCAGCCACAGTATTGTCTCGGTCGTCAGGATGCGCAGTACGTCGTAGACAATGACGACGGTGCGCGTCACGCTGTTGAACGAGCAGACGAGCGAGCCGACGAGCGTCTCGGTCGTTACGCTCACGAGCAGCTGGCGCAGCACGTTGAGCAGCGCGATAAACGGCGTCGTAATGATCGCAAAGAGGTTGACGAGCGGCAGCACGAGCGTGCGCACGAGCGGCGCAATGAAGCACGAGTACGTTTCGCCGAGCGACTGCGCCACAACGTTGTGCCACGAGTCAATGAGCACGGCGAGCACAAAGACAAACGCCAGGCCGATGAAGAGCGGCAAGTTGCGCACAATGCCGCTGCCAGCCGTCGACAGTGTGCTGAAGATGAGCGAGACGAGCGACGCGATGGCGGCGACCGCCACCGCGAGCTGGTTGGCGACGGCGGTGAGAATTGCCGCCTCGTCAAAGCCGGTGTCGAGCGCGTCGCCCTCGTCGTATTCGGTCTCAAAGTTTGCCCACGCCCATGTCGCCGCGTAGACGGCGAGCGTGACGCCAAACGAAAAGAGCGCAAACGCAAAGAGCGCGGTGCTGAGCACAAAGAGCGAGCGCAGAAACGGGCTGGCGAGCGCCAAGTTCAGCGTCTCGACAATCAGCGCAATGCTGGTCGACATTGCGTGCAGAGTTGGCGGCGATCGGTGTTGCGGTGCCAACGAAAGCGTCGCGCAGTCAAACTTGCACGCACGTCGATTCGAGTGCATCGCACTCAAAGCGTTTTGCTTATAGCGCTGCGCGCAGTCGCGGCGCTGTGGCGCGAGCGACGTGCGCGCAAGCGCACGTATAACGACTGCTTTTCGTCGTTGATGTGTGCCAAAGAGCGCCGCGCAGCAATGAGCGCGAAAGAGGCTACAAACGTGCCGACGGGCAGCCAGGACCTGGGCGCCACCGAGCGCAGCGGTCTGGAGCGCCCTATGTCCAATTTGCGCCTCGTTGCGCTCATTGGCCTCAGCAGCGCCGTGCTCTTGCTGCTCTTTGCCTTTCTGCTAACGTCGGCCGTTGTGGTGCCGCAAAGCGGCCTGCTCTTGCTCTCGGCCAGCCACATTCTGCTCGCCGCCGTCGCCGGCTACGCATCACTGCGCTTTGGGCCGCTGCTCGTCGTCGCGATCGGCCTCGCCGTCCTGCAGACCGTGCTCGACCTCGTGCACTTTGCGCTGCGCGCGTTTGCGCTCTCGTTCGACTTTGTCGCGCTCGGCGCCTTCTTCTTTGTCGCATTCCTGCTCGCGCTCGACGCGCTCTACCTTGCCAGCATGCTGCGCTTGCGCAGCGCCATTGACTACTTGCAGCAGCGCACCAAGTTCAAAGTCAACGAAGGCGCCGACCTCAACGAACTCGAGAGCGACGTGCGCAGCGGCCTGCTCAGCCAAGAGAGCAACACGCTGCGCGTCACCGCGCTCTTTGGCGGCTTTGCGGTCACAGCGCTGCTCTTCTTCACTATTTTGTTTGTCGGCTTTTCGCCACGCTACGCGTGGCTGACGCTGCTGCACGCGTCGCACATCGTGCTCGCGCTCTTTGCCATCGCCTTCTTTGAGGCGAGCACCATTGCGGCCGTCTTCTTCCTCTTCTTTGCCGTCGGCCAGCTAACCGCCGACGGCGTGGCGCTGGCGCTGCGCCTCGACGGCCTGGCGCTGCTCACGGGCACAGTTTCGCTTCAGAGCATCGCGAGCGTCATTTACTTGCTCGTCAATATTGCGCTGCTGCTCGTCGACGCGATTTACGTGAGCGCGTCGCTCACGTACGCCTACGTGCGCTCGGGCGCCGACCCGGCCACCACAACGAGCATGAGCATGGTGCAGGCGCAAGTGACGCGCGAATTGAGCGACGCACCGTTTGTGGCGCGCCTGCACGCCATGCGCGTGCGCAAGCAAAAATAAAGAGCCGTGCTCTTCAATAGTTCTTGGCTAGCCTGTCGTCGCTCGCGAGCCGCGCGTCGTACTCGTTGCGCACGAGCCACGCGCGCGAGTAGCGCGCCGTCGACGCGACGCCGAGCCACAGAAAGAGCAGGAGCGGTAGGAGCGCGGCAAACGTGAGCGAGATGGCGAGCACGAGCGTGCCCTCGGCAATTGTCTGGTTGGTCTTGTACACGATGCGCGGGTCAAAGAGCAGCGCGTAGATTGCGACAGCGATGCCGGCGCCGGCGTACGCCTGGTAGACAATGAACGCGGTAAAGCGCACGGCCGAGCGCACTAGGCGGCGGCGCGCCAGCACGTCGTTGAACGCAAACGCCACCAGCTTGTTGTAGACAATGAAGAAGATGAGCAGCGTCACGATCGGCCAAAAGTGCACCAAGTCGTTGCCAATAAAGACAATTTCGGGCGGGTACTTGACGAAAATGTCGCTGAGAAAGTGCGAGCCGGTGCCGAGCAGGTACGAGACGGCGTACATGACGCTAAAGACAATGCCGATGAGCGGCCAGAGGCCGAGCACAATCACGGTGCGCGTCCACGCGCCCGCTGCGCTGTCGGGCGCAATGAAGCCGGTCGACACAAACGGCGCGAGCGCCGTGCCGTAGAAGAAGAGAATTTGCAGCGTCCACGACCAGTTGGTAAAGTGCGAGACGTACGAGACGACGCCAAAGCGCCACGTTTTGGCAACGGCAAACGAGAGCATGAGCGTCGGCCACGCAATGTGCGCAAAGAAGAGGAGGCCGGCGAGCACGTAGCGCCGGCGCCAGTCGTCGCGCGGCACATTTAACTCGTCGTTCATGCGCTCGCGCGTGCCGCAAAGAATAAGAAAATAAAAGCGAGCGGCAAAATAAGAAAAAGAAAACGGACGCGTGCGCGCGCTTGCGACACAGGCCGCAAATTGAGCCAGCTTACACCGCAACGTCGCCGATGAGCAGCGTAACGCCGCTGACGGTGTGGCAGAGCGGTGCGCACGCGCGCGTGCGCACAGAGCGCGTGTTGGACGACGGCGGTGACGACGCGCGCGGCGCGCTCGCACGCTCGCTGCGCGCAAACCCGTACGAGTTTTTTGACGCGACGTGGCTGCGCAGCGTCGTGCGTCAAGTGGTGCGGCACAGCAACAAGCGCTCGCGCGCCACAGCTGCCAAGCGCGACGGCGTGCCGCGCGTCAGCGTGCTCATGAACTTGCGCTTGCGCGTCGCGGCGCACGCCGAGCGCTGGGCCGAGCACGAGTCGGCCGTCGTGCTCGAGAGCGGCCAAATGCTCGCGGCGTGCGGCGCCGACGACGAGCAAAAAGCGGCGCTCGTCACTCTCATTCTGCGTCCGACCGACGAGGCGCTGCTCGCGCGCCAGTTGCGCTGGCGCATTCTGCCGCTCGGCGCCGCGCCGCGCTTTGCCGTGCGTGCCGAGCTGCTGCCGAGCGCTGGCATGGGAGTGGACGACGACGATCAGGGCGAAGCCTACCAAATTATTGCGCAGCAGCACGGCGAGCACGGCACAAGAGTGGCCAATGCGCTGCGCGCGCAGCCGACCATGGCGGCGATGTTGGCGCGCGAGCTCGCTGCACGGCCGCAGAGCGAGAGCGCGGTGCGGGCGTGCGAGAGCGACGGCGACGAGAGTGGCAGCAGTGGCAGCAGTGGCAGCAGCAGAAGCTTTGGCAGCGACGAAGCGGAAGAAGTGTCCGAGTCAGAGGCCGAGCGCGAAGCGGGTAGCGCGTCGAGCGAGCCAGAGGGCATTTCGCTTGGCTCGTCGAGCGACGACGAGGACGACGAGGACGACGACGACGACGAGGACGACGAGAGTAGCGAGTCGAGCAGCGCGAGCGCCGAGTCGAGCAGAGCGGCAGAGAGCGGCAGCGTATCGGAAGAGGGCGGTGTGCGCGCACGTGTGCTCGGCATGCTGGCGTCGTCGGACGACGAGGCCGACAGTGTGCGCGAGGACTCGCTGAGCGGCGACGCGAGCGACGCGCGCGCACAGTCGCCAAGCGTGGCGCCGCGCGACACGCGCTTCGACACACTCGAGTGGCTGCACGTGCTGGTGCAGCAGCGTTCGTTTACGCTCGGCTTTGAGCTGACGCACCAGTCGCCACAAGCGCGCTACTGCGAGCACTTGCGCCGCTTCGAGGTGCGAGCTAGCGCGTTGCCGCAAGCGCTTGCGCAGCACTTGGTGCTGCGCGCCAGCGCAGACGCCTCGGAGGCGCGCGAGAGCGACGAGACGCTCTTTCTGTACGTGGGCCGCGCCGCGCAGCTGCGGCAGCGAGCGCGCGGCAAGCGCCTGCTGCGCCGCGCCGCACGCGTGCAGCGCACCGCGCCGTCGGCGCCGAGTGCACCAGTAGTGCTGCAGAGCACCAACGCCGTTGTCGACGCGCTCGTTGACACCGTGTGCGCGGCGCAAGACGACGCCGCCGGCGAGCCCGAGCCGGCGGCGCCCGAGTCGCTGCTCGATCAACTCGCTGTTGTCGACCTGACACAACTCACGCTATACGAGCTCGAGGTGTACGGGCGCGCGCGCCTCGAGGCGATGCTTGCGCTGCAGCGCGGCATCGACGGCGCGCGGCGCTATCCGCAGCAGAGCGGCGCCGTGCGCAGCACGTTGTGCGCGCTGCGTGGCGCGGCAGAGCGCGAGATTGTGCACGAAGCGATTGGACTGCTCTGCTTGCTGCTTGTCGCGGCGCACAACCAGCGCCTGCTCGACAATTTGTACGCGCTCGAGACGCTGTGGTTTGATCAAACAGCGCACATTGACGAGCTCGACCGCGCCGAGCAGGGCGACGAGCTGCAGCAGCACTTGTCAACAATCGAGGCGACGCATCGTGCACTGCCCGATCAGTTTGTCACCGACAACGACGCGCTGCTGGCGCTTGTGCGCGCGCTCGGCCAAGAGTGGTGCGAGGCGCTCGACGAGAGCTGCGCAGAGTAAACTGACGCGCGCGCACGCGCTTTACTTGCGCACCACAAACGAATCGAGCGCGCTGCGTGTGGCGGGCGCACTGGCGCCCTGCGTGCGATAGTACGGCACTTTTGGCGCGGCGGCCAGCTGCGCTTGGCGCGCGCGCTCGGCCACCGACTGCGGCAATTGGCCGCGGCGTATCGGAATCTTGCCGGTCTGCGCCGCGAGCTGGTGCGTAGTGACAATCGCCACCGGATTGCCGCTCATGAGCTCGGCGCTGCACAGCGTGTACGCTTCGGTCAAGTAGAGAAAGAGGTGGTGCGGCGCCGCCGCCGCCGCTTCGCCGACGTCGGGCCACGCATCGTAGTCGACCAAGCCGGCCTCGTCGAGCGCCGCCGCCACCAGCTCGGAGCAGAACCACGCGTTGCCGTGGCCCGACAGCGGCCAGAACAGTGCGCTGAGCTGGCCGACGCGATTGAGCGGCTTGCCGAGCTGGCGCGCCAGAAAATTTTGCAGCAGCAGCTCTTGGCGCTCGGTGACGCGCAGACGCACAAACTGCCAGCCACTGCGAAACGATTTGCGGTCCCACACGTGCACGGCGCGCATGCCGTCGACGCTGTACGTGTAGTAGCACTGCCTCCGCTCGTCCCAAAAGACCAGCTGGCAGTGAATGAACGAGTAGCCGGTGAGCAGCACCGTGAGCCGATTGAGCGGCACAAAGGTGTAGTCGCGCAGCGAGCGCTCGTGCTCGTACTCGTCGTTCTCGTACTGCAGAAACGCCACCCACACCGTGTGCGAGACGTCGTTGTTGGTGATCGGCGGCCGCTGCTGCGCGCTCGACAGCGCGCGCCGCGCGCCCGCGCGTTGTCCGTAGCAGAGGCAGCGCGCCTGCTCGACCGTGTACTCGGTCTGCGTGCCAAAGCGCTCCGAGAGCAGCGCTTCATCTTGCCGCGCACTCATTGCTGCGCGCGCGCGTCGCAACACTGCTCGCTGTCGCTTGTGTGCGCATTTATCGCAAATTCGCACGTTTACGGCGCAGCGCGTCGCCGCTCGTCGGCGGCGCGCATCCGCTGCACAGCGTGGTGCTCGAGCAGCGCGCCGACGTGCGCAATAGTTGGCACAGAGCGCGACCAGAGGCGGCGCGACGCGTCGCAGAGCGCAACAAAGTGGCGCTCGTGCGCCTCGGCGTCGTGCGCCAACGACGACAGCAGCGCTGTCAGACGCGCTCCGTAGCGCACCATCGGCTCGCCTTCGGTGCGCAGCGCGTGCACGGCGGCGTCTATCACCACCGACGCCGCGTCGTCCATGTGCGTCAGCGCAAGCGTCTTGTCGAGACCGACAGCAAAGTTTGCCACAAGCGTGCTCGGCGAGCGCTGCCGTTGATCCACAACGCTCGGCAAGCGCCGCACGACGTCGGCAAACGCGCGCTCGAGGCGCTCGCTGTCGTCGTTGGTGTGCGCGCTCATCAGCAGCGCAGCGTGCCGGTACACGCGCTCGTACGCCACCGCCAGCCACTTGAGCACTAGCCTCTGCAGCACCGACGCGATGCGCGACCGCATGCTCAGGCGCACGCTGTCGGCGCGCGCGTGCGCGAACAGCACCACGCTCTCGAGCACGAGCAGCGCCGCGGCAAACTTGGCGTCGACGCACATTTCGCGCACCATGAGCGCCGCCGACGCGTACTGCGTGTCGCGCGCCTCCAGCAGCGCCACCTGCCGCCGCTTGTCGCACACGACGTGCGCGGCGCCGTGCCGCCACAGGCCAAACGGGCGCGAAGACGCGACCACTTGATCGAGCAAGCGCAGCACGCCAAACGACACAGACTGGTCGCACGGCACGGCGCCGCTCGTTGCCGCAACGTGCGTCCGCAAGAGCTGCAAGGCGCAGTGCTGCGCGTGCGCGTGCGTCAAGCGGTGCAAGCGACACGCGGCCACTGACGCGCGCCGGCACGGCGCACTGGCGCGCCTCAGGCGCAGTCCGAGCGCGCCGGCGAGCGCGTAGCGCACACCAACGCTCAGCGACGCGCTGTCGCTGCGCGCGTGCGCCACCAGACTGCGCCGTGCGCCGGCGCGCGCTACGCGCTCTGTGCGCACCGACTCGGCCGCCGACTGCGCGTCTCCCGCGCGCACCGCGCGCTCCATGGCAGTGTCGTGCGAGGGCGCGCTCGCACCAACAACTGCTTGCTGCTGCACGCGCCGCAGCGCCTCGGTGGCTTGGTCCAGCGCGCCGCTGGCAGCGCACCAATCTAGATCGCACAGGAACGCTAGCGCGCGCTTGCGCTGCGCCACGCACTGCGCAACGCTGTACAGAGCGCGCTTGTCGGCGCGCAGAGGCAGCGCGCGCGCAGCGGCGACCAAAACGTCATCGTACTCGTTGCGCACCGCCACAAGCACTTGCGCTGCGCAGCTCTCGTCGAGCGCGAGCGACACAACATCGAGCGCGTCGTCAATCGCGCCTTCGAACTCTTGTGCGCCTCTCATCGCTGCTTGTCACGCGGGCACGGTCGGGCGCGTGCGCGCGCGCGCCTCTGCGTTTGACAACAAACTACGGCGACGTGCTAATGCAACCTTCGTGCTCGTTCCAGTGCTCGAGAGCGGCAGCGTATGCCGCGAAGAGCGTGCTGATGCGTCGCGCCACAGCGGGATGCCGAACACGCAGCCAGTACTGAAAGTCGACCACCAAGCGCTGCCGGAGCAGCGGGTCGGGCGGCAGGCCGTCGAGCGCGCGCTCGCGGCCGCAGTACTCGTGCGCCGCGCGGCACAAGAGTGCAAACCACGGGTAGCGCGCAAACTTGCCGTACGACTTATGCGCGCTCATTGCTTGCGGCAAGCGGCGCGGCATTGACGGTACGTTTTGCTTTTTTTGTTGGTCTGTTTTTTGGTTTGCTGCAGCGCGCGCACGCAGATGAGTGCAGCGGACAATAATGCGGACGCGCAACCGCTCGCCGGCGCGCGTTTCTTTGACAAGCGCGGCGGCGAGCAGCCGCTGGCGCGTGCGCGAGCGTGGGCCGCCGCAAACTCGGCGCAAGGCGACGCGCTAATTGTTACGCCAATGCTGTTGGTGGCCGAGGAGCAAGAGTTTGGCCGCCGCTTCATGGCCGCGACGCTCGACGCGCTGTGGCAATATGTGCGCTCGTTTGCGCGCGACAGCGAGCGGCACTTGCACGAAGTGGTGCCGCCCGCCGCGCCGTGCCGCTTGTATTGTGATCTGGAATATGAGTTTGGGCGCGCCGAGCGCGACGAGGCGCTCAAGCACGCTACGCTCACGTCGTCGCGCGCCGCGCTGCGCGACGCCATTGACAAGAGCGCGTCCGAGTTTATCGATGCGCTGAAGCGCGCCGCGAGCAGTGAGTACGGCGTGCAGCTGACCGAGTTTGTCAGCACGTCGCACAAGCCGAGCAAGTGGTCGGCGCACGTCGTGTTCCGCGGCGCGGCGTGGCGCTCGGCGCGCCACTGCGGCGCTTTTGTGCAGCACGTCGCGCGCATGCGCCGCCAATTCGACCCGTGCGTCGAGCACTATGTTGACAGCGGCGTCTACAACGCCAATCACTGCCTGCGCATGTACCGCGCCACCAAGCGCGCCGAGCCGCAGCGCTCGCTTGTGGCGCGCGGCGAGACGCACGACGCGCCGCTGAGCCGCGAGCGCTGGGCGCACTCGCTCATTACGCACTTTTATCTCGCGCCGCCCGGCACCGAGTACGCGGCGGCGCAGCGCGACAACGCGCTGCTCGAGTTTACGAGCGTCTTCTTGGCCGAGTACTTTGACGAGTTTGCTGGCGCCGACGCCGGCGAGCTGCGCTTGCGCGTGCTCGAGCACGCCGACGCCGCGGCGCGCGACGCGCATCGCGATCGCCGCATTGTGGCGTCGGTGCGCGCAGCTGGCTGCGCGTCGCGCGACACGGGCATCGCGAGCTGCTCGACAACGGCGCACGACAGCGACGCCGAGCAGCTGCGCGCGCTGCAAGAGCAGCGCGGAGCGCTCGCCGAGCTCTTTGCCGAGTACGAGCCGCGCGCGTTTAAACTGCTCGACGGCCGACCGTGGCTGCGCGTCGATTGCCGCTCGCATCGCTGCGCGCTGCTGCGCGGCGAGCATCGCAGCAACACCATCTTCCTGATGGTCGATTATGCACAAAAGCGCATGCGCCAGCAGTGCTACGACCCGCAGTGCAAACGCGCGCCGCGCTTGCCGTGGCAAGACTTGCGCGCCGCCGACCACAGCGCCGTTGCGGCGCTCGACGCGCTCATGGACGCGTGGCCGGCCGCGCGCACTGCGCCCGAGCTCGCGCGCTGGCTGCAAGACGCACCGTTTGCGCGCGCCTCCAAAGCCGGCCAATAAACTGGCGCTTTGGACCGCCGAGTGACCAAAGTGGCAAGCGTTGCGGCGCAGCAAAAGAAAAATTGCGTGGCGCCCAAGTCCAAACAGCGCGCGCAAAATATGAGCGCTGGTGCACACTTTGCGTGCAATAGCGACATGAGTGTGAGCAGCAGCGGCAGCGAGCCGCGCGCGACGCGTCCGCGCCGTCTGGGCAGGCGCTTGGTGCGCCGCACCGACAGGCGGCGCGGCGAGCTGCAGTCGCAGCGCTCGGCAATGAGCGAGAGCAGCGAATCGATGACAACGGGCAGTTTTGACTGCTTTGACGCGCCGTGCGAGCAGAGCATTGATGTGGAGCACTCGGTGCTGTGGAGCGCGCCCGAGCGCACGCCGCGGCCGAGCAAAGAGGAAGTTGACCGGCACGTGCACGCGTTGTATTGCAATTTGAAGCCGCGGCCGGGCACGTCGATGCACGCGCTCGTGCACTATCGCGACGAGGACGAAGAGTTTATGTCGCTCGGCGACACGTCGCTCGCCGACGAGTGCGCGTCCGAAGAGGCGGTCGACGGCGACGAGCCGGTGCGCGACACCGCGCTCCAACTGGCGCCGTACGAAACGCCGCTGCGCGTCAAAGATCGCGACGGGCGCGTCGCGGCGCTCGACGTGCTGCGGCGCGTGCTGTTAGACGAGCGCGCGGCGGCAGGCGCCGCAGACGCGCAGCAGCGCGCCATTGTGCAGCGCTTGCACTCTGTTGTGGTGGCGCGCCGCGACCGCGCCCGCTTGCTGCGCGCGCTCAATCGCGTGCATCGGTACGCGGGCAACGCGCTGCCGTTTATGCGCGGCTGTCTGCAGTGCCCGGTCAGCGAATTTGTATTGCAAAACTCGGCGCGCGTGCCGGCACAGCCGCTGGCGCGCATCTTTTACTGGCTGTGTCGGACGCGCGAAGCGAGCGACGCTGCGCTGCTCGGCCGCGGCTTTACTGCGCGCTTTGAGCTCGTCAGTCGCTGCGGCACCGAGCGCTGCGTCAATCCGCAGCACTATGAGCACGTGCGCGCGCGCAAGCGCAAAAAGCGCCCGTCGTTTGCCGACGCACTCATGCGTCACGCGCTGGCGGGCGCCGCCGACGCCAAAGCCGACGCGGTGCCGCGTGCCAACGACGTGCTGGCGCACGTGCGCGCGCTCACCGCCCAAATGCCGCACGCCGTGCACTTGAGCGGCAACTAAAGACACAGTGCTGTGACTCAAAAATGAGTGCGTCGCAATCGTTGCTCGACGACGAGCTGTCGGCCAACGGCATGGACGTTGTGCTCGATGACGACGACGACGACGACGACAGCGATGGCGTGGACGAGGACGACGCGAGCGACAACCAATCGGAGAGTGTGACCAATAGTGTGTTGAGCGCGAGCGCGTCTGAAGAGGACGCGAGCGGAGCGGCGGCGGCGGTGGCGAGCGGCAGTGACGCGCTGCGCGACATGCGCCACGACAATCCGTTTGCCGACGAGGATATGCAGTTGTTGCGCGCGGCGCGCGCCGCCGCCGGCTCAATCGACTACAAACAGCCGCTGCTGCACAAGAGCAAAAATGCGCAGCACAAGTACGGCATGGCGACAATGCGCGACGTGATTCGCGCGCCGCGCTACGAGCCGGACGACTGGATTTGGACGCGTGGCGCCGCGAGCCTGGTGTACGACGAGGACGCGCGCGCGCATCAGCGCATACTGCAGCGCACGCTGCCGCTCTCGTCCGACAAAGTGCCGCGGCGCGGCGAGCAGCGCGTCGTTGTGCCGCCGGCGTCGCTCGACAAAATCCACTTTCACAAGTGGATGCACAGCACCACGCCGCCGCTGCGGCCCACCAACGTTGTCTCGACCTTTCACCTCGGCAACTCGGTGCAGTTGCCCGAGCTGTGCCGCGCGCTCGCCGGCGCCTACTTTAACCCGCTCTGCTTTGCCGCCGTCAAGCTGACGTGCGACACCGCAACGCACCTCATCTTTCCCGGCGGCTCGGTCGTGTGTCCGGGCGCCGCGCCCATCGAGGCGGCCTATCTCGCCGGCCTCAATTGCACCGAGATACTGCAGCGCGCGCGCTTCGTCGTCGAGTTTTCGCAGTTTTGCATCACCAATATTGCGTCGACCGCGTTTGCCGGCTTTGAAATTGACTTGCGCGCGCTCGCTCGCGCCTACCCGCTCAACGTGCTCTACGATCCCGACTGCTTTCCCGGCCTCCGCTTTCGCTCCTACATGGGCAGCATTGTGGTAACGGTCTTCAAAAACGGCCGCTGCAACGTTGTGGGCGCGACGTCGCGCGCCGACTCGCTCGTCTTCTGGCGCTGGCTGCACTCGTGCGTACTGTGGCAATTCGAAATGCACAACGGCGAAATGTATACGACCGAGGCCGACTACAGGCGCCGCACGCAGGTCGAGAACAGCATCGTCGATAGCATGTGCGAGTCGCTGCGCGACATGACGCAGGCACACGTCGCAAAGCTCATCAAAAACGCGCCCGACGCCACACCCGAGCAAATCAAAACGCTGTACCAGCGCCGCGACGTCGCTGACGAGTACTTTCGCGGAGTCGTGCGCGCAACAGACGCCGTCGGCTACGGCGACAAGCCGCCGCTCACGCTCGACGACTTTCTCGAGCAAATGCTGCCAAACTGAAGCGGCTGCAAGCAAGCGCGCTCGCCACATGCGCATTGAACAAAATTCTCAGAATTAAAAGTGCTCAGTTTTTGTCGCTGATTTTTTGACGCTGCCGCATCCTTGATGCGGCACGATATTTGGCACTTAAAACGCGCTCCGGGCACATCGAAAATGGCACTTTCCGGTCGACCACTTTTTTTGCACACTTTTTTCGCTTTCTTTATTCATTTTCATTTTTTTTTTATTTTTCTTATTCTTATTCTTATTCTTATTCTTGCCCTCCTAGGCGTACCCGGGTAAATCAAGTTTTTGCCAAAGTCCGCGAAAACACCATAATTTTGAAAATTAAAAGTGCTCAGTTTTCGTCGCTGATTTTTTGACGTCGCCGCATCCTTGACGCGGCACGATTTTTGATGTCCGTTTTGCGCTCCGGGCACATCGAAAATGGCACTTTCCGGTCGACCACTTTTTTTGCACACTTTTTTGGCTTTCTTTATTCATTTTCATTTTTTTTATTTTTTTTTTCTTATTCTTTTTTATTGTTTGCTCTCTTAGGGCGCCCCGGGTAAACCAACTTTTTGCCCAAGTCCGCGAAAACGCCATAATTTTGAAAATTAAAAGTGCTCAGTTTTTGTCGCTGATTTTTTGACGTTGCCACATCGTTGATGCGGCACGATATTTGAGGTTCGTTTTGCGCTCCGGGCACATCGAAAATGGCACTTTCCGGTCGACCACTTTTTTTGCACACTTTTTTCGCTTTCTTTATTCATTTTCATTTTTTTTATTTTTCTTATTCTTATTCTTATTCTTGCCCTGCTAGGCGTACCCGGGTAAATCAAGTTTTTGCCCAAGTCCGCGAAAACGCCATAATTCTCAAAATTAAAAGTGCTCGGTTTTCGTCGCTGATTTTTTGACGACGCCGCATCGTTGATGCGGCACGATTTTTGAGGTTCTTTTCGCCCTCCGGGCACATCGAAAATGGCACTTTCTGGTCGACCACTTTTTTTGCACACTTTTTTGCCTTTCTTTATTCATTTTCATTTTTTTTTATTTTTCTTATTATTTTTTCTTATTCTTGCCCTCCTAGGCGCAGCCGGGGAAACCCGAGTTTTTGCCCAAGTCCGCCAAAACACCATAATTCTCGAAATTAAAAGTGCTCAATTTTTGTCGCTGATTTTTTGACGTTGCCGCATCCTTGACGCGGCGCGATTTTTGAGGTTCGTTTCGCCCTCCGGGCACATCGAAAATGGCACTTTCTGGTCGACCACTTTTTTTGCACACTTTTTTCGCTTTCTTTATTCATTTTCTTTTTTTTTATTTTTTTTCTTATTCTTTGCTCTCGCGTTGGCGCACGCCAATGCTGCCGCCGTTGAGCAGCTGACGCACCTGGTCCAGGTGGCGTTTGCCGCTCATTTCTTCTGGGTCACTTTACTCTCTGGCAGTCTATGAGGCTAAGCTTTTCGCTTTCAGTTGCATCGACATCCGGCTCGGCGAGATCGACAATCTGCATCACTACGTAGTGGGGCAGTCGTAGCGGTCGCAGCGCATTGACGTAGTCAAAGTAGCGGCGTTGTGCGGCGCGTTTTTGCCAATGTGCATAGTGTCGGTGGTACAACTTGTGTGTAGCGCGCCAAGCGCCCGTTATCAGCACAAACACCACGGACACGACAGTTAGGCCAGTCGTAATGAGCGGCAGTAAAAAAGAGAATGCGAAAACCCACCTTTGGCGTGTGAGTGAGTGAGTCTGTGTGAGCCGGTGTGACACACGCCCAAAGCCACGCACCTTGCGGGCCAGTAAAACAGCAGCTGCGGCGCCGCGCGCACCACGTGATAGCACAGGAGAGCGAAAACGTCAAACAAATTGCAGCGTGTATCGAATATTATCGAGGTAATTTTGTGAGACAAGTCCGCTATCTCGGTGTACGTTTTGGCCAACGGAGCGTAGGCCAGCGTGTTGAAGAGGGCGCACTTTGCAAATGAGCATGACGAATCAAAGACCTCGCACATAGCTAACAAGTAGCACATTACGTCGGACAAAACGTTGGCAGCGTGGTGCGGACAACCTGCCGAAAAGTCGATGCATGTGCGCATTGTTGTCGCTCGTCTTTCTTTGTTTGTCTCCGCTTCACTCGCATCGCACACAGCAAAGTGCGGTGCGACGCTCGTGCAGTCTGTGCGCGCAGCCGTTGCTCTACTGCACGAGTTTTTCAATCTTTTTGCACGCGCGCTTTGCGCCGCGCACCTGGTACGCCTTGGCCTGCACGCCGGCGTGCTGCGCGCGCAGCGACACAATGAGCTGCGGCGGCACGCTGTGCGTGCCCGATTTTTTAAAGTGCCGCTTGTGCGGGAAGAGGACTGTGGCGCCGAGCCAGCGCGATGCAAACTTGTGCTGCAAGTGCGCAAGTACGCTGTCGGTAAACGACGGCACGTTGGCAAAGTGCAGCGCGTAGCCGACGCACGCGGCCGCGTCGGTCTCGGCGCTCGTTGTTTGCGTCTCGTCGTCGTCGTCGTCGCCGCCGTCGTGGGCAGACGAGTGCGGGCGCGCCTTGCGCTTGGCGCGCGTCGCGCTCTGGTAGTCTGTGCGCTCAATCGGCTCGAGCGAGAGCGTGATGTTGGTTGGCATAATTTGGTGCATGTTGTAAATGTCGCCAATGAGCTCGAGCACGAGCGGCCGATCGGCCTCGGCCACCACCGACGTGCGCCAATCAATTTGCATTGTTTGCGCGCGGCGCGCGTCTGGCGCCGCGTAGTGCGCGGCGAGCGCGTCGCGCTTGGCGCGCTGCCGCTCGTCAAACGCGCCGTCGCTCTCGCTGGCGCGGCGCTCGCTCACTACGCCGAGGCGCAGCACGACGCGGCCGTGCGACAGCAGCTCGTCGGTGGCGGGCGAGCGAAACTCAAAGCGCGTGCTGCCGTAGTTGGCGCCCGCAAAGCGCCGCAGCGCCTCGAGCTCGGACGTGCCGAGCACGTCGACGTGGTTGATCTCGAGCGTCAGCGTCTCGCTCTCGGCCGCGTGCAGTATGCGGTGCTTGATGTTGACGCGCGCGCGCTGCCGGCCGTACGCAACTTGTGCGCTGTGCACAATCAGCAGCAGCTCGTACAGCATGTTGGCCGTGCCGCTCACGTCGGCCTCGTGCGCCGTGCCGCGCATTGTCTCGGCGAGCCGCGCCGCGAGCGCTCGCTTGGCACTCGCGTGCGCCGACGCCGGCAGCGACGACGACGACGCCTCACTCATTTTTGACGCACCAACACGCGCTCTACGCTTCTTTACGCTCTGCAGGCGCTAATGGGCGCGCGCGCACGCGCTCCGCTACGAGTTGATAGGATCGAGCGGATTGATAGCGACAAGCGTCTCGTACCAGTCGTCGAGCGTGTCGGGCCCGAGCGCGGCCGCGGTCCAATCAAACGGCGTCACAAAGCGGATTAGCGCGGCGAGCGCGACGGTGTAAATCAGCACGATCATTGCGACCTGCAGCGGTACGAGATCGCAGCAGCAGACGCGCGTGTCGTAGCGCGCTTGGTCAACGAGCGCAAAGAGAACGGTGGCGCTGGCGCCCGGCAGCACGCGGTACACGAGCTTGTCGAGCGCGGCGCGCTCGTCGTGCGTAAAGCCGTCGGGCGAGCGCGACGTGACGCGAAACTTGTCGAGCTGACGCGCGCCTTCGCTCACCTCTTCAACCAGCACCACGTCGTTGGCGCCGCGCTTGTCGCGCACCGGCCGCTGCAGCTTGGCCACAAGCGCGTCGCGGCCCGCCTCCACCATGCTCTCAAACTGCGCGCTGGGCGCTGCGCGCTCGTACAAGTTGACGCCGTCAACGAGCTCGGGCGCGTCAGCGCTCACCGCCTGCTTGACGCGCCGCCGCGCACCAACGCTGTTCGAGCGCGTGCGAGTCATTTGTGCTCTTGCGCAACAACCGTTTAGTCTTCGACATCAATATCATCGTAATCCTCCTCGTCGTCGGCCTCGTCAACCTCTTCTCCTCCTTCTCCTTCTTCTTCTCCTTCTCCTTCTTCGTCTTGCTCGCCCGCCTCGTCGGCGTTCTCCTCCTCGTCGAGCGATGTGCGCGCGCGCTTTGCCGACGGCTCGTCGTTGTCGGCAAGCTCTGGTTCCTCGTCGGGCTCGTCGATCTCGGTGAGGCCTTCGACCGGACCCTCGTTCTCCATTGACACAAGCTGCTCCTTGCGCGGGCGGCGCGCCACAATGCAAATGAATGTGCCAATGTAAAACTTGACGCCGTACGTGTTGTCGTTCGACAGCGGTCCGCGGTAGACGTCGAACATGAGCGTTGTCTTGACCATCGAGTCGGCGGGCGTGCCCTTGGCGCTCTCGAGCGCCGGGTTCCAGAACTGGTTGGGCACACATTTTTGGACCGTCTTCTCGACGCCAGTGTTGATGTCGCGCTCGACAACATTGACCATGATTGTCGGCCGCGGAATCTCTTCGTTCGTCAGCGCGTTCTGAAAACGCAGCACTTTTTGCTTGCGGCGCATTGGGCCGCACATCTCGGAAAGGATCTCGCCAAGGTTCTCGGCGTTCGACGGCACTGTGTCGAGCGACGGGCCTTTCTCGGTCGACTGCGAGTCGCGCGCCGGATCAAACTTTTCAAACGGCCACACCTTTGCCGTTGCCCACACAACCGGCATGTTGTCTTCGTCAAACACACCGTCGGTGTCCTCCTTGGGCGCGCCCGGCAGATTGCCGTTGTCGATGAAAAGCTCGCGCGCCCGCGCGCGCACTTTCTCGCGCGCCTCGTCGTTCTGCTCCTCGATCGCAATCATTTGCATCGGTTTGCGCGCGCCAAACTCGGAGCAGAGCTCGCGGCGCGCGTCGGTGTACGCGCGCTGCAGCGGCAGCTTCCACTCTTCGGCGTCGAGGTCAAACGTCTGACCGAGCATATCGCGCGCCATGTTGTAAATCTTTTTCACCCACGCCACTTGCTCGTCGGCCAAGCCGTCTTTGAGCTGGACGCCGTCGAGCTGGCCGCACGCCAAACCCAAATTGTACGTGCAGTTGCCGCGGTTGCGCTCGTAACTCGTGTCTTTGCCGAGATCGCCTTCGCCCGACAGCGTCGAGATCGGCACCACGCGCATGATCGGCGTCGAGATAATGGCCGGAATCTGCTTTTGCTTGGTCAGCGGCAAGTACTTGCCTTCGCGGTCCAGCGTGCGCCGCGTCACTTTGGTCTGCTTCTTGCCGCCCTTCTTGCTGGCGCGAATGACCACGGCAAAGTCCTCCTTCTCAATGGCGCGCCAGTCGGTCTCGTCTGCAGTCTCGGGCGCTTTGCGCTTGGTGCCGTTGGCCGCTGTCGCCGATTTCGCCGCCGCAGCGCTCTTCTTCGCGCCAAAAGCAGCCAGCTTCTTCGGAACGCCTTTGCGCGCTGCCGCTGAGCTCGCTTTCTTTGTCGTAGTGCTCCTGCGCCCGCGCAGCGTCAGTGCACACTCGCGCGCACCCACGCGCCGCGCCGCGCCGCGCCGCGCAAAACAGACGCAAAGCGCAGGCCACACGGCCGATGCGGCACATATGGCTCGCACATTTTGGTTTGGTTTTGGTTTGTTTTTGGTTTGATTTTGGTTGTGATATCTGGGGGTAGCAAAAAAAAAAGCAGTCAAAGTTCACTTTGATTTTTTTTTTCGAGCTGCATCGTCTGCGGCATAAAGCCTCAAAAATAAAATAAAATAAAAAAAAAGAAAATGAATACCCCACCGTTATGAACGAGCTCGCGCGCACTGTGGCGCTACAAATGGCAGAGCGGGTGCGAAGCGCGCGCACGCTGTTTGTGTCTCTAAGTGATCGGCATGTCGGCGACGACGAGTAGCAAATGACGCCAGAGCCGCGTTGACATCTTTTTGCGCGTTAATCGCATTAAAAATCAAATTTTGCTCGCCGAGAATCGTTGCGCGTTCACTCTTAGCGGCGTTTGGCTTTCTTTGACGGCGGTCCGCCAAAGCACACGTCTGGTCCACTCCCGTCAATCGCCAAATCGCGGGCGGCGCTGCTGCTTTCTTGCTGATGCGCGCCGTCGCCGTCGCTTCGAGCGGAATCTTTGGCGTCTTCGCAATCGCATTCGCCGAGCTTGCGAAGCATGCGCACACAAGCCACGTCTGTGTCGATCGTTCGCCGGACGCTGCACAGCACAAGAATCAAAGCGCGGCGCCGTGAGAAAAACGCGTCTTCCCATTCGGCGTCGACGTGAATTTTGCGATAGCAGCGTGCAGTCAGTTTGGCCATGATCACTTCTGAACGTGTGAGCAGCGACTCGAGCGTTCGCAGCGCTCTCTTCATGCGGCTGCAACCTCGCTCGCATGTGCTTGAAAAACCCTTCCTCTCCAGATACTCGCCGACGCCTTTGTTTGTTGCTATACCTCTCTGTGCACGCAGCTCTTCAATTGAGTCGGTTACCCGCCGAAAATTTGTCAAGAGCTTGTCCATGGCCGCTAACTGTTGGCGCGTTGCGAGCGTCGGTTCCTCGCACATCGACCATGCGCTTTCAAAGCGCGCGTCTGCGTCCGTTGAGAGGCGTTCGATGGCGCTGTCGCGAATCTCTACCCATGTGCTCATTGGTTGCTGTCTTTTGTTTGCCTTGCCAAGCAAGTCTGCAAGCGTTTTTGTGCACCACTTTCGCTGCACCCCGAGTCTCCGACAGCGGCGGGTTGCAGAGTACCTCTGGGTTTTGTCAAATCCATTGGCAAAATATAAAAAAAAATGAAAGTGAATAGAGAAAGCCAAAAAGGTGTGCAAAAAAAGTGGTCGACCAGAAAGTGCCATTTTCGATGTGCCCGGAGGGCGAAAAGAAGCTCAAAAATCGCACCGCATCAAGGATGCGGCAGCGTCAAAAAATCAGCGACAAAAACTGAGCACTTTTAATTTTGAGACTTATGGTATTCCTGGGGACTTGGGCAAAACTTTGGTTTACCCGGGTGCGCCTAGGAGAGCAAGAATAAGAATAAGAATAAGAAAAAAATAAAAAAAATGAAAATGAATAAAGAAAGCGAAAAAAGTGTGCAAAAAAAGTGGTCGACCAGAAAGTGCCATTTTCGATGTGCCCGGAGCGCGTTTTGAGTGCCAAAAATCGTGCCGCATCGACGATGTGGCAACGTCAAAAAATCAGCGACGAAAACTGAGCACTTTTAATTTTCAAAAATATGATGTTTTCGCGGACTTGGGCAAAAACTCGGGGTTCCCCGGGTGTGCTTAGGAGAGCAAGAATAAGAATAAGAATAAGAAAAAATAAAAAAAACGAAAATGAATAAAGAAAGCGAAAAAAGTGTGCAAAAAAAGTGGTCGACCAGAAAGTGCCATTTTCGATGTGCCCGGAGCGCGTTTTGAGTGCCAAAAATCGTGCCGCATCGACGATGTGGCAACGTCAAAAAATCAGCGACGAAAACTGAGCACTTTTAATTTTCAAAATTATGCTGGTTTCGCGGACTTGGGCAAAAACTCGGTTTACCCGGGTGCGTCTAGGAGAGCAAAAAATAAGAATAAGAATGAGAAAAAAAAATAAAAAAAATGAAAATGAATAAAGAAAGCCAAAAAAGTGTGCAAAAAAAGTGGTCGACCGGAAAGTGCCATTTTCGATGTGCTCGGAGCGCGAAACGAACCTCAAAAATCGTGCCGCGTCAAGGATGCGGCAGCGTCAAAAAATCAGCGACGAAAACTGAGCACTTTTAATTTTCAAAATTATGGTGTTTTCGCGGACTTGGGCAAAAACTCGGTTTACACGGGTGCGCCTAGGTGAGCAAGAATAAGAAAAAATAAAAAAAAATGAAAATGAATAAAGAAAGCCAAAAAAGTGTGCAAAAAAAGTGGTCGACCGGAAAGTGCCATTTTCGATGTGCCCGGAGCGCGAAACGAACGTCAAAAATCGTGCCGCATTATTGATGCGGCGACGTCAAAAAATCAGCGACGAAAATTAAGCACTTTTAATTTTGAGAATTTTGGCAGCCAGACTTGGGCGAAAAGTTGCTGACGCTGCGCGTGCTCGCGCGTTCAATCTACATGTGCGCGCCTAGCGCCGGCGGCGGCGACGCGGCGGCGTGCGCGAGCGCGAATTGTCCGGCGCCTCTTTGTCGGACGCGGTCGGACGCAGAAGCGCGTCTAGACGTTGCGCCGGCGTCAAATTGCTCGCCGGCGCGCGGTCGTCAGCGCTTTTGCGCGCCGGAGCGCGTGTGCGGCGCGGCGGTGTTTTGGGCGCGCCGCGCCGCGTGCGCACCGGCGGCGGCGACGCAGGCTCTTCGTCACTGCCCTCGCTCTTGTCACCAGACACGAGATCTTTGGCCGCAATTGCCGCTTGGTTGCCGCGCGCGCGGAAAAAGTTGACGGGCGCCATCACAATGCGGCGCAGGCGGCGTCGCGCTCGGATGTAATTGACCTTGGCTGCGTAGTACGTGGCGCCGATTGCCGAACGATAGGTGAATGCGATCAGGACCAGCACAAAGACAATGCCCCATGCCATTGGATCGGAATCGATGAGCCTGACTAAGAAACGACCACCCCACTGGGAAAAATTGTTGAAATAGACAAAAATATCGCCTCTGTTCGACGTGCGTTGTTCGACAAACTCGACGGTTTTGTCGGCACCAACCTTGTAGTAACCCTCAACCTCGGCGCCGAGCAACAATTGTCGCAAAAAGGTCGCGTTGGTGCGATATGCGTCTGCGTCGCGAAAAATGCGGCGCTGGTCTGCCATAGCCGCAAAAGCTTGTTCGGCCGTGGAGAGCTCGTTCAACAAGCCGAGTCCGAAGCGAAGCCCCGCGAAGATGGCCACTGCAATTACTACGAGCTTGCCACAAGACGTGAGAACATCGGCAAAGACTGTGGTTTTCGCGGCCTGGATTGCGTTGCTGAAGAGTTCGGTTCTGTCCATGCGCGCAAGCGCCGCCTCCTCGTCTTCGCTCTCGGTTGTGGCGCGCTGGCGCGCGCCTGTGGTGCGAATTTCGCGCAGGCCCACAGTCGAGTCTTGGAGTGCGGCGAGCATCGCGCTGCACGCGTCGTTGGCGCGCACAATCGCGCTCTGCGCCTCGTCGTCGGCCAGGCGGTTGTTGAACGAGTCGCTCGCAATCGCGTCGGTCGCGTTGAGCAGCTCTTCGAGCTGATCCAAGCACCGGGCCACCGCCAAGTAATCGGCCTTGTCTGGCTCTTCGGTCGCGCTAGTAGCTACTTTGTCGAGCAAGCGGTCGAGCAGCTGCTGCGTCGTTTGCAGGTTTGTGGCGTTGGCGCTAAACGACGCTACGGCGCTGCGCAGCGCTTCGGGCGGCAGCGTATTGTCGACGAGTCGCTCGAGCTGTGCGAGCGCGGTGCGCTGCGCAACCGCATTGCTGCTGCGGTCCTGGTCGTCGTCCGCCTCTTGCAGCAGCGGCGCAACAGTTTTGCCGAGCAGGTTTGTGCTGATCTCGACGCGCTGCAGCACGCCGCTTTTCGACACGCGCTCCACAAACTCGCCCACGTCTTTGGCAAAGAGCGCAAAGTTGGGCTGCGCCGCGTTGCTCTCCAGCAGTACGGCGGCATAGTTGTCGGGCAGAAAGTTAGAGCCGAGCGTGAGCCCGCTCGCCACCACCATCTCTTCGATCAGCGCTTCCTGCTCGCTGCGCGTCGGCATCGTACGCTTTTTGCACAACCACCACCACTTTTGTGCACTGGGTGCGCAATTGCGCCTCTTTACTTCTGCGCTTTCGTTCGCTCAAGCGCGCGCTCAGCTGTCGTCGTCGTCGTCGGCGGCCGACAGCGAGTACTCTTCGTCGTCGCGCAGCGCGCCAGTGGCTGGCGTTCGCTTGCGCTTGCGCATGCTGCGGCCGTTGCGCACCTCGGCGTTTGCCTGCGCCTCGCGCAGCACGTCGGCGTTGATTTCCGCCAAGTTGCTCTCGAAGAGCGCGCCGCCCTCGCTCACCTCGCTCGCTTCGCCGTCGGCCGCGTCGCTGTCGACCTCGTCGTCGCTCTCCTCGTCGTCCGAGTCCTCTAGCTCGTCGCTGCGCACGTCGTCGTCGTTTTGCACCACGTCGCCGTTTAGCGCGTCCTCGCCAAGCAGCTCGTCCAGGATATCATCCTCTGCGTTGTCGTCGTCGTCACCGCCGCCGCCACCACGCCCGTCCGCAGCGGTGGTGGCGTAGGCGCGCGGCGCGCCTGTCTCGTCGTCGACGTCGTTGGCGATGAGCGCGCGCAGCTCTTGGCGCTCGCGCCGCTGTTCGTCGAGCAAGTCGGCGTCCATGCGCTCGAGCAGCGCGCGCTTGCCCGCCTTGCTGCCGACAAGCTCGCCGACGCGCACGGCGACCGCAGAGTCCGGATCGCGCGCCAAGCTCGCAAACTCGGCCGACGAGAGAAACTGCGTGACGCGCTTGCTAAACTCTTTGTTCGACGCCGCCGCCTTGTCGATGAGGCCGATAATCGTGTCGCGGTGCTTGATGGCGCGCAGCGCCGCGTCGCGCACCAGCGTGCTCTTGGTCGCCGACTTGCTGCTATTGCGGCTGCGCCGCCGCCGCCGCTTTTTGGCGTCGCCGTTCTGCAGCTTGTCGGCAAAGTACTGCACGTAGAAAATCACCTCGTCGAGGCGCTTGCAGAAGCGCGCGTACGCGCGCCGGCACGTCTGGTCCGCACCGCTGCTCAGCGCGCACAAATCGGCCTGCTCTTTGGCGAGCTTGAGCTGGCTCTCGAGCTCGTTCGTTTGATCGAGGATTGTCGGAAACTTGACCTCGATCTCGAGGCACGTCGTCTGCAGGCCGTTCTCCGAGCCTTTTGGCTTGCCAATCAGCAGAAAAAAGAGGCGCAGCTGTGCGAGGAGCGTCGCAATGTCTTTGCGCGCGTCGTTGAACGTCTTCTTGTTGCGGCCCGCCACAGCACGGGCGTCGACTTCGGCGTCAATAGCGTTGTCCATCAGCGCACTCTTTTCTCTCACTGTTGGCAAAAGAGGTCTGTTAGGCGCGCTGCGGTGCGTTTTGCACCCTTTGCGCGCGCTGCACGCAGCACAAAATAAAAAAAAAAATAAAATAAAATAAGAAGAGAACAGCGGCGCCGGGAGTGAGAAAAAAATAAAGCAAAGCAAAGCGTGCGACGGTGGCGCCGTCGGCAATTGCGCGCCGTGCTTGTCAACGATGTCGTTGTCGGGCCTCTCGGCGCACGTCGTGACGCGTCTGTTCCGTCTGCTCGGCGACGTAGGCGTTGACACCGACGATTACTACCGCTTCTCTGCAGACGCAGTGGTCAGCCTCTGGTCGTTTGAAGAGCCACACTGCACGCTGCAATTTGCGTCGGCACTCGCCCGCACGTCGCGCCGCTTTGCGGCCATTTGGCGCAAGTTTTTGCAGCACGACGTGCTCGAGTACGCCGTTGTGATGGCGCGCGGCGGCATCTTTGCGTATCGGCTGAGCTCGATGGCAAACATAGTGGCGACAGCGTGCGCCGACGGGGCAACGCTGCAGAACGCACCGCGGCTGCTGCGCATCGCTCTTGGCGGAGCGCAGTCGCTGCCGACAGTGCCAATGAGCGACATCGAGTGTTTGCTTTTCTATTGCAGCAGGGTGGGCTTTAACGAGCGCGGCTTTCAAGGCAACATTTTGCACCGCTGCTGGTCACAGTTTGGCAATCGATTTGCGGCACCGCCGGCAGTGGTGGAAGGCGCACGCGCCGAGCGCTGGTTAGTGCTGAAGCGTTACATTCGCTGCATGATGACGGCGCGCGAGCAGGCGCTGTGCGCGCTTATGCGCAAAATCTTGAGCACCGACGACGACGACGAAGCGCGTGTGCTCGAGGCGCAGTACGCGGCGCATCCTTTTGTGTTTGGCGGCAACTACTGGAGCGAACAACCTGCCCAAAAGTTTTGCCATGAAACGATGGCGCGCGTACGCGCGCATGCAAGCGCGTCTTTGCCGGCGCCGGTGCGCTTTGGCATACCGATCGAGCTCATGTCGCCGGTGCTTTGCGCCGCGCCGCTGGCGCACGTGTGTGCCAACGAGCGGCCACTGCTGCGCGCCGCCGCGCACGCGCTGTACGACAACGACGACGCGCAGTGGAACGCCAGCCGCCTCTTTGTCGAGTTTATTAGTGCGCTGTGCACGCTGAGAGTCGTGCCGCGCAACAACGACGTTATTGCAAACGAGACGGACGACGGCACAGTGCACGAGTTGCGTGAAATTGCAGGAGCTCTGTGCAAAGGCACGTGGCCGTGCGGAACGACTATGTGTGCGCGAGACTCGCTCGACGCGCCGGCTGACGAGTACAGTATGCGGTGCCGAGGTTACGTGCCGTTTTTGGCAACAAAGCCGTTTGCGGCCGCCGATCTGCTGCTGCACATGTCGCCGCGGTGGTGCAAAGCGGCGATGCGTGCCGCAGAGCAACGCTGTGCGCTCAGCGCGCCTCTCGGCTTGGCCGACAGAGCGCTGTGCGCGCTCATGACGCGCAATTGGCGACTGCGCTGCAACATTGCCGACCAAGAGCGTCGCTCATGGCTAGAGGTGCCAGAAGCGCAGCTAGATGGCTTGAACGAGAGCAGCGCCAAAGCGTACTTTTACGACCGATGTGTGCAACTGCTTGCGCTGTCAAAGGCGCGCAGCAGCGTCTTGGTCATGAGTGACGTGCGCACGCCGAGCGCCAACCCGATTCTTATCTTTTTTGACCACAAGCGGCAAAGCATTGCTAAAGTCGACGCCGAATCGTGCTCTGCGGTACCCTGCGTGTGCGACGGCTTGCCTACAATCAGCAAATCGGACAATCCGTTTGGTTGTCTGCGTTTAGAGGCGCCGGCGCCGCCGGCGTTCTACGACGGCACTGATGCGTGCAGGCTTCTCTTCGTTGCGCCGCACTATGACGACCGCACGTCGCACTTGACACCGCAGTCGTCGCGCGCCGATATGGCGCAGCCGTTCCTGATCAACAACAGCGAAGCGCTCTTGTGCATCGACATTATTGCGACGCTGCACAAGACGCCGCGCCATGCACTGACGCACTACTACGCCGCAAGGACCCGCTTTTCGTTTCTGCGCAGCGGCGCCAACGGCACGCTGCACACGAGCGATCCCACTGACTATGTGGCGATGTGCGACAATGTGCCCGAGGGCGGCATGGCGCACGGCTACGCCAACGATTTGCTGCACTACTTTACGATCGATTGCGCTGCGAGCACCGTTATGCAAGCGGTACCGTTCATGCCCATGTCGCTCGTTATGGAATTGTGCATTGAGCAGTGCGCGCGCGCGCGGCACGAGCCCGACCGCGACGCGTTCCGCGAGTGTGTCGGTCTGGTGGCGCAGTGCCGCCAGTGCAGCGAAGTGATTGGCGAGCGGCGCGCGACGGGCAGCGGTCGCTGTGCCGAGTGCGACGAGAACGCCGCGCTGTATGCCGAGCGCAACGGCAAACGCAAGCGGTGCGAGGAAGAATGAGCAAGCGCAAAGTCGACGACGCCGCGGCGTTTGATGTGGCGCACGAGCGCGCCGCAGAGCGCGAGCGGCGCGTTGCGAGTGCGCGTCGCGTGCGCCTGCGCGCCGTGCGCCGCGTCGACGAGGCGTGGCGCGGCGCGCGCGCCGCACTCGAGCGCGAGTCGTACGACGACTATGCGCAGCTGAGCGGCGCGCTGGCGCAAATTGAACTCGACTTGCGCAAAGTGCGCCGCACGCTCGCCGACACGCACATGCGCGCGCTGCGCGACGCCGCGACGCACACGTTTGGTCTCGAGGCGCGCGCGCGCGCTCTGGCGCACAGCGGCGTAACGGTGCGCGACGGCGACGCGCCGTGGCGCGCGTCAATTATCTATGCCGACCCGGCGTGGGAATACGCCAACCCGGCGCACGTCGTCGGCACCAAGCAGCAGTACGACACAATGAGCGACGACGCGCTCGCCGCGCTGCCCGTCGCCGGCCTCGCCAACGAAGACGCCGTGCTGCTCATGTGGGCGACGTTCCCCAAGCTCGAAGCTGCGCTGCGCATCCTCAACGCGTGGGGCTTTGAGTACCGCACCGTCTTTACGGTGTGGATCAAAATCGAGCGCTACATGGCGCGCCTGCAGACGAGCTACGGCGCGTACACGCGGCCCAACGCCGAGTTTGTGCTAATTGGCGTGCGCGGCAACATGCGCACTACGCTGCACAACAAGAGCTTTCGGCGACCCAACGTGCTGCTCTCGCGGCCGCACGAGCACTCGCGCAAGCCGGCGCTGCTGCGCCAAATTGCGGTCGAGCTCTTTGGCGACTTGCCGCGCATCGAGCTCTTTGGGCGCGAGGCGACGGTCGATTGGCGCGTCTGGGGCAATCAGGTGGCGGCCGACGGCGGCGCGAGCGTCGCGGTGCGCAGCGCGCCCGAGAGCGCGCGGCACGCGGCGCAGCCCAAGCAGCGGCGCAACAATTTGCGCGTCGGCGCGCTGCGCAGCCGCAAGCACGGCGCGCCGCGGCGCACATCGACGCACAAGCCGCGCACAGCGCTGCGCCATCTCGATCGGCCCGACTACCACAATACGCTCGACAAAGTCGACGTGGTGCGCTACTACGACAATAAGCCGGCGGGCGCACGGGTCGGCGCAAGCGACGAGGCGGCGTTTGCCGCACCAGAGCTGGCGCCGGCGCAGTGCGCGCGCGTGCAACAGTTTTGGAGCGAGGACACGTCGCGGCGGCACGCCACCTACACTACGCTCAGCTGCGCCCAAGTGCGCGCGCAGCGCAACCTCATACGCGCGGCGCAGCAGCGCAACGCCGATCTGCTCTTTGCGTACAACTACAACCGCAAAAAGCGAAAGCAAATTCGGTGCACCGTCGCGCTGCCGCAAGCCGAGCAGTAAATATAAAAAAAAATAACGGTTTTTTTTCATTCTATTTTTACAATGCGCTACGCAAGAGTTGGCGGTTCGATGCGCGCCAGGCCGCGCGAGCGCGTGGGCGTGCGCGGCGCGCACTCGTCTCGACGCATGCTGCGCAGCACACTGGCCCAATGCTCGTCGGGCGCTTCGCGCGGCGGCGTTTGCGCGCCGAGCTCTACCAGTACGCGCTCTGGCGTAACGCAACGCTCGCGCTCCGCGTCGTCTCGCTCGTCGGCCGCATCGCACGGCGCGCAAAACCAGTCTGTGAGCGACGCGCCGTCTTGCGGATTGTCAAAAATGGCATCGGGCGACAGCGTGAAGAGTGCGCAAAGTGCGCTAGCGCCCACAGGCGGCAAGTAGAGCGGCAATGGCGCCTCTGTGCATCGCAACGACTTTCTGACACCACTCATCATTCGCACGCCAAGGCTGCCAACCACTCACAATTACTATGCACCACGCACCGCTGGCTTATTTTTCATTTTTTTTTTCGTTTCGCCAAGCTACTCACGCGCGCCGGCGGACGCGCGTTGGCGCGCGCGCGCCACTGTTCAGCGAGCTGTCCGCGTAATTGGCGAGCACGTCGCGTCGCAGCTCGCGCTCGGCGCGCACGAATTCCGCGTTCAACTTGAGTGCGCGTTGCGGATACTTTTGCAGAATTGTGTCTGCCTTTTTGCAGTCGGCCAAAAACGACGCGGTCGCCTCGTCGCGCATCATCTCGTTGCGCATTTTGCCAAAGCTCGCGCTTTCGCGCTGCAGCTGACGCTCGGCAGACGCAATCTTTCTCGTGTACGTTGCGATCTGCTCTTGCGCGTCGGTTGCTCGCCGCGTAAAAATGTTGCTCAGCTGCCGGAACATTTGCGTCTCGGTCTGGTCGTTGCCGGGACCGACGAGCGCGGTCGGATCTTCGACGTTGTCAAAGCGCTCTTGGTTCTCGGCCAAGCGCGTCTGCGCTTTGTCCAGCGCTGCTTTGGCGTCGCGCAGCGACTCTTTGCGGCGCGCCAGGCGCCGCTCTCGACGCACTACGCGCTCGGCACTCGCCACAAACTCTTCGATCGCCTCTTGCTGCGCTTCGCTAAACGCATTGGTCTCGTACTCGGCACGAGTGACTTCGAGACCGACAGTGCGCAGCACGGCCGCCGCGTCCGACTTGTTGACGTCGGTTGGCTGGCGCACGTAAATGCGCACCGCAATCTCCATGCAGTCGATAAAGAGGCGCTGGCGCCGCGCCGCGGTAGCGGCTGCGGGATTCTCTTGAAGCTCGCCGATCGCGTCGGCCATACGCGCGCGCACCGCGCCACGCGTCTTTTCTGTGCGCTGCATGAGCGCGGCGAGCTTGCTCTGCGTCGCAATGTCTTTGCTCTCGATCGCCTGCAAGTCGCCGACGCGCAGCTGCAGGTCGTCGTCGCCCGTCAGCAGCGCAAACGCCTCGGACGAGCCGAGCAGCGTGTCGTTCCACACCGACAGAATGCGTCTGCGGCCGAGAACGCCGTACTTGACTTCTTTGGTGTCAAAGTCGAACGAGGCATACTCGTACGAGCCAGAGCCGAGACTGGCGTCGCGCGCGTCGCGCACCGGCGCGCTACCCTCGCTGCCCGGCAAAAAATCGTACGAGCCTTCGATGGTCGAGTCGGCCTCGTAGACGCCAATCGGCACCGCGCTGTCGTCGTCGTCGCTGCCGGCGGCCGACAGCGCACGATCGTCGATGTCGTCGTCCGAGTCAAAGCCGAGCGCGCGCGCGGCGCGCCGGCGTGCGTCGCTCGAGCTCGCGTCGTCGGCGTCTTGCGACTCGAGCTCGCGCTCCAAGTCGTCGGAGAGCGCGTCAAAAAAGTCGTTGAAGGCAGACATCGCACGCGCCGCTTTGCCACCCTTTGCAGCGAATAAAGTACTTTACTCGACGCGGCGCAACTCTTAATGGCGTGCCGAGCGGCGCGCGCGCGCGCGCCCGCGCAAAGCGCGCAATAAGTGCGCCGTTTTGCGGTGCACCGCACCAGAGAGAGCACGCGCGCACGAGAGAGCGGTGTAAATTATGAGTGCGGCCCACGTGACGCGCAGCGCGCTTGTGCTCGGCGCGCTAGCGCACCTGTCTGGCAGCGAGCAAGTGGGCGCCGACAGCGTGCTCTCGCACCAGCAGCTTGGCGCGCGCTTTTCGCTCGCGATCGGCGCGCGCAGCGCGCTCAACTTTGTCGAAGAGCTCTTTGCGGTGCGCCTGCCCAAGTTTGCCATCTTCTCGGTCGTTATTGCGTTTGGCCTCGTCGGCATGCGCATCCTGCCGCTCTTTGTCGACGAGATTGCGCGCCGCTTTGGCGTGCCGCGGCACTACCGCGCGCTCGTCAGCTACCTGCTGCACATTGGCATTTTTGTCTTTGCGTTCTGGCTCGCGCTCGCCGCCGTCGGCATTGACTTTTTCAACATTGTGCTCTCGTTTGGCGTCATCTCGATCGTGCTGTCGGTCGGCCTCAGCGGCATCATTGGCAACGTTTTCTCGGGCGTCATGATCCAGGTCAACGACACGGTGCAGCGCGGCTCGGACGTAACAATCAACGGCGTGCGCGGCACGGTGATTGAGATGAGTGTCTCGACGGTGCTGCTGCGCCTGCACGACGATCCCGACGACATTGTCTTTGTGCCAAATGCGCACTTTACGCAGTCGAGCGTCAGGAGGCACATTGGCGACAATAAGATTACAGAGCTCGCGAGCGCGCGCCTGCGCGCGTGGCAAGTGGCGGGCAGCAGCGCGACGACGGCGACGCCAGGCGCCAAGTTTGATTGAAAGCGGCGCTGTTCACTCGGCCAGCGGAGGCCCCGTGCTCGTGATCAGGCCGACGGCGACGCACACGAGCAGCGTTGCGGCGCACCGACTTGCTGTTATGCCGCCAAACTCGTCGGGCAGCGCAAGGTGCGCCGCGGGCTGCAGCGCCGAGAGCGCAAACGCCACGCACAGCAGCGCTATTGCTTGCAGCACCACGTAGCCTTGCGCCAAGCGCTCCGCTTCAAAGAGCCGGCGACGCGCTCTCGGCGACGCGCCGTCGTCTGTATAGCGGCGCTCTCGCCCCACCGCCTTGCGCGGTGCGCCTGGCGGTTCGCGCTGCCAAAGCTCCTCGCGCTGCGGCGTGCGCATAGCGCCGCTCTCGAGCGCCTGCGCTTCGCCGCTGCTACTGCTGCTGCTGCTGCTGCTCTCGCCGCCTCTGCTCGACTGCGGCTCGTTGCCGTCGTCGGCCAGCTCGCGCGCCATCGCTCGCGTCACGGGCCGATGCGGCACAGTGTCGTCGCTCATTTTTTGCTGTCGTGCACCTCTTGCTGCCACTGAGCGGCGTAAACGCGCGCGTACGCGCTCGCGCGAGCGCAACTCGTAAAAATAAGAAAACGCTCAAACGCTCGTTTTTATTGCGCTTTCGTTCTTAAAAGCTGATGAGGATATCGAGCACGCAGTTGTGCTCGTTTGTCGCGTCGACGGCGCGATTGATGGTGTGCCAGCGGTACTCGATCGCCACGAGGTCGATCTCGACGACAATGCGGTCGAGCGCGCGCATGAGCTTGTCGTCGACGTCGCGCTCGCGCACCGTTATGAATGTGTGGCGCGGGTGCAGCAGTGTGCCGGCCGCGCGGCGCGGCGCCTTGCTGCTTGCGAGCTCGGGCAGCTGGTCGTTGTAGCGCTGGCGCTGTGCGCAGAGCGTGCACGTGTCGCTCGTGGCGACGCGCAGCGCCGGTATCGGCTGCTGGTCTGCGAGCACGGCGTCGCACAGGCGCGCCTCGCTCTCGGTGTAGCGCAGAAATGGAACGACGCCGACGCTGTCGGCGCCCGCGAGCAGATCGTTGGCGGTGACGCCAAACGTGCGCGCGCTGCCGTCGTCGCGGTTGTAGACAAACGCCCAGTCAAACGTGCGCGTGGCGCCGAGCGCCGGCGTCGCGAACGACACGACCCACTTGTAGAAGGACGAGTAGTCGACGCCCGCCGCGTCGCGATCGGGCGCGCCAAAGACCTCGACGGCGGCGCTCGACGCCGCCTCTTCCTCCAAGATCAACTGGATCTGCATTGTGATTTGGCGGCGCGCGGCCGCAGCGGCGAGCGCGCTCTGCAGTTCGCGGCGCTCGTCGTCGGGCGCGTAGTAGGCGGCGACTGGCCGCATGGCCGGGTCGATGGGCGCCGTGCCCTCGGCAATCGCAATGGGCCGGCCGCGCGACTGGGCGTCGAGCGTGTAGTCGTCGAGCGCCTGCGCCGCGTCGCTGCGCACGCCGGGCGCGAGCGCGTCGAGCAGCGTGGCGCGCGGCAGCAGCGTGCAAAAGGTGTGCGCGAGCGCGACGCTCTGGTCGAGCGTGGCGGCCGTCATGCGCGCGTTGGTGACGCAGCCGAGCGCCAGCACCGACACGTACTGGGTGAGCAGCGTGCGCACGGCGCGCAGCTCGTCGCTCATGCGCTCCACGTAGTAGCTGCGCGCGCCGCACAGCTCGCGCACGTGCATGTGCACTTCGAGCGCGCAGCCCTCGCAATCGTCGCCGCCGCACATGCGGCACACCTTAAAGTCTTCGTCCTCTTCGAGCAAGTCGTTGCGGTACGGCTGTGTGGCGACGTTGCGATTGAGAAAGTCGGACAGGTAGACTTGCGACGTCGCAAAGACGGTGACGAGGCGCGCGGCGAGCGAGACGAGCGCGGCGCCGCGGTACGAGTCGGGCGCCGCCGCTGCGAGCTCGGCCACGTCGCGGCGCTGCAGTGCGCTGCGCGCGAGCGCAATGTCGAGCAGCTGCTCGTAGTACGCCACATCGATGTGCTGCGCAGGCGCCTGCAGCGCGTAGGCCGACGCCGGCAGCACCATGCGCGGCGTGCGATACTCGGGGCAGTGAAACGGCATCAGGAACGGTTTGGTGGGCCGCGCGAGCGTCGCCGAGCCGTCGCGCGCAAAGTACGCGCTCATGCCGCGGTCGATGAGCGCCGACATGGCGACGGCGGTGCGCTCTTGCTGCTCGGCGCTCTGGTCGACGTCGTCGAGCGCCGACGGCGCGCGCAGCGCGCGCATTTCGGCGCTCGCGCGCACGTGCGCCACAAACAGCCTGCCCTTGAGCAGCGGCCGCGAGATGAGCGTGCTCGCGTCGTTGTCGCGATTTTGCACCAGCTGCAGCATTGCGGTCTCGTTGCCCAGCGCAGTGAGCGTCGCGAGCAGAATGGTGGCGGTGCCGACGTGCGTCCAGCAGCGCTGCCCGCTGCGCGACCACGTGGTCGCGTACGCCGCCACTACGAGCGCCGTCGACGCAGCCGGCTTGGCGCTGCGGCGCTGCGCCGCGTACGCGCCCGCTTGCTCAAAGGCGCCGCGTTGCCGCGTGGCGCGCTTGCGCGCGCGCTCCGAGAGCGCAAACGTGAATTGCGCCGTGACGCTCGACTCCTCGCGCACAAAGAGCGCCTGCTGCGTGCCGCACGCGCGCAGCTCGTGCGTCAGGTACGCGTCGAGTCGGTACGGCCAGCACTCGGAGCCAAACGCGCCGCGCGGGCCGCCGGCAATGCCGGGCTCGGCAATCAGCGTCACGGTCAGTTGCGACGCACTGGCAACGTTTGCGGCGCTCTGCATGTTGCTGACTTTGGCCGCAAAAGCGACTCTTTACTGCGGTGGTGCGCGCGCACGCACGCGCGCGCGTGCGCGCAAACTAGCCGTTGCAATCTATGAGCGCCGCCAACAGCAACAATGTCTCTGCGCTGGTTGCACCGCTTGCTGTACGACGAGCGCGGCGACGCTCCGCCTGCGGCAGAGCCGTGCGACGACGGCGTCGGTCAGCACACTGTTGTGGAGCTGGAGAACCAGGCGCACGCGCTGACGGCAAGCGATCGCCGGCCGCGCTCGGTCCTCTATCGTCGCGAGATGTCGCTTGCAATCATGCCCGCTCGCGACGCAAAAAGCAGGCACGCGCCAGCGCAAAGCGCGCTACTCGCACGCGCCTTTGGCACCGACGACGACGACGACGACGACGATGGGTCTGCCGTGCGCGAGCGCGGTTGGTCGTCCAAGATTGACGAACAAATTTGTCTGGCCGACTTGCTGACTCGCGAGAATCGTTTGGACGACGACGACGACGACGACGGCGAATCGCGCAGCGTTGGTGCGCTGCGCGAGAGTGGCGGCGGCGAGCGCGACGAGTATGCGATGCTGGTCGAGCTGGCGCTCGTGGTGCTCGACGAAGACGCTTGGGACCCGCAGCACATGTATTTGCTCATTGAGGCCGAGCGCGTCGGCCCGCTGCAGCGCACGCAAATGTGTGTGGGCAACCGCGACGCGGTGCTGCGCGCTGTGCCGTCGAGCGCACCGCTCGATTTTGAGCGCAAGAACCGTTTGCGCGGCAGGACGTGTGCGCTGAATGGCGAGGCGCGCGTTGACGGTTGGTGCCGTCGCTGCGGCCTGCAGCCGTCCATGGTCACCATTTACCAATCGCCGCTCGGCGATCGCGACCTGCTGCACTATGCGCCCGAGCTGTGCGCGCCGGCCGGTACACACGGCAATGTGGCGCGCCTCGACGCCGAGCGCGGTCTGATCGAGGTGGTGGGCGACTCGACGCTGCTCGAAGACGTGCGCGAGAGCGCAGAGAGCGCAGTGGTCGACGAGTGCTACAACAGCGAAGCGGGCGAGGCGCGCGAGAGCGGCGTGGCGTTTGTTGACGTCGACGCGTGGCAAAAAGAGCTGGCGGCGCGGCGCTACGTGCTCAACAATCTGCCGCTGGTGCGCGCAGCAGACGCACACGTGCGCGTGGCGGCGCGCAGCGCACCGAGCGCGCAAAAGTCGTCGGCGCGCTCGCTGCGCATTGTGCTGACGGCGCAGTGCATCGAGTTTGCGCCGTAATGGTCAAAAAATGAAGCGTTTGTGCGCTATTGTGTTGTCTTTGAGCGCGGTGCACCCAAACAACGCCTTGTCGTGTACACAAGCGGTCGTAGACAAACGGTCGTCCTCTCTCTCGCTCTCTCTCTCTCTCTCTCTCTCACTCTCACTCTCTCACCCTCGGTTTCTCTCGCTCGACAAAGTCGAGCGCGTGTGCGTCGAGTCTTCACGCAGCGTTGCTTACGAGCCGCACAGATGTGCGCTGCCGCGACGCTAAACTCACCGCAACGCGGCTGCGCACACGCTCAAGGGCGTGTCTGCCAATGTGCTGATCTGCGAAGAGGCGGCGTACATGGACCCGCAGGTCTTCTACGAGGTGCTTGTGCCGCTGATGGAGGTCGAAGGCACCGCCACCATTTGCATCTCAACGCCGCTCGGCCAATTCAACTTTTACTCTGAGCTGACCGAGGTGCGCGACGAGAATGGCAGGCGCGTATTCAACGTGCTGCACATTCCGGGCACACGCCCGCCGCCGTGGAAGACGCAATCGTCGCGCTCGCGCATCAAGGCGATCTATGGCCAGCGCTCGACGCTGTACAAGCGCGAGATCATGGGTCAAGTGGCCGACGATGCGGAGAACGCCGCGTTTGACCCGACGCAGCTGCGCCGCTTCTTCGACAAGCCGCCGCTCACTGCGCCGTACCGCGTCGTCGACAACCGCGTCTACGTGGCGTTTGATCCGAACGGCGGCGCCGGCGCCAGCGACGGTCCGGGTTCCGAAACCGCCATCGTGTCGTTTGTCATCAGCGACGGGCGTGTTGTGGTGCGTTTGCGCGCGCGCGCTTCTTTTACTTTTTTTTGTGCTGCATTGCGGCGAGCGAGACGCCCTCTTTGCTCTGGCGCACAAAGTGCGGTGTAATGGCCGGCTTGTACGACAAGTAGCAATTGGCGCACTGCTCGACGTATGCGCGCCGGTTGATGCTGCGGTCAAAGAGCCGCTGCAGCAAGCGCAGCGAGTCGTTTTTGAGAAAGAGCGTGAGCGGCTCGCGCGCGATTTGGTTGGCGCGCTGCAGCGCCTCCTCTTCTTCGCGCCGCACAGCGCGCTCGACGCTCTCGTGTTCGCGCGCGCCGCCGCCACTGCCGCCGTTGGCGCCGGCGGTGCGCAGCGCGCGCACCACCGCGTTGTCGACGTACTCGGGCGGCGGCGACAAATTGCGCCGCACGTCGTAGTTTTGCGTGAGCGCGAAAAAGACAATGGCGAGCTGCGCCGTGCGCGCCTTGTCGTCGTTGGCGTTGTCGCGCAGAGCAATGTCAAAGCACGAGACAATGGAGCGGCGCAGCTGGTCGTCGATGGTCATGCTCGCCAGCGATTGCGACGATGCGCCGCCGGCGCCGCTCTGCCGCTGCTTGCGGCGCAGCTGCTCGAGCTCGCGCGCGTCGGCGGCGTACGTGTCGAGCGTGTGCAAAATGATTGCGCGCGTGCGGCTCACCACGAGCCGCAAGTCGGCGCCGTCGTCGCAATCCATAATCAGGCGCTCCAGCAAGTCGTTGTCGTTGCGCAAGCGCTGCAGCTCGGCGTTTTTGTCGTAGAGCGTCTTCAGACGCTTGCTCGATGGCACCAGCACGCTGCGGCGCTTGGCGGCGCTGCCGCTCGTCGCCGTTGCCGCGGCCTGTTTGCGCTTTGCACTCATCTTTCGCTTGCGCACCGCACACGTTGCTCACGCGCGCACGCGCGCGCGCAGATCACAGGCCTCGAGTCGCACCCGACGCCCGACTGGACCAAACCGCGCCAAATGCTCTACGACCACATCGACGCGCTCAAGAAGCAAGCGCTGTTCCGCGACGCCACCTTTGTGCTCATTCTCGAGGCGAATCTCGGCTCGCAGGCGCAAATCTGCGCGCAGTACGTTTTGCGCCGCGAGCCGCGCATCGAGGTGGTGTGCAGCCAGGCGAGCTGCTACGGCATTTTCACGCGCCCGGGCGACCCCGAGCGCTACGTCGTCTCGATGTGCGACCGGCTCGCGGTCGACGGCCTCTTTATGCACGAGCGCATTGTGTGCACCAATCGCTTTGCAATGGGCCAGAGCCGCGCCGAGCGGCTCGCGAGCACGCTGCGCGAGTTCAAGCGCCAGCTGTCGTCGTTCCGCGCCGTGCACATTGTGCCGACGTCGCTGAGCTCGGCGGTGCGCGTCGTGTACACGGGCAAGGCGGACAAGGACGGCAAGCGCTCGAGCCGCCTCAAGGACGACATGTGCATGGCGCTGCTCTTTGGCTACTTTTACTATCTGCGCCTGCACGGGCCGCACAAGCTCGTCTCGACGCGCAACCAGCACGCCATGCTCGACATTTCGCGCATCACCGACCCGCGCTACAACAACCAGATGCAGGCGGACGCGCGCGCCGGCGCGCAGCACGACGACGACGGCGCGCCGCCGCAGCCGGCGATGAGTGCCGCGGGCGCCAAGCGGAAGCGCGAGTGAACGTGTGCGCGCGCCGGCGCGCACCACGACGACGACGGCGCGCCGCCGCAGCCGGCAATGAGCGCCGCGGGCACCAAGCGAAAGCGCGAGTGAACGTGTGCGTGTGTGTGCGCCTCTTCAATCTTCGTCGACCGGCGCGGGCGGATCGATGTGCAGCATGCTGACAGACATGTCGACGCGGTCGAGCGCCTTGCGCAGCGCTTTGTACAGCCACACGGTCGCCGAGTTTTTCGCAGTGTCGTTGCGCAGCTTGCTGAGCGCCGTCGCAACGGTGCTCTTGCCGTTGTTGTAGCCGCGTATCTTGAGCAGGCGGCGCCGCACGTGCTCTTGCGTCGCCGTCATAAAGTTGTCGCAAAACCAGAGCGCGTCAATGAGCGGTTCGAGCGCCGCGAGCGCAATGAGCGTCACTGGCTTGACGCTGCCGTCTTCGCGCACGCGCAGCGCCTCGTAGGCGGCCAGCGTCGAGCGCTCGACGCGCCGCCGCAGCACGGTGCACGTGCTGGCGTCGCCCACCTTGGCGTCGTCGACGCGGCGCACCGACTCGCTGTTCGCAACAAAGTCGCGCATGACGCGCACCTCGTTGGCGTTTGCTCGCTCGGCGTCTTCGAGCGCCAAATCGAGCTTGACGTCGACTGCGCTCAGCGCGCGCGCCATGGCGCAAATCTCCTCGTCGCCGCTCTCGTCGGCGAGCACCAGGCGCCAAAACGGCTGCTCGACACGCTGGCCAATCTTGGCCGCCGCTTGTCGCTGCAGCAGCGTCACGGCTGCCACCTGAATCACGTCGCCCAGCGTCTTTTGCCACTCTTCCTCGTACGCCTTGTCGGCATAGTCGTCTTTGCGCTTGCGCTTGCGCTCCGCCTGCGCCGCCTTGACTTTGCGCGCTGCGTCGCTCATCTTTCGATCGCGCTCGCCACTTCGAGCGCTCGCCGCCACTTTTGCCTTTTTGCGCTCGTCGCCGCTCGACGCGCCGCCGCCGCCGTCGTCGCGCATTTTCTTATTTTCGCTCGCCGCTTTGCGTTTTTTTGTATTTTTTCGGCGCGCTGCATCGATTGCGTGCGCAGACGAGCGCGCACCGTCACCGCCTCGGTCCGCTTCGTCAGCGCTCTTCTCGTCAACCTCTGCCTCATCCTCGTCGTCGTCGTTGTCGTCGTCGTCGCTCTCCGCTGCGTCGGGCGGCTGCGAGTACTGCATGTCGGCGTCGGCGCCGCTGCTCTCGCTCGCGTCTCCTTGACGCGATTCACTATCGTCGCTGTCGCTCCCGCTGTCGTCGCCTTGGCCGCTCTCCTCCAAATCGCTGTCAAAAAGCGAATTGAGCAGCTCCTCGTCGTCGCTCTCATTGGACTGGCATGCGTCGCCAGGGCCAAAGCTGGCTCGCTCGTCGTCGTCGAGCGCCTCTTGCAGAGCGCTGCGGCGCTCGTCGTCACTCAGCAGCAGCTTGTCGGTCATTTCTCGCCAAAAAGCTTGGTTGGTGACGTCGCCGCGCGCGCGCGTGCGTGCGCTGCTCTGCGGCACTGCCGCGCTTGCTGCCGGCGCCGCGCCACTAACGTCGGGCGTGTGCTGCAGTGCGTCAAAAAACGCATTGACGATGGTGCGCGTGCGCGCGCCCGTTTGCCGACAAAAGACGCGCTCAAACTCTTGTGCGCTGAGCGCGGCAACGAGTGGCGCGTGCTCTGCGAGCGGCGTGCCGTCGTTTGGCTCGCCGAGCGCTTGCGCCAGCGGCGTGAGCAGCACGCGCTTGATTGTCTGGTGCGCACTCATTGCTCGCGTGCGTGTGCGTGCGCGTGCACAGCGGCGCGCGCGTGCGCGTGCACGATCTCTCAATCGCTGTGCAGCGCTGCCAACAATGAACGCGCCGCCCAACGATTCGCTGGCGCTCGGCGACGAGCTGCGCGTGCGCTTGCGCAAAATGCGGTTAACGCTAATCTTTTTCCTCGCGTTCATTGCCAACTTGGTGCTCGCCGCGTTTGGCTTTGCGACGCCAGTCGGCCTCTACACGCTCCTGGCGTTTGTGGCGTCGCTGTGCCTCCTCGCCGCGCTCATGGCGTGCGTCGGCGTCGACGAGCGCGAGCTGCACCACGCGATGCACAATCGCGCGCAGACGACGCGCGTGCGCACGCCGCTGCACGTCGAGTTTGTGCCGTACGTCGGCTTTTGGCTCGCGTGGTGGCTCGTCAGCGAGCTCTTCCGCGCCGCGCGCATTCTCTACGCCAACAACGTTGTCTTGCAGTTTGGCGCGCTGCCGCTGCTCGTGCTCGGTGTCACGTACACGCAGAGCTGGCCTGTGCGCCAGCGCGTCGCCGACGTCGCCGTGCTCGTGCTCCAAATTGCGATTGTGACGGCGCTCTTCTTTCCGACGCACGCGTGGGCGCCGCAGCACAGCAATACGCTGGCGACCGTTGTGCGCGTGCTCGTCTACTTTTTTGCAATCATGCTCTTTGACTATGTCAAGCCGGCGGCGCTCGACGCCGAGACGTGTCGCTTGCTGCAGAGCGACAACGACGCGCTGCTGCGCCGCCTGATGCGCGACGGGCACGCGAGCAAGAACGGCGGCGGCGACGACGACGACGAACTCAATTCGGCCGGCAGCGACGAGAATGCGCCGCTGATGGAGCGCGGTGTGGCGCGCGCCGAAATGCAGCAGAGGCGCGAGAGTCTGGTGCAAGTGCTGGTGGCGCACGAGCGCGTGGCGCGCGAGCACAGCCGCGCCTATCGCATCGCGGTGCTCAACGCGTGGATACTCGTGTCGCCGCTCATTGTCGTGCTCGTCGGCATTTTCTTTACTACCTTTCTCTTTTTCGCGGGCACCGCGCGCGCGCCGCGCCCGACGTCTGTTGCGCTGGCGAGCGAACAGCGGCGCAAAGTGCGCCTTGCGCCAGAAGCGGCGGCGCCGGCGGCATCGGCACCGCCACAGCGGCAAGCGGCGCAAGCCGCGCGCACGAGCGCCAACTTTGCCAGCTACGCACAGAGCGCGAGCAGGGCAACGCTGACGCCCAACGCGGCGCGCCCGCTGCGCACCAAAGCGCAGCAAGCGCAGCGGCAGCCGAGGGCGGCGCCAAAGCGCGGGCAGCGGCCGCCTGCGGTGGCAGCGAACAAGGGCGTTGTGACGCAAAGTTTTCGACGCCTTGTGTTTGACTGACGGCACGCGCGAGCAATGAGCGGCGGCGCTTTGAGCAGCGAGTTGCGCGAAAAGCTGGCGCGTCTGCGCGGCGCGCCGGTCGCGTTCGACAGCGTGCGTCAGTGTTTTGTGGACGCGCGCTCCAACGTGCGCAAGCGCGGTCTGACGCGCGTGCTGGCGCAACTGCTGCCCGTGCCGTTTGACAAGCTAGACGACGAGACCGAAGCGGCGCTGACGCGGCGCGCGCGCACGTCCAAGTACGATCCCGCCACGCACGTCGAGACGCGTCACTTTGACCGCGGCGCCACGCTGCAGCGCTGCGGCTCGTGCGCCGGCGCGCTTCGCTTTTTGCGCGCCAGCGCGCTGAGCGTGGCGCCGCGCTTGCGCGCCGAGCGCAACGACGACAAGGCGCACGGCGTCGCCGTCGACTACCAGCTGTCGCTGTACGTGCGGCGCGGGCGCAGCGCGCTCTTTGACGCGTGCGGCGCGTTTGTCGACCCGTGCGTCGGCACCGTGCTCGAGCAGTGCGACGCAATGGGCTGGGCGCTCGTCGCCACACAAGTGCCTGTCTACTCGGCGGCCATGGACGTTGCGACGGCAATCGACTTGCTCGCGACCGACCGCGCCACGCGCCGCCAGCTCTTTTTGATCGAGCTCAAGGCGTCGCGCGGCCGCGACGCGGTGGCGCGCGCCAACATGCAGTACGAGCGCTTGCGCGGCCGCCTGCAGCGCACCACGCTGCGCGGCTTTCCGCTCTCGTACTACTCGCGCCACCAAGTGCAGCTCTTTTGCATGGACGAAATGGTGCGCTCGGCGCACGACTTTGGCTTTGACGACGCGCTCGTGCTGCGCGTGGCGCCGGGCGTCGCGCGCCTCTACCGCCTCAACCCGTACTATGGCGAGCGCGCCAAGCGCATAGTGCGCGCCATTGGCCTCAAGACGGGCAAGGTGCGCAGCGCGCAGCGCAAGCGGCGGCAGCTGCGGCCCGAGCTGCTCGGGCGCAACAAGCGCAAGCGGCGCGCCGCGCCGCCGCCCAACAAGTAAACGCCGGTGCACGCTAGTCTGCTGTTCAATCGGCGCGCAGTTCGCGCACATAGTCGAGCGCCGTCGTGTACGCGCGCGTCATGGCGCGCACGTCGCGCTCGGCGTACTGGCGCCGCGACGCCAGAAACTCGTCAAAGTTTTTGTCGCGCAGCAGCGCGGCGTAGGCGCGGTACTCAAAGCTGCCGTCGTCGCTGAGATAGCCGCGCCACGGACGCGGGTTGCCCTGCTCGCGCGTCTCGAGCGCAAACGCCGTGTCGCTGCGCGGCACCGGAATGGTGCGCGGCATTTCGTCGTTGATGTACAAGTCGCTGACGAGCCCGGCCACCACGAGCCGCACCGCAAAGAGCGTCGCGTTCTCGGCGAGCGCGCGCGGGCGGCGCCAGTCGTCCACTTGCTCGTACGCGTCGACAATTGTCTCGGGCGTCGTGTCGTAGCCGGGCCAGTTGCGGCCCATGCCGCGCGGCAGCTGCGGGTCGACCAGCGTCTCGGGCTCGACGCCAAACGCGCGCTCCAGACGACGCGTCGCCGCAGCAATGCGCACGGACAGTGCGCGCAGCTGCGTCTCGGCGCGCGCCAGCGCGCTACGCTCGACAAATTCGGCGTCCTGCGCGCCGCCCGCCTCGAAAACGTACAAGCCTTGCACCGGATTGATGGCCAGAAGCGCGGCCTGCGAGTAGCAGCGCGGTGCGGCGCGAATGACGTACTCGGCCAGCCACTTGCGCACTGAGACGGGAGCGTCGAGCAGTTCGCGCAGCGTGACCGTCAGCGCGCTCTCGAGCGCAGCGCTAAACGCGCGGAACGCGTTGTCCTCGCTGCCGCTGTAGCGCGGCGGCGCGAGGTCGAGCAAGAGCGCCCGCTCCATCAGCTGGCGCGCCAGCGAATAAAACGCGAATGTGGCGTCGATCGGGTAGCTGCGCGAGCGGTCGAGCGCGCGCAGCTCGACAAAGCGCCGGTGCTCGGCCAAGCGCCGCTGCACATCGGCACTCTTCTCCTGCCGCTCCAGCGCCGCCAAGTACTCGTCGTCCATAGTCGGCAGTCGCGCACTTTTGTATGCGTGTGTGTGTGCACGCGCGCGCGCTTCGCCTACAAGGTGCGCTTTTGCGCCCGCTTACGCGCCAGCTGCGTGCACGCAAACGGCACCAATGAACGCGCGCACCGTAACGCTCGACAACTTTTACGAGGCGTGCGTCGCCGAGCTCGTCGAGCGACGCGCCAAGGCGGCGCTGCAGAGGGCAGCGGGTGGGGCGCGCGCCGACGAGCGCGACGTGCGCAGCATAGTGCGCTCGTGCGCGGTCGAGTTTGAGCGCGTGCGTCGCGACGCGCCAGCGCGCTTGGCTATCGACGGGCTCGATTGCAATCAGCGCGCGCACCAGCGCTTGCTGGCGCATCGCGCACTCGTGGTGGTGCGAGCGGCGTTTGATCGCGCCGTGGCGCAGTGCAGCGAAGAGTAAAGTCAGTCAGTGCATTCACTAGTTGTGCTGGTTCATCGTTTTGACGCGAAAGCGGTCGAGCCGGCTCGCGCTCGCTTGCTTTTTGTAGTAGCTGGCCGCAGCCACTGCAGCGCTGGCGTGCCGGTGCTGCGGCACAGGCGAATCGGGCTGTGCGGGCGGCGGCGCGTCGCGCGCAAACGATGCGGGCGCTGCGCGCGCGCTTGTTTCGACGCGCATCGCCATGGCGCGCGCGTGCCTCAGCGTCGCGCTCCTCGTCACAGTGCCCACATAGTAGCCGACCAAAAACGCGAGCGCCAGCGCACACAGCACGCCTACCACGGCAAGCGTCAGCAGCACGCCGCTGCTGCCACCGTCGTCGCTTGCCGGCAGCGCTTGCTTGTCGCGCTTCCCATCTGTCGCAAACAGGCGCGCTTCGTCGCGCAAAGCGCGGCTGGCGCCGCCCGCGGCCGCAGCTTGTTGCTGCTGCTGTGCGTCGCGGTCGGAGCCGTGCAAAGCGGCGCCCGCCACAATGTCGGTCGCAGTGACAAGCGGTGCGAGCACGAGCAGCGCGGCGCCCAGCAGATTGCAGCGAAACGCGCCAATCATTGTTTGTGCGCGTGTAGCAACGAGAGTAGCAGAGGCAACGAGCGCAGCGCGTGCGCGCTGCTTTGCGCTACCGCTGCATATTTCGACGCGTTATGCGAGCGCGCGCGGCGCGTACTTGCGCGCCACAGTGGGCGCGCGCGCGCACGCGTAGCCTGACTGCAAATAGCGCACCGAGCGTGCTCGTTTAAGTGGCTGCAAAAGACAAGCGTGATGCTAATCGGTGCGTCGACCACAGGTTTGTCAAGCGAACCGCTTTCGCTTTTTCGCGGCGTGTGCTGTGATTGCCCTCAGTGTTGACTCTCGCGAGACGTCGGCAGTCTGTCTCTCTCTGTGTGGGGGTGTGTGGGTGTGTGGGTGTTTGTGCGCGCGCAAAGCAAACTCCGAAAAGAGAGAAAAAAAAACCGACCGCGCAGCAAACGGCAACGGCGTTTGTGAGCAAAACTCAAACGAGCAACAGCAAGAACCCACGCACAAAGACCAACAATGGCTCGCGTCGGAGCGCCAGGCATTTTGCGCATGGACGAGCAGCCGCTCGTGTCTCCTGGCCAGAGCCAGCTGCGCGCGCTGTCGCGCGTCATTGGTGTGAACGAGCAGAGCCAGCCGTTTATGACCGACGACGTGCGCGCCGTCGAGACGTACACGCTGCAGCACTTGGCCGAAGGCAAAGCGCAGTACATTGGCGCGACGATCACGTCGGTCATGACGTCGGCCAACGCCGCCATCTTCCAGGTGATGCCCATGCGGCTCGCCGAGAGCACCACGTTTCGCCACCAGTACTACGAGTTTGTGCGCGAGCTGGCGGTCGAGACGCCGGCGCAAGCGCCGCCCAACTACCTCGAAGTGCGCGAGTCGGAGACGACCGCGACGCTGACGCGCCACTCTATCGGCATCACAACTACCGCGCAAGAGCTGCGCACGTCCAAGGGCCAGTTCTTTCTCATCGGCAAGTTTACGATGGCAACCGTTGCGTTTATCGAGCAGGCCGAGCTGCACGCCATTCGCGCGCTGCTCGACCAGCCGTCGTACTATGCGCAGTACTATGCGGCGCGCGGCGCCTACGAGCTCGACCTGGCGCGCGCCGGCCGCATCAAGGACGAGTTCTGGGACATTTTGCGTCGCGACGACAACGGCTTCTTTACGCTGGCCGACCTGGTCAAGCAAGACTTTTCGATGCGCAATCTCACGCCAACGCACGTCATTATGCCCGAGGGCGTGCGCTCGATGATCGCGTCGTCGAGCAAGCGCACCGAGTACTCGCGCCGCGGCCCGGGCGCGGCGCAAAACGCCGAGCTGCTCGGCGACTCGATTGGCGACGAGGTGGCCGGCCTGAGCATGGTGATTGTGCGCGCGTACGACTTTGAGACAAAACGCTTGCGCATCGAGCCGCTCGACCGCAACGCGATCACTGGCTCGCACTATCGCATGGGTCACTTTTTCACCAACTGCGACTTGTCGCGCTACTGCTCGGCGTACCAGGAGATCGAGATCTATGACATGGACACCGACGGCTTTCAGCGGCTCGATTTGCAGACCGCGATTGCGGCGTGCGGCCGCTTCGACGCCGAGGGCAAGCTGCATCCGTTTCACTACGACTTGGTTGGCGCGTGGGAAAACTACACGAGCGCCAACAACCGCAGTGTGCCCATCTTTGACAACCAGTACGACATGTTCATTTACACGAGCGTCGCCAAGAACGGCGAGCGCTACGCCAACGTCGCGTCGCTCTGGGGCCACATGGAGCAGTGGGCGCTCAGCGACGACGATCTGCATCGCACGGCAAGCACGCTGGCGTGGAAAGTGCGCAAGTCGGTGCCGCGCTCGGCGCTCGAGGCAATTGCTGCCGGCCTCGACGACATTGCCGAGCTCTACGAGCTGCCGTGGAGCAACAACGACATTGCTTTTGCGCGCCAAGCCGGCGCCATTGGCCGCTTTGGCGCGCCAAAGCTGCCGGCGGATGGTGGCGGTCGCTCAAATTACCGCCCGCGCGGCTACGGCTCGGTGGCCGGCTACATGGAGCTTGCCAACGCGTACAACAGCAACGAGCTGGCGTACGTAGACCAGGCGCTGGCGCAGCGCGCCAACGCGTTCCGCAACGCGGCGGCGCAAGTGCACCGCACGTACAGCGAAGTGTTTGACACGAGCTCGCACCCGGCACTGAGCCCCAAGCTCGTCTCGCAAATCTTTCGCTCGCCGTCGACAACCAAAAACGCCGAGCGCATCAACTCGATGCTCAACTTTTTCCAAAACATTGTCGACCAGAACAAAGCGGCGGTGTACGTGGAGCCGGCCGACGCGCAAGGGCCGGGCGGCGCGTTTGCGCCGTTTGCCGACGTGGGCGAGGCGTCTCCGTACACCGATCTGCGCGAAGCGGTCACGGAGTTTGGCACCACAGCGCGCATTGCCAGTGCGTTCGAAAGCCAGGCCAGCATTGCGACGACCGAGGCTGCGTTTGCCGAGTCGCAGCTGGGCCGCCGCTACGCAAAGTACGCGCGCGCCAAGAACGCGCAAGGTGTGTCGGTCGACGCCGACAACGCGGCGCCGCTCGACGACGGCGGTCCGCTGCTGGCGCAGTTTGTCGAACAGGAAGTCAACGCGCTGCCCAGTCGACAAGAGAAGGTGGCGGTCGTCGACCGCGTGCTGCGCTACGTCGAGCAAGGCACGGCGCCGCGCAACATCACGGCCAACGTCATTGCGGCGTGGGCCAGCAAGGGCGTGCCGCAGGCCGAGGCCACCGCCACTTCGTCGCAGGTGACGTCGCGCACGCCGTTTGCGTCGAGCGTCGACGCCTTGATCGGCTCGGAGGAGAACGCGAGAGCGGCGCTCAGCATCGAGTCGCCGCTGATGCCCGGCCGCAAGTACAGTGTGGCAGAGATCCAAACAGAAAACGTGGTGTCGGCGATTGACGGCAGCGGCGCCAACGACAATCTGCTGCGCACCACGCTCTTTTCTGGCGCGCAGCTGCCGCAGCAGGGCAACCGCGGCTACGGTCTGGCCGCCGTCGACGAAGACGACGAGATGGGCACGTTCAACGGCAGCACGCAGCCGACGTGGGCCGACGACGCGTTTGTCGACATTGTGGGCGACGAGCGCGTCGTCAACGAGCACTTTATGGAGCGCTACCGGCGCGCCGGCCAGATGAGCGATTGGCTGGAGCGCGTCTCTGTCAAAATGGTGCTGCTGGCGCCGATTACCGAGCAAACGCTGCTCTCGTTTGCGCGCAACGACATTGCGCTGCCGATCGGCTTTCTCGTCGAGCAGTTCCTGCAGCGCTACCAGACGTCGTCGTTTATTTTTGTGGCGCAAAACCCGTCGTCGCCGGTCGGCAACGTGTACCATCTCGATTTCGACGTGCACACGGGCCGCGACGCGGTCCGCAAAGATCTCATGTACCACATCAGCGGCTACCTGGGCGCTGTGGTCAACGACCCGCGGCGCTACTTTGTGGCGCACGACGTGGTGGTGAGCGGCTACAACGGCGGTCAGAACACCGTGCCGTTTGACCAGGACACGTTCGAGCCCAAGAGCCTCAGCCGCCTGCAGCGCGAAGGGCCGTCGCTGCTCTACTTTGCGGTGCCGGCGCACACGCTCGCCGGCAAGTCGTCGGCGGACAAAGTGCCGCTGCGACACGACATCCGCGGCTACAGCGACGAGATTGGCAACGCACAGTCGGCGGCGCAGTACCAGGAGCGCCCGCACCACAAGTCGGCGCTCTACTACACCGCAAAACTCGATCTCGAGCAGATTATGCGGCCGACTGCGCAAGACTGGTTTAGCTTTGACCGCGCGCCGACGACGGCAAACACCGTTACGTCGCAGGGCTTCCAGCGCGTCTGCAACCCCGACTCGGGCAACTACACGCTGCACGTCAACTCGCAAGACGTGTTCAAGAACGCGGTGTACCCGAGCGTGCGCAAGCTGCGCACGAGCAAGCTGCCGCAGTTCTACAAGGACGTCTACTCGCCCAACGCATCGATTGCCATTTGAGCGGCGGCACTGCACGCAAGCGTAAAAAAGAAACAAACCAAAGAAACGTGTCTCTCTGTGTGCGTGTGTATGCGTGCGCGCTGCCGCGCTTTACTGGCGTCTCAAAAGAAATCGGCGTACGGATCGTCGTCGGCGCGCCGCGCGTCGCACGCGAGCGGCTGTTTGGCTGGCGCTTGCGTCGCTGTCATCGCCTGGGCGCGCGGTGCGTGCGCCATTTGCGAGAGGCGCGGGCGGCTCGCCACCGACTGCTTTGGTGCGGCGGCGCGCTGCGGCGCTGCTTGCGTGCGCTCCGGCATAGGCGAGTACGTTGTGGTGCTGCGCTCGCGCAGCGCGCCGGCGCTCTGATTGTCTTCGAGCTGCGCCAATGCGCGCAGCAAATCGTTGTCGTCGGTGAGCGACACCGTTTCGCCGTCGAGCACGAGCGTGCCGCGGCCCTCCTGCGGATCCTCGAGGTCGGCAAACGCGTCAACCATTGTCTGCTCGAGATGCAGCAGCTTGTCGGCGTCGTCGAGCACCGCGTTGGCGTTGCGCTGCGTTTCAGTGGCCGCCAGCGTCTGGTCAACTACGTTGACCGTCTGCGTCATTTGGCGCAAATCGTCGATGAAGCGGCTGTCGTCGCCGCCCTTGTCGACAACGCGCATGCGGTCGACCACCGTATTGGCGATGTCGAGCAGTTTGCGCTCCTTTGCGATCAGCGCGCGCTTCTTTTGCACGGCGAGCAGCGAGCGACGCGCGTTGCCGAGCGCCAGCTCGTACTGGCGCGAGCCGCGCGCATAGCGCTCGGCGCTCTGCTTGTGGCGCACGGCCTCGCGCTCCAGCGCGCCCGCGTCCGCCTGCAAATCGGCCAGACTCTGTTCGCGCCTTCCGATTTCTTCGCAAATGCGCTGCTCGCGCTCGCCCCGCTCGCGCTCAACCGCACCGCCGCTCTGGTAGCCAATGCTCTGCATTAGCCACGATTCGTCGTCGTCGACCGTCGCGCTGCACGCGTTCACGGCGCTCAGTGCACCGCCCATCATTGGCGGCTGTTGGACAAAGGTTGCACTTTACTCGCAAACGCGCAGCGCGCGCGCGCACGCACTCACTCACTCACTTTTTCGTCTCGGCGCTGTGCGCCGCCAGCGTCGTCAAACTGTCGGCCGCACGCGTATACGGCGAGCGCTGCGAGCGGAAACGCAAAGCAGAGCGGCACGAGCAGTGCGTCGAGCGCGCTCAGCGGCGACAGTATGCGCAGATTGTCGATGCTCCACGCAATGTCGGCGCGCAGCAGCGTGCCAACGACGAGCGCAAGTACGGTGCCCACCAGCGCCGTTTTCAGCAGTGTGCCAATGCGCCACGTGCGGTGCGCCATGCGCCGCGCGCCGTGCAGCGGGAAAAAGTAGGAGAATGCCGAGCCGTTGGTGCACTCCCAGAGCGCGTAGCCAAGCGCAGACGTGGTGGCGAGCACGGCGAGCGCCGCGAGCATGAGTGCGGTGCCGGGCGGCTGCAGCGCGTGCGCAGCGGCGTAGGCAAAGAGTGCAATGAAGAGCGCGGCGTAGCACGCGGCACCGACGACCAGAAAAATGCCGAGCCCGAGCGACTCGCCTTCACTCATTGTCGCGCAGTGCGGTGCCAAGTGCGCGCCGCCGCCAGTGCGCGGGGCTGCGCAGTGCTGGGTAGCGCGCGCGTAGCGCGCACTCGGTCGCGCTCGACGGCGGCGCGCCGATTGTCAAAGCGCTGCTGCGCCACAATCGAGACGAGGCGGCTCACGGTCTCGACGAGCGCGAGCAAGAAGAGCGTGAGCGACACGCCGTCGGTGCACTGCAGCACAGTGTCGAGCGCCGCCGTGAGCCATGTGGCGAGAAAGACGACGCCGACGAAACTGTAGACGAGCGGATAGGTGTTGCGCACGAGCAAGTGCTGCGGATGCGAGCGGCCGGCGCAGCAAATGAAGAAGACGTAGCCGAGCGTCATTGCAAAGTAGATGCTAATTGCAACGAGCACCGAGACGATCTGCGTCCCGGCGACGCACGTTGCCGGCGCCGATAGCTGCAGCGCTGTAATTAGGATGGCGGCCGCCGCGACAACAGTCGAGACGACGAGCGTCCAGAACGACGTCGGCGCCACCGGCTTGTACGCAACGCTGTGCGCCGCAGCGTTCATTGACGCGCGAGCGGCGAGACGCGTTGTTTGACTTCACAGCGCGCCATTGGCGCACTTTACTCGTCGGGCGCGTCGGTTGGCAGCGCGCGCGGCCGCAGCGTGCGGCGCATTTCGTCGCTTTCGCGCACAAAGCGCGCGAGGCGCTCGGCGTACTGCTGGTGATGCGTCTGCATGGCGCGCCGGTACTTGTCGGCGCTCACCAACAGCTCGTGCTGCGCGCTGTCGCGCTCGTCCGCAATGCGCATGCGTTGCTCGTCAACGAGCAGCGCGCCGGCGCGCCGCGTGATTTGGCTCATGCTCTCGTCTGCGCTCTGGCGCGCCGCGCTCGTGCGCGCCTCCTGCGCCGCAATCTGCACGCGCAGCGCGTCGAGGCGGCGCTGCAGCGCCGCGCTCGCCACACTCGACGTGCTCTGCGCAATGGCGCGCCGCAGGTCGAGCGCTTCCGCGAGCATTGCCGCATAGTCGTCGTTGACCTCACTCAGCGTCTCGTAGGCGCGCCGCGCGTCGGCGGCCGCGTCGCGCACCGCACTCTCGTGCGACGCGCGCAGCGCGCGCAGTTCGTCGTCGGCGCGCGCGTCAATGCGCTTCATTTCGCCAATCAGCACGGCGGCGCAGTCGACCGTGTGCGCCTTGGACGCAAGCGTGCGGCGCACCGGCGCCGCGCTGCTCTGCAGAAAGTGCACTGGATCGCGCTGCGCTGCTGGCGCTGCGCGCCGACTACTTGTCATCGCCGCACACCCTGCTTTGCGCACCGCGTCGCCTTTTCGCACACTTTAGCTGCGCGCGCACTGCGCGCACAATGGCCGCCAGCAATGAAGACAGCGGCGCCGCCGCCGCCGCCGCCGCCGTTGACGATGCGGCTGCGGGCGAATTTCCGACCGCCGAGAGCATGCGCGCGCACTTTGGCAGCGGCGGCTCGCTGCTGCAGTGCCAGCACGCCAATCCGGTGCCCGAGTTTGACGAGCGCATTGTATTTTACGAGTACGTTGTGCTCGACGCCGACAACTGCGTCGTCGACTTTGCGATCGACCACGACACGGGCGAGTTTAGCGGCACGCTGCCGCCCGGCACTCGCGTCGCCGAGCACAAGTACTTTGTCGACGGCGTCATGCAGACGGGCTCGGCCACCGGCTTCATTCACTCGTTCTTTGAGCACTTTAACGAGCGTGCGCAGTCGCTGCGCATTGCGAGCGGCACGCGCATGCTGACCGACTCGGCGTACGACTACTATATGGCGGGCGTGCCCGACGCCGCGGCGGCGTGGTGCATGCTGCGGCAGCGCGACGCGCGCGCCGAGTTTAGCGCGCTGCTCGACGCGTACGCAACCGGCGACACCGAGCTCATGGGCTTTGACCGACGCTGCGTCGCCGTGTGGCGCAAGCTGTTTGTCGCCACTGTGCGCCGTTCAATTGTGCGCATGTGGGACCACAACCGCCTCGACGGCCGCGTCATGCACCGCTCGATCGAAATGTGCCTCAACGACATGTTTGACGCGTCCGACGCGCGCTTCCGCACGCGCGAGCTGCGCATGTTCTACCGCTTTTTCTGCGACTTCATTGTGCCGCGCAAACTGCGCCGCTGGCGCACCGAGCTCTCAATGTTTTACCAGCCCGACCGCAGCGTGCCCGACTACCTGTGCGGCCAGTGCGACGGCGCGTTTGTCGACGAGCGCGGCCGCATCTACTTGCTCGACTGGAAGCGCTGCAAAAAGATTTACAAGACGGCGTTTGGCGGCAAGAAAGGACGGGGGCCGTGCCGCGACGTGCCCGACTGCAACTTGCAGGCGTACAATTTGCAAATCAACGCGTACTGGTACATGCTCGAGCAGACGACGCGCTGGCGCGTGGCGTACGGCGCCGTCGTCTGCTTTCACCCCAAACAGAGCAGCTACGAGCTCTACGAGGTGCCCAACTATCAGCAGCTGGTGGCGCGCATTTTGGCGCAGTACACGCGCGACGCAGGCGGCGGCGACCAAGCGGCGGCGGCGGCGGCGCACTAAAGCTGTGCAAAAAAAGTGGTACGGTTTGCTCTTTACGCGCCGCCAGCGCTCAGTAGACGCCCATGCTGTGGTTGAGTGTCTGAAAGTTGTCGCTCGGCAGCGGGCCGGTAAAGCGCGTCATGTGCACCGGACGATCGTTCTTGTCGAGACGGCCCTGCTCGGCCATTTGCTGCAGCACGCTGACGTCCGGCCGCTTGCCGTTGTTCGAGACGCACTTGTTCACGTCGGCGAGCATCTTCTTGAAGAGGTCGGGCGCGTACGTTTTGGCCGAAAACTCGCGCTCCGGCAGCGGCATCGAGAGGCGCGGCACGAGCTGCTCTTGCTTTTGCGGGCCGTTTGCGCTCGCCACGACGCGCACCTCGCGGCGCACGCCGCCCTGCAGCATCGCGCGGCGCGACGGCATTTGGCCAAACTGCTCAATAAAGTCGTCGCACGCCTGCTCGCCCCAATTTTCGGCGCTCATGTCGACGAGCTTGGTGCGGCCGCCCGTCTCTTCGTTGCGCTGGTCGGGCACAACGTCGGTGACGACGCGCTTGCTGTCCTGCTGCGGCGCCGCCGCCCCTGCGTCAGACGGTGGCGCAAAGATGTTGAACGACGCGCGCTCGATGCCGCTCTCGATGCCGTCGTCGTACGTGCGCTCGCGCTTCGCGCCCGCTCGCCGATTCATCGTTTCGCCGGCCGACGTCGCAATGCTTGAGGGCGGCGGCGCCGAAAGCGTACCATTAACGGCCGCCAAATACTGCTGCAGCTCGCGCTGGCGAATGTCGCGGCTTTGCTTGGCCGCACTCTCGCTCGCGCGCACCGCGAGGCCCAGCATGTTGCCGACCAAATCGAGCTCGGCCTGATTGTTTGCCTTTTTGGTCAGGTCGAGCAGCTTTTGCTTCTCGTCGCGCAGCTCGCTGGCGTCGATCGCACCCTGCGTGTTGCGCTCCAGCGTCTCAAACGCCGACGCAATCGCCACTTGCTCGCGCTTGCGCTTCGCCTCCATCGCCTCTTGGCGCAAGCGCTCTTCTTCTTGCGACTTTTGCTGACGCGCCTTCTCTTCCGCCTCGCGGCGCTCCTTGTCGCGCTCCTCGTACTCTTTCAGACGCTTCTCGGTCGCTTCGCGCAGCTGCTTTTCCTTCATGAATGCAGCAAACGTCTGGTCTTGCACCTCGCGCTCGTCGAGCGGCTTGCTCGCGCCGCCACCGCCGCCGCCGCCGCCGCCGCCGCTCGGGCTGTCGTTTGGCACAACGTCGGTTGTGCGCTGGCTCGTCTTGCCGCTCTCATCGGTCGCCATCGCGCTTGCGCTCGCTGCCTGCGCTTCTCCGGTGCTCGCACTCTCGCTCATCGTTGACGCGTTCTTGTCGGTGCTCGACGCACCCGTCTGCTCTCGTTGCGTTTGGCTCTCGCTCATCGTTTGCGCGGTAAAAGAACTTCTGCTGTTGTTGCAAGTGGTGTGTTGTGAGCGCGTGCGCAAAGTCTGCAAACGACAAAAGTGCGTGCGCGCGTGCTCTCGCCAAACACCGCGCGCTTTTGCAACGCTTTACGTGCGCGCGCACGCGCGCTCGCGCACCTGTCTGGCGCTTTGGTGCGCCACGGCACGTGCTGCGCGCCGGCCGACTCGAGTGCCGCCTGATTGGCCGCCGACGCCGCCACAATGCCGCGCTGGCGCAGCGACGCGGCGTAGCCGTCCTCGGACATAATCGCGTGCCTGCGCTCGCGCACCTCGGACCACAACGAGTCGAGGTAGGCGGGCCATGTTGCGTGCGACTTGCTCAGCTCGCGCGCCGGCTCGGTATACTTGTACTGACGCGCGAATGCGCGCACAGCGTCTGCGCTCGAGAGGCGCAGCGAGCGCTTGCACGGCAAGTACTCGAGAATCTCAGAGCCCGGCCGCTTGCCGCGCGAGCATGTCGAAATCTCGTACGGCGTCTTGAAGATAATGCGGCCCGCGCGCCCGCTCGCCGACGCCACATACTTGCCGCAGTCGGCCAGCCACTCTTGCTCGTACTTGTGCGCTAGCGACAGACCGCGGTGGTCGCCCATCATCAGCAAGTTGCGCTGCAGCACCGCCATGTTTGCCGCGTGGCTGTTGTCCGGGTGGTCTGCTTCGCGATTCAGCTTGTGCAGCGTTTCGGCGCGCGCGCGCCGCGCCGGTGCGTTGGCCGACGCGCGGTGGTCGCCGCTCGCTTCAATGACGCGATACGCGACAGTGGTGCCAACGTTGCCCAGATCGTCGTTGTGGTTCATGCGCACCGGCAGCGACGTAAAGTCGAGCTGGCGCGCCTGGTCAATCGAAAACTCGCGTTTGCGCTCTTGCGCGCACACAATCACGTCGGCCAGCTCGGGCAGCACAATGCCGTGCACCAAATCATGCTCGTCGAAATCGCTGCCGCACACAGCGCTCATCTTTGCGCTTTGGCGCTCCGGTGCGCAAAAGCGGCTCCTTATAAAGAATGAGTGATGGTGGCGGCGGCGGGCGCTCGAGCGTTGTCGCGCGCTTGCTGGGCAATAAGCACAGCGCGCGTCGCGATGCGCAGTTGGCGCGCGCAGCGAGCGCCGACACGGTGCCGCTCGGCAGCGCGGCAAGCACGACAACAGCGGCGACAACGGATGCCGCGCGCACGACAGAAGAGCGCGCTAGCGCTGCAACCGCGCAGAGCGCAGTGACGCGCAAAAGACCGGCTGCGACAAGTGAACGCCCGCCGCGCAAGCGCGGCGCAGCGCGTGCGCGCAAAATGACGCAAGCGGACGAGGCCGAGCTGCGCATGCGCGAGGCACAAGCAGCCAGCTTTGCCGCCAAGTACCGCGAGCTGCTTCAATGGGCGCAGTTTGCAAAGCTGCTCGAACAAGACACGTCGGTCGAGGTGATTGCCGACGCCGCATCAGATCTGGCGCGCACAGGACACTATTGAGTTGATGCGCGCGCGCGCGCGATTCTGCAAAGTGCGCGCTTCCGCACACTACCAGTGTCGATTTACAGACATCTGCTGCTCTCGTAAATGTGTTTTTTTGCGAGCGGTGTGTGCAACTCGCAACGCAGCGGCCCCGACGCACGGCTACTGCCACCCGAGCAAAGCAAAGCAAAACAAAGCAAGCACCAGCCGCCCAACGCTTGCTCGGCATGGCGCTGCCTATCACCGAAAAAGATGTGGACGCGCTCGCCGACATGTTGGGCGACATGAACCTCAACGCCGATGAGCAGCGCGACTTTGAGAGTGCAATCGCGCAGTACAACGCCGATCGCGAAGCGCTGCGCAACGCGCGTAGCGCGTACAACGCCGCGCAGGACGCAAACGAGACAAAGCGTTTTGCCGCGCTCAACAAGACGGTCGTGCAGAAGCGCAAAAAGTTTATCGCGTCGATGCGCGCCCTCGAGCCGTTTCGTGCGCGCCTCGAAGACAACAAGGTCGCGCTGCCGCCTGGCCAGAGCGAGCCGACGCCGCTGCGCCCCGACGACCGCCGCCAAAATGCAAAAAAGAAAAAGCGCGAGCGTGCCGCGCCGCGCGGCGGCATGGTGGCGCCCGACGACGACGACGCCGCCAGTGCGCAGGACATCGACGCAGACGCAGACGCGGCGTCGGCCAAGCGAGAGCTTGACGCGCTTCGCCAGGAAGCGGAGCGCGTGTACGCGGCCAACGACATCAGCATCGTCGAGAAGATCGAGAGCCTCAAAATGCTCAAGCGACAGGGTCTGCCGCTGACGCAACGACTCGGCACAAGTGACGCCGAGTGGCGCGGCACAACAAACCGCTTCATCAACTCGCTGCAGCGCGACAACCAGCAATTGCTCCGCTACGTGGACGCGTTTGAAAGGGCGCGCGAATTGGATCCGCTCGCCTTCGAGCTCGCGCAATTGTCAAGAATTCTCGACGAACTCAACGATTTTGAAGAAAGTGCAAATGATCTCGCTGTGGCCGCCGACGGCGACAAGGAGGGTCCGAATTACGAGTATGTCTCAAACCTCGCCGCCGAGGCCATCACGCCACTCGTGAACAACGAGACGACGCGCCTGGAGGCCGAGGAGGCGCGCTTGCAGCAAGTGAGCGATCTGGACGCCGTCAACGACGTGCGCGCGAACGAAGGCGCCCAGAGCGAAGTGAGCGAGTATGCGAGCGACGTCGAGAGCGAATTTTCGCGCGAAGACGAGGCAAACGAGCGCTCCGGCAGCGACAGCGAGACGCAGGCGCGCGACGCGCTCTTTGAAGAAGACGTGGACGAGGCGCTCGACGACGCAGAGGCAGAGCTCGACGTGCGCGTCGTTTTGCCGGCGAGCGCCGCGTTTCCGATCGAAGCCGTCAAGAAGGGCGAGAGCGCCGCCACGTTCCTCGACCTAGTTTTCGGCGCGGGCGACGCCGACAAGTGGTCGCGCAGCGAGCCAGACGAGGACGGTGACGTGACGTTTACGCTCAAGAACGTCAAACTCGACACGATCGACTGGTTTGTGACCAAGCTCTTTGGACGAATTTTGGCGCGCTGGGCAAGCGACGACGCCGATCTGGGCGCAAGCGTGCAATCGCTGTGGACCGACGAGTGGACCGAGTCCACTGTGCCGTTTGCGACGGCGTTTGCGCTCGAGCTGTACAAGCGCCAGCAGCTGACTGACGGCGCGAACGACCAGCTCAACAGCGCCATCAACTACTTTCGTCGATGCGTCGAATTCGTCATTGCCAAGGGCCTTGTCGGCGTCGAGACTGCCACCGGCGTGCCGTTCAACACGCAGAGCGCGCATGCGCGCGCCACGTCGTTTTTCGACGACGTCAAAGCGTTTGCGAGCAACCCAAGCGTCATGGCGACGCTCGCGCGCGGAAATACGCCGACAGACGCCACAACGAAGAATCAACTGCTCTCATTCGACGAGCCGCTCAAAGACCGTAGCGGCAGAACGCCGGCGACGTCGCGAAAGCGAAACAGCGATCCGAGCGCAGTGCGCGGCATCGTCGGCGCACCGCTCATCAAGATGGCGTTTTTGACGCAAGCCGTTATGCGTGAGCAAGAGCTCGCCGCATTCTACAAAAACAGCGGCGAACGACTGTTTGAGATCGACGGCGGCGATCCGACGCCAGTGCGCTTTGGACGCTTGCGCACCGACAGCACGCTCGATTACAAGGATTACAGCAAGCCGCCGGCAGCCGAGTTTGCCAGCAAAGCATCGCTCCAATCGTTCGAGTCGACCGTGGCGCGCATCTTTGCGCTGCCGCTGCTCGACGCGCTCTACATCGACGAGATGCGCGCGCTCGGCATCGAGCCGAGCGAACAAATGCTGCAAGACGTCGGCAACGATCTGAGCGAGACTTTTTACATGCGCCTCGGCGCGCTGCCAAAGATGTTTGTCGTCAAGAGCGTTGACGCGGCAGACGTTACGTACCAAGGCGACGAAGTGCGCGTGCAACTGACGCTGCCCGCGTTCTCCGAGAGCAAGGCGCCGTTGGGCTCCGATATTCAAGCGATTGCGCCGGTCGACACTGCCACGCAGCGCATCTATCCGTTTGCGCCGGGCGTGCTCGAGTCGCCGCCGACGGCGGAGACAGTCGCCGCTGCACGCACTCTGCTGTGGCCGGCGCTCGTGAGCCAGATTGCCAACCTCGCCAATTTGTGGGGCCCGCCGATCGACTCAAAGGATGTGTGGACGAGCAACCTGCCGACGCAAAAGCGCTACATTGCGGCGCACCGCATTGTCGCAGGCGTGATGTTTGCGCAGGTGGCGCTTACCGAGGACGAAGTCAGCACGAGCGCGGTAAAGGGCGACAAGTCGCTTTTTGGGCGCATCGCGCGCCGCCCGTCGTTCAAGGACAACTCGGGCAAGCTGCAGTACCTGCGCACGGCGGCGGCGCCGGTAAGCGCGCGCACGATGGAGAGCGAAGCGTTCAACTTTGCCACCGTGCGCCGTCTCGCCGGCCTGCGCAAGGGCCTCAAGCCGCTTGACAAAGCGATTGCGGCCGACAAGGACAAGCGCCGCATCAGCGGCTTTATTGCAAACATCGACGCGATCCGCGAGACGCTCGCCGCGCCCGACGCCGACATTACCGTGCTCGTGCCGACCGACGAGGCGCTCGAGAAGCTCGGCCGGCTGCCGGCCGATTTTGACTTGCGCGACACGCTGCTCTTTCACACGCTCGACAGCACGCCGAGCTTCAAGGCGATGCGCGACGACCTGCAGCCGTCGCGGCTCACCACGCTGCTCAAAGACGCGCAGGGCCTGCCGTTTACGATGAAGGTGCGCGTCGAGCGCAACTACGACACCGATCGCGGCGGCTCGTTGACCGTCACGGCGCGCGACCCCAACATCAGCATCACGTTTACGACCAGCGAGACGCGCATGGCTCGCAACGGCAACTACGTGATCGTTGACATCGTGCTCAACTACGAGGTCTACGGCATCCCGGTAGCGCCGCTGGCGTCCAAGCCAACCGCAGAGCTGCCGCCGCCGCCGACCAACGAGCCGCCCCAGCCGTTTGTGGGCGCGTACGGCGACGTGTCGGAGGCAACCCCGTACGCCGGCATGCCCGAAGCGCCGTACGGCGAGCTCGCGCTCAGCGAGCAGAGCGACGCGCGTCTCAACGCCATGGCCGGCAGCGGCACCAAGCGGCGCGTCGACACGCTGGCGCTGCACAGCGCCAGCCAAGCGCGCCAAGCGCAGCGCAACGAGCGCGACTTTGCGCCGTTTGCGCGCCTCATGCGCGTGAGCGGCGCCGAGGCGGCGCTGCGCAGTGCGCGCGAACAGGGCCACCACGTGGCCGTTCTGGCGCCGACGCCGCGCGCGCTCACCGACGCCGGCCTTGCGCCGCAAGCGCTCGCGAAGAAGAGCGACGCCGAGCTCGCCGCGCTGCCCGGCATTGGCGCGTTTTGCAAGCGGCACGTGGTCGAGGGCCACTACACGCTCGACGAGCAGCCCAACAAGCCGCTGCGCGCTCCGCTGCGCAGCGCCGACTTTATGCACATGATGGGCAACAGCGCGCCGCAGCCGCTGCGCACGCTCGCCTCTGACACCAAGCTCGGCGTTGTGGCGCACAAGACGCGCAAGAGCGCGCGCAGCGCGGCAGAGCGCCGCGAAGGCCTGCACCTCGGCGATCTCGATTTGCGGCGCGCGCCAACGCACACGTACCCGGGCGACGACCAGGTCTACGTGCACTTTGCCAAGCGCGTGCTCGCGCCGGCGCCACGCCTCACGTCGGCGGCGGCAGCGGCCGGCGCCAAAAAGACAGTGGCGTCGGCGAGCGACGGCCGCGATAACGCGCGCAAGCTGACCGCCATGCTCGCCAAGTATCGCGAGGAGATGAGCGAGTCGTCGAGCGAGAGCAGCGACGAAGAGTCGGCAGCGGACGACGCTGCCAAAGAAGAGCGCGCGCCAGAGGCGGCCGACGACGACGACGACGACGACGCGTCTTCGAGCTCCAACGACGCAAAGATGCGCCAGAGCCGCGCGGCGCCCGAGCCGGCGCGCACCGTCGCAAAGGAGAGCGCGCCGCTGGCGCCAAACAAAGCGGCGCTGCGCGCCAGCACGAGCGCCGCGTCGGTGGCCAGCAAGTGGCGCCAAGCCGTGACCGACACGGCCGCCGAGCTGCGCAAGAGCAAAAATTACACCGACGTCGCGCAGCGCGTCTCGGCGCACATCGAGGCGCTGGGCGGCGCCGAGACGCTCGCCAAGAGCGTCGATGCGCAAGAGCTGCGCGGCTCGTTTGGCAAGCTGAGCCAAGCGGTGGCGCGCAACCAGCACGTGAAGAGCGACGTCAAGGCGCGCGCGCACGACGCGCTCGACAAGCTGGCGCGCCACTTTGACTGATTTGTAAACGCCGCACAACGCCCCCCATTCACTCGCTCGTAGTGCGCAACAAGCGCTCCAGCTGCTGCTGTGGCACGCGACGCCGTGCGGCCAGCAGCGCAGGCGCGCGCGCACGACTCACGCCAGCGAGCGCCAGCTTTTCGGTGCGCGGCCCGCACGCGTCCACAAACGCCGCGTACATGTCGTCGTAGCAAAACGCGCTGTCGGCCGCACCGAGCGGCGCGCACGCCACCAGCTCGGTGCTGCGTTCGTCGAGCGGCAGCGCGTCGCGCGCCAACACAAACGACTGCGCGCGCAGCTGCGCGCGGTGCAACGCAACGTGCGCTACGCGCGCCGACCACGTGCGGCAGCACACGCGATGGTCGATGTCGTCAAACTCGCCCGCACTAGCGTCGTCCATGTCGTTGTCGCCGCCCAGCTCGATGAGAAGACGCGGATCGTCGAGGTCGAGCGCGCACGTGCCGTCGGCGCGCGCATCAACGTGCACCTGGCGCACGTCGCGCTCAAAGTGCGTCTGGGTGCGCTCGAGGCGCGCCGACGCGAGCCACGCGCCAGTGACGCGCGCGGCACGCCGACGATAGCCAACAAACGGCGCCGCAAAGAGCACGACACTCTCGGAGACGCTGCGCGCTTGTGCAGCGCCCGCGTCGGCCATGCGCCGCAGCTGCGCTGCCAGCGCCGTCAAGTGCGGCGCCGGATGTGTCGCGAGCGCGTCTGCGAGCGCCGCCCACGTCTCGCTCAGCGCGTCGTGGCGCTCGGCAAGCAGCAGCCAGCGCGACGTGCCGTAGCAGCGCTCGCCATCAACCAGCGCGCTGTCAAAGCGCTCGGCCGCCTGCGACACTAGCGGCAGCACGCAGAGTGCGCGGCGCGCGTCAGAGCGCGCGCCAAACATCTGTTCGACCAGCTGCGCGCGCCACACGGCGTCGTCGGCCGCGTTGTGCAGCGCTAGGCGCAGCCAGTCGACTTGCGCGCGCTCAAACGACACATTGCGCGCGGCGTCGTCGTCGTCGTCGTCGCTCGCCGACAGCGCCAGCGACAGCGAGCGCACGTCTGGCGCCGCCGCGCCATAGCGCAGTGCGCGGAGCGCGCGGCTGCGGTGCGCGTGCGTAAACGCGTCGCGGCCGTGCGCCGCACTCACGGTGCCCAAGAGCGCAACGCTAAGCGGGACGTGACCGCCCGCGACGTCGGCGCGCTGCTCGGCGACGCGCAGCAGCGCGTTGCACGCGAGCGCAAGCTCGGCGCGCGACATGCGCTGCGCGTCGCAAATGACAACGGCGTCGTACGAGAGTAGCTCGAGCGCGCAGCGGTCGGCGTCGGTGTCGTGTCTCGCGTGCGCGTACAGCACGTCGACAGGCGCGAGCGCGGCGCGCGCACCGCCCACGCCGGCGGTCAGCCACAGCACGTCGAGCGCGTCGTTGCCCGCTACGAGCACGCGAGCGTCGATCAAAAAACTCTCCAGTTGTTGGCGCTGCGCAGCGCCGTACACGCTCTCGTCGGTACCGACGTCGACGAGCAGCGGTCGCAGCGCGAGCAGCGAGCGCGCCAGCGCGCTCTCGGCCGCCCAGTCGCGCGTCGTGCAGCAGTACTGCTCCGAGTCAAAGTGTACGAGCGGCGACGCGTCGCCGCTCTCGCGCGCCAGCGTCAGGCGCGCGCCGCCGCTCTGGCCGTACGCCGCGCGCCAAACGCGCTCGCGCAGCAAAAACTCGACCGCCTCGTCGCCGCTGTGCGCGCCAAACGTGGCGCCGCCCTCTGCGTTGTTGCGCCGCAGCACGTAGCGCGCCAAGCTCTTGGCGCCAAACACCGTGTCGCACCAACGCTCGTCGCTCGTCGCATTGCGCTTGTTGCACAAAAAGCGGTGCATGTCCACTGCAACGCTCAGCACACTCTGCGCTTTGGCCTGCGACAGCGCATTGTCGGCGCCACCGCCGCCGTCGTTGCCATTGACGAGCGTGGCGCACTGCTTCTTGGTCAGCTGTTGCACCTGCGCGCCGGGCCAGCGCGCGAGCACTCCGCGGCGCTCCGCGCACTCGGGCGGCAGCGGCACTGCGGCGCCAAAGAAGACTAGCGGTAGAGCGGGCGGCGCCACAGCGCGCTTCTTTGGACGCCCGCGGCGCGGCGCCGCTGCCGTCTTGTCGTGCGGCGGCGCGCCGCCAAACTCGTGCAGCAGGCGGCCGAGCTCGTCCAAGTCGCGCAGCGACGCCTGCGCGGCGCTCTGCGCACCGAGGCGCAGCGCGCCGATGCTCTCGGCCACATCGCTGTGCCGCAAGTGCAGCGCGCCGTGAAATGTGGCGTAGCGCGCGTGCAACTCGCGCCGTTGCTCGCTCGCCGTCTCGGGAATCATGCCGTCGGCCACGCACATGCTGTGCGCCTTGGCGGCACTTGTCAGCGTCGAGACGAGCGCGCGCTCGTTGGCCTGCAGCGGAAAGACCGACACCGCTTTCTGTTGACCGCGCTCGCGCGACTCGCTCTCGCGGGCGCGCTTCATCGCCTCGTCGACGCTGGCGCGCGAACAGGCGCGGCGCCAATCAACGGCGCGCATCGACGTCGCAACGAGCACGCGCCGCAAGTACAGCACGTCGTACTCGTAGTCGCGCCAATCGTGCGCGGCCGACAGTCCCGCGCGCAGCGCGCCGCGCTCCACACACACGCTAATGTACATGCCGCTGTGCGCAAACGGAATGCAGCGGCGCTCGTCGCGCACAAGGACGGGCGAGCGCTTTGCGGGCGCGCTGCGCGCGCTATCGCCGTCGGCGCCGAGCGGCACGCCGGCGACGCTGTCGTCTGGCGCCAGTGTGCCAAAGCAGAGAAAGCGGCGCGAAGCTGGCACCGCGTGCGCGCTCTCGCGCACCAGACGCCCAAAGAACGTCAGTTTCTGCGTGTCGCTCATTGCTTTGCTCGCTAGCCGCGCTCGCCAACCACACCAATCACGCCTCACGATCAAAATAAAACGCGTTTTATTCTCCTTCCCCAGCGCCTCTGGGCACGCCAACAATTTTGCCCAAGTCCGCCAAAATACCATAAATCTGAAAATTAAAAGTGCTCAGTTTTTGTCGCTGATTTTTTGACAATGCCGCATCAAGGATGCGGTGCGATTTTTGAGGTTTGTTTCGCGCTCCGGGCATATCGAAAATGGCACTTTCCGGTCGACCACTTTTTTTGCACACTTTTTTGGCTTTCTTTATTCATTTTCGTTTTTTTTTATTTTTTCTTATTCTTGTTCACCTAGGCGCACCCGGGGAAACCCTAAGTTTTGCCCAAGTCCGTGAAAACACCATAATTCTCGAAATTAAAATTGCTCAGTTTTCGTCGCTGATTTTTTGACGTTGCCACATCCTTGACGCGGCACGATTTTTGACCTTTGTTTCGCGCTCCGGGCATATCGAAAATGGCACTTTCCGGTCGACCACTTTTTTTGCACACTTTTTTGGCTTTCTGTATTCATTTTCGTTTTTTTATTTTTTTCTTATTCTTGCTCACCTGGGGCACCCGGGTAACTCGAGTTTTTGCCCAAGTCCGCGAAAACACCATAATTTTCAAAATTAAAAGTGCTCAGTTTTCGTCGCTGATTTTTTGACATTGCCGCATCCTTGACGCGGCACGATTTTTGAGGTTCGTTTTGCGTTCTGGGCACATCGAAAATGGCACTTTCCGGTCGACCACTTTTTTTGCACACTTTTTTGGCTTTCTTTATTCATTTTCATTTTTTTTATTTTTTTCTTATTCTTGCTCACCCAGGCGCACCCGGGCAAACCGAGTTTTTGCCCAAGTCCGCGAAAATACCATAAATCTCGAAATTAAAAGTGCTCAGTTTTCGACGCTGATTTTTTGACGCTGCCGCATCCTTGATGCGGTGCGATATTCGGCACTTAAAACGGAGTCCAGGCACATCGAAAATGGCACTTTCTGGTCGACCACTTTTTTTGCACACTTTTTTGGCTTTCTTTATTCATTTTCAATTTTTTATTTTTTTCTTATTCTTGCTCTCCTAGGCGCACCCGGGTAAAGCGAGTTTTTGCCCAAGTCCGCGAAAATACCATAATTTTGAAAATTAAAAGTGCTCAGTTTTTGTCGCTGATTTTTTGACGTTGCCGCATCCTTGACGCGGTGCGATTTTTGATGCTCGTTTCGCTCTCCGAGCACATCGAAAATGGCACTTTCTGGTCGACCACTTTTTTTGCACACTTTTTTGGCTTTCTTTATTCATTTTCATTTTTTTTTATTTTTTTTCCAAGCGCCGAATAAGAACGTCTTTTTTGGGTTTGCGCATGAATGCTCGAGGATACAATTCACTCGGTCTTTCGCATTTTTTCGGGCGGTGCGCTCTCGCGCGCGCCGCGCGAAGCGCGCCTGGCTCGTGCGAGCGCTCGGCGCGGCACTGGCCACGTTGGGTGCTCGATCAGTTCCACGTTTGAATCGCCAGTTTCGCTCACGAGACACTTGTCCTTTGCGATGCAGTGCAGGCGCACAGTGCTGTTGCTGCACGAAATCTTGGCTACGTCAACTAAAAAGCCAGAGACAGTTGCGCCGTCGGCGGCCATGATGTCGGCGTCGGCAAACGCAACGGTGTCGGGCGCCGTTCCGGGCGCAGCAGCGATCCGCGAGCGCACATTGGCCTGCGCGTACAGTCGCGCATAGACGCCGGCCTCAAACAGCAGCCACGTCGATCTGTTTGTAATGACAAACAAGTTGTCGCCAATTGCGCGCGGACACGCCAACCGCAAATGTGCGCCGTCGTTGAGCGTGATGCGATCCAGCGAGCACGAGCTCAAGTCGAGGTACGTCTCGCGCGCGCGCTCGCTCGCGCTCGGCTCGCCGCCGAGCTGATTGCCGCAGTGATCAAAGAGCTTGCCGCCAATGCGCACGCGCATCGACGGCTTTACGCACACGTCCAGCACGCCGTCGGCACCAACGCTAATGCGGGTGCCGTTCATCACCATTGTGCTCAGCACGCCCGACGAGCCGCCGGCGACAATGCCGCAACTGCTGCCCGTAATCGCACTCGAAATGCTCTCCTTCCGTGCAACAGGAGTCACCTCTAGCATGCGGCCCCTTAAAGCCAAGCCGTCCGCGCCCGTGATGCGACCGTCGTCGTGAATCGTGACCGAAACGCTGCCAGTAACGACCAGAGAGCGCACGCCTTTCAGGAGTGCCTTTGATTCACTCATTAGTGCGGGCGCGCGACTCTAACAAACTCTTTCTACAAAGTGACAAGCGTAGCTTGCGAAAAAAAAAAAAAAAAAAAAAAAAAAACAAAAAAAAAAAAAAAAAAATAAAATAAAATCAAGAATATAAAAACGGCAAAGTGTGCAAAAAAAGTGGTCGACCAGAAAGTGCCATTTTCGATGTGCTCGGAGAGCGAAACGAACCTCAAAAATCGCACCGCATCAAGGATGCGGCGACGTCAAAAAATCAGCGACCAAAACTGAGCACTTTTAATTTCCAAAATTATGGCGTTTTCGCGGACTTTGGCAAAAACTCGGGTTACCCGGGTGCGTCTAGGAGAGCAAGAATAAGAAAAAAATAAAAAAAGTGAAAATGAATAAAGAAAGCGAAAAAAGTGTGCAAAAAAAGTGGTCGACCAGAAAGTGACATTTTCGATGTCTCCGGAGCGCGTTTTAAGTGCCAAATATCGTGCCGCATCAATGATGCGGCAACGTCAAAAAATCAGCGACCAAAACTGAGCACTTTTAATTTTCAAAATTATGGCGTTTTCGCGGACTTGGCCAAAAAACGTGGTTTACCGGGGCGCCCTAGGTGAGCAAGAATAAGAAAAAATAAAAAAAATAAAAAAAATTGAAAATGAATAAAGAAAGCCAAAAAAGTGTGCAAAAAAAGTGGTCGACCAGAAAGTGCCATTTTCGATATGCTCGGAGCGCAAAACGAGCATCAAAAATCGCGCCGCGTCAAGGATGCGGCAACGTCAAAAAATCAGCGACAAAAACTGAGCACTTTTAATTTTCAAAAATATGATGTTTTGGCGGACTTTGGCAAAAACTCGGGTTACCGGGGCGCCCTAGGTAAGCAAGAATAAGAAAAAAAAATAAAAAATGAAAATGAATAAAGAAAGTCAAAAAAGTGTGCAAAAAAAGTGGTCGAGCAGAAAGTGCCATTTTCGATGTGCCCGGAGGGCGAAACGAACCTCAAAAATCGTGCCGCGTCGAGAATGCGGCAACGTCAAAAAATCAGCGACGAAAACTGAGCACTTTTAATTTTCAAAAATATGATGTTTTGGCGGACTTTGGCAAAAACTCGGGTTACCGGGGCGCCCTAGGTAAGCAAGAATAAGAAAAAAAAATAAAAAATGAAAATGAATAAAGAAAGTCAAAAAAGTGTGCAAAAAAAGTGGTCGACCGGAAAGTGCCATTTTCGATGTGCCCGGAGAGCGTTTTTAAGTGCAAATATCTCACCGCATCATTGATGCGGCAACGTCAAAAAATCAGCGGGCCAAACGAAGCACTTTTAGAAAATGAATTTTTTTTTTAGTATAGGTAACGATATTCGCGAACGACAAGTTCTTATTTTTTGCCACGCGATGGCGCTGCGCGAGTGTGCGCGGCGACACGCGTGCCGTTGGAGCGCGTGTAAGCAGCGACATATGTGCGGCCGCCGCCGCCACCACCGCCACCGCCGCCTCCTCGCGATCCGCTGCTGCTCGAGCTTGCGGGCGGCGCTGCGCGCGTGTGCGCCGCAACGTGCACTCCGTTGGAGCGCGTGTACGCCGCCACGTGCACCGCTTTCTTGGGCGCCGCGCTAGCCTTTGGCGCGGCCTTGGTGGACGACGACAACAACGCCGTCGCGCTCGAGCTCGAGGCCGAGCTGGCCGGTGCGTGCCGCTGATGCGGCTCGACGTACGTGTCGCCACGCCAGTGGCCCTTGACGTGCACCAAGCCGGCGTCGGCCGCCTTTTGCGCCTCGACCTACCGACCGTGCTTGTCGACCAAACCGAGCTTGAACGCCGGGCACTTGGGGTCGACCGTTCCGTCGTCCTTGTAAACGAGCTGCTTGCTGCGCACAAGCGCCGACGTCTTGGCAATTGTGTCGTCTTTGCGCAGCGCCGCCGTCTTGACGTTCAGCGCAATATCGCCGCCGTTTGCGTCGAGCGTCTCGTTGACGAGCGCGCGAAACTTGTGCGGCACCTGGTTTTGCGCGTAGCGCGCCTTCCAGGCCGCGAGTGGCGACACGTCGCCGCTCGTGAGCGGCCGCGCAAACTCGTCGAGCCACACGCGCGCCGCCGCGCTGCTAATCTCGTTCTCATCGAGCGCCGTTTTGACCTGGTCGATGCGCACAAAGTTGCGCGCCAGCACGGCCGACTGTGTGACGCCCGTCTTCTTGTTCATCGGCAGCGCGCCCGTCTCGCGCGCCTTTTTCTCGGCCCGCTCGATATTGCTGTGCGAGTCGTTCCACTTTTTCGGACCCATGCGCAGATCGCGGTCGACGACCGCCATCACTTTCACCACGTCGCGATTGTCGAGCTCGTTGGCGCGCTCGCGCACCATTTCGCAGGCGCGCGCGTGCTGCATGCGGTGCGCCGCCGCCGTATCGTTTGCCTTGCTGCCGTGATCGGTCTGCAGCGGACGGCTCTTGTGCGTCACATAGTCAATGACAACGCTCTGCGGCAGCGCATCGAGCGCCGTCGCATCGCCAATGTCGAGATAGGTTTTGATCGCCTTGGCCGCATCGGTACGCGACGCAGTCATTGTCTCGCTCTCTCTGAACCGTTTGCCGCTGCGCTGCGCGTCTTCTTACGCACAAGGGGTGCGAAACGCCGTCTTTTATTCTGTGTCGCGCAAAGCATGAGTGGCGAGCGCGGCGTCGACGCGCTCGCGTGTGTGCCGCAGCGCACGCGGCTGCCGCGCGCAGTCGCCACCATGCAGAGTACGCGCGAATTCCGTTTTGTGGGCGGCGTGCGCACGCGCGCTGCGACGCGCGCACCCGTGCACCCGCTCACAGCGTACCAAATTGCGTTTGGGCGCGCCGCCGACGAGCGCGTTGCCAAGAGTCTGCAGCGCGCGCTGCGGCGCGAGCAGCGGCGCGCCGAGCGCGGCATCTGTGACGACGAGCCCGGCTTTATCTACTGCTTTCACGATTTGGCCGACGACGTGCGCGTGCTCAAGATCGGCCGCACGCACCGCGCGCCGGAAGCGCGCTTGCGCGAGTGGCAGCAGCAGCTGGCGCCCGACAGCAGCGAGCCGGCCGTGGTGCTGCTCTTTGCGTACCGCACCAACTTTAACAAGCTGGCCGAGCGCGTTGTGCACGAGGTGCTCTTTTGCGAGAGCATGGGCAAGCGGCTCAACATCGACGGCAGCAAGATGGAAGAGTTTTTTGCGCTCGACAACGCGCTGGCCGCGAGCATCTTTGTGCGCCAGACGCTGGCGTTTGTCGAGCAACGCGGCGCCGACCTGCTGCGCCGCTTTCGGTGCGCCAGCGGCGCAATGCCGCCGCCCACCGCCGCCGCCTACTCGCGCAAACGCAAAATGTAAATATAATCTTCAAGTTTGCGGTGCGCCGAGCGAGAGTTCGGCGAGCGTCGCGACGGCGTTGCGGCGCAGTTCGTTTGTGTGCGCAAACCACATAAACGGACACAAGCACGCCTGGCGGTGCTTGGGGTTCTTGCACACCAACAATATTGTGTCGGGCAGCGCGCCGTCGGTACTGTCGAAGAACTGCGCAATTACCCTGCGCTTTTCGGCGCGCTCGGCCTCGCTGCTCTCGTCGTAGTGGCGCAGCGCATCGGGCAGCACGTTGTCAATTGTCGACTGCGCGACGCGCTGCTTGTCGTCGTTGTCGAGCGCGCGCCGCACCCACGCTTCGGCCTGCTGCCGATACCGCCGGTACATGGCCTCGGTCACTGCAGTCATTTTCTTTTTTTGTTTCCGTTTTGCGAGTCTGCAATGCAAACGCATTGGCGCACGGTGCACCAAGAGACGCGAGCTATGTCGGCGCGCGCCGACAGTTGTTCGACGAGCGCCACATCGACGAGCTGCAGCGGTGCGTCGACGCCGCGGCACGCGGCGTGCAGCGCAACGTCGACGCCAGTGACGCGGCCGCTCAGCGCCGTGCTCGGCCACTTTAACGCGCTCGGCGCGTCGCCGCGCACACCAAAGCGGCGCAGCGGCAAGCGCCGGCGCACCGGCGAGACGACCGAGGTTGAAGTCGATTTGCAGGGCGGCAGCGTGACCGTGAGCGTCACGCCGCGCCCGTTCTATTTGCGCTTCTCGCCGTTTGCGCACTCGCGCTGCATTATTCCGAGCATTAGCACGGCGAGCGCCGCGGACGCGGCCGCGTTTCCGCAACCGCAGACAGTGCTGCAGCTCTACACGCTCTTTTGCAACATGCTGCACCACGACCACGTCGAGCCGCTCGCCGCGCTGCTGCGCGTCTATCCCGACGCCGCGCTCTGGTTTCTGACGCCCGCGCTGGCGGTCGGCCTCGACATCGAGCGCGCGGTGCCCGACGCCGTCTTTCGCGCGCGCACGACGCGCGACTTGCTGCAGCGCGTCAACTTGGGCGCGTGGCAGGCGGGCGTGCTGCTGCGGCACGCCATCGACCACGAGCGCTTTGAACTGCTGCGCGCTCTGCACGCGAGCGGCGCCGTGCCGCTGCACAGCGTTATATTCGACCGCGCCATGGCAGAGCTCGAGTTTGGCGCGGGGCGCGACTTTCCGCGCCGCGTCTACGCCGTGCAGCAGTTTGTGCGCTCGCTCGCCGACGTGCGCGTCAGCGCACCGCAGCCGCCGCCGCCGCTACCGCTAGTGCCGTAAAGCGCGCGTCAGTTTACTTCCATTTTGCTTGTTCCGTCGTCGTCGTCGTCGTACTCTGAATCGTAGGCGAGCGGATCGTAGACGCGGCGATTGGCCTCTTCTTGCGCGTACTCTTGCGCGAGACTCGCCTCGTAGACGCGAAAGCCTTGCTGCATGTAGGCCGGCGCCGCGCTCGCGTAAAACGCGTCAAACCAGCCCTGCAGCAGCGCTGCCAAGTTGGCGCGCAGCGCGGGCAGCTCGTTCGCCTGCGGCCAGCCGAGCGCGTACACCTGCCACGCGTCGGTGCCCGGCAGCTCGTTTTGCACAAAGCGCGCGCGGAACGCGCGTGCGAGCCACTCGCCGTTGCTGCGCGATGCGAGCCGGTAGTCGGGCTCTTCGAGCGGGTCGGGCCGCACGTCAATTTGACGCGGGTCGGTCTGGTAGAGCGCCGTGTCGCGAAACTGCTCAATGCGCTGCAGCAGCGCGAGCGCGCGGTCGACGAGCGGCTCGCGGCTCACTGGCGTGCGAAAGACGTCGACAAAGCGGCGGCCGCGGCGCACCGCCGCCTCGATTGCGCCAGCAATTGTCTCGTCGGCGCTGTCGAGGCGCGCCGCTTCGCGCTGACTGCTCGGCGCGCCGACCAGCAGCGCCTTGAGCTGCGCGCGCAGCGCGTACGCCGCTTCGGCCGGCGCCAAACTCTCGTAGACGCCGTCGGTAAACTGCGTTGGCTCGGGCAGCAGCGCAAACTCGAGCTGCTGGCGCGAGTTGCGCGCGTACACGCTGCGCACCACTGTGTGCCGCAGCGCGCTGCGCTCGGCGTCGCGCTCGTCGACCACTTGCATTGCCGTGATGGTAATGCGCACGCGGCCCTCGGTGCCTACCGCCTCGCTGACGGCCGCGTTGGCCAGGTCCTCGTAGGTGGCGCGCTCGACCAGCACAGCGGCCGACGCCCGCGCGCCCGGCGCCGCGCGCGTGTCGGTGTCGCTGAGCGCAAAAATGTAGCTGGCGTCGGCGTCGGCGTACGGCCAGAGCGCGCGATCAAAGCGCTCGGCCCACGTCGAGAGCACGCCGAGCGCCTCGGCGACGCGCTCAAAGCGCGTAGCGGCGCGCACGCCGACGCGGCGCAGCGGCAAGACGCTGGCGCCGCGCAGCTCGCGCAGCCAGCGCAGGCGCAGCAGCGCGGGCGGCGGTTCGTCGTCGTCCTCTGAAAAGTAGGCGCGCACGCGCCCGCGCTCGCTCATCGCGCGCAGCGCGTCGCGCCAGCCGTCCAGCTCGACAACCGGCGGTGCGCTCATTGCTCTTGCGTACCGCTGCGCCATTTGGCACTCTTTACGCGTCACAACCGCGCGCGCCGCGTTGCGCTGCGCGCCGCCGCACGCCGAGTGTCGTCTGTCGATGGCTGCGGCGGCGGCGCAAGCAGACGCGCGCGCTGATCGCACGTCATGACGCGCGTCCACACAATGGCGCCGAGGCAGACGATTGACGCGAGCGTCTCGCTACAATTCATCCTTCTCTGCTTGCGCTGCTTGCGCCGCGTGCGCCTCAATGACGGCGGCGTTGAGGCGCACGCCCGCGGCCAGCTGCCGCTCGGCGCGCTGCGCCACGCTCACGCCGTCGAGCAGATCGAGACAGCGCTGCGCGCAGTGCGCCAACTCGCCCTTGAGGTGCACGCTCTGCGTGTGGCACTGGCGGTCCATCATGTCAATGCGCACGCGATCGCGCCGCAGCACGGCAAACGTGCCGTTGCCGCGATACTCGTCGTTGTAGCGCGCCGCCTGCCGCTCGTCGACCACGCTCAGATCGGGCAGCGCGCGCTCCGCGCCGCTGTCGTCGAGCGCGTCGTAGAGCGCGGCGAGCTCGTCGCGCGGATTGATCATGTGCACCACTGTGGTGCCGTCGGCGTCGACGTCGAGCGTCTCGGCGCCGCCGTTGCGCTCCTGCAGCTGCTGCGCCAGATCGACGTCGTGCTTGGTGAGGAACGCCATGTAGCGCCGCCGCTCGCCAAATTGCGGCGCGCACGCGCAGCGCTGCAGCGCGCGATTGTCGCGCAAGTGCTGTCCCACGCGGTAAAAGAGCGCATTGAGCACCTCGGTGCTATTGTCGGTCACTGAAAAGAGCTCGCTGCACGACACGGTGCGCGAGCGCGGCTCGGCGCGCCTCTGCGCGCCCACGAGCGTCAGGTGACGCGCGCCCACAATGCGCGCGCGCGCTTCGAGCACGTGCGCCGCAACGCGGCTGTCGCGCACGTCGCCGTCCCACGCAAACGCGTCGGTGTGCCGCTCCAGCGTGCCGTAGAGCGAGCTCTTGCGCTCGTCAATCTCGCTCACGCGATCGAGGCCGAGCGCCGCATTCAGCGCTGCGTAGAGCAGCAGCAGCGCGCCGAGCGCGCCGCACACACTGGCGGCGCGCTGCCGCGGCGACGCGCGCCGAAAGCGCCTCATGAGCGGCACCGAGCGCCGCACATACCACGCTTCGTCGGCCAGCTCGTCATACATGACGCTCGCTCGCCGCGTTTGCGCGCTCGCCAAAACAGCAATAAAAATAAGAAAACGCGTTGAACGCGCGCGCTCGCGCGCACAGCGCCGCCGCTTGTGCGCGTCAGAGCGCACAAGCAGCCAAACATGAACGAGCGCGCCGACATTTTCATCGCACTGCGCGTCGATTGCGCCGAAGCGCCGCTGCACATTACGCTGACGTTTATCGAAGCGTCGAGCGAGGAAGAGCGGCGCGCCGTGTGGTTTGCCTACAAAGATTTGCTTGCGCCGCACTTGCCCATGCACTTTAAGACGTACGGCACCAAGCGCGTCGGTCTGAACGACGAGCTCGAAGCAATGGACGTGCTACCGCGCAATCTCGACCTGGAGCTTGCGCTGGAAGAGCGCTACGAGAAGACTGTGCGCCGCGCGCACAAGCGCTTCAACCAGCTCAATTGGCACGTGACGCTGAACAGCGAGGCAAAGCGCGCAGCGGTCAAAAAGCTGGGCGGCTACCTGCAGTGCAGTACGCTGTACATGCGCGAAGTGGGCGGCGACAAGAACGTGCTGGCGCAGGCGGGCGTCGATAGCGCGTTTGCGTCGTTCGAAGCGTTTGACGAGATTACGCAGCGGCCGGCCGACGAAAAGGCGCGTGCGACGAGCGCGCCCAAGGGCGCTCGCAAGCAGCGCGTGGCGCGCGAAAGTGGCGCAAAGCGCCGCGCCAACGTGGTGAGCGGCCGCCGCGCGCGCCGCGCGCCGCAGCGCTTCAAGCCTAAGCATTGACGTGTGCGCCGCGAGCCAATGAAACGCCACAAACGCATATCATGAATGACCGTGTGTTGCGGCGTGCGCGCCAATTTTTTAACGCGAAGCTGCACACGTGCAAGCACAATGTGCGTGTAGTGGAGTGCCGCTACATCACCTCCTTTCAAGGCGAGCTTCTTGGCGTGAGCGATGCCGATTCAGAAGAGGCGGCCAAGCTGCTCGGAGAGTTGGCGCGCGCAGACGCGACTTATTTGTCGACAAAGCCGCTGGTCGACGCCGCGTTTGTCGCAAACGTAGACTCGCTCGAGGAGACGGTGCAAAGCGATTATTTATATTTCAACAAGCCGTACGGCTATGCGGCCATCACGTGCGTGCGGTGCTACATGCACTTTTCGGTCGACGGCGCGCGCACAAAGCACTACGAGCCGTGGCGAGCAAATCGACTACCGCCGCGCCTCTGTCTTTTTGCCGACGGCACGCAGACGAGCGTGTGGCCCGAGCAAGACGACGCCATGTTTGCGCTGTGCGTGGGCATGGCCGCGCTCGATTTGCCGGCGCTGCTCGTGCTCGAGATCTTTGACGCCACCGTGCAGCAGTGCGACGTTAGCGTGTACACTGCGCACCGGCGCTGGCAAGTGGCGCGCGCCGTAAAGGAGCGCGCGGCCGCGCTCTTTGGTGCGCGCGTAAAGCATTGATTTGGCAGGCAGTGTCGCGAGAAGCGTTGTGCAGTGCAAGCGAGCGCGCAAGACCAAGAATGCCTGGCAAGAAGACTGCGCGCGACAAGCGCAGCGGTCCCGAAATCGTGCGCGACTTGCTGATGCGCAAGAAACCAAAGCGGGCGCGCGTCACGTCGAGTGCGAATAGCAATAGCCAGAGCAGCAGCGGCGGCAATGCGGCGGCGGCGGCGGCGGCAGAGACGGTGTCGGACAGCACCGATTTCTCGCTGGCGCGCGTGCGCGCCGCCGTGCGCACCACAAACGACAAGTTTTACAATGCCGCGCAAGTGTCGGCGCGCTACGCCGCGCACGGCGAGCCGCGCGCATTTGTGGAGAGCGAGGAAGGCGGCGGCGGCGGCGGCCCGGCGCTTGTGAGCGCGAGCGGTGCCGACGCCAGCGTGTCGCGCATCGACGAGTTGATTAGTGCGCGCGAGAACGAGAGCGCGGCGGCTCGCGCGCGCGCCATTGCGCGCAGCGGTGCGCGCGTCGACTCGATACCGAGCGTGCTGGCCGACACTGAGAGCGTGGTGACCGTCGACGACTTTGTGCGCCGCGTGCTCGCGCTCGACTCGCTCGACGGCACGACCAAAGACTGGTACGACAAACCGTTTCAGGTGACCGGCTTTGCCGGCCAAGAGCCCAACCCGCGCTACGCCGAGCTGCGCGCGGCGCGCGACGCGCTCGAACGCCGCCGCAAAGGTCTGGTGGCGGAGCGCGGCCGCATCAGTGCAGCGCAGCGCGCGCTCGGCGCCACGGCAGCGGTGCGCGATGTGGCGCGCCGCGTCGAAATGGCGCAGCGGCAACTGGCGCTGCATCAGCCGCCCGAGAGCGTGCAGCTGCTCAAGCCGGCGAGCCAAGTGCGCGCGCTCAACGCGCGCTGGCGCACACTGCTCGGCGGCGAGCTGACGCGCCTCTACACTGCGTACGAGAGCGCGACGGCAGAGGCGCTGCGCGCGCTCGACAACGACGACGAGCGCGGCGCAGTAGTGGCCGCGTACCTGCAGGGCGTGGTGGCGCCCGTCTTTGACCGCTACGTGGAGCAGCTGCGCTCGTCGACCTACGAGGACATGCCGCTGACGCGCGAGACGCTGCAAAACTACTTTTACGAGTTTCTGCAGCTCGTTGTCGAGTCGATGCTGCGCGACGAGCGCGAGCGCGACGAGGCGTCGCTGGCCGCGCGCCGCGCCGCGCAAGAGGACGCGGCCGGACGCAATTTTGCGTTTGGGCTCGACGCGGCGGTGCGCGGCAGCGGCGCAGCAGCGGCGGCGGCGCAAGACGAGCGCGCCGTTCAGGTCGGCTACTTGCGCCAGGCGCTGCGGCTGCACGCCGAGCGCGACTACGAGCAGTGGCTGGCGCGCTGGATCACGCAAGTTGACGCGAGCGATCCGGGCGTGCTGACGCCGGCGCTCAAAGCGTCGCTGGAGCGCGCTGTGCGCAACATGATTGAGGCGCGCGAGGCCGAGTACCGCGCGCGCATGGCGCGCTCGACGCGCGTCGTACCGATGCACCGCGCGCCAAGCGAAGACGACGTGCGCCGCGCGTACGCCAAGCTGGTGACCGACGAGGTGGCGCTGGCGCGAGCCGACGCCGTGGTCGAGCAAGACGACGACGACGTGCTGCGCGAGCAGGTGCAAGAGGTGCTGCGCGGCGACGCTAGCATCATCGATCGCCGTGTGCTCGTGCACCCGCGCCTCGATCAACTCGAGATTGTCGAGCAAGAGCAGAGTGCGCGCGCGCGCCAGATCCGCGAGACGTACGTGCGTGCGGACGACGCGGACGACGACGACGACGACGTGAGCGACGACGCTTTTGTCGACGTGCAAGCGCAGCGCACGGCGCGCGACGAAGCGCTGCGTGAACTGGAGACGCGCGTCGAAGCGGTGCGCGAGCAGTTGCAGAGCTTTGCGCCGTTCGAGATGCGCGAGCTGAGCGCGCAAGCGCCAGCAGACGAGGCGCGCGGTGCCTTTACGCCGCTCAATCTCTCGTACCCGCTCGACGTCGACCGCACGCGGCGCCAGCGCCTCGCGCTCGCGAGCACCGTCATGCGCCAGACCGACACGTTTGACGCCGAAGCGATTCACAAGCGCGCCGACCAAATGCGCGCGCTGCTCTCGCACCGCTACGCCGAGGACCTCACGCTGCGCGAGATCAATCGCATCGACTATGCGCTCAAAACGCTCGCCAAACCGACGCGGCCCGCGCCGCTGCAGTTGGAGCGGCGGGTGGGCAGCGCGCAGGGCGCGCTCGAGTTTGACGTCGGTGTCGCGCTGCGCGACGAGCTGGCGCTGCTGGCGCGTGACGACGCCGCCGCCGACGACGACGAGCGTCTCGTCGCCGCGCAAGCAGAGCTGCGCACTTCGGCGTTTCAAGTGCGCCTTTACTTTGTGCCGCGCTACGCGCCGGGCACCGACCGCATCGACGGCGTGCAGCGCGAAGTGCTGCTCATGGCGGTGCGGCTGGCGCCCAACGAGCGCAGTGCGACGCTGCGCCTGCTGAGCGGCGTGGCGCTTGGCGGCCGCTACCGTGTCGAAGCGCAGCGCTTGGACCGCGACGGCGAGCTCGTCGGCCCGGTCTACCCGTCGCGCTTTTCGGCAACGGTGCGCATTGTGGCGCGCTGCGCGCGCGACCGCGCCGACTACGAAGTCGGCACCGAAGTCTTTGGCGAGTGCGAGTGGCGCGCGGCGCCGCGCAGCCGCGAGCTTGCCGCGCTCGCCGAGCAACTGCGCCTGCGCATCGAGGGCGGCGGTGCGGCAGCGCAGCGCGACGCCGCCGAGGTGCGCGAGCGCGCCGCGCTCGTACTGCGCAACACACCGACGACAATCGACGAGTACCAGCCGCCGTGGGGCGCCGAGCACGAGCAGTCGCTCTTTGTTGCTGCCGTGCAGGACATTAGCACCGACGTCATTAGCGCGCAGTGCGCCTACGTTCCGATCTTTGCGAAAGTGATCAAGCGCGTCGGCACGTTTGTGCGCACCACGCTACGGCTCGCTGGCGAGCTGACGCCGCTGCAAAGCGCGTTTGTGACGAGGGCGAGCAACGCGTATCTCGTTGCGCTGCTCACCGCGCCGAGCGCGCTTGCGCCCGACAGCAACGGCACGCCGCACGAAATGCAGCTGCTGGCGCTGCACGAGACGACGCGCCGCGCGCGCTCCGACCGCGACCTGGCGCAAAGTTCGCCGTTTGACTTTGCCGAGCTCTACGCGCTCTTTGCCAACGAGCTCGAGTCGCCCAACAAGCGCGAGGCGCTGGTGGCGCGCCTGCGCGAGAGCGGCGTCTTTGACGCCGAGCGCCGCTTGATTGGCGTGCCGAGCCGCGCCGTCGAGCCGCTCGCCGTCTACGCCAATCGCAGCGTGCCGCACATACCAATCGCCACGCTCCTCTACGCGCTGTACGCGCCGGCGGTCTGGCAACTGCTCTCGTGGTACGAGCGCCGCTTCCTCAACACAATGTTCGATCGCTTCGAGCGCGTGGCGCGCGAGTTTCGCGTGCGCGAGCGCGCGCGCGCCGACCGCAACAGCCTGCCGTCGGCGATGCGCATGCTGCCGCTCTTTGTCGCGCGGCAGACGGGCGAAGGCACGCGCGACTTTGCGCTCAAGGCGGCCAACCGGCGCGTCGTGGTGCGCGCCGCAACCGAGCGCGCCATTGACGCGCAACTCGCGCGCATGCTGCCGCAGCGCGCCGCGCGCGCGTCGGGCGACGCTGTGGCGTTTTTGCGCGACGACGCGCTGCTCGCCGACTGGCACGAGCGCCTGCAGTCGCTGGCGCGCCGCGGCCTGCTCGTCGAGTGCGAGCGGCTGGAGCGCGAACAGGGCACGCAGCGCCTGACGCCGCGCATTGCGTATCGTGTGGCGCCGCCGACGAGCGGCGCGGTCAAGTTTTACAGCAACGGCGGCGCGCGCGGCAAGTGGCTCGGTGCGCACTCGTACGACTCGGTGCAGCCCGACGTCTACGACATTGAAGTGCCGGTGCTGCGGCGCGGCACCGCCGCAACAATAGACGAGCCGGCGCGCGTGGCGCAGCGCGGCTCGGCGCCGGCCGACAAAAACTTTGACTTTGACGCGCTGCACGGCATGGTCGAGGCGCGCATAGCGCGCTACAACGCGGTGCAGCGCAACGTCGGCATGCAGAGCGCGGCGCGCCGCGCCGCTCTCGAGACAATTGGCACCGAGCTGCGCGATCTCGAGTTTCTGCACAACTTTTTGGCGCTCGTCGCGCCGCCGGCGTCGATCGCCGCCACGCTCAATGCCGAGCAGCTGCGCCACCGTTTCCGCGATCGCGCCGCGCTCTTCCAAAGTCTGCGCAACATGGTCGTGGTGGGCAGTCGCGCGCACGCATAGCGCCGCGATCCCAGTAAACTGCCTTCAATCACTCTTTCCTCGCGCGCGCGCTTCGCGCCGCCGCGCCTCGGCGTCGCGCTTCATGTAGTGCGGCACGCGCTTGGCGCCAAACGGCGCCAATGCAAACGACAGCACGCGCAACGCGCAGCCGTCGTCAAAGCGCGCCTCGTTGCACGCTTCTTGCAACGTGAGCCGCCGCACCGGATCCAGCGGCAGAGTGCGCAGCACGGCACCGCCGCTCTCGTGGCGCGCCTTGACAAAAAACCACGCGCTCTGCGTGCAGCGCGCGCTGTGAGCTCTGCAGCACGCGCTCGTCGGCTCGGCGTCGATGCACGCGAAAACGGCGCGGCACTTGTGATCGGCGGCGGCTGCCCACGGACTCGTAATGCACGACGCTAGCTTGCGCACACACGACGCGCGGTCATCGTGCGTCATGCGTGCGTGCGCTCGGCTAGCGCGAGCGCGGCCACCAACAAAATAAGAACAAAAAAATAAAAAACGCTTTTGCAAAACGTCGGTTGTGTGCGGGCACGCGCGCGTGGTCGGCGCGGCGCTTTTTTGCAAAGCGCAGCGGCACGCGCGCGCGCAAGCAACGCTCACAATCACCAACCA